>Ga0066687_10000110_pt1 | contig 22091 bp, 20 predicted proteins | sample GraSoiAngelo_136_FD_65630 | JGI IMG/M metagenome (GOLD analysis project Ga0066687, IMG submission 65630) | Grasslands soil microbial communities from the Angelo Coastal Reserve, California, USA - 14_0929_09_20cm | ecosystem: Environmental > Terrestrial > Soil > Grasslands | place: USA... | reverse complement strand
CGCACGCTTCGGAAGCTGGGCGCTTCGGCGGTCGGCAATCAAAACGTGCCCGTGATCTTCGAGCCGAATGTCGCGAGCGAATTGCTCGAAGACATTTTTCAAGCCGTTTCCGGCGAATCGGTTTTTCGAAAGGCGAGCTTCCTTGTGGGGCAGCTTGGCGAACGCGTGGCCTCGCGCTGTCTCAACATCGTCGATGACGGAACAAGGCCGGCCCTCTTGGGATCGCGTCCATTCGACTCCGAAGGACTGCCTACTCGCCGCACCGTCGTCATAAACGAAGGCGTGCTCGAGAGCTATTTGCTGAACACTTATACCGCGCGAAAGCTCGGGCTGAGATCGACCGGAAATGCCTCCAGAGGGTTGGTCGGCGCGCCTGGAGTGGGCGCGGGAAACCTGATCTTGATGCCCGGCTCTCACTCACCCGAACAAATCATCTCTTCAGTCAAGAGCGGGCTTTACGTGACGGAGTTGATCGGGTTCGGCGTAAACGTCGTCAACGGCGATTACTCCAGAAGCGCTTCGGGAACATGGATTGAAAATGGCGAGCTCACATTTCCAGTGCAGGGAGTGACGATAGCGGGAAATCTCAAAGAGATGCTCAATGCCATCGAGATGGTAGGGAATGATATCGAGTTCAGGGGAAGCATCACGGCTCCCACCGTGCTCATTGGAAGAATGACCATCAGCGCATAGCGACAGCCGGAGACCTTCATGTTCGAACAACCCGAAGAAAAGGCCAACAAAGATCACTCTCGATTGATAATGACCGTCAGCGGCTTCCTTCTTGTCGTCGTCGTGGCGCTCACGATAATCGTCGGCACGCGGGCGTCCAAACATCCGGCGCCGCCGCTCGAAATGGCCAGGCCGGGCTCCGCCGAATTCGATTCATATAAGCAGTCGATAAAGATGGACGAGATCAAGAAAGCCACCGCAAAGAACATGTTCGGCAATATAGGTATGCTGAGCGCCCATGTTCAAAACGCCGGCGATAGCTTGATCACCGGTTTGCAGCTTCGCGCGGTCGCTCTCGGGTTTAACAACGAGATCCTCAAGGAAAAGACTATTACCCCGATACCGAAATCGCGGGAATCCCTCGGACCGCACGAGACTATGTTCATTGAAATACAACTCGAAAAGATCCCGGAGCCCGGCGATATTATGGAAATGACGATCGAGCTCGTTGGTTTCAAGCTCAAAGAATGAGCTTCTCTTTTATGCAGATGCGAACTGAGATTGTTCGCGCAACAGCGGTGTGAGGATCAAGAGATGAAAGAGGAACGACTGCCTCAGGAACTGACCGGCATATCTGAAAAACTCGACGCCGGTGAGCCTCTTACTTTTGACGAGGGGGTCGCTCTGTTCAAAAGCGACGACTTGCTTGCCGTTGGCGCGCTGGCGAATCGCGTTCGCGAACGGATCAACGGCGATATCACTTACTTCAACGTCAATCGGCACATGAACTATACCAATGTCTGCGTGTCCGACTGTTCGTTTTGCGGTTTCTACAGGCGAGTCAGACATCCGGAAGCATACGAGTGGACGGTCGAGGAGTGCGTTGAAATCGCCAGGAAAGCATACGGGGAAGGAGCGCGCGAGCTGCATATCGTGGGAGGATTGCATCCTCGATGGCAGTTCGATTATTACACGGGTTTGCTCAAGGAGTTGAAGCGCAACTTCCCGGACATGCACCTGAAGGCGTTCACGATGGTCGAGATCGATCACATCGGGCGAACCTGCAGGCTCAGCGACGAAGAGGTGATTAGCGGATTGATCGAAGCGGGGCTGGATAGCTGTCCGGGAGGCGGGGCCGAGATTCTCCGGGAGCCTACTCGAAGCAAGATCTGCGCGCACAAAACCTCGGGGCAGCGCTGGCTGGAGCTGTCACGGAAAGTTCACAACGCTGGAATCCCTACGAACGCGACGATGCTGTACGGCCATATCGAATCGTATGAAGACCGTGTTGACCACTTGATCCAGCTTCGAGACTTGCAGAGCCGGACCGATGGCTTCAGATGTTTTATACCGCTCGCGTTTCACCCGAAGGGCACGGCGCTCGCCGATCTCCCCGGCCCGAGCGGAATCGATTCACTGAAGACAATTGCGGTTTCAAGGTTAATGCTGCCGAACATCCCTCACATAAAAGCCTACTGGGTGATGTTGGGTAAACAGATCGCTCAGGTTGCGCTCAGGTTCGGCGCCGACGATCTAGATGGAACGATAAACGACGGCGGCTCGCTTATGGAGTCCTACCTTGCCGAAGGAAACGACAATCAATTGACGCGTCCGGAAATTGAAGACCTTGTTCGCGGCGCCGGACGCATACCGGTTGAACGCGACACGTTGTACGGCGCGATACAGCGAGAGCCGGCTCCATTAGTGGTCTGAGTGATCAAACCACGAAAGGGCCGCGTCATCGCTATAGGTAAGCATTGATTTAGATTCAGGGGTAGGGACATTCCAGGCATTCGGCTCGGTTAAATAGAGTCGCGGGAAATTATGAACAGTCTGTTGATCGAGGCGAGGTCTTTCGTGAAAGGCTGGGTTCTTTCTCTTTATGTTCTACGATACCTTGCGTTCAAGTTTTCCTACGCGGCGACGTAGCGAGATGTAATCGGTATCTGAGTTAAGCTTGTCTCGATTTAGCACCTCTATGGTATCGTTAATCCTCGATAGGCCATCGGCGATCTCGCGGCTAAGCTTGTCAAAGCGCTGCTCCATGGAGTCAAAGCGCTGCTCCATGGAATTGAATCCAATCTCGAAGTGCTTACTCAATTCCCCGACCTCCGTCCGTAGCGCCGCCATCTGCTCCAGTAGGTGACTGTTTTGATCGCTTGGAAGTTTCTTTGTTAGATCGCTACTGCTCATCAAATTACCCTTACGATAACGGTAAACAGCGTAGTCAGAATGAACTACGGCGTCAACAAAATACTGAAAAAATCCGCCGTGCTATCCCTTGACCGGTAAAGGTCTAGTCTAACAGGCGCTTTCCCCATTCGCCAAAGTCCGCAAGTCTATATGATTCACATGATACAGTCGTGATGCGTTTACATTTGTGCTTGCGTTTGCCTCCGAAATCCGTTCTCATGCGGCCACACTTTTGGGGAAACGGAGGGCGGACGAATGAGCGATAAGGAAAGGAAACCCCGCTGGTTTTCTGTCGAATGCCGGCTTGATCTGTTGGGAGAGGACATTGCCAACTGTCCAGACCGCGCGGGCGGCTGATGATTATGATGAGAACGGCTTGATTGCTCGAACGAAAACTATGCAGCCTGATCGAATCTAGGTTCTATGCGGAACTCGAAAATGGATTGAATCAAGCAGCCTCTGCGTTAGAATCGACGATAGAGAGATATTACGCGCTTTCTCTGGACACGTTCTTGAAGCGCTGGCGACCGAAATAGAACTACGCATTCTTAGCTATCCTGGGCTTCACCGTCAGCTAGGCTGTTGATTTTTTTGCAGAATCCCTTCCTGCACAAAAAGGGAGTCAAACCCGGCGTTTTTGTGCAAAGCCCCCCGTACCTGTAACCTCTGCCCCGTATCCTCTAACCTGTCCCCTGTACCTGTTCTCCCTCCCCTGTAACCTATCCTCCGCCTTGACTGCGGGACTGCCTACGATAGAATCTCACGGTCGAGCAACGATCTCGATTTAGTCGTGTGAAGAATCTCTGCGTGGAGGAAAAAGCACTATGCCTTATGAAGTGTATCTTTACTCAATCCCGAAGGTCTCGGACGACGGCAAGCAATCGATCCCCGGCCCGGACAGCAAGAGGCAGGAGTTCGCCAGCGTCGATCAGGCTCGATCATTCGTCAACGAGAATAAAGACAAGTACGACAGAATCGTTCTGATGGAATCCGGCGGCGATGGGCAGAAAGTAGTCGAGCGATATGTAGACGGCAACCAGGCCTGAGCCGCATAAGCTCGTTTATCAAGATTGCGCTCAAAGCCGAAGGCAGTTCCAGTCATGACATGATTGACGGGCTCTAATGGCGTCGACTCTACTCGTGATCGGGTAAAGCTGTTCCGGAATATCGCTTCAAGCAAAAAATCGCATCGCGTTGGTGCATTGTTCAAAGGTATTGCTTTCACCGGTCGCTTCTCGATCATAGCCTGGAGGTGCGCGAATGAAGAATCTACTGATGAAATATTATCGAGTCCTCTCAGGAATAATGGCAGTCGGATTGTTGTTGGCGATGCTGCCCTCTTATCACGCCAGGACAGTCGAGGCGGCCGCCATTCCGGCGAGTGATGAGATTGTCTTGAACGGCCTTCGAGAACGCGTGCTCGTTCGGCGCGATGAACGCGGGATTCCATATATTGAAGCCGCGAATGAAGATGATTTGTACTTCGCTCAGGGATTTGTCGTTGCAAGCGATCGGCTCTGGCAAATGGATTTGCTTCGACGCACCGCCGCGGGAAATCTCTCGGAGGTGCTAGGCCAGATCACCCTTGAAAGCGACAAGCGTCATCGCGTTCTTGGTTTCGGCGCTCTGGCAGACTCGCTCGTGAATCGATTGGCCGCGCCGGTTCGAGCTCAGCTTGAAGCATACTGCCGGGGGGTCAACGCATACATTGATTCGTGCGATGTTGCCAGTCTGCCTCCTGAGTTTGGATATCTGCAATATCGCCCTACACACTGGCGTCCGGCCGACTCACTGCTTGTCGGAAAGCTGATGGGCGAGACGTTATCCACTACATGGCCGCTGGACATCACGCGAGCCGCGCGAGCAGACCTCCCGCGCGACAAGCGTGATGCAATCGCGCAGGCGTCTTCTCCGTGGGAGGCGCCGGTTGCCTACAACGATGGCCCTGAAAACAAAGGCGCCGGATCTTCCGGGCGTAGTCGTGCGGTGCTCCATAACGCTGAGGCTATGGGCGGCATTCTGGAAGAGCTTTTCGCGATAAATAGAACCATGCAGGAGGCCCTTTCGCGGGTCGGACTCTACGCACCCGAGCTTGCAGCCAGTAACAACTGGGTCGTTTCTGGTAAGCGCACTGCTTCGGGCAAGCCGCTGCTCGCCAACGATCCGCATCTGGCGCCGTCGGCTCCTTCAATCTGGTACATGGCTCATCTGAGCGCGCCGGGTCTCAGGGTCGCGGGGGTCACTTTCCCCGGCACGCCGGGGATCGTGCTTGGACACAATCAGTACATAGCCTGGGGCGCTACCAATCTTGGCGCGGATGTTCAGGATCTCTACATCGAGCAATTCGATAAGGAAAATAAGAATCGCTATAAGGCTAATGACGGCTGGCATGACGCCCAGATTCGAAAGGAGACCCTTCTCGTTCGAAAGAACCTGAAGGATCCGGCGACCGATCCGGTTTCGTTTGATGTGACCGTCACCTCGCACGGGCCGATTATTTTGGAAAGAGCTTCGGTTCGATACGCGCTGAGATGGGTCTTGCTTGAATCCGATGCGGCTGAGCTCACTGCATTCTACGCAATCAATCGCGCGCGGAATTGGAAGGATTTTTGCGCCGCGCTAAAAGAATTCCCGGGGCCGTCGCAGAACTTTGTATATGCCGACGTCGAAGGGCACATCGGCTACTACGGCGCGGGCAAGATTCCAATAAGAAGAAAGGGTGACGGAAGTCTTCCATATGATGGGTCGGTCGATGAAGGCGATTGGACCGGCTATGTCCCATTCGAGAAACTGCCGCATGTTTACGATCCGCCCGGCGGCATGATTGCGACTGCGAACAATCGCATCGTAGGAACAGGCTATCCTTTTCATCTCACCAGCGACTGGGCTCCTCCGTACAGGGCGCGCCGAATCATGGATCTGCTCCAGGCCAAACAGAAGCTCACCCCCGCCGATTTCAGCGCGATCCAGGGAGACGTGTATTCGATCAGCGCCGCTGATTTCGCACAGCGATTCATAGATGTAGTAACCAAAGATGGAGGCGCTGGAGACGACCGCGATCTGCAGGAGACTCTGGAGCTGCTAAAAAAATGGGATGGTCGGATTCTAGCGGACTCGCGCGCCGCGCTCATTCTTTCCGAGACACGGGGCGCGTTCAGAGGGCGCGTTCTGAAGGCTGGTCTTGGCGCCGCCCTCGCCGCGCAGGCGAGCGGCGATATCGGTAGTACCTTTCTGGACTTTCTTATACGAGAGCAGCCTCGCGAATGGCTGCCGGCGGAATTCAAAAGCTATAGCGAATTGATGCGGGCCTGTGAAAAAGAGGCCCGCGAGTCTCTCACCAAGCGACTCGGCGCGGATTCCTCGCAATGGACATGGGGCCGCCTTGTCATCGGACGGTTTCAACATCCGCTGGCGATTCCTCTTTTGACAGGCGAGAAGTTCACCATCTTACCGTTCCCTCAGGCAGGCAGCAGCGGCACGTTTCCGACCGTCAATGTCGGCACTGGCGTCTCAATGCGATTGATTGCTGATGTCGCCGACTGGGATGACACGCATCAAGGTATAACGCTCGGCGAATCGGGCAACCCGGCAAGTCCGCATTGGACGGACCAGTTGAAAGACTGGAAAGCCGTAACTACGCCGATCTTTCCGTTCAGCAAGGAGGCGGTCGTAAAAGCGGCCCGGCAAACCGTGCAGCTTTCTCCCAAGCCGCATTGAGAGATGGCCGGCGAAGATCAAATAGCCATAGCCGCGGAATCGGCTATCCTGATTCGAAGCGCAGGAGATATCTCCGACGCGCTATCCGCGTCGTTTGGCAAACGCGGCTTCTTCCTTACCGAAACAGATTTGGCGCCCGAGTTCTTTGATCTTCGAACCGGGCTTGCGGGAGAGATGTTTCAGAAGTTGGTGAACTACGGCATAAGGGTCGCGATTGTCCTGCGAGATACGGCCGCGTATGGAGAACGGTTCTCGGAACTTGCTTACGAACATTCGTCCCATCCTTTGATACGCTTTGTCGGCTCAAGGGAGGATGCAACTGCCTGGCTGTTGTCTCAGAAGCTGTTGTCTCAGAAGCCGTTGTCTTAGAAGCTGTTGTCTTAGAAGCTGTTGTCTTAGAAGCAGGGCGGAGAGTGTAGACGCGTCCGAGCGCCTTTTCAGTTTTCAGTCTTGATGACTCAGGCCAATTCGGCCAGTTTCGCCCACCGTTCAACATCAGCCTCGAGGCTTACATTCAACGTCTCGAGTTCTTTATACGCAGCGTCGACGGCGACGAAATCGCTGGATGACTCGGCGAGTACGCGCTCGAGTTCGACCTTTCTTGCTTCCGCAGCCTCGATCCGTTTTTCGAGCTCTTCGAATTCACGCCGTTCTTTGAACGAAAGCTTTCTCGGCGTCTGCGAGGCCGCGGCGGCATTGGCGACCGGCTTTGCAATGTTGGCCTTTGCGTCCGCGCTTTCCGCCGTCCGGCGGTCGCGGGATTCGAGAAACGCGCTGTAGTTGCCGGGGCTTTCCGCGATTCGTCCATCTTCAAAGCGAAAAATGCTTTCAACCGTGCGGTCGAGAAAGTAACGGTCGTGGCTGACTACAATCAAACAACCCGCGAATGAATCCAGATACTCTTCAAGGCGAACGAGCGTCTGAATGTCCAGGTCGTTTGTCGGTTCATCGAGAATCAGCAGATTGGGAGCGTCCATCAACACTCGCAGCAGGTAGAGCCGCCGTTGTTCTCCGCCGGAGAGCTTCGAGATCAGGTCGTATTGCATTGCAGGAGGAAACATAAACTTCTCCAGCATCTGGCTCGCGGTTATAGTGTCGCCGTCCGCGGTCTCGATTCTCTCGGCTGCCTCGCGTATGTAGTCGATCACTCGCTGGCTTCCGTTAAGATCGCGCTTGTTCTGATCGTAATAGCCGATGACGATGGTCTGTCCGCAGTCTACGCGACCGTCGTCGGGTTCTATTCGCCCCGTGATTAATTCAAGCAGCGTAGTCTTGCCGGCTCCGCTCGGGCCGATGACTCCTATTCTATCGCCTCTCTTGAATGTATAACTGAATTCGTTTATGAGTTTCTTGTCGCCGTAGGACTTTGTTATTCGATCAAGCTCCAGAATCTTCTTGCCCATTCGACTGAAGCCGATGGAAATGTCGAGTTCGGCGCTCTCGGATTGCACCGGCTGTCTTTGCAGCTCTTCGGCTCGTTGTACCCTGGCCTTCTGTTTGGTGCTTCGCGCTTTTGCTCCGCGCCTGAGCCATGCCAGCTCGCGCCGCAGCAGCGCTTCCTGTCTTTCAGCCAGCACGGCCTGTTGAGCGTCCTGTTCGGCTTTCTTTTCCACGTAGTAGGCATAATTCCCGGCAAAGCTCCGGACGCGGTTCTGATCTATTTCAAGAATTCGATTAGTCACTCGATCGAGAAAGTATCGGTCGTGAGTCACGATCAGGAGCGCGCCGCTGAACCGACCAAGATACTGCTCCAGCCAGGCTATGGTGTCGGCGTCGAGATGATTCGTGGGTTCGTCGAGCAGGAGCAGATCGGGATGCGAGACGAGCGCGTGCGCAAGAGCAACGCGTTTGCGCTCGCCTCCGGAAAGCCGACCCATTTGCGCCGAGGTGTCCCGGATTCCGAGCTGAGTTAAGACTGTTCGGGCGTCTTTTTCCAGATCCCAGGCCCCCGTCAACTCGAGCTGATGCGCGAGCGCGGCGACTCTGGTCAGCAGTCGTTCATCAGTCGGACGCGAAGACAACTCCTGACAGGCAAGCTCATACTCTCGCAGGAGCCGCGTTGCTTCACTGCTCCCGGCGAATACGGCGTCTAGAACGGTCTGGTCGTCATCGAAGGCAGGGTTCTGCGGAAGATAAGAGACGACTCGTTCGTTGGCGATTACCGCGCGGCCTGCGTCGGGCTGCTCGCCGCCCGCGATTATGCGCAACAGAGTCGACTTGCCTGAGCCGTTCAATCCGATGAGTCCGACCTTCTCGGAGTCGTCCAGGCCGAACGTCACGTCGTTGAACAAACACCGAGGGCCGTATTTCATACTGACATTTTCAAGGGAAATGATGTTCATTGAATGTGCCGTCTTTATTTTGCGTATAAATTCCGTCCGCCTGGCGTCTATAGTTAGTGAAGGCGACCTGGCCAATTTACCTGGAGTTCTCTCAAAAGAGCCAACAAAGAGACGGCCCTCCATTCTTCCCTGGAATGGGCGGCCTGTCGACCGCTGTTGCGGCAAGACCAACCTGAGTTACGGCAACAGCGCAAAAATAGAATCCAAAGAGGAGAAAACCGATGAGTCTGACTTATAACCTAGTCCGGGATTGCCTGAATAATGTTGACGACGCAGCCGGCCGCTGGCAAATCGAAGGCGGCAAAGTATTCCAGAAAGATAAACACGTCGCGAACTACTCGAGCATAAAGCGAGTGAGTTGCGGCACAGCCGAGCAGAATACCGCGCAGCTCTGGGTCACGCTGTTCTTCCTGAAAGGAAAGCCGCCTGAGAACATCACCCTGCATGGCTCGCACGACTTCAACAGCGGAGGCGAAATCGGCAGCGTCAGCGCCGCGTCATCCGCTTTCGCCGCGCAGATCGGTAAGCAATTCAAAAGAGTCGTGAATACGCTCACTATAGGATAGCGATAAGCGGCCTTCATAGAGGGCCGTCCAACCAGTTATTTGCATCTGGTTGGTACGGCCCAGTACAACACGCGTAGAAAATTTCTTCAGATGCTTCGCCTGTTCATTAACGTAAAATTGAGGTTCGTCTTTTGCCGGAATCAGCACGAATTCAATGCGCCTTCCGGTCTTAGGGGAAAGAGATGAAAAGATCACTCTTGAGTTTTATCGCTGTAGTATTGATTGTCGCGGCTTACTCGCATCCGGCCCGAGGCCAGAGCGTCAAACCAAATTGCAGCCTCACCGACGCGACTAGTCCGACTCTTCACGGTGTGAGACTTGGCATGAGCGCTCAACAGGTTCTCGCCGCTTTTGCGGGCTCTGCCGAAAACGGCGATGTACGGCGCTCGCTGGAAGAAGCGAAGAAGCCCGAGGCCAACGACACCGCATACCTGACCTTCGATATGTCGAGCTCGCCTAAGGAAAAGAAGGGGGCGAGCGCGCCAAACGAGTCTCTGTCCGTGACGCTCTACAAAGGGCGCGTGATTGCTCTCGGAGCCACCTACTTCGGATTCAGCTTCAACAGCCTCGACGAATGGATCGGCAAGCTGTCCGAGTCCTTTGCGTTACCCGCTGCCCGTGAGTGGATTGCCGGCGCGAGCGAGGCGCCGAACAAAATCCTGAAATGCAATGGGATTGAAATCGAAGCCACGATAGAGGGCGGAAGCGCTTCAATCAGGCTCCGTAATACTGAACACGACAGGCTCATGCAGGAGCGCATTCGGGCTGAAGAAGAGAAGAGGCGAAAAGAATTCAGGCCCAATTAAGCTGCCGCCGACAACTCGGCGCGGCTCTGCTCCGAAGGCGTGCTGTTGATTTCGAGGCGTTCGCGGACGAAGCGGGCTCACCTCTTTGTTACACGAATCGGCGCGTTCAGCCTGAATGTCAGCGCGCTTTCGCCGGCAATTACCGCAGGGTCGCCTCGTGTCGCAAGCACGGCGGCGGTTCCAGCGCCTCCGCCAACCGCCGCTCCAATCGCGGCTCCCTTTCCGCGTCCTGCTATAGCCCCTATAGCCGCTCCGATTCCGGCCCCAATTCCGATTTTGGTGGCGTCTTTTGTCCTGGTTGTCTTGGCCTGCCGGCTTACCGAGCTTGTAGCAAGTTCCACCTTGCGGCCGTCAGCCAAGGTAAGCCTGGTCAGCTTGACTGCGATCGAAGCCACGCCGCTTACTCTGCCGCCGGGATCGGAGTTGGTTACGACACCTTCAACGGCAGCGCCCTTATTTGCTATAACCCAATCGCCGTCTACGATGGGACGCGCAAGCGTCGCCGTGAACGCATCTCCGCTCCTGTTGTTCTTCGTAGAAAGGGTCGACGTTGTGAATACCGAGAGATTTCTTCCCGCGGTCAGAGTGTAGGTGCGCGGCGGTAACGTCTCGGTTACGCTTGCAGTTCCACCGGCCCTGCCGCTTGCCGCCCCGCCAGAGCCAGCGGCCCCGCCGCTCGCGCCTGAGCCGCCTCCGGAAGCCGATGCGCCTCCACCGGTAGATCCGCTTTCGGCAGATCCGCTTCCACCGCCCGATGCACCGGGAGCCTGCCCGGGCGGTACTCCCGGTCCCTGGCCGGCCTGATCCGAAGACGCTCCTGTAGTCGGGCTTCCAAGAGGCGCTCCAGTTGATTCATTGGAACTTGTAGTCGGACTTGCCTGATTTGCTGGAGCCGGACTTGATTGACTGGATGACTGAGGCTCAGGTTTTGAACATCCAATCTGACTGATCGCGGCGATCATTAACCCGATGCCAACTAACAATGCGATTGCGTTCGTAGTTACTGAGCGGTCCTTTTCGCCAATGGCGACTGCTATTTTCATGATGTCCTCTGCCTTCCCTACAGAGTATAAAGATTGCCGAGATCTTTGAGACTGTCGCTTCGAGTCTCAGCTTCGATTCAGGCCCGGAGATGTTTGCTTGCTCACGATCTTCTCGATCGTATAAATCGGTTTGCCCTGAGATTCGAAGTAAGTTCTGCTGACCACTTCTCCAAGCAAGCCGGAGCAGATCAATTGAACCCCGGCAAGAAAAAGAACCATGCCGAATACAATCATCGGCCCGTGTTGAGAAAAGAGATCCGATCCCAGCACGATCTTCTTCACTATCAGCCACAGACCGATGAGCGAGCCCGCGGTCATGCTCATCAGACCCAACGGGCCAAAAAAATGGAGCGGCCTTGTCACATACTTGATCAGGAAGCGAATCGTCAGGAGATCAAACAGAACGCGAATGGTTCTCGAAAGGCCGTAATGCGATTGCCCGCCCGGACGCACGATATTGCGAATCGGAACTTCGGTTATGGTGGCTCCATTCCAGGACGCCAGCGCCGGTATGAAGCGATGCATCTCGCCATAGAGCCTAATCTGTTTGATGGTGTCCCGCTTATAAGCTTTGAACGTAGTGCCGAAATCGTGAATGTCGACGCCGGATAATTTCGACATCAGGATATTGGCGATCCGCGAGGGCAGCCGTCGCAGCAGGAAATTGTCTACTCTTCGCTTGCGCCAGCCGCTCACGATGTCGCAGTCAGTTTCCTCCATCGCGTTCAGGAGCAGCGGTATGTCGGCGGGATCGTGTTGGAGATCGCCGTCCATCGAAATGATTATGTCGCCTGCCGCATAGTCGAACCCCGCGGCAAGCGCGACCGTCTGGCCGTAGTTCCGCTTCAATCTTATCGAAATCACTCGAGGATCTTCTTCCGCCAGCTCCGTAAGAAGCCGGGCGGTCGCGTCAGTGCTGTGATCGTCTATGAAGATGAACTCCGCGGGCTCAAACCTGGAGGTCATCACGCCTGCTATCTTGCCGTAAAGCTCGCGAACGCTCTCCTGCTCGTTATGAAACGGCACAACGACGGAATACCTGGGCCGTTCGCTGTCATCGTTGAACATCTCAGTCAAGCTCCCTGAAACTGATCAGCTCTATGCGATTCTCCCGCATAGCATCCCTCACCCTCGGATCGGTCAGCGCATCAAGCTCGCGCTGCCGCTGGCTTTTGAGCCTCGTAGCAGCCCGTTCGAGGCTGTCATCGTGAACCGCCGGATGGCACATAAGCTCGGACGTTCCGGCGCCAATCATTCTAACCACATTGATCATCGCGGCGCTATCGAGCAGGCCCGTCAGGGAAACTCCGAAGAATCGATCCGGTGTCTTTAATCCTGCCCGCGCGGCCAGCTTCTTGAACGAGCGAGCGCGATAGGCCGTCGTCGAAGCTTGCAGAAACTGCTTCATGTAAACGCGTCGATTGGCGCGCGCCGCGTCCCCCGCCAACCAGTAATCGGATATCTTCTCGAATGGAAAACGCACTCGCTTGATGCCGAATTTATTGGCCGAGCGGGCCAGGGCCTTCGCGACCGGACCGACAATCTGCGAGTGTTTGTGCGTGTCGACGTGAGTGGGAACTATTCCCGCGTCGAGCACGCGTTCGATCTGCGCGTTGAATTCGATCTCTATCTCCCAAGGATTCATGCGGCCTCGGACGAGTTCAAGAATCAGATCCGACAGCGTGCGCCGCAACAGGCCCGAGCGGTCGACCAGCGAAGCAACTTTATTCAAGGGAGCTACGGGCCTCCCGCCGACTATGGCAAGGTGAACCCCGACTCCGAGCTGCGGATTTGCGCGCGCTATTGCGGCGGCTTCGTCAAAAGCCTGACCGTTCGCCATAATCGTGGTGCTCGTCAACACTCCGCTCTGAAACGCCAGTAATATCCCTTCGTTGACTCCGTGAGCGAATCCGAAATCATCGGCATTGACGATGAGCCGCTTCGCCGGCAGGCGGTCTCCCGAAGCGCGCTCATTCTCCATTCGGTATGTTGCTCCCAGTGAAATAGACCGCGGAAGTAACCTCGCCTTCAAACGAGCTCGACTGAAGAAGCGGACATGCCTTCTTTATCCACGCCAGCCTGTTTCTATTCTCAAAATAGACTCGACCGGGCTGGACGATTGTGAAATCGGCCTGGCGCGATGCGTCTGAATTCGCTTCCGTGATCTCGATGGACGTTATGTCCTGACGATTGAATCTTGCGAGGTAATATTGCATCACTCCGGGAATCTCGCTCGCGACGATCGAACCGGGCGGGGCGCTCTCCGCCAGAAATTTTATGCTCTCCCTCGCGCCCAGATCATAGAATTCATCATGCGGAAAGAACCAACCGATCCTGTTTCCGCCTATCGAATTGGTGAAGAGACCGGGACTGTCCTGATACCGTGCTAACGCGAGCGCGGGCAGCGCTACGATCACAACAAGAGCAGTACGGCAGCCCGCCGTCAGAGCGCGGCGCGGCAATCCGATGAGCAGATCATGAGAATCCGAGAGCCTGTTGATCATTCCGCGAAGATACGAATCAATGAGAACCGCGCCTATCGCGGCCGCCATATACACGAACGGAATCAGGCCGAGAGTATAACGAAGGAACTTCGATCCTACTATGCACATCGGCACAAGCCATGCGAACAACATCACTCTAAGAAATAGATATCCGCGGCGGTTGTCGCCGGCGTTTCTGCGTCGAAACACATCGACGGCGCCCGCCAGGAACATCGCAAGCAGCGGAAGAGGCAGCTTTACCGCCAGGTAGAGCCAGTAGAAGTACCACGGCGTGCCCGCGGGTGTGTCCGAAATTTCATTCGGATAAAGCCGGCCCATCATTATGTAGCCGTGATGGGTCTGCAGGTCTTCACTGAGATAGCTCCACAGATATCTCCACGTGTCCGGAGCGAAGATAGCAAAGTTGAAAACGAGTAGAGTCCCGAACAGTGCGCCGTAGTGCCGCACCCACATTCGGCGAGTGAGCGGCCGGTTGTTTTTACTATCATAAGCCGCAAGATAGTAGTAGAGCTGAAACAGTCCGATGTAATGCGGGAAGTACTTGGACGACAGCATCAGCCCGAACGCCGCTCCCGCGAAGCCATATAGTCGCTCCTGTGTTCTTTCATCGCGCTCGGGCCGGTTCTTGGCGAGGTTGTACAGATAGAACGCGGTGAGCATGAAAAAGACCAGCAATGTGTCTTCTTTTGCTATTCGATTGAACCAGACCGCGTTCAACCCGAGCGTCCACAATATCGATGTGATCACACCGATTCGAAATCCGAACAGAGACTGAGCGAGCAAGAAAAGAGGAACAACGGTCAGGGCTCCGAACAGCGCATTCGGCAGGCGAATCGCGGCCTCTTCGGAGACGGCCAGAACCGGCCGATCGCCGGCGATTCGATTCCATATCTCGCAGGCTTCAAGCGAACGGGCGCAGAGCATCTTCATCAGCATCGGATGCTCGGCGTTTGAGGCGAAGTCGCCTTGCGCGTAGGCGCGAACGGCGAACACCTTGTGTGTCTCGTCTTCAGACAGTCCGGCGGCGCCAAGATGGTAAGCGCGAACGAAGAAAGCGGCGAAGACGAGGACAAAGAGCAGCAGGATTACGCCTGGCCTGAGGCGCGGCGAAGTATGGACCTTCTGATTGAGAAAGGGTTCCTGGACTTGAACTGAGTTAAGTACAACCGCTTCTACAGTCTGCATGCGTAAGGACTCTTATTCCCGGTGATGTCGATCTGGCGCTACGCGGCGGTTTAATATTCAGAGATTAGTAAATCAGGACACCCTTTGTCGTTCATTAAAAGTTTGTGCATCTCGGCCGGTTCCCAATAGAGGTTGTTTCCTCGCGGATTGCGGATGCCTTAAGAATTCTAGAAGGCGTATGCACAAAACTCAACGCCTCTGTTTACTCGTTTGGCCAGGTACTGTGTGAGCAGCAGTCTGTGACCTTTTATAATACGCTGCATCCTTCCGATCAACGACCTGCAATATCGCTACCAGAGCCGCGAGTAGGCCTGAAAGGCCCGAGTCTGGAATTTGTCCATCGGAGGAATCAAGAGTGATGTAGGCCTGAAAGGCCCGAGTCGGGAATTTGTCCATCGGAGGAAGCAAAAGTGATGTAGGCCTGAAAGGCCCGACTCTGGAGTTTGTCCATTGGAGGAAGCAAAAGTGATGTAGGCCTGAGAGGGCCGACTCTGGAGTTTGTCCATCGGAGGAATCAAAAGTGATATAGGCCTGAAAGGCCGACTATAAAACAGCCAGGGGCAAGCGCGTAGCGCGCCGCCCCTGGTTCCAGTCCCAATGTCCTATAGCGCTGAAGGCGCTATATAAGCGCTTCGTTGCCGCGCTGCGCAAAAACTAACGATGTTGTGATGAAACGCTCATTTCGCACGTTCTCTGCTCGGATCGTTTGGCCGCTCAACACCCAGGGCGTTGCCTTGGGCCTGGAGTTTCGCCATTTGTTACCCTACCTGATCAAAGTTCGCGCTTATGTAGGCCTGAAAGGCCGACTCTGGGTTTTGTCCATGGGAGGAAGCAAAAGTGATGTAGGCCTGAAAGGCCGACTATAAAACAGCCAGGGCAAGCGCGTAGCGCGCCGCCCCTGGTTCCAGCCCCAATGCCCTATAGCGCTTCATTTCCCGAAGAGTTCCTCGACACTCTTGTTCAGAGCACGGGCAAGTTTTTCTCGTATGTGCGGAGTCTTTCGCTTTCCATGGATACAATAGGAGAGTTGAGAGCGGCTGCATTCCAGAGCCTCGGCTCCAGCCGTTATCGTTCCCCACATCCGTAATACTTCGAATTTGATTTCCAGCGTAGTCATCATCCAATCCTCCGTTGACAATAAAAGACTGACACAAAAGATTGGCCGCGAGCCGGTGACGGCCTTGAGCGGGCCGTCCGCGGTTGGCTCCTCGTGGAAGGTGTTATGACCACATTTACCGGCTCGCGACCAAGTCCTCAATTCATGGTTCTTGTTCATTCTGAGTCCAGCTCGAGTGAAAGCTGCGACTCATGACTGCTGAGAAGTATCACTGGCCGATCCACGCTCGGCTCGGCTCCATGAACTTCATACTCATCGATACTCATCAATCATCCTCTCGAACCAGAACTGATAGGGGATGTAAACAGGCGCCAGTGTAGACCGAGATTAAATCGCGGTCTACAACCAAGGCGTAGCGCGCATTCCTATTAAGTGGCAGCTTTTCCTGGTGCAAGCCGGGGCTCACATAATCATCGCTTTATCAGCGGGAACCTCGTGATTATTTATTGAATTAATGTGAACTCTTTTTCCGTTTATACTGGCCGGGCGCAACGCCGAACGCCTGTTTGAAATCACGGGCGAAGTGGCTCCTGTCTTTAATGCCGACCTTCGCCGCCAGTTCCTTAACGCATAGCGACTTGTCCTGCATTAGAAGCTGCTCGGCTTCGCGGATTCTTACCTGCTTGAGATATTGCATTGGGGTGACTCCGGCCTCAGTCTTGAACAGAAAACATAGGCGCGACATCGACAGCTTAGCTTCGCGGGCAAGGTCTTTTATTGAAATTGGGCGGAAGTAATTCGTTTCAATGAACCGCATAATTTCACCTATCCTGTAATCCATAACGCACCTCGACTCTGTTGGCTTTCTATTGAATAGAAAATGGGCGAACCGTCGCGGGGACGATGCCGATTCCTCGCGGAGGAGACGGAGCCAGGCCTCACCTCTTTGGCCTGGCTTGCGACTTCGGGCGGACTTCAAAGAAGTCGCTTGATTTCCTCCAGTGCCTGCTTGTTGAGGATTGTGATCGTCTGGCGCGTGCACGTAACGAAGCCGCTGCTTCGCAACTCTCCAATTCCTGTCGCGCGCGCGCTTGATTTGGAGCCGCCCGCGCTCGATCAGGCAGAGTAGCTGATTACAGGGCGTAATCCGGTTCGGTTTGAATGTCTGCTCTGGGAATCTATCGAGGACGGACCGATGTGAGTCGATGTTGATCTGGATACGCCCAACGATTTGAGCGATTTTGTTTGCAAAAAGCTCCCCTCGACCCCCGGTTATCGATTTGTGCCACCCGCGGTATCTCTTAATGCCGCCGCTGGCTTCGGTGGTTTGATCCGGCTCCTCTTTTCGAGTTTCAAGCCCGCTCGGGCGGTCATCGTCGGAAGTGATTTTCGAGTTGTCTCGTGCATCAGCCTCTAATATCATACACACCTCTTCTAGAGCGCCGCGGCGTGATCGGACAGAGAACTTCTGGCACGCCAACGCGCTTAGCTGGTGAGAGGGTGGACGCCATCGAGAGTGGCGGCCATCCGCTCATCGAGTTTTCGGGTACACCGTAACGCTATACTGCAATCCGGTTACGGTATGCTCTTTGAAGCAATGAAATATTTATTCGCCGTGGAAATGCGCTTGAAATTCCTCCGCGGTTTTTCGACGATTAGACCATGAATTGGCCTACGCAATTCTTGAGATGAGTGGAAGGCGGAGATGTATTAAGGCGCTCGTGGCTTGGCAGGCTGGCGCGCAGGATTGAGCAGCGCGAGGTTGGATGGGATGGGTCGTCGGCGTTGAAGAGGCGGCGCTCGAAATGATGTGAAGCGCCGTTCAGCTTCACGAATGATGAACGTTGATAACCGAGCGCGTTTCGTCGTCCGGTTCGCCGCCGTTTGCGAAGCAGTGGCAGGTTCCGATGGGATGTGTATTACGACAACGGAATGCTTGCGTGTGGGAAGTTTTTCCCGAAGCTCAGCTATGGTTTCATTGAACTCAGGATGAATGATTGAGAACGGTGCAATTCGGAGTACGACATTAAGAGCCTGTTCAACCTGACCGATTTCACCAAGTTCGACTGCATAGCTATTCAGTGTCGCTGAGTACGCCTGAGGATCGTTTCTCGCTATCTGGCAAGCGAGCGGGATCAACGCTTCAAGGTCAGCGGAGGCTTGATAGTGATCACCGTGAATGCTCTTGATTACCGCAATATGTCTCGCCGCTCGGAGCAAGGCCGCAATGTCAGAATTACGAGCGGCCCGGGCAGCCTCTAAGTAGAAGGGTAGTGATTCATCAATCTGACCAGCACAGAAATAAGTAAAGCCCTTAATTAGGAGACATCGTGACCGCAATTGGGAACTTAGCCTTTCGTCCAACAAGTGATCGACAATCTCTCGTGCTGTCGCGAACTCGCGCCGCTCACTTAAACAAAATGCTTGATAGTAACGAGCGATTTTCTTTGCATGATCGGAAGCAGACAGGCCAAGAACTGTCTGGCTGGCCATATCTACGGCTTCCACATCTCTCAACGCGTGAGCTTGTGCGGCAACGGCAAGCAACGACCTGCACAAAGACTCGATTTCTTCGTGCGCAAGCCGAGCACGAGCGAGTAGTTCATAAACTGCTCGCTGACAGCGTGTATGACCCGCAGAGACATGCGATTCGGATGTCCAAATCTGATTGGAGGGTAGAGTGATGAAAAGACTACTTTGCTGTGCAGCAACGATGCTGGTGATTCTCGGGCTCCCGTTCTGTGTCTCTCGGAATATAGCCACTACGAAATCTGTCCCATTTCAGCCGCAGGCGTTTGCAGGCCATACGGCGTCGAACGGCCGCTCATGTATGTGTGGTGATGCCGATTGCGTTTGCGATCCCGGCGAGCAACCGGCAGCCCTGAAGATAAATGCAAATCAACCGAAGACCTCAGCTTCTAATAAAGGAATTCCGAATCAACCCGTGATGCCAGACACCGAACCGGGACTGGCTATGCTGATCGTCGCGCTTCTCTTTGCGGTGCTCCTGCGGATGCGCTGACGACCAAGCGTTTTTTCAAATCTAGTTCGTCTTTCAAAATACCCTGCTTGAACAATGCCGCAGAAATGGAACTGACGGCTCAGGGGACTACTGCCGTTTGGCGGCGGCGGTATTCTACTACACGCACGTGCGTCACGCGAATGTTAATTTTGTTCTTTGGTACGCACTCGTGCCGGTCCAATTTGTGTTACGCCCGTACCGTCGGCGAATAAGAGCTAATCAAACAAGAGAGCATGAGGAGTAGCAGACTAAGCTTCCTCCGAGTAACGAAAATCCCTCTGATTATGTGAAGCCTTGATTATCGGTAGTGAAGCCTCAATTGATCTTTAGAATGTAGGGGCCGACAGTGATGAATGCTCGCTATTTTCGTTGACGCGATGATTCAACGTACATAGAAATTTGAGCGTTTTTGGTGCAACTATGTTTGCGTCTCTAACAAAGATACGAGGTTCTTTTGATGATCCAGACTACTTTAGTCGGTACAATCGCGGATTAAGAGACTAAGTCTTCACTGGTTTTGTCCGATAAGGAGGTCAATGTGCGGCGACTTAAGAAGTCCGATGCGGCGACTTAAGAAGTCCGACTCTCTCCTTCTGATTCCGATTCTCGCGTTACAGTAATAAGGAGGTCTGAGAAAATGACGGAAGGCTCACCTGACACATCTCTAGTTGACGAAAGGCTTGTTCAGGCTCTTTCGGCATCCGTGATCAACACCATTGATGATGTAATTAAGCTGATGGAAGACTTTGATAACATTCTTCCAAGTAATGATGGACTGAAATGGTTTAACCTTCTTTATTTGAGGGTGACTCAGGCTGTTCAACGTCATCCTCCGGCTGAGGGGTGGGAGAATCCACGGTTCCTCGAGCGGCTGGCTGTAATATTCGCCGGTCTATACTTCACGGCTATTGCCAGTTGGAAGCGTGAGGAGAAAAGTGTTGCCAGTGCTTGGGCTCCTTTGTTCAAAGCAAGACATAGCCGGAATATTATGAGAGTCCAGTTCGCTATTGCAGGAATGAATGCCCATATCAATCATGACCTCGCGATAGCCCTGGTACAGACCTCCGAGGGAGAGGGCATTGTCCCGCGTGGCGGTAGTCCAGAGCATAGAGACTTTGAGAAGGTAAATACCATCTTAGAGGTTGTCGCAGAGGAGGTGAAGCAGTTCCTTGCTACGGGAGTTGTTGAAGAAATAGATCAAGACCTGGGTCAGCTTGATGATGTGATCGCCTTATGGAGTGTGCGTAAAGCTAGAGAGACAGCCTGGACCAATGGCGAAATCTTGTGGCAGCTAAGACGGATTCCGGTATTGAGCGATGCTTTCCTTAAGAATTTAGATAGGCTAGTTGGCCTATCTACAAGAGGACTACTTATTCCAGTAGGGTGAATTCCACTCTTGGTTTCAAACCCCAACGGGGTTGTGCCCGCCAGCCCAGGGTTGCCGTAGTCGGCTACCCTGGGGAACGGCAGTGATTGGCGCCAACCCCAAAGGGGTTGCAGACTCGCAGAGTATAAAACGCAACTGACTGCGGCAGTCACATTTCAATTCGATACGCAATGAGAGCCGCAACCCCGTTGGGGTTGGAGGCAGAACGCGCTGTATTCCCAGGGTAGCCGAGTACGGCAACCGCTGGGCTGGAGGCTGCAACCCCTTGCGGGGTTGACGAACACCGGGGTTAGCGGACACAGGTTGACGGACACAGGTTGGCGGAGACAGGTTGACGGACACATCGCCATCGCGCGCGCGCTCCTGAAGGAGCCTCCGCAAGCAGGCTCGTAGGAAGGATGTTCCATCCAGCCAGTTGGCAAATGAGCTTCTACGGCAGCATTTCACTACAACGAAGTGAATGCAGTAGTGAAATGCTCCAGGTAATCCACTACGCGTTTAGAACAAGATAAGGCTTAGCGCGGGGTGAAGCCGCCGCGTGATGAGGGTTTTACATAGTGGCCGGCGCCGAGCAGCTTCCTTGCTTTATTGAGGAGATGGCGGTTTCCGGGACTGAGCAGGCCGTAGAATCTTACCTTGATGAAGCGCTTTGGTAAGACGTGCTGAAGGAAGCGGCGGATGAATTCTTCCGCGGAGACTTCCCGAAAGCATCCCAAAGGGATGTTGTGATTAATAGCCCGCCGATTTATCGGTGGGTAGGGGCACAAAACAAAGCGCTAGTCCCGAAGGGACGGCTGATGTCTCAAGATTACATTTCTTATGAAAGCTCCGATCAAATTGAAACTCGCAGAGACCATTCAGGTCGCACTTGTGAAGATAACAATCAGCCGTGCCTTCGGCACTTCCCAAGCAATTGGGACAGCAACCCACCAGTGAACTGGTGGGCTATTCCCCAGATGTCCCTCCAGGACAAAAGACAACATCCAAAACAAACACCGAAAACAAGATCCAAAACAACATTTAAAACAAATCCGGTGTCCAGAAATTTCCGCCTGCCCAAAGCAGAATGGAGACTCTGGAGCCCCTCCGTCCTGAGGGCAATCGGTTTGAGACTACCCAATTCTATAACCATACCGTCCTGACGGCGGGGTTGAGGTCGGCGCTTTGCGACACTGGCCTGATCAGATCAAAGATCGTCCATCGCGTGCCGAGAGTCTTTTCGAAGAAGAACTTGATTCCGCACAGGGCGATGGTAGTGGGGTGCAATAAAATGGGACTTTTATTCCGGCTCTTGTTTGACAACAATTACAGCGATGTGGCAGGGCTGGCTGCGCGTATTTGTGTAAGTCGTTGATACTCCAAGCGACGCCAGCGAGCTGTCACGTGAGTCCTCAATGGGACCTGACACCCAAGATCCTAGCCGTTTCATAGTCGAGTCCCACATTTAATTGCACCCATGGTAGTGGTTGGACGGGCATACTTCTTGACATTCTTAATGTAGAGGAAATACTGTCGGAGTTCTTCCTCGGTGATAAGGTCAGGTGACTTGTGATAATGCTCAGCCAGTTGGCGGACAGCTCGAACATATGCTTCCTGA
>Ga0066687_10000107_pt1 | contig 22563 bp, 12 predicted proteins | sample GraSoiAngelo_136_FD_65630 | JGI IMG/M metagenome (GOLD analysis project Ga0066687, IMG submission 65630) | Grasslands soil microbial communities from the Angelo Coastal Reserve, California, USA - 14_0929_09_20cm | ecosystem: Environmental > Terrestrial > Soil > Grasslands | place: USA... | reverse complement strand
CGCTTACCAGGCAGCCGAAAGATGGAGGAGGAGCCTTCATCCAAAGTCAGACTAACTCACGGCCTTCGCGAACGACCCGGTGATCAAGCTGGATCTGCTATCCCGCCTTCTCCAGCACCGGGAACGACGCTCTACGCGTTTCCACCATCTCGCCGGTCAAAACGAATTCCTTGACCTTCTTGTATGACGGAAGCATGTACATGACGTCTAGCATCAGCTCTTCCAGGATCATTCGCAATCCGCGTGCTCCGACTTTTCGTTCGCAAGCCATTCGAGCCACCGCGACCAAAGCTTCGTCCGTGAAGCGGAGTTTGACGCCCTCGTACTCGAAGAGCTTCTGATACTGTTTTACAAGCGCGTTCTTCGGCTGCGTCAGAATTTCAACCATCGCTGCTTCATCCAGTTCGTGGAGCGTTCCCACGACCGGAAGCCGCCCGACGAATTCCGGAATCAAGCCGAATTTTATCAGGTCTTCCGGCTCGATCTGAGCCAGCGTATCGCTGATCCGCCGCTTAAGCACGCTCTTGACGTTGGCATTGAAGCCAAGCGCCTTTTTGCCGATTCTCTTTTCAACCACCTTTTCGAGCCCTACGAATGCGCCGCCGCAAATGAAGAGTATGTTGGTGGTGTCGACCGGAAAGAATTCCTGGTGCGGGTGTTTGCGCCCTCCCTGGGGCGGTACGTTGGCCACCGTACCTTCAAGGATCTTCAGAAGAGCCTGCTGAACCCCTTCGCCTGAAACATCACGAGTGATCGAAGGGTTCTCATCCTTGCGGCAAATTTTATCAATCTCATCGATATAGATTATTCCGGTCTGCGCGCGTTCGATGTCGCCGTTGGCTGACTGGAGCAGTTTAAGAATGATGTTCTCTACGTCCTCGCCCACATAACCGGCCTCGGTCAGAGTCGTCGCATCCACGATGGAAAACGGCACGTTGAGCATTCTCGCAAGGGTCTGCGCAAGCAGCGTTTTCCCGGTCCCGGTGGGCCCGATCAACATTATGTTGGATTTTTGGATTTCAACGTCGGAGGAGCGGCGCTTGATCATGTCTATTCGCTTGTAGTGCTGATAGACCGCGACCGCCAGTTTTTTCTTGGTTTCGTCCTGTCCTATTACGTAGTCGTCGAGGAATTCCTTGATCTCGACCGGTTTCGGAAGAGGCGGCCGCCGCGCGGCGGTTTCCTGCTGTTGATCATCGGTAATGATCTCATTGCAAATATCGATGCACTCGTTGCAGATATATACGGTGGGTCCCGCTATGAGTTTTTTGACTTCATTTTGAGATTTTCCACAAAAAGAACAGCGTAGTGTATCCTCGCCTCGTCTCATTCATCACTCTTTCTGATCGAAAATTCGTCTACCCTGCCGGTCCTTACTCTCGATGAGAGATAACCTGATCAACGAGTCCGTACTCCTTGGCCTGATACGCGTTCATTATCCGGTCGCGCTCTACGTCCCTTTCGATCGTCTCGATGTCCTGCCCCGTGTGCTTGGCTAGAATTTGGCTGGTTAGTTCCCTCATCCGCATGATCTCTTCGGCGTGAATCTTAATATCGCTTGCTTGACCGGATATCCCGCCCATTATTGAAGGTTGATGTATGAGGATTCGAGAATTTGGAAGTGCAAATCGCTTTCCGGCCGCGCCAGCCGCCAGAAGAAGCGATCCCATCGACGCGCATTGACCGAGGCAAAAAGTGATTAGATCGGGTTTGATGAACTGCATCGTATCATAGATGGCGAGGCCAGCGGTTATGGAACCGCCGGGACTGTTTATGTAGAGTGAAATGTCGCGATCGGGATCCTCGGCTTCCAGAAACAGAAGCTGAGCCACTATGAGATTGGCTATGTTGTCATCGATAGGAGTACCGATGAATATGATGTTGTCTTTGAGAAGCCTTGAATAGATATCAAAGGCGCGCTCGCCGCGCGCGGTCTGCTCCACCACCATCGGTACGAGAGCGGCATGAGGTGATCGAGCAAAACCCACTGGACCGGAAGTCATAGACTCAGATACTACGCTCATGATTTGATATTACGATCGAGATTTAATGAACCAGTTCCTTCGAAAGGACAAACTGTGTGAATCGATGCGGGGGTAACTCGAACGATAGAGCAGCATGTCAATCCAGAGCTCCCTCTTATGCTCCTTGCTCGCCCTCGCCGCTCTTAGTGGCCGCCTCGTTCAACCCGTCCACCTCCTCGACTCGAACGTCGGCGGAAGCAATCAAAAGATCCAGAGCTCTTTCATTTCTGACCTGCGCTTTCATACTAGCCACGGCTTTTTCCTTTGTCAAGCGTGCTCTCAAAACAGCGGGGTCTTCCCCCGTGCTTGCCGCTGCTGCCTGAATACGCTCGTCAATTTCTTCGTCGGTAACTGTTATTCCTTCGAGGTCGGCAATGCGATCCAGGATAAAGGAAGCTTTGAAATCTCTCTCAACGCCCTTTTGTTGCGCCTCCTGAAACTGGTCCCACTTGATGTTGAGCTTTCTGAAATCGACTCCGCCTCGCGACCACTGCTGTATAAGCGAAGTCATTCGAGATCGGGTCTCCAGCGCCACTATTCCCGACGGAAGCTCGAATCGATTCCGGTCCAAGAGAAGATCGAGCAGCGCGTTGTTAAACTGCTCTTTCGATTTTGATTCAGCCTGCACCTCGAGCTGCGACCTGAGCTCGCTTCGAAACTCCTCAACAGTCTTCTCTTCATCGGAAATGAGCTTGAGCATCTCCGGCACGTCGGGAGGCTCTTTGATGTTGATCGAGGCGACTTCGCCTTTATAGCGAACCGCTTTGCCCGCGAATCTCTCGGAGTGGTAGTCCTTCGGATAATTGACGATGAAATCTCTCTCGTCTCCGACATTGACCCCCAAAAAGGCTTCATTAAAATCCGCGATCAGGCCTTTCTGGCCCAACTGTACGTTGAAAGGCGCCTCCGGAATATCGGGCTCGCGTTCGCCGCCGCCGGTCCCATCCGAATCGGCTTTGCCTTCGATTGCATCGCCAGCCTCGTCTGATCTTGGTTCTTCTGCTTGTGTTTCGTTTGCATCGGCCGGCTTATCAGCAGTATCGCCATCGGCGGTCTCGCCATCCGCCGTTTTCCTCGCCGCATCCTGTTCGTCACCTTCGGAATTCTGAAACCACCCTGCCAGATTAGCCGAGATAAAGTCGCCGGCTTGCGAGGGTCGATCCTCGACGGGGACCATTTCGGCATAACGCTGTTGGAGGTCTTCGATCGCGGCGTCAACATCGCGATCAGTTACCTTGTAGACCTTTCTTACGAGCGGGAGTCCTTTGTAGCTCGAGAGTTCAAATTCAGGGGCGACCTCGACGTTGATGGTCGCACCGAGCGAGCCATCCAGACCATGTCGCACGTCGCTCACTGAGGGCTCGCCCAGCACCTTGAGGTCGTTCTTCTGAACCGCGTCGGCGAAGCCGCGAGGCAACAGGTTCGATGTCACCTCATCGGAAAGGTCCTTCTTGAAACGCGTTTTGATTACTGACACTGGCACATGGCCCGGACGAAATCCGGGTACGTTGACGCTTCGCGCGAGCTGGGCCGCTACACGGTCCGTTTCGCCCTTTACTTCGTCTGAGGAAAACTCGACGACTAATTCCTTCTTGCAGTGCTCTTGGTCGGCAACAGTTATTCTCAAGCTTGGATGGCCTTTCTTATGGGTTTCACCGCGGTTAGCAGTAACTGTTCATCTAAGCACAAAACATTCTATACACGCTAAGGAAAAACAAGAAATACCGCCGCGATTTGATGGGTTCTGGTGCGAAAGGGGGGACTCGAACCCCCACACCTTACGGTACCAGATCCTAAGTCTGGCGCGTCTGCCAGTTCCGCCACTTTCGCACGCGATTACCTTAATAGATGACCTGGCGCTTTGGCAAACAACACCCTCTTCGTATCTGCCTTATCTGCATCAGTCACGCCTCCCATCCCGGCCTTCTTGACACCGCCTCAACGCGAAATCTAAGATGCCCTTCAAACTTAATCAGAAGCGAGCGAGATAATGAATCAGACCATGGTGTTGTTCCTTCAAGCTCCAGGCCAATTTCCGAGAGCATCGGGTGATCTCCCACTTTCGGCGCCCGTCTACGGTTACATTCCAATAATCATCTTCTTTCTCGTCGCCGTAACGGTGCCTCTTGCATTGCTCGGGGTCTCAAGGCTCTTGCAGCGGCGTGTATTCGAAAGGCAGAAGCTCCTGCCATACGAATGCGGAATCGATCCGATAGGCGACGCCAGGGACCGATTCTCAGTCCGGTTCTATATGGTGGCGATGCTGTTTCTCGTATTTGATGTCGAAACTGTGTTTCTTTTTCCATGGGCCGTGATTTACGACAAGCTTGCGATCTTCGGACTCGCGGAGATGCTCGTCTTTATAGGAATTCTGGTGGTCGGTTATTACTACGCCTGGTGCAAGGGCGCTTTCGAGTGGGCGTAGTGTGTTACACAAGGGTGCTATGACAACTCAAAAGGAACAAACGCTGGAGTCATCGAGCGGAATCATAACTACCAGCATTGACTTCGTCTTTAACTGGGCTCGGAAATCCGCCTTGTGGCCGATGACTTTCGGCCTCGCCTGTTGCGCCATCGAAATGATGGCGACCGGTGCGTCTCGCTTTGATATGGATCGCTTCGGAGCCGGCGTGTTTCGGCCGAGTCCTAGGCAGTCCGATTTGATGATAGTAGCCGGAACGCCGACGTTGAAAATGGCTCCGGTCATCAGACGGGTGTGGGATCAGATGCCTGAGCCCAAGTGGTGCATAGCAATGGGAGCATGCGCTTCGACCGGCGGGCCGTTCCCGACATATGCGACGCTGCAAGGCGTCGACAGAATCGTGCCGGTGGATGTCTATATACCGGGCTGTCCGCCACGGCCCGAAGCCCTGCTTTATGGATTAATGAGGCTCCAGGACAAGATCATGCTCGAACATCCGACGCGCTTTGTCTTTGGCCGCGGAAATGTAAGCCAGGAAGAGGTCGAGTCCGCCGAAGCGGCGGAGAATCACGCGCCGTCAACCGCCGCTTAGAAGCTTCTCAATCGAATCCAGTCCGAGGCGCAAGGTGAGTCCCTTGCGCCTTTCCTGCATATGAGGCCTGCGATCACGCGAATGGCATCCGGAAGAGACACACTCGAAGCCAAGATATCCGAGCGAATCCGCCGAGATGGTCCCATCAGGTTCCGCGATTTCATGGAGATAGCGCTTTATGATGCTGAAAGCGGCTATTACAACACGCGCCGCAATAAGATAGGCCCAGCCGGCGACTACTATACTTCCGGCAATGTACATGAGGCGTTTGGAGCCACCCTTGCCGTCGCTTTCGCAGGGATGTGGTCCCACGAATACGCCGAGCCCCTGACAATTCTCGAGTTTGGCGCGGGAACAGGGCAGCTAGCATTCGATATCATCAGCACGATGAAGCTTGAGCGGCCGGACATCTTTGTCGAATTGAATTACTTGATACTTGAAAGAAGCACCGCGATGCAGGAGTCTCAGCGGCGTTTGCTGGAGCCCGTTGATCAGAAAGTCAATTGGGTTCCGTTTGAGCCCGCATCGAATGCCGATCCTTTCCAGGGGATCGTCTTTTCCAATGAGCTAATCGACGCCATGCCGGCGCATCTCGCTCGAATTCACGAGGGTCGTGTCCAGGAAGGCTATGTCGATCTCACGGCAACAGGGGCGACAGGGGCAACAGGGGACTCGCGGTTGGAACGATCGATTTCCGCCGCATTTGCAATCTGCTGGGAAGAACCGTCGGATCGCGCTATCGAATCGTATATATCGGACCTCGGGGTCGATTTAGCGGAAGGTCAGATGCTCGAGGTCAATCTGGATGCGATAGCATGGCTAGAGCGCGTGTCGCGAATATTAAATAGAGGCTTCTTGGTCACGATCGATTACGGAGATATCGCGGCGCATCTCTACGGCCGTGACCGCTTCGGAGGCACACTTCGCTCTTTTTCAAGGCACCGCATAGCTGAATCACCTCTTTTGAAAGTTGGAGAGCAAGACATCACCTCGAGCGTGAATTTCTCCGCGTTGATAGAGCAGGGAAGGCAGCTTGGGTTCGAGATGGTGAGTTATGAACGCCAATCGTCCTTCTTGATTCGGAATGGATTGCTGGAGCGCGCGGCTGGCCTTTGCGAATCCGGCGATAATCGCCCGGATACCCTGAGCAATCGGCTCGCAATCAAAAATCTTCTGGTCGAAGGCGGAAGCAGCGATAACTTCAGGGTCCTTGTGCAGCGTAAAGGAGTTGTACGCCGGCCGACTGAATCCTCTTAGACAAGATCCAGCTTTATAGCTGCGAGAGCGAACATTGCATGTGACCATGCGAGCGGAACCGCCCAGATAGGCTCGCCGCTTCTACGATCAATCTGCTCCGAAAAGAGCCCAAGAGGAGTCGCATGATTAACCGTCCATTCGAGCAGCTTGATTCCGCGATTCATATCTCCGCATTGAGCATAGTATAAGGCAAGCCAGAGGGTGGTCAGTATCCAGGGGTTTCCGCCGATGTAGCGGTCCCCTTCATACCTCAGCAGTCCGCCTGTCTTTTTGCACCAGAGTGTTTTTCTGATCGCGCGTACGGCGCCCACCATCTTCGGGTCTGAACAATCCAGCACGCCGAAAGGAAATGACAGTCCCAGTACACTGCTATCGATCGTAAGGTCTCGAAGCTGAATATATTGATCCCTGCCTTGCGATGAAACACGACCGATGCCTTCCGATTGCTTCCCCCCACGGTGTGCTTTAACCGTCTTGTTGATCGCCCGAATAAAAGACTTTTTATCCGGTTCCCAGTAGCTGGCGATTATGGCGCTCCCTATTTTACCGGCCGCGTTTGACCACTTCTGTGCCTTTGTTCTTTTGCCGAGCGCATGCGCGAGCGCGGCAGCGCTCTTTAATCCACCTGCAACAGCCGCGGATGAGTACGCGGCTTGAGCCGTATATTCCTCCCATATGTCGATGCTTGCGCGGGGTAATCCATTTTCAGCATCGACGCATCCCATCAGATATTGAGCCGCGCGTTCGACGGCGGGCCAGAATCGCCTTAGAAATACTCGATCTTGAGTAAGAGAGTAATGCTCGGCCGCGGCCCACAGAATCGCGCCGGTCTCATCGATTTGAATCAATCCCCAGGACGGTGCGACCTCTCCCGTTGAGTAGTGCCGTTGATACCATACGCCTTCCGGCTGTTGAACCTTCGCCGCGAATGAAAAGAAGGCTTCGGCCTCGTCGTAGTGACCGGCAGATCCAAAGGCGTGAGCAACAAACGCCCCGTCTCGTCCCCAGATATACCCATAGCCTCCGCACACTCGGCGTTCTCGATCAAACTCCGGGGCCGCGATGATTGCTCCTGTCTCGCGATCAGAGAGCAGCTTCATCGTCAGAAGGGATCGATTGTAGAGTCGCCTGATCTCAGGCAGTTTCTTTAGCTGTGCCGTAGCGCGTCCCCGTAATACGGTTCGCTTCTGAAGGCGCACTCCGTGTCTCGGAGCCGACGCGCCAGGCTTTATCCATCTCTTCCACTGCTCCAGGAAAGAGATGGTAAGGTCATCGGCGTTTTCAGCGACTAGAGATCCGACTCTTGCGAGGCCGTCGCGGATGGAATGCGCAAGTACCACATAAACGTCTAATCGGCCCGGCTCGCCGGGCTTTAATTCACCGAGATCCCAACTCAACATCGCGTCGGGTGATTTGTGCTCAATCGGATTGGACGGGCTCGAAGCTGTTTTCGTAAACAGGAAGGCGCTCGATCTCTCGCCATGAACTCCACAATGATACGTCGAAGGAGATTGGCTTGCGGCAGTGAGCAAAGCAATGTCGCGTCGGTAGAACACCAGGGCGGTTGATGGCTCGTCGATAAAAGCCGTGTTGTCGTAGATGGACTCGTCGAGGCGACAGCGTTGATAAAGCACGACCGAAAAACGTCGAGGCGACTTACCCAGATTTGACACCGCCAGTCTGAATACGACGGCTTCGAGTCGCGCTGGAACGAAGACCGTGGAGGCGACCGAAGTCCGATCACGTTTGGATATCGACTCGGTAATAAGCGCGGTTGAGTCCTCTATGTAAGACTGCTTGTGAGACCATCTGCGGTCGGCCATCCAGAGAACCCGGCGAGAGCGCTCCTGGATCCTGAGACCAAGTCGAAATTCTTCGATATGTTGTCCGAAATCGATGTGAGGCCAGAATAAACGGCTCAGCTCACCTGATGCGCCTATCACGGCCAGTACCTTCGCATCTCCGACCACGGCGCTGTAGTCAGTGGAGAGGTCGTTAATAAGGTCCTGCGATTTCTTAGAGGTCATTCTCTCTATCACGACGCGAGCACAAAGTAGTTCTTTGCTCTCGATGAGTGTTGAAGGGAACTGGATTATAGTGGCGCTGGATTGAGCGGGCAAAGGAGGATGAATCGGTTGAGTACTTCGCAATATCTTCGGCTGTCGCGGGATATCCTGCCGATTGAGAGCCGCGAGCGCCTGGAATATAATGCGCGCCTGATGAATAGCCCCGATGTCCCGTTCAATCTCTACGATTACTTTTTCGGATCTTCCGGCCTGGGAAACCTCGCCAATAATGATGCGATCCATTTTAGAGGCGGAAGATTCACATACAACGAACTTCGAGACTATGTTGACCTATGGGCAAAGCGCCTCGTCTCGGCAGGTGTAAGGAAAGGCGATAGGACGGCCGTGCTGCTCTTTGACTCGCCGGAGTTTGTCGCGTCTTTTCTCGCGAGCGCTTCGATCGGAGCTATCTGTGTGCCGATCAATACGTTCCTGCAAGCGGACGAGATTGGCTTCATTCTCCGCGATTCAGGCGCGAAGCTGATCGTCAGCGAATCGGACCTTGCGCAGCGATTGGAAAACACCGAGCAGCCTGTCGCGCTGCTCGATTCCAAAACGCGCGAGTACATCGCGCCTCCCAACGCTGACACGGGTCTCCGTGAGCAGTCGCAACTAACAGCTAGTTCTCCGGCTTTCCTTCTTTATACATCGGGCAGCACCGGTGTACCGAAGGGCGTGCTTCATCGTAACGGCGGTATTCCAGCAACCGTGGAATCTTACTCTAAGACTGTGCTCCGCTTGAGCGCGGCCGATCGGATCTACTCGGCATCGCGGCTCTATTTCGCATATGGTCTTGGGAACAGCCTGTCGTTTCCGCTCGCCGCGGGAGCGTCGGTAATACTGGACGATGAGCGGCCTACGGCGGATCGAGTCGCGAAGATTTTCGAGAGAGAGAGGCCATCCGTTTTTTTCGGCGTGCCCGCCCTCTATAACGCTTTGCTCGAGTTTAAAGCACGCGGCGAAAAGCTGGATACAGGCTCCTTGAGGCTCTGCGTCTCCGCCGGAGAAGCGCTTCCCGCAAGAATCTTTGAGGAATGGAATCGCGCATTCGGTTTATCAATCCTCGATGGAATCGGGTCCACGGAAATGTTGCACATATTCATTTCCAATCACGCTGGGGACGAACAAGCCGGCTCCACGGGTAAGGTCGTAAAGGGTTATGAGGCCCGGCTTCTCGATGATCAGGATCACGAACTGGCTGGAGAACATACGGGCAATCTATGGATCAAGGGCGAGAGCGCGACATCCGGGTACTGGGAGCGTCCGGATCTCACCGAAGCCGCTATCCGCGAAGGCTGGGTGAAGACGGGTGATATATATCGCCGCGACAAGGATTCTCGCTTTTATCATCTTGGCCGATCCGATGACTGCTTCAAAGTAAATGGACTCTGGGTCTCACCAATCGAAGTCGAAGCCGCTTTGCTGTCCCACGCGGATGTAGTCGAAGCGGCTGTGGTTCCGGACATCAATGCCAGGGGACTGGCAACCGCTCGCGCCTTCGCGGTCATCCGACAGGGGTGTGCGCCGGAAAGTTTCGCCGGCGAGCTGCGGAGCTATCTTAGAAGCGTGCTCGCCCCTTATAAGGTTCCATCGCGCATCGACTTCATAAAGGAGCTGCCTCGAACCTCTACGGGAAAAGTCCAGCGATTCAAGCTCAAAGAGCCATTCAATTAATCAAATGAGACGAAAAACTATTCTACTGGCATCTTCTATGCTGTTGCTGTGTGCTGCCCGCGCAAGCGCGCAGCAGGGTTGGTCAAAACTGCAAACGCTGAAGCACGACGGCGGACCCGCCGTCCTGAATGCCGTGGCATACGATGGAGAGCAGGTCTGGATCGTGGGGGCCGGAGGATTGATTTCAAGGTCGGACGATTACGGACGGAACTTTCAAGAAGTCAACGTCGGTGTTAAGGAATCCCTGAATGACATTTTCCTGCTCAAAGATCGAATCTGGATTGTCGGCGACTCCGGCCATATTCTAATCAGCAAAGACCGAGGGCGCACTTTCAACTTGAACGTATTCGCCTCGCGAGGACGGCGTAAGTCCAAGCCGACCGATCTCTATTCTATTCAGTTCATCGATAGAGACCGCGGCTTCATTGTGGGAGATGAAGGGCTTATATTGTCGTCGCTCGACGGGGGATCGACGTGGAGCGAGCAGCGCAGCGGCACGACCGCGCAACTTTTTCAGATGAGTTTTCAAGGACGGCGCGGCTGGGTCGTCGGCACAGGAGGGGCCATCCTTCACACTGATGATGGAGGTCGAAACTGGTACCCTCAGCAGTCGGGCGTGAAGGGCGATCTCAACCGTGTGTTGATGATCAGCGAGACTACGGGATTTATCGACGGAGACAACGGAATTATCCTCCGCACGGACAATGGCGGCGCAACATGGCAGCGAGTTCCGATAAGGCTCAAGGAGCAGTTGTTTGGTATGAGCTTCATCGATAGGAATACTGGATGGATCGTGGGATATAAGGGCGCGGTCGTCAGGACCTATGATGCGGGCCGCACGTGGATCGAACAAGAAAGCGGGACCGGTAATGACCTCTTTGCGGTTGCCTTCAACAACCATCGAGGATTTGCCATCGGCCGCGACGGAGTCGTGTTCCGATATTTCGAGAGAAGATAAAGCTCGGCCGGCAGCGGGACGAGCTTCAGGGACATCCGCCGACTTGAGGCAGCGAGCCGATTCGACGTGAACGAGCAGGCGAATTCCTTTCTTGATTTCCGAAAAAAAGGGCCGGGCGACTTGCCCGGCCTTCAGCTTATAGCTTCCTGGCGTAAATCACTCCACCACTGTCAGTGTCAGAGGGTTGGAGGAAATTCCGCTCGGGTTACGAACCGTAATCACCAGCGTCGGCTGGCTCTGATAAACCTGTTTGAGCCGCTGACCAAGTGAACCTACGGAAGTCTTCGGCACTACCCACTTGCCCGCCCCGTTGTCTTCGAGGAGCCAGGTTTGTCCATTGATCACCAGAACGGCGCCAACCTGTATGTTGGAGCCGGCCTGGTTGCATTTGAACTTACCACTACCCACGCTCGGGCTGATGATGATGGGCTGAGTGCCAATTATGAACGCACCGCTCAGGCCGATTCCCGTTACGCCTGCGTTGTTCCGAACCTGAATTCGCAGCACGGCCGTTCCGGTTTCGATGCCTGGCGCGGTGGCATTCGTGTTGTTGATGCCTTCGGTGGCTGCGCCGGTTCCGAGATTGAACGGGAACGTAGCGCCGCCGTTTGTCGACAGGTCGATCTGGAAGGTCGTCAGCCCGCTTCCACTCGGATCCGTGGTTGCGAATCTCACCTGGAAGGAAGTTCCGGATGGAACCGCGGAGCCGGTTGAAGGCGCCTGAACAATAACGACCGGAGGTTGGGTGTTCTGGCCGATCCCGGTCAACGGTACGGTAACCTGTGGATTGATTGGATCGTTGCTGTTGATCCTCAGTTGATCCACTTTGGTTCCCGATGTTGTCGGCGTGAAGTTGACGGTCAACGTCGTGTTCGTCTGAGGCTGCAGCGTGAAACCGTTCGGCTGCGGCAGCGAGAACCCGAGTCCGCCCGTCGCAAAGACCAGCGAAGTAACGTTCAGAGGCACCGTGCCGAAGTTGGTTATGACAAGCTGCCGTTGAACCGTCTGATTCAAAGCGACCGTCCCGAAGTCGAGCGAGATCGGAATGACGTTGATCCTCGCAGCTCCTCCGGTACCGTTCAATGCAACGTTGGTGGTTCCCGTGCAGCTATTGGTTATGACCAGCGTCGCGGAAACCAGAGTGGCATTTGTCGGCGTGAATCCAACGGGAATCGTCGCCTGCTGTGTCGGATTGAGGTTAATTGGCAGCGGTACGGAACCAAGCGAGAATACGGTTCCGCCCGGCGTGATCGACAACGCCGTAATCGTGACCGCGGTCGAGCCGGAGTTTGTGACGACTACGTTTTGGGTCGTCGTCTGGCCGATTGTAGCGCCGCTGAAATTCACCGCGCCCGGATTAACCGACAGAGCGCACTGACTTCCACCGCTCACGATCTGGGCGACTCTTCCGTTGGATAGCGGAGAAGTGCTTCCATCGCCAGTCGTAATCGTAGCCGTCAGGAAGAGCGTTTGTGTTTGAGCCAGGAACGGTTGAGGAATCTGCAGGTTTGCAGACCAATCGACCGCGTTTGGATTACTCGGATCGACCTGGAACGAGGTTACCTGACCAATGAACGCCTGCGCCTCCGAGAGAGCCTGCGTAGTTTCAGAACCTCGTTGGCTTACGAATATCTCGATGACCGAGTTATTGATGTTTGCGGTAACCGCATTGTTGATGAAGTCGGCCGTTCCCGTAATCGTGCTCTGGCCAGAACTCGAAACCGTTGTAGCCGAATCAATCTTGATCAATGTTGTAAGCGGCGGATTTGGGCCCGGCGCAATCTCAGCATTGGTCATGCCCTGTTGTCCCGCCGAGTCGACGATCTGAGGAGTCGCAGGAGCGATATCAGGCGGATTCAAAAATACGCTGTTCTGGCTGAACTTGTTGAAATTCCCGGTTGAACTGTGAGTGATGCCGGAAACAGTGTTGTTGTCATTGTTGAAGGCGATGTTGTTGAACAACAGCCTGTTCGCAAAAGCGGTACCCTGAATCAGCACGCCGCCGCCCTTATTACTAACCTGACGTCCATTCAGGAGGTCGGTCGGGGCGCCGCCGCCGGTGCCGAGATTGTTCGGGCCGATGTCGTTATTCTCGATGAGGTTGTTGTTGGCTCCTCCTTGAAGAATAAGGCCGACTCCCGCGGATGCCACGCCGTTACCCGAAACCTGGTTGCCGCTGACGTGTTGTGCGCCGCCTATCGTGTTGTTGTTTGCTGAGAAATCCAACACAATTCCGTTCACGGTATTCCGTAGCTGAACTGAACCGGTCACGTTCACGCCGACACGGTTCGAAGCGACGATGTTGAACTGAGCCTGATTATCCTGACTCGCTATCGAAATGCCGCTTCCCGTATTTCCGGAGATGACGTTGGACGTAACCTGGTTGAACTTCGAATTGCCGTTAGCGCCGCCGGTGCCGATCGAGATGCCGCCCAGCCCGTTTCCGAGAGGGTTCGTGTCCGGTCCTAACCGGGTAGTACCGGATGGATCGGTTCCGATCTTGTTCGCGGTGACGATCGTGTTGCTGGTGATGTTGCCGATGACTTCGACTCCAAACCTGGTGTTCGCACTGATAGTGTTTCCGCTAATGGTATTACCCGTGGCTCCATTTTGAAGCAGAATCCCATTCAGTGTGTTCGGCTTTGCGTTCCCCGGACCGTCGATGCCGATCCGGTTCCCGGAGATAACGTTATTTTGCGGAGTCGAAACCGACTGCGACACGCCGTTGACGATGATGCCATTCGTAGTGTTCGCCGCGATGAAATTGTTTGTCACACTCTCGTTGATCGAGCCGCTATTGAATTGAATGCCGGCCCCCGTATTCGCGAGCGCGGTGATCGTATCGCAACTGAGGCCGATGTTATTGCCGGTTATCACGTTTCCGGGACTAAACACCGTAATAGCGTCGTTGCTGGAGCCGATTATGCTCAGGCCTTTGATCGTGCAGTTGGGCGCCGACGACGTAATGATGAATGTGCGGAACGTTGCTCCGCCGTTTACGACGACCTTGGGTCCGAGAGTGTTTGTAACGCCGCTTGCGGTCGTATTCACGAGCGTACCGTCAATATTGGTTCCCGGCGCCAGGATCGGCGGCAGATTGCCGCTCAGATTCAACGACCAGAAGGTGTTTGACGGGCTGCCGCAGTTAGACTTGGGGCTGAAATTCACAACGTTCGCAACCGGGACAGTTGAAATCCCGGCGAAGCTGATCGTCGCGCCCGTGGTGCCGTGCGCAACGTTGTCGTTATTTATAGCCGTGATGGCTTCTCGCAAGCTGACGCCCTGATTGCCTCCGGGCACTCCGTTGGCGCCGATCGTCGCCAGCAGTCCCGCTATATCGCACGACGGACAGTCGTTCTCGTCGGCGGTTGTGTTGACCGTCACTGTCACTGCCTGAGGAGCAACCGCAAGGACGATTCCGCCCCCTGCTTTTGCAACCGCAAGACCTTCAATAGCGTTCGGTCTGAAGTGCCCCTTCGCGAGCACCAGAGCCTCCTGATCGATGTCCATCGGCATCGGTTCGGAAAATCTGTTTCCATCGCGATTCAGCAATACGGAAATTTGTTTTGATGCGGAGTTGATGACGGCCAGATCGACAAACGCATCCGCGTTGAAGTAACCCGCGATCAGACCGTTCGCGCCGGGGCCTGCGTCAAAGTGACGGGCCTTCGAAAAGCCGTTCTCGAGTTTCGTATTCCAAACCGTGATTCCATCGGAGCCGGATACTGCTATGTCGGGGAAGTGATCGCCGTTGATGTCGGCTACTTCTAATCCGGTAACGGCGCCGGACCGCGCCAATCGCCGGTTGCTTTGAAAGCTTCCCTGACCGTCTCCGTACATCACGCTGACGGCGTTGTCACCCGCGACGACCATGTCGAGCAGGTGATCGTTATTGAAATCCGACAATTTCACATCAAACACGCGCCCAATACCGTCCACTGAAAGCGACCGTGCTTCAATCGATCCTAAGTCATCCTGCCCAAGCGCGATGCGAACAGTATTCGCCTCGCGGTCGACGAACACCGCATCGTCGATTGCATCGTGGTTGAGATCCCCCACGGAGACTTTGGAAATATTTCCTCCGAGGCGAAGCGCGGGACCCTGTTCGAAACCACCCTGTCCATTCCCGAAAAGGAACTGAGCCGTTCCCTCTTCACCCGAAGTGACAATCAAATCGCGGAACCCGTCTCCATTGAAATCGCCAAATGCCGCGGCTTTGACAAGAGAAGAATGAACCGGATAAGACTGAGGCTGGCCAAGCTCTCCCGATGAAGATCCGAGGCGAACTCGGACGCGCGGTCCTTCAGCCGTTTGATAGGCGGCGACCAGGTCGGCCATTCCGTCATTGTTAACATCCACCTGAAGAAGATCGGTCGGCGTTCCGCCTTCATTTTCGACTTGGTCGCTCTGAAGATCGGCGGCGTCGGCATATCGCAGCTCGCTCGAGCGGCTGCTTGCATGCAGCGTCATCCTGGGCTGGCCCAGGCTTGCCGGAATCGGCTTAACGCTGGAAGATCGAAGGCCGCTCGCGCTCGTCGATGTTAATCTCGACATGCAGACGCCAAAACTAAGGCAAGCGAGGCCAACGATGACCCATAACTTTCTGGTCCTATCCATTTCAACTCCTCCTTTGAATTTGGAGGCACGACTCTACGCCGATGAGAATGGGAGTCATGCCCTGCTGAATCTCATGATCTCCTTTGAGAAAATCAACCCTAAAGTCCCTATTTGTGACTTGACCACTCGTGCTATATGATTACCGCGCACTAAATTTCCACTTGTTCGTAACAGTGCCTGAGTGGACCCACTGTTACTCTCTCTTTTGAAAAAGGCAAGCCCTATGCCAAGTAGCCTCAGCGTGCGATGCGTGTGCGTACTCCATTTCTTACAGGTAATTTCAAATTCAAGCAGTCAATTCCGTATAAAGCGAAGGCTTGGTTCCCTCATCGGGTGAAAGCAGCGCGATATCGAAAGACCGAACGAGATCTTTCTGCCCTCAGGCCAGTCCGCATCTTTCGATTCCAAGCCAAGGATCGGAACAAACCGACTCAGAACAAATACCAACGGGTGGGCCGGTTCATTTTTAGAGGCCGGATTCTAGCAGCAAGCAAGGATCAGAGGCAAGGATAATCTCTTTTGAGAGCCGTCTGGCTCCCATGATTTCGAAATAGTTTAAATATGTGGAAAGTTTGTATTGACTCTTAATAAGCTTTTTGATATTTTGGGGCCCGTTCCGAATCAGGCTAGGAACGGAACCAGTACTTAGGGCAAGCGCAAACTTTGCTTTAACCGCTTCTGAAATGAACTCCGAATAACCCGCAGTTAATGAAGAAAATTAGCTCCGCGCTTTGGCAGGCAAAAGGACTAGTAGATGTTCCAACCGCTTTACGTCAAGAGCCTCAATACGGAAGAAATAGAGGCTCTCAAAAGTCAGGCGGATTCTCGAGACAAAACCGACGCCTGGCGCGCTGAAGTAGTCCTCCTCTCAGCAGCCGGAAAAAACTCAGCGGAAATCAGCCAGGCTCTTGGCTTTCACATTTCTAACGTCAAAAAGTGGATTCGGAAATTTAACGAGGAGGGTCTGGACGGTCTGGCCGCGCGCAAACGCGGACCACGCAGCGGCCCCAAGCCGATGTTTTCGCGCACTCAGGTCGACGGAATCCTGGCCCTCGCGAGAACAGATCCGGCCGAATTAAACTTCCCGTTCAGAAAATGGACCCCTCAGAAGATCGCCATTGCAGCGATCGATCGAGGAATAGTCGACACTATCAGCCATGTAACCGTAAGGCAGATTCTAAGACGGAATGGAGACGGCGCAATCGCCTCTATCCGGGAAGAGCCTTCATCATTCTCGGGCTTTTCGAGATCGGAACGCTTCAGCACTAAATTCGATTTGGGTATCGACGCATTTAAGCAGTCGGCTTTTCGTGAAGCAGTCGATTATTTCTGCGCCTGCCTTGAGCACAATTCGCCTTCTCCGGATGAAGAGGCCCTTACGCGATGCTTTCTGAGCCAGTCTCTCGGAGAGCTGATGCAATATGAAGAGGCATATCGAGCGATCGAGCGATATGACGATCCTAACAAATATCAAGCGTTGCCGCCGTCCAGCCGAGCCCGAGTAAAATTGAGAATCGGCGCGGCTTATGCCGGCGTCAAGAATTATCCTAAAGCAATAGCAACGCTGAATGACGCGAAGAAGCTTTTTCTTGAATTGCAGGATGATCTTGGAATAAGCGAAACGCATTACAATCTCGGAAAGTCGTATGCGCAATTAAATGAATTTCGAATAGCGCGGGATCACCTTGAGACGGCAGTCTCATACCAACGGACTATACAGGACAGAGAACTCCTCGCCAGGATATATGACAAGCTCGGCTTTGTTGATTTCGGCGAGGGAGCATTTTCAAGTTCATACGATAAATTCAGGACGGCCCTGGAATATGCCGACGGCTTAACAAACCCAAGCTTACTTGGCACGATCCTGGTGAACCTGGGAACGACATATGACGAGGGATCTCTGGGGGCTCGCGAACAGTCGTCGGTATATTTCAAACAGGCTATCGAAAATCTGGAGCGAGGCGGACAAAAGGACCTTCTCGCGCTTGCTTATAACAATCTCGCCGACAATCTGAGGGACTCCGGCTCCTGGGACGAAGCATTGGCGATTCTCAAGAGGGCCATTGCGCTTGGCGACGAATATCCGGACGCCAACGTCAGGGCGATGGCATACCACACGATCGCCGAAATCCTCTGCGCCAGAGGAGAGCTCGACGAGGCCGCAAAGAACATCAATCGAGGTCTTGAGCTCGTCGAAGGAAAATCAGACAAGTGGCTTGAGAGTAACTTACTCAGGCTTCTGGCAAGGGTGCATTGTGTCCAGGGAATAGCAGAGGATTCTCTCAAGGAGCTTCGAACCGCTCTGCGTCTTTCGACGGCTATCGGCGATCTCCACGGGGTCACTCTGGCGCAGGTTGGACTAGCCGAAACACACTTCGAGCAAGGCGGATTCGAACAAGCTCGTGAATATCTGGAGCTCGCCCAGGCTCGATTGAAAGAGGAAGAATCGCTCTTCATCTCGGGCCTGATGCAGCGATTGGCCGGCCGCCTCGAAGCTGAAGCTGGACGATTTGTCGAGGCGAGGCAGCACGTTTCTCAGAGCATTTCAATCTTTACTACCACGGATGTGCCGTATGAAGCCGCGAGAAGTCACTACGCGATGGGACGGGTGCTGTTCGCGGATCAAGACTTGGGCGGAGCGAGAGGGCATCTCGAAAAGGCAAGGGAGGTATTCGAATCGCTTGCCGCCGCGCCGGAGCTTCAGATGACGCTGGCGGCGCTCCATGAAATCCTGGATTTTCAATCAACAGTACCCGCTTCAGTTCGATCTGATTTGACGAGTGCCGAGGAGAGCCGCCGAATCTCTTTGTCACTACCCGCGTCGCCTGATTCCAAACGCATAGAGATGGCGGTCGATGACAGAAACGATGTGCTATTGATGCAGCGGCTAATCGAAGCTTCGGCGTCAAGAGAACTGCTCCTTCAGGAGCTCGCGTCGGTGATTGTCGAGAGTTTTCCCGTAGCCGCTGTGATCGTATACAGACTCGTCAATCAAGATCCGCCGCAGGTTGCCCTCAGCGAAGGGATTTCGCTGACTGAGGCGGAACTCGTTGTGAAGGGTCTCGATGCCAGGTTGATTGAGGAGGGTGGACAAGCCGAGGATGGGTACATGTTTTTACTGGGGATTGTCGAGCGCGACGCGTTTGTCAGCCCAAGACCGGGACAGGGACCATCCCTGGCTGTGTACGTTCGTTTTCAAAAAGGCGCCAATGCCAACGACAGAGCGCGAATACTGGATCGCCTCCAACCGCTGATGCGACAAGCCGAGCTTGGCTTGGAAATGTGTTCGTTGCGAGCGGCTTCTCGCGTGACGGTATCGTCGGTAGTTCATCAGAAGACAAAAACGGTGATGCCGGGTTTCATCGTCGGCAGCGCGTCCATGTTTGACGTTATTGACAAGATTCACAAAATCCGCACCAGCGATGTTACCGTTCTGATCACCGGCGAATCCGGCACCGGAAAGGAACTCGTCGCTCGCGCCATCCACAAGGAATCTGCCAGGGCCGGCGGTATTTTTCTACCTTTCAATTGTACGGCAACCCCAAGAGACCTTATTGATAGTCAACTCTTCGGACATAGACGCGGTTCGTTTACGGGCGCGATTACGAACTATCCCGGTATTACCAGAGCCGCTGACGGCGGAACGCTGTTCCTTGATGAGATCGGAGATCTCGCGCTCGAAGTTCAGCCGAAACTTATGCGGTTTCTCCAGGAAGGCGAGATTCAACCGCTGGGCGAAACCAAGCCCGTGAAGGTCGACGTCCGAGTGTTGGCCGCAACTAATTCGAATCTGGAACGAGCTGTCGAGGAGGGAAGATTTAGAGAGGATCTCTTCCATAGGCTTAATATAATTCGTATTCATGTTCCACCACTAAGGGAACGTAAGGAGGAGATCCCGATTCTTGCGAGCCATTTCCTTGAGCACTTCTGCACCCGCTCCGGCAAGCAGGGAATAGCTCTCGGCCAGCACGCGATTAATGCTCTGTCCGATTACGACTGGCCTGGAAATGTCCGCCAACTGAGAAATGAAATCGAGCGCGTGATAGCTTACGCCGTCGATAGCTCTCAGGTCGAAATCGGGAACCTGTCTCCTGAGATTACTGGACCGCGACGCTCTGTGGGCCCAATGAGAAACCTCACTCGACCGGGAGAAGTTTCCAAGCTCAGCAGCAATGGCTCCCGTGCCGCGTGGTTCGCCGGTTCTCTTCAGGATCCGTTAGCGAAAATACCGGATTCCTTTCCTTCACTGGACGGTCCAGTGAAGTTGAGAGATGCGACGTCGGCCCTTGAGCGACAAATAATTACGAATTCGCTCAGTCGCAACCGGAACAATCTCTCGCGCACGGCTCTGGAACTGGGGCTTTCGCGGCGGGGACTGCGGCTTAAATTAGCGCAATTGGGAATCGTGAGGGAGTCTTCTTGAAATGAGTTGTATTGGATTATTCGAGCCGAATAAGGACTCCGCGCTTCCTGGGCAGTTGCTTTCCACTGGCTACATAGTAGCCGGAGAGTCGGATACTCGGTATGCGTTGGTCTACCTGATTGCCGATTGAACGGCTATGCGTATTGCTGAGAAGGCTCTGTTTGTTTGACTTAGCGAAGGCCGGATAGTCGCTAAGTATTCTGAGGGGGTCTAGCGTCAGCGGCATAGTATGTGCAAGAGCCTCCCCGACGATTTCTATCTGATGACTGACTTCTTGAGTGGCATTATGCGAGATCTTAAAAAGAGCATTGTGGCGTTTGGGCTGTTTAAGCTAATGAAGAGAGGTTCTGCTTTCGCCATAGTCCTTTTATCAATAAGTTTATTCCTGACAACATCACATCTGGCATTGTCTCGGGCGAGTTCTTCTGCTCCGAGTGTTGCGACCGTTTCGGTACCTGGCGTTGCGGATTCAAATAATGTCATTTTTGCATATGGCGGAAAATATGCTCTTTTTGCCGCCTATGCTCCCTCGGCGACGAACTCTTCGGAATACATATCGACTGACGACGATAATCACTTTGTGTTCGGTCTGGACACGCGGACTCCGGGCGCGGAGTTAACAAGGACCGATCTCCGCTTATACTATCCGACCACGGTTAAGTTCGACGGTGAAAGCAGCAGAGTCTACGCGCGCGGCACGAGATACGTAAAAGACGGAAGTGACCTGTCGCCAGTAGATAGCGTCTCTTATTTCACGCTGAATAAATCACTGCAGCCGGACGGCGGTGTGGTGACATTTGATATCCCTGGAGTAGGAACAACTTATTCGACTGGCGCTCCTCCGGATCTAGCGTTGGGCCGGGTGGATCAACGCGAATACCTCATTTTTGCGAGCGGCGCCTCCATTTACACATTCAATATAGCCGTTGGGTATACATATCAGCTTGACCTCGTACCGCCCTCGCGTTACAGCGAAAATTATTCGATTACAAACTTTTCTTTCGATGAGAACAACTCGCTGCTTACTGTAGTCGTCTGTGGCCGCAATTTTAAGAAAGGGAAGTGGCAGTATTTCTCTAACATTTTTTGCTACAGGTTAGTCGGAAACGGCACCTTGGACCTGGTCAAGCAGGTACTGAGCGAGTCATTTCCTGAGGCCGTGAACGGTGGTATGACGGCCATGACGCCCGATAGCAATGTCGAAATAAGCCCTGATGGAAACCAGGCCTTTTTTGTGACCGATGATGGTTCAATTTGTTCATTTGAGCTTGATGGCGCAAATCAAAACGCGAATGTGGTTAGGATTGGTTGGTCTGCTGAGCTGGCGGTTACGGATGACGAGAATCGAGGGCCGCGGTTTATCAAGTTTGATCCGGCAACTAACAGCCTGAGTGTCGTGAAGTCTGGTTATTCGGTAATGATCAGGCGCCCGATTTTTGGCAGGCCCGGAGGGAATGGAATCAGGCGTCCCATATTTGTTCGCTCCGTCGAATCGCCTGCGCTTTTGCTAGGTCAGTTGAATAAGAAAGGCCGCCTTGTCGACGTTAAGGTAGAGAGCGATTTCGGAGGGCCGGAACTGGGAATATCCAACGTTGTTAGTGTCGGTCCCGGCAAAGGCATGATTGCAGCCTATAGCGGGAACTTGCTCTCAGTAGATTTTGAAAAGCGATCGGTAGGCCTTGTCGGTGGAATTGGCCCTCGGGCTAACTCGCTGACCTATGATGCCGAAGCAGCAAATTTGATAGCGGTGAACTCAGTCAATTTCGACGATACGGGGAAGATGATTAATCCTGGAGCTGTGGCAATTGCCAGACTCTCAGATGACGGCACTCCGGCCGCTAGCCTCACAGCGGTGGTGTTGTCACCCTTCTCGTTAGGCGGCCATTCCGGTATCGGAATTCGGCGCCCTTGCGGACTTACTGGACGATGAGTGGGATATCCGCAATCGGTTGTTAAAAAGCAGTACAGCAGGATCTGTCTAGGTTAGAGCTAGATTGAATCGGAAATACTAAGGGCAGTTTTGTGACTGACCTCGGGTGGTTTGTACGGGAATTTATGTTTACAGGTTTTAGATCAAAAACTCACGGAGAAGCGATAATGAAAAGAAGAAGGCTAATAGTGACTTTGATGGTGGCACTGTTGGCAGTGAGCGCGCCAATAATCGGCCTGAGGTCGGTGGGTGCAGCCAAGAAAGCCAACGAGTACGGCGGGAAGGCGGCGACGACGGCAGGGATGCCGGCTGGGCCAGTGGTGCCGGAAGTGACGGCGGAAGCGGCTGGGCCGGACAAGAGGATGGAGGAGTTCGGTCAGTCTACGGAGGTAATGAGCAGACTGGGCTTTGATCGGCCGGCCGGCGTTAAGGATATGACGGCATTCAGCCAGCAGGTAGCGACATCGGCGACCCAGGGGTTGGCGCGAAGGTTATCGGGAGCGAGTGGAGAGATCGCTCCGCAGGCTGGGGAACCGGAGAACATAAACGCGGGGTCGGCTCTGTCGGCGGCGATAATAACGACGCTGGGGGGAAGAGACA
>Ga0066687_10000106_pt1 | contig 22761 bp, 20 predicted proteins | sample GraSoiAngelo_136_FD_65630 | JGI IMG/M metagenome (GOLD analysis project Ga0066687, IMG submission 65630) | Grasslands soil microbial communities from the Angelo Coastal Reserve, California, USA - 14_0929_09_20cm | ecosystem: Environmental > Terrestrial > Soil > Grasslands | place: USA... | reverse complement strand
TCGAACCCGAAGGTGTAGTCGGTTCCCGGCACGTCGTTGTCGATCGTCTTTGGTATCCCGACTATCGGGTATTTATGATCTGACCACATCTTCGCGGCGCAGGACAGGGTGCCGTTGCCGCCCACGACTATCAGCGCTCCGAGGCCGAACTTACGCCAATTTTCATGAATCTTTTGAAGCCATTCTTCACTGGTGAGGGGGTTGCATCGGGAGGTTCCGAGAATCGTTCCGCCTTTATACTGCAAGCCTGCTACCGAATATCTAGTCAGCGGCTCGATCCTTCCGCTGATCAATCCCTGCCAACCGGAGTGAATTCCAAGCACGCGTATGTCATCGATCAGCGCTCGTCGGACCACGCCTCGAATCGCTGCGTTCAGTCCTGGACAATCGCCGCCGCCGGTCAGAACTCCGATATACTTCTCCATTGAGCTCTCCGTTTCAAATAGGACAAAAAGTCTCCGGCGCGAGGTTGATTCTCAGTTCACGGGAGGTTGTTTCTCCCAATGGCTGACTATATAATCCGCGTTTAAGAGTGTCAAATTTCGCGCGCGTTGCATGTAATTTTTGCAAATACGCCTTTGAAAAAGATTGAGGCGTTGTTGAATGGCCTGCCCGAATTTTAACCATATTCAGACGAGTTCGCCGTTAGTCCTTGCCATCGATACATCGGTCAAATCGACCAGCATCGCGCTCGGACGCGGAGAAACTCCGCTGGCTGAATTCGACGGCTTGATCAGCGAGGAGCGATCGGTCTCGCTCTGGGACAGCATCGCGACCTTGCTGCAACATACCGGAAATGCAGTCGGCGACATCGATCTCTATTCAGCGGCAACTGGCCCGGGAGGCTTCACGGGCATTCGTGTCGGCGTTGCGGCGATTAAGGGTCTTGCGGCAGCGAGGCGGAAGCCGATAGCAGCAATTACCTCACTGGAACTGGTCGCTCATTTGGGCAGGACTGCCGGCCAGGTCTGCGCGGTTATGAACGGCTACCGGGGCGAGGTCTACTGGCAAATTTTTTCGATCGATCCCCATGTCACTCCGGCGGGTTCAGGATTACCAGAGTCGACCGATCCGGAATCGATGATGCATAGAATCGGGCCGGTTGCGGCGATCATTGTAGGAGGCGACGGCGCGGACGAGCTATCTGATCAACTGCGAAATCTCCTGGAGTCGCGCAAGGGACTGGATGCGAGAGCCCAAGCCCCTGCGTTGATCAAAATACCGGGGCATAGACGAGCGAGCGCGCTTATCCAGCTTGCGCTGCGGAAGTATGAGACTGGCGAACTCCAGTCGGCCGAAGACGTCAAGGCTTGCTATGTCAGGCCCGCCGAAGCCGAGATAAAGCTCGCGAACGGAATGCTGGGCCGCGGAATGGGGATGGGGCTTCAACGCAATCCGAGCGGAAGCTAATTCCTTGGAGAGAGCAGCCGTTATGGCGGATCTCAGACGAACGACGGAAATGCACGTAACCTTCAGCATAGATCGAATGCGCGAGCGCGATCTGTTACAGGTCGTGGACATAGAAGAGGCGTCCGGCCTCAACAGATGGGGCTATGATTCGTATCGCAGGGAGATGTTGAAGAATCCGACGTCGGTGCTGCTGGTCGCGCGCAGCTCGCATACCACGGACTCGGAGGTTATCGGATTCTTTGCGGGCTGGACCGTGGAAGACGAAATGCACGTCAACAACATTGCCGCGCACCCCGGCTATCGCCGGATGGGAATCGGAAAGAGCCTGATGCAAACCGCAATCGATATCGCACGCCCGTGCGGAGTAAAGATAGTGGTGCTTGAAGTCCGCGCCTCCAACGAATCGGCGCAGTCGCTATATCGCAAGCTGGGCTTTAGATTCGTCGCACGCCGCCGCGACTACTACCGGTTTCCTACCGAAGACGCAATGGTAATGAAGCTCGCGATAGACTGACCGCTTCACCTTTCAGGGAACAATCGAAAATTGCCAGACTCGAATCACTGGACAGGTTCGGCGGGCGAATCGACGGCCGATCTTTCTTCTTTTCTCGTTTACGTTTATTCAAACTTGGTATAGAGTAGGTTGCGCTACAACAGTCCGTCCGGCGGCAGAGCTTTTCAAAGCGGCAGAGCTTTTCAACAAGTTGTGGACCGGATAGATGAACAAGCGGACTAAATCCATAAAGGCGACGGCGGCGATCTTGGCCGCCTTGTTTTTCGCTTCACAGGCTCTGCTTTCTAACGCCGCCGGCAAACACGACTCCTCAGATTCTCCAGTGATACCGTCAGATTCCGCGGCGGAGATAGCGACCGCGGCTGACAACGCCGATATTCTCCTGGATCAGCACCGCATTATTAATGTCGTGGACGATGTGCTGGCCTACTGGAACCAGGCCAAGGGCAAGACTCTTCCTCGGGCGCGCCGGCTGTGGCTTCGACTCGTCGAGAGCAAGAACAAGGACTTCTTCGAGCGGAGTGTATACAGGTATTCCTCGCCGGACGAGCGTCGCGAGATGCTGGATGAATTCCTGATCAAGCTGCCGTCGCGGATCGATGCGATTCGTCAATTCAACAAGCTATTCGAGTCTCCAAGTACAAACCCGGTCGTTGCCGGCGTGCTTGATTTTAAGGCGCGGTTCCCAGAGTTTCGCATCAAGCAGGACATCTATCTTGGAGTCAGCCTGTTGCGTTTCGACGGATCGGTGCGGCCCGTCGCCAGCGAAGAGGGATATCCGGACACGTTGTGTCTCGGCGCGGATGTGCTGTCAAGCTACCCGCCTGAAGATATACAAATCGTAGTCGCGCACGAGCTATTTCACCTCTATCAGTTCAACTTCCTGTTCAAACCGGAGATCGTTTCGCTTAGATCGGGATTGCTCGTCAAACAGGTTCAGCTCGCGAGCCTCGCTACGGCGCACACGCCTTTGATGATCGAAGGCATGGCGGTAGCGGCCAGCGAGGCCGTTTATCCGAATCGGCCGCGACTTTCGTACTTGCACCTTTCCGAGGAAACGCTTCTTCAACAGCAGTCCGAGTTGATGCGAAACAGCCAGCGGTATCTTTTGCTAATGACGACCGGGGCCGGGCCGGATCAATACGAGCAATGGTTCACAAACGGCTCTAACGAGTCCGTACCATCCCGCGGCGGATATCTTCTCGGCTACGAAGTGATAAAGCGAATGCTCGGCCGGTTCACATTCGAGGATCTGGTACGAATGAAACCCGCTCAGTTGCGCGAACAAGCCGAGGAGCAGATGGGCGCGATAACAACCGACTGGGTTATGCTTGTCGCCGCAAACTGAATCGTTTCCCTTCTTTTACCTATTTCTCCACATTTGACGCTGCAAACCTCGTTGTATAGAATCGCCAGGCTTCTAATCCAACAGACGCCGGGCGTTAGAAAACAGCCTATTTCTCTTGTGCTCTGTTGACGCTGTTGCGGTTAATTCGGGAGGGATCAAATTGGACGAGCTATTTTCCAAGAGCAATCTCTACTATCGCGATCTCGCGCGTGACATCGCTTTGAACCACGTCAAGCCGATTGCCGCCGAGCTGGATCGAACCGGTGAGTATCCGTGGCAGGTAATCAAGGCCCTTCAGGACAAGGGCATGATGGGCATGTGGATACCCAAGGACTACGGCGGGGCCGGCGGCGGATTGCTCGATCTATGCATCGTTTGCGAGGAGATCTCGCGAGTGTGCGGCGGCATCGGCTGCACCTATGTAGTAAACGCGCTGGGGTCGTTCCCGATCATCCTCGGCGGTACCGAGGATCAGAAGAAAAAGTTCCTTCCTGAAATCGCGGCCGGAAATAAACTCATTTCGTTCGCGCTGTCCGAAAAGGACGCGGGTTCCGATGCCGGCAGTTTAACAACCACGGCTGAAAAAATCGGTGACGAGTACGTTCTGAACGGCGACAAGAAGTGGACGACAAACGGGGCCGCTGCCAGGTTGTACACCGCATTCGCTACGGTCAATCGAGATCGAGGAACACGCGGCGTATCCGCCTTCATCGTTGAGCGCGAAACTCCGGGATTCGAGGTGGGCAAGCGTGAAGACCTGATGGGGATTCGATGTGTGCCGGTCAACGAAACTCACTTCAGGAATTGCAAGGTTCCAGCCTCGCACCTGCTCGGCGGAGCCGAAGGACGCGGCTTCAAACACGCTATGATGACCCTCGACGTGGCCCGTCCCTTCGTCGCCGCTCAGGGCGTCGGAATTGCGCAAGGCGCGTTGGATCTCGCTCTCGAATATACGAAACAGCGCCATCAGTTCGGACAATCCATTGCTTCTTTCCAGGGAATTCAGTTCATGCTCGCCGATATGGCCACGCAGGTTGAAGCGGCGCGACAACTTGTTTACACCACGGCTCGGGCAGTCGATGCGGGAGTCAAAGACTTCTCGAAGCTATCCGCAATGTGCAAAGTGTTCGCGACCGACACCGCGATGAAAGTAGCAACCGACGCGGTGCAGTTGTTTGGAGGCTACGGCTACTGCAGGGATTACCCCATTGAGAAATTCATGCGCGACGCAAAGATCACCCAAATCTACGAAGGCACAAATCAGATTCAGCGAATGGTGATAGGGCGAGCCCTGATAAAGGAAGGCGCTTCGGCGTAGCGGCGTTTTGCCCGAAAGGTCGCGCTTACATTGCAAATGAGCGCTTATCGGGTAGGCGTGTAGAACATTGTTACCGTAAAGGGAAGTTTGTCGACGGCTTCGCTTGGCCAGCCTTCGAATGGCGCCGCGGTAACGATCGCTTCACGAGCGACTTTATCCAGGATCGAATACCCGCTGGATCGCACAAGCCTGACATCAAGCAGCCGGCCGCCGCGTCCGACGATGATGTCGAAATCAGCCGACACTTTTTCCGCCAACGTGGTCTTGACCCAGTCTCTCGGCATCAGCCGTTCATTCGATTTATATATCTTGGTGCGAACCGCCGCGATGTACTGTCCTTCCACTCGCTGAAGCCCGAGCTCTCCTGGATCGCCTGAGTTGGGCGTAGCAATTCGCGGCCGGTCTCCTGTGTCATTGATTGCAGCGCGCTGGGATTGATCTCGCGGCGGGCGCGGAGCCGGAGGCATGATGGACATCGGAAGTTGATTCGCCGGTTGGCTGGGCTGCGGCGTGGTCTGAGCCGCGGGCGCTACCGACCTGGACTCGGGAGGCTTTGAAGCCGCCGCGCCCGCCGCGCTATCGAGACCTGAAGCCGTTCTGGTTCTGGAGTCGCTTTGACCGGAATCGCGTACGCCCGGCCGAGGCGACTTTGTGATCAAGCGAGTGTCGTCTGCATGTTCCGTATCGAGTTCGAGCCTTTTCAGGATCGCGGGATCAATGGAGTCGGGCGCCCGTCTCAACGAGAATTTGCGGTCCGAGCCGCCGCTCAGCTTCGCGATCTCAACGAGCTCGGTGTTCACGCCGCGCCTTCGCGAATTCTCTCTCAGTTGCTGAAACGCCCATCGATCGAGGAGGACTATGGCTGTGTAGAAGATTAGGTGACACAAGATCGACAAAGCGAGAATACCGGGCCTCTGTTCCAGAATGAACTCGGCGCGCCCGCGCCGCGGCTCTATGTAGGTGTTCAGCGTTTCAAGCACGGATTATTGCTCACGGACTGGTATGTGTTCTTCGCCTTCGGGGTCTCAGAAGCATTCTAGCAACCTACAATCTCGACCGCGAGGTCGGGGAAGATCGGGCATCTTAATTGCCGCGGACAACTCGAGGAGGGTCATTGCGGAGATCGACTCTGCTACGACTTTTTTCCAGGAAACCGAAACTCACGTTGGCGGGCCGCCTCGTACAAAATCACGGCGGCGGCTGTAGCCACGTTGAGTGAGTCGATTCCGTGAGACATTGGGATGTGAACCAACTGATCGGTCTGAGCCGCGGTGTCCGCGCCGATCCCGCTCGCTTCACGTCCCATAACCAGGGCGAGCGCTCCCGTCAGTTCAACACTGGAGTAGAGCTTGCTGGCTTTGTTCGCATCGCTCGGACCGGAGCGAGGCGATTGCGCCGCGATAATTCTCACTTTATGGGTCCGGCAGGATTCAAAAACGTCGGCTCGTTTGGCTTCAGTAATAATCGGCAGTCGCAGAGCCGAACCCATCGAAGCTCTCAAAGATTTGCAATTGAATGGATCGACGCTTCCGCGCATCGAAATTACGGCCGTTACTCCCGAGGCTTCGGCAGTGCGAATCATTGTGCCCACATTACCCGGATCCTGCAGTTCATCGGCGATCAGCAAAAAAGGCGGCTTCCGGCTGAACGCGTTCGCAAGCGTCCATACCGGCCTGCTCAATACCGCGGCGACTCCCTGCGGGCTCTCGGTATCGCTTATGCCGTCCATCACCTGGGGAGCAACCAGAGCGCCGCGGCAAGGGACTTTTTGCAGAGAAGTGAGCAGAGCCGCTCCACGCGGAGTCGATTCAAGCTGAGAAGAATACGCGATGCTTTCGAAGTGCACGCCGGCGGAGAGCGCTTCCTCCACGAGCCGAATGCCTTCGACAAAAACGAATCGACGTTCTGCGCCGGCGCGGGCGCGACGAAACCTCTTTACAAGCGGATTCTGGCGGCTGGTTATTTTCTCGACGAGCATTGTGAACGCGCGGCGCGATGAGAAAGCGAATGGTATGACACGCCGAAGCTGGATACAAGCGGGGTTCAGTTGAAGAAAGTTGAAGGACCGTTCTGAGGGGCCGAGATTTAATCCCGGCCCCCCTTTTTGCAAACTCAGGCGATCAGAAAATAGGTCTGAGCGTCGCCCGATCGGATCAGCAAGTTCCGCACGCCTTGAATGGAGTCGTTTGATCTATCGTAAGCGTCTGGATAATTCCTGGCGCCACGATCACATAGATCACCGCTTTGCCTGTGCCCGTTCCGGTAAGCAGCCCCGCGTTTATTCGTCGATCAGGTTTTGCGTCCGTAAGCGTCTCTACGCCGTTGACGGTGTTCACGACGCCCGTGCCTGTTAAAGTGAATCCGGTGCTGCATCGTTTGTAGGTATAGGTTCCCGCCGGACAGGTGTAACTCAAGTGATCGCCGGTCCTCTCATCCGTAAGACAAACGGTCGCGAGAGGGCATGACGCAACAGGGGCCACCGCGGCTTCGGCAGCAGTCGCACCTGGTAATGCTGAGCGCCGGATACCTGTTGCAGCGGGCAATAGGAGCAGCGCAAGCGCCGCGAGCCCGAGCGCCAGTCTTGCAGCGACACTTCTCGATATGGGAGGCGAGGTAACTCTTCCTTTGTTCATTTTCTTCTCCTTGAGCGACAGAGTTCTTCTACTGAGTACCAGCGGGCCGCCAAGCCGCGAGCAGAAGTGACACCTCCGCACGCCCTGGAGTAGGGCGGCTATCCAACTTTGCGGAAATGAATCGGAAACCTGACCGAAGAGCGTGGTCAAGCTGATCCGCCGGCCAAAGCAAACCCGTGATGGCACCGATGCTATAGCAGAAGCACGGAGGGGTCAAGATGAAACCATGATGCAGAGAAATTAGAAGGACAACCACTCCCTGTATAGGCCGTCTGGAACGGTTCAACGCGATCCGACAAAACCAGCGATATTCCGGCTGAGCCCCCGACAAAAAAACGCCTCCCTCGATCTGTAAGAAAGAGTTGCTTCTTTGTAATGTATATCTCATAATGGTCGCCGACTCTTTAGGATCAAAAGAACGGAGAAGGCCGGCCGCCACCGGTCTCCCGAGCCGGCAGGGCAGTTTGAGGTCACCTCATCGGTTTGTCTCCATAACAATAAGCAGGAGCAACTTGCTCCCTCAAAGGAGGTAAGGATGAAAAGCTATAGGTTAAGAATAGTGTTGCTGTTGGCCACCGTAGCCGTGTTCCTCGCGGCCGCTGTAGGCCGAAACTTTCACGCGTCGCCATCCGCCAGCGCTCAAAGCACGGATCAGTTAGGCACGAGCTCGGCTCGTGCTGCTGATCAGGACATTACCCTCGATAAGAATGAATCGGTCGATAAGGATTCCATTGAGAAGAATCCGACTGCTCCGGATGACACAGCGGACTCGACCGCAACCACGACATCGGCAAATTCGACCGCGGCGACCACAACTACCACAACCAAAGTCTATCAAATACCGGTTCCTCTGCCGGGCGGCCTGGATTATGCGGCTAACGGCGTGGGGACCAGAAATGCGGGCTTCGGAACGATCAGGCTCAGGGGAATCCCGCCAGGCGCGGTCGCGGTGAGGGCGACTCTTTACTGGGGCGAGATTCGCGCGGGCTTGGCGGTTCCGTTAACCGAAACCGTCTCATTCAAGGGCGTGGCGGTGACTGGAAACTTGCTGGGAACTTGTCCGGCGCCTTGCTGGCCGGGTAATTTTTTTGCAGCCTACGGTGCGAGCGTAATAGCCCTGCTCAATCCCGGGCTCAACTCTGATTACCTCGTAGCGAAACTCCCGTCGTCGCTCACCGATGGACGCGACCCATGGCTTACGGCCCCGGTGCCTGCGCCAAACCCCTTGTCTGAAGGCGCGAGCCTTGTCGTCATCTATGCGCACCCAAGCGTACCAGTGGCCGCCCGAGTCATAACACATCCGGTGGTCCAACTGACGTTCGGTACGTTGACAGTAAGTCACGCGCTGGGTGTTCCGCTTCCGGCCTATGGAACTATGAAACACACGCGTCTCGGCGCCGACGGACAGGTTGGGAGCAGCACATTCCCGATCAACTTCGCTACTGACGAGCGAACGTTCATCGGTCCAAACGCTCTTGCCTTGACCCAGATCAAGGGGCCGGGCTCGCCTTTCAACGTTAATACGGATTGGGATGGCAACGACGGACTGCCGCTCAATCAACTCTGGGATACGCAAACAAGCAGCTCGGGCGCGATCATTCCGGCCGGCTCGGTTGCTTACACGGTCAGGTATGTTTCGCACGGCGACTGTATCGTGCCGGTAATCCACGTTCTCGGCGTGAAGTAGACGCCGGATGATTGCGGGTGGCGAGTCGAATCGACTTGCCGCCCTTTTTTTCGTTGCCGCCCATGGATGATCGCTCACGATCTTTGTTCAGTCCGCACCGCCATAGTCCTCGCCCGCGGAGAATCCAGAGTTATCGGGGACTCGGTTGATAGCACGCGATTGCGGCCGCCTTCCTTGGCCATATACAGAGCCTCGTCCACCCGTTTGATCCATTCATCGTAAGACTGGCCCGGCTGATGTTCGCTAACACCGATGCTGACAAACACCGGAGTGCGAATCGAAAAGCGGGACTCGGCTACTGTAGCTCGAAGCTGCTCGGCCACATTCAATGCATCCGCGGCTTTCGTATCGGGCAGCAGTAGCAGGAATTCCTCGCCTCCCAATCGAAACAACAAGTCCAATCTGCGCAGCCGCGTTCGGATGAGATCAACAAACTCCTTCAATACAGTGTCGCCGGCCTCGCGCCCGAAGCTCTCATTGATCCGCTTGAAATGATCGACGTCCATCATGAGGATCGTAGCCGGGAGTGCGGTACGACGGGTCCTCTCGATGGCGTCTTCAAGGCACTCTTGCATGTAGCGGCGATTATAAGCTCCGGTGAGTGGATCAGTGATGGCTTGATTGAGCAGCCTGCTCTGTAGGTCGCCGATGACGGTGTGGACAATATTGATGCCGACGATGGTAAGGGTGAGCGTAACCGAAAATCCTATTGCGATGCCGCTGTCAACTTTCGCATAGACAGCAAGGGCGGTGAATATCACCAGAACCGCGCCGCAAAGGTTTGCGATTCGACGCGAGAACACAAAGAAAGAGAAGAACGCCGCTGGGTAGCACCATACAGCACCGTAGATTCCCTGCGTCTGCACGGAAATGACGATCCCCGCCGCTATCGGAATAAACAGAAGCGCGAAAGGGATAGGCAGATTTTTCTTGCGATAGACCGCGGCGGCGTCTATCGCGAGTATGAGCGTGACGATCAAGATCGCGAGGCCCAGTGTGACGCGTCCTCTAACGAATTCGCTAATAGAAAATGGCAGGAGACAGATCACTGCGGCGATGGCGGCCGAATAGATTATGCGTTTGCGATGAACCTGCAATGGATCCTGCTGACTCCGCGCGGCGAGAAGCGCATCTTTAGTCATTCTACACTCAAAATCTTCAATCAAAATGAGGTTGGTGAAAATCGACCGGGGCTTTCAAAAACATCCTCTACGGATTGTTCGATTCGGGAGAATACCATTTTAACAACTCTTCGTTAAGAGTCTTGTAACACGAGTCGAACAGCATGAATCGGCAGACACAATAAGACTGCGCGTGAACCATCGTTCCTATCGATGAGAAGCGCTTCCCCCTATCTCGTCCGTGCGATGGCACGGTATTCGCCTCTCGTGCGCCCGCAACCGCTCAATAGTCGCGCATGTACGCGGCTCTATCTTCGCCAGGAAAGACGTCAACGCGGTTGTCTCCCTTTTAGCGGACCGGTGTGGGCGGTTCAATCAGGTCGAAGAACCCGATTGCACTACATCCGTCCTGTACTACACCAAGACAAATGGAGGGTATATATGCAGTCAAGATCCAAACGCGCTTTCGTGCTTGTCCCGGCAGCAATGGTCGTGAGCGCGCTCTGTTTCGTTTCGATAATGCCAGCGGCTGGAATGCAGAACTCCACCGGCTATATACAGCATAATCTAGTTTCGAACTTGCCTAATACGGCCATAACGACGGACCCAAACCTTAAAAATCCATGGGGCATCGCGTTTAGTCCAACCGGCCCCTTTTGGATTTCGGACAATGGGACCGGGGTCTCCACTGTCTACAATGGCCAGGCGCACCAGGTCCCGAGCAGTCAGTCTCCGCTCGTTGTGACGATACCGCCTCCCAGCGGCTCAACCGATCCGGCAGCTCCGACGGGTATAGTATTCAATGGCTCTCAGGATTTCCTGGTCTCAATGCCCGGAGGTAAACCTGCTCCCGCGGTATTCATCTTTGCGACCGAGGACGGAACAATATCGGGCTGGAATCCCTCAGTCAGCCCGACCACCGCTATTCTCGCATCCGATCAATCGAGCCTGGGCGCCGTGTACAAAGGGCTCGCCATTACAAATGGCGGTTCCGGCAGCCGATTGTTCGCAACGGATTTCCACAACAACGCCGTTCGAGTCTTTGACGGACAGTTCAATCAGGTCGGCTCGTTTACGGACTCAGCGCTGCCGCCGGGCTTCGCTCCTTTTGGAATCGTGAATATCCAGGGTCTCTTGTATGTAAGCTTCGCTTTGCAGAAGCCTCCCGATAACGAGGACGATCAAAAAGGTCCAGGGAATGGATTTGTCGACGTATTCAGCACCGCGGGCCAATTGATGCGCCGCCTCGTCTCCGGCGGTGAATTGAATTCGCCCTGGGGTATGGCCTTCGCCGCAAATTTCGGCGAGTTCAGCAACGCGCTGCTCGTCGGGAATTTCGGCGATGGCGAGATAAACGCTTATGACATAAGCACCGGCGCTTTCATGGGCAAACTGACGAACCAAATCGGCCAGCCGATAATGATCGATGGGTTGTGGGGATTGATTTTCGGCAATGGCGGACAAGGTGGAAACTCTGCCGTGCTGTACTTCACCGCGGGACCTAATGATGAAAATGACGGGCTCTTTGGAGACCTTCAACCGGCCCAGTCAAACGGAGGAATAATCAACCCATAGTTAAGCTCTTAAGACGCGAACAGCCGAGTGTAACTGAGGCCCATACAATTGTAGATTACAACAATTGTATGGGCCTCAGTCCGTCCGCCCCACGCACCGGGACCCATCCGTCTTTATGAAGCGCTTCCGCTAGAATTCTTGCACCATCGACATTCGCGCGATCACCTTTGATGAAGTCTCGAATTGGATCTCTCATGTTTTTTTTCGAAGTCCAGACCGCTTGCCGATGTAAATCGATCGTCATCGCCTGCAATCATACGTCTCGCGATTACTACGTTTGACACTGCCGACCGCTCTCGCTAGTATCGCGAGCTTGTTGTTCACTGCAAGAATCAGGGGTGCTCATTAGATGACGATCTGGCAAGCTCTCGTACTAGGCATAATCCAGGGTCTCACCGAATTCATACCAATCAGCAGCACGGCCCATCTCACACTTGCCGGTCGTTGGATGGGCCTGATTAGTCCGGAGCATCCGGAACAATGGACCGCTTTCATCGCTGTCATTCAGCTCGGCACGCTCTTGGCGGTGATCGCTTACTTTTTGACGGACATCATAAAAATCATCAGCGGCTTTGTCAGCGGGAACTTGGCGCTCGTCGCAAAAAAGAGTACGCGGGACGACACCCGCATTGCCTCCAAGCTTGGCTGGTTGATCATTATAGGCTCGATCCCGGTCGGAGTCTTCGGACTGGCATTCAGGCATGTCATAGAGGGATCGCTTACCAAGAATCTATGGGTAATTGCCTCGAGCATGGCAGGCGTCGCTCTGCTTCTTACGCTCGCTGAGATTGTTGCGTCGAGAAAGCGGGAAATGGATCAACTGAAAGTATCAGACGCCTTGGTCGTAGGCTTCTCTCAGGTTCTGGCTTTAATACCGGGCTCGTCCAGGTCAGGCTCGACGATAACGGGTGGGCTCTTCTCGGGGCTCACTCGCGAAGCGGCCGCTCGGTTTTCTTTCCTTCTCTCGATTCCCGCCGTCGCCGCGAGCGGCCTGCTGGAGCTTCCAAAAGCGCTCAAGTCCGTTAGCGCGCCCGTGCCGGAGCTGATCGTGGCAACGCTCGCTTCAGCCATAGTCGGATATTTCAGCATCGCGTTTCTATTGCGATATCTTCAGCGGCACACAACCTTCGTGTTCGTCGGCTACAGGATCGTGCTTGGGGGAGTTTTGTTCTATCTTCTCGCCGCTCAAAGGCTCGCGCGCTGATCGGACTGTGCTCACGCCGGATCACGCGATCTTAAGCAAGTCACCAAAACTTCAAGCGTTTGAGCCAGGCTTGCAGTCTGTTTCGCGGGCTGGATGGACCGGTCATTTTCAAAGACTCGCCCGCCCGTCGGACGCGCTTAACCTTTCCCAATATCCGATGAAGCGGAACCGGTATATCCATCTGCACGGCCGCATCCGCGCGCGTGACCACCCTTCGTTCGGCGGAAGATTTCTCGACGCGGACAACGCGATGAATGACAGCGGTGTCCCGAATGCTGTGGTATAGGATTATGTCGCCGGTTTGAATAGTTTCGTCGTTGATAGGTTCAACGGTGACCATGTCCCCATCTTGAATGGAGGGCCTCATGGTGCCGCCGGTCAATCTGATTTCAAGTGGGATGTTATTGGCTAGCAGTTGACGAGCCTGTTCCAGGAACCCTGGCGCATCAAGGTTGACTTCGTTTCCTCGCTCCGCCCTTATTCCGTCATAGGCGCGCATCGCCGTACTCCAAGACTCTGCCTAATCCATATTCATTATCAGTTCCATGCGTGCCGGGGATCAACAGCCGCGTGGAAATTCTACAACAACGCGCCTGACGCGAAAAGCCTCCGAGCCTATGACAAGCCGAAGCGCGGTTTTCAATTCTCTCCGCGCCTGATCTGAACCCCAGCGATGTCGGGGGCTTTAGAGCTTTAGAGAAAGCAGTCCAACTGAGAGCTGCCCGGCAAAAAGCTGAGATTACTTTTCACGCGCCGGCTGCGCCCGGCCTTGGCTCTCGTCCGCCCGTCATTTTCTTGGTGACGAACATAAGGCCTTGCCGAAGATTTTCATCGCTTTTGCTCCTTGAGAGGTTTTGCCGACAGATCATCTCAGCACGGCCGCCGCTTCTTCAAGGCTTGCCGTCACCTTGCAATGAGGCAAGCTCTGAAGAAAGTACCTGCCGTAGGCTTTGGTACGCAGCCGAGGGTCCAGAATCGAGAGGATTCCTCGATCGGATGTCGATCTGATCAATCTGCCAAGGCCCTGCTTCAGGCTGATCACTGCTTCCGGAACAGAGTATTCATAGAATGAGTTTCCGCCCTGATCATCTATATATTTCTGACGAGCCGCCGTTACCGGATCGGAGGGAACGGCGAACGGAAGCTTCACGATGACTACACAGGAAAGCGCTTCACCTTGCACATCAACACCCTGCCAGAAGGACGAGGTCGCGAATAAGACGGCCCCTTTGGTAGTTCGAAACCGATCCAGGAGCCCGGTCTTTGAAGCCTGTCCCTGCATGAACAGTGGGAAATCGATCAGGTTTCGCGCTCGCTCATAGGTCTCGGTCATAGAGCTATTGCTGGTGAATAGTATGAATGCACGGCCGCTGGTAGCTTTGACAATACGGACTATTTCCTCCACTGATCGTTCAAGGAACTCGGAGCTTCGCGGATCGGGCATACGCTCGGGAAGGTACAAAACCGCCTGGCTCTTGAAATCGAAATGAGAGTCGATCAGAAAATCACGCGAGTGCTCGATGCCCAGCCGCGATTTCAAAAATCCGAAGCTCCTTCCCGCGGTCATCGTGGCCGAGGTCAGGACGGCGCTCTTCACTTCCGCGAATAGCTTTTCGCTCAGGATTCCCGATACGTCGATCGGAGTGGCGTGAAGAAAAACGCCGCGGCCTCTCTGCTCGCACCAGCGGACAAAAGTAGGATCTTCGTCCATCACCACGAATTCCAATTCGAACTTCAATTCTTCGGTTCGCCTGATGATGTTCTCGAGCTCGATCGGTCCATCCGTGATCGTATTGGCCGCGGATAAAACCCTATCGAGCGCCTTGAGCAACGATAGGAAGGTCTCGCCTTTTGCGGTAAGGGCGAGCTTTCCATCGCTGCCCGCGCTGGCGAACATAGCTCGGCTAATAGGATATCTGCCGTCCGAGCCGGAACCCCTGTTGCGCTGCCCAAACGACCGGCCGCTGTTTGCGTTCTGATCAGATCCGCTCCCTCTGAATCCCAGAAAGAATGTGTCGGATCGTTGCGAAAGCCGCGCCAGCGCCTTTGTCAGCTCAGCCGCCTTCTCGACTTCGTTGATGGTGATCTTCTGCGTATCTTGTATCAGGTCTACGAACCTGAAGTTTGAAACGCTGCAGCCGAAGTAGCTCGCTGCAACGTCCTCGAGTTCGTGGGCTTCATCGAAGATCACCGTATCGTAGTCGGGAAGCACGGCTCCATACTCGCCGCCGCGGAGCGCGAGATCGGCAAAGAACAGGTGATGATTGACGATAACGACGTCGGACTCGAAGGCCTTGCGCCGCATTTGAGTTATGAAGCATGCATCGTACTCCGGGCACTTTTGACCGAGACATATTTCGGCGCGGGCGTCGATTTGAGGCCAGAACGATAGGTCTTCCGGCAGATTTGTCAGTTCGGCTCGGTCGCCAGTTTCGGTCTCGGCCGCCCACTTGCGAATCTCCTCGAAATGATCCACTTCCTCGAGGCCGCGCAGCACAGGCATTACTTCAGCCTTTTTCAACCTGTTAAGGCAGACGTAGTTCGAACGCCCTTTCATACATATCGCGGTGAACTCTCGCGGAATTATGCGTTGTAGAAAGGGGATGTCCTTTTTGTGTAGTTGTTCCTGGAGCGCCTTTGTTGCCGTCGAGACAATTACGCGGCGGCCCGCGGCGAGCGCTGGTATGAGGTAGGCGAGCGTCTTACCTGTGCCGGTTCCCGCCTCGATCAGGGTCAATCCACCCTTCTCGATTGTTTGATGTACCGCCGCCGCCATCTCGATCTGGCCTGGGCGGTATTCATAGTTAGGATGATGCCTTGCGATCAGGCCGTCTGGACCAAAAACATCTTCCATCGATTTGGCCGGCGACAAATGAGGTGCTATTTGGTTTGCGCGCTGCTGCGAACCAATCGGCCCTCGTACATTGGAAAACTCTCGCACAAGCGGTTCACCCTCTCGCGCACGCTCTTCGCTGCGGACTCATTTTCGAAATCGGCGAGTGTCTCGCTTATCAAACCCGCGATCACCTTCATCTCCGGTTCCTTCATCCCGCGTGTAGTCAGAGCGGGCGACCCGATGCGAACTCCGGAGGCCTTCATAGGCGGTTGAGTATCAAACGGGATCGCGTTCTTGTTCACGGTGACGCCGGCTCGTTCCAGCGCCTTTTCCGCCTGCGTGCCGGTGAGCCCTCTGACGAAGACATCCACGAGCATAACGTGGTTGTCGGTGCCGCCCGAGATGATCCGAAAACCTGCATTGCTGAGTTCCAGTGCGAGCACGCGGGCATTCCTGATTACCTGCTCTTGATAGGTTTTGAACTCCGGCTCAAGGGCTTCCTTGAAACAAACCGCCTTTGCGGCGACGGCGTGCATCAGGGGTCCGCCCTGAACGGTGGGGAAGACCGCTCGATCGAGATCTTTTGCGAATTGCTCGCGACACATAACCATTCCCGCACGCGGCCCTCGCAGGGTCTTGTGCGTTGTCGTAGTAACAAAGTCCATATGCGGAATCGGACTGGGATGAAGCCCCGCGGCTACGAGTCCCGCAATGTGGGCGATATCGGCCATCGAGAGAGCTCCGACATCGCGTGCGACGCGTCCTATTCGCTCGAAATCGATCACCCGTGAATACGCGGAAGCTCCGCACAGAATCAACTTCGGCTTGTGCTCGTGAGCCAGCCGTTCGAGCTCTTCGTAGTCGATCGTCTCCGTCTCCTGAGTCACCCCGTATGGAACTATCTTGTAACTGCGGCCCGAAAAATTGAGAGGATGACCATGAGTAAGATGGCCGCCGTGCGCGAGATTCATCCCGAGAATGGTGTCGCCGTAATTCAACACCGAAAGGTAGACCGCCATATTCGCCTGAGATCCCGAGTGCGGCTGGACATTCACGTGCTCGCACGCAAAGATCGCACGCGCTCTCGCGCGCGCAAGCTCCTCCGCCGCGTCTACAAACTCACAGCCGCCGTAGTACCTCTTTCCGGGATAGCCTTCGGCATATTTATTTGTGAGTACGGAACCCATTGCTTCAAGCACCGCTTCTGAGACGAAGTTTTCTGAAGCGATCATCTCGAGATTGTAGGCAAGGCGGCGTTCTTCTTTTGCGATTATCGCGGCTATGTCGGGATCGACTTGCGCCAGAGAGCGGTTCATCAAGCTAGTCATCTATTGTTCCTTCTCTCGAAGTATGAATTGCCTCGGATTTGGTCCGCGATAATATAACAACTCGAAGTGAGGCATCACAAACTGCGTTGGATCGGCATCAGTGAAGCCGAGCTTACAGTGCGATTTCATGGGATTCCAAGGCTGTCAGTGATCAGCGTTCGGGATTACAATTACTGACGTCGATCAGAGCGAGCAGCCTCGATGGATCTACTGTATATAAGTTTGAAGGTTATCGCGCGAAACGGTTACCTGGGCGGCGAAATTAGGAGTGCCCGGCGGGAAGGTGGCTATTCGATTGTTGATGCTGAGCTTCAGCGTATTACGGTTTCCAATATTTAATCTGATCTGTTTCTCGGCAGGCGGGAGATCTTGCGAAAGGCCTGCTTTCAGCATCATAGCCGCGGATTTGTTATCGTCGATTTGATATCTGATCCAGCTATCGCCGGTGGTTGCTTCAACCTTGATGACTATTTTTCTGACATCATTCTGATCCGGTGATGCCGATATTGAAATCGGCGCTGCCTGTTCAGGCGCTCGCGCCGGACTCGAAGCGACAGGCTGAATCTTCGCGGTTGAAGGCGCCTTGACGGCTGTCTGGGTGCTTGTAGACGGCGAGGCGCTTCCCTCTCGGTTCAATCGCCTGAGCAAAGCCACCACCACAATCGATATGACGACGAGCGCGCTCGCTGCTACGGCGATTGTTAGCCAACGCGCGCGCGCGGTGGGCCGTTCACTGGGATTAGTGATCGAAGAAACAAGCTCAGGCCTGGAGGGCGAAGCAGGTTGTGTTTCAGCAGACTCTTCAGGAGGAGGAGCGATCTGTTGATGATAGAGACTGACGGCTTCTTCTTCGTTCATTCCGATCTGCTTTGCGTAGGCGCGGATAAATGAACGAGTAAATAATCCTCCCGGCAGGACTGAAAAATTGTCTTCGTCTATTGCTTTTAGGAAACGGGTACCGATACGGGTAGCGTCGGATATGTGAGCAAGCGTAATGCCTTGCTCCTCTCGGCGGTGTTTGAGTTCGGATCCAAGTGTCGGCATGTCAGCCGAACAACCTCACTTTTGTAATTTCATTTCGGGGGGTAAATGAGACAACCATAATAAGTAGGGGCCATTGCGGTGTCAAGTCATTTGTCTTTGGCACTTGTCCTTGACCATTGTCCTGGGTTCCTTGTCCTTGTATCGGTTTCTCATATCGATACTCGCTTCCATTTCCACCCCTCCGAATGCCGCTCACTCGAATCCCCACGTGATCGTTTCCCATTAGCCGCGCACTCAGCCCTGCTCCGTCTACCCTGACCCTTCCCTGTCCCCTGTTTCCTTTGCTTGACATCTATTCCTTCCCTTATTAGCTTAACGCTGTTAATTTGACCTCCGGCTGTATCGTAAGCAATCGCAAGATGGGTTCGAAACAGAGACGCGAACGAGAGAAGGAAAGTCTGCGCCGCGAAATACTCGACGCGGCCAGAGATCTCTTTGTCAAAGAAGGATACGAAAATGTGTCGATGCGGCGCATAGCTGAAAAGATAGATTACTCGCCTACCACTATCTATCTTTACTTCGAGGATAAAGGCGATCTCCTTTTTCAGGTATCCGAAGAGACCTTTTCAAAGCTCGCAAGCAAATCCGAATCTCTTCTTGCCGAGATGATCGATCCTGTAGTCACCCTCAAGAAGATTGAACGGGCCTACGTCGACTTCGGCCTCAAGTATCCGAATCATTACAAGGTCACCTTCATCAATCGTCCCGAGCTTCGCGATATGTCGAAGTATTATGAGAAATCGATGGGACAAAAGGCGTTCAATCTGCTCCAGCAGTGTGTAGCCGAATGCGTTCGACGCAAAAAGTTTCGACGTGTCGACGTCGAGGCGGCGAGCCAGGCGCTGTGGGCAAGCGTTCACGGGATAACCGCGTTACTCATCACACATCCGAAGTTTCCATGGACCGATAAAAACAAACTCATCGATCTCGTAATCGACACCATGATAGACGGATTCAAACCGTAGGAATAATTTCGTTCAAACAATTTTTTTTGGGAACTTGCTTAACAGCGTTAACGTATTGACGGATGTTAAGCAAATGAAGAGCGTTAATGCAATACAGAGCGAGACGTTAGCCCATTACAAGAATCGCGGAGGGTTCGGCCTTAAAGGCGACCTAGCAAAATCTGAGCCGGCGACGGGCCGGTAATGAGCACAGGATAAATCGAGCACAGGGCACAAACGAAAAAGGAGAGATGGAATGACTCGAAATCGTCTTACTTCAGTGATCATCGCGTTGGTGGTAGTGATTGGATCGGCGGCGGCGCTCGTGAACGCGCAAAACATCTCGCGCACTATTACTCTCAACCGGGACGCGAAAATCGGCGGGCAGATATTGCCGAAGGGCGAGTACTCAATAAAGTTTGTCGATGGAAAAGAAGGACAGCTCTCTGTTGTCCGTAACGGACGCGAAGTTGCCAAGGCAAATTATCGTCTCAATAAGATGGATCGGCCGGCTTCGGATACGGTTTTGATCCTCAACGCCGCGGCCGACGGCTCCTTCCAGGTAAGCAAGATGGAGTTCAAGGGACTCATAAATACCCTCATAATAGAATAATCCGAAGAGCGGATTGCCAAGCTAGAGTGAATGCCACAAGAGACGAACCTGTTCTCCCGTCTCTTGTGGCTTTTTTTATCATCACGTTTTTCCACCCTCCGATTACGTCGAAGCGGGCTACTTCTCCGCCAGCCAGGACCTGAATATCGTCTTTTGAAGATCACCCGCGCCATCCTTTGACTTTATCGAATAGGACAAAGGCTCCTGTTGAGACACGTTGACCGTGAAACTCTTCAGGCGGTCTCTTCGCATCACAGCGACTGTAATAGTCGAGCCGGGCTTCTTTTCATTGAACCTGCTCGCAAACGTCGCTGGATCGATCCTGTCGCCGTCCATCGATACGAGAATATCGCCAACGTCGAGGCCGGCTTCTTCAGCAGGCGAGCCGGGCGCGATGTTCGTTACAGCGATTTGGCCGTCCCGAACAAGCTGCTGAGGCGCGGCAAAGAAGCCAGCCGCTGGAAGCGTAGTCCCGGTAGTGATGCCGATATACGCTCGAGGCTTCCCTTTCTTCTGCTCCAGCATCAGGCCGGCATGATCAAGGAAGTCGTTCCACGGAATCTCCTCGACGCCCGATACATACTTCTTAAAGAAATCGCCAAAATCGAAGTTCGAAGGGGCCGCCTCTCGAGTTATGGTCTCAACGGCGGCGCGAAATCCGTGAACCTCTTCGAAGCCGGGCTTGGGCAAGCCGTTGTTCTTTAGCAGATACAAAAACACGTGGGTGAGCGATCGCTGATTCGAAGTTCGATAGCGTATTTCGAGATCCAGAAGGTTACCGATCAATTCACCTTTGTTGTAGTAGTCGATCGAATTGTTGGTCGCATTGTCACCGCGGTTCCAGGTGTCCCAGCTCGAAAGCTCCACGCTCATGATTTTGTGTCCAGGGGCGGACTGAAGCTTTTCTATCTCGCGGTTCAACTCATCGTAATAATCCTGGAGCGACCAGACGCCGCTGCGTTTGAGTCCGACCGCCGCCCAGTAGCTGGTCATTCCTTCGGACACATAAAGATTTCTCGTGTTCTGCTCGTGCGAGTAGTCGAAGGGACCGAGTATAGCGGGGCGAATTCGTTTGACGTTGAAGAGGTGATAGAACTCGTGAGCCACGACAAACATAAACCGCAGATAAGCGGATTGAGGATCGTGCGTGTTGTAGGCGGAAAACGATATGTCGGTCGAGTTCAGGTGTTCCAGTCCGCCCGAACCCTGTCCCGGCCGCGATCTCAGAAAGAAGACATACTTCTCATAAGGCGCTCCGCCCATCATATCGAGCAGATAAGTGACGACTTTTTTCGTATCGTCGGTGATCTTCTGTTTGTCGAAGTTCCCCTTACCTATGAATACGCAGTAGTGCGGAATGCCGTGATAGTCGAATTGAGTCTGCTCCCAATTGGAGCCTATCAAAATTGAAGAATCTATAAAGGTATCGTAATCGGGCGCGACGTAGGTGTTCGGAGCGGAGCCCGGCTCCATTCCGGTTTGAACGCGCCACTCCGCCGGAGCCTCGAGTTTTACTGAAATCGGCCCTTCCATCGGATAGGGTTTCTTGCCGATCACGTACATGAAGACATTGGGGCTTGTGATATAGCACATCTCGTCGTTATAGCTTCGATAATAGAGCTTGTACCGCGCGGTAGTAGCCTGTCCGGCCTGACGGTGAATTCTCCAGGTTTGTTTATCGACCTTTTCGAATTTGAGAGATGCCCCGGTTTCGTCATTCGCGGAGAATTCCTGCACGTTCCGCCACCCGTTATGAATGTTGTAAGACCCGGGCGACCACGCCGGCATTGCAACGTCGATCGACGGCGCCGTGCTGTTTACTCGAACCTCGACGTGGAGAAAATGAGTATTTGGCGATTTGTCGAGCGTAACCCGATAACTGACACCCGCGGATTGGGCGGCGGCCGCGATTTGAATCGTGAGGATGACCGCGGCAGCAAGCCACAGTCTTATGCAATGAACAGGTCGTAGTTTCATCGGAGTCCTTTTACTGGAGGCTGAGCGAAGCGGGTCAAACCTCGAAGCCGTAGATGCTTTCAGTTGCCGGCTCGACGGCCTCTCCGCGCATTCTCGCCGCCGCCAGCTCAACAGCTTCATAAATCTTGATGTAGCCGGTGCACCGGCAGAGATTTCCGGAGAGCGCTTCTCTAATCTCATCTCGGTTGGGCGAAGGATTTACTTCCAGCAGTTCCTTTGCAACCAGTAGAAATGCCGGACTGCAATATCCGCATTGAGCCGCTCCTAAATCCGCGAATGCGTCCTGCAGGGGATGCAGGCCCGCCGCCGTCGCCATCCCTTCGATGGTAGTGACTTCGCGGCCTTCAGCCTCGAGTCCGAGTACAAGACATGAAAGAACCGGCAATCCATCGACGAGCACCGCACAAGTGCCGCATTCTCCCAGCTCGCAGCCGTGTTTCGTTCCGGTCAACGCGAGATCTTCTCGCAAGACTTCGAGCAGAGTCTTGTGAGGCGCGAAGGCGACCTCGATGGTTTCGCCGTTGATTCGAAGTTCTACGAGGCTCTTTTGAGATTTCTTTGATGTCATTGTCGATCCATCTAAGGCGTGGAATATTGCCGCTACGCGGAGACGCATTATAGCAGAGGAGCAGGAAGCGGCTAATGCTCCCGCCGATCTCTAAAATGAAGAGGAGGGCGGTCCGACGGCAACCGCCCTCCTGATACAGGTTCAGATTCGCGAGAGAGAATACAACAGAGCACAAGCGCCCAGATTTCTGATGGGCCGCTCCGAGATCAGTTCTTCTTCTCGTCGGATTTTTTCACTTCATTAGGCAGCGTGCGCGGCGTGTAGTACGGCTTGCCGTTGAGCTTCTTCACCTCTTGCCCGAAAGTCGTGCCGTAGTCCTTCTCAGCGCTCGACAGAGCCCATGCCTGCCGCTTGTAGTTCCAGCTTTCGGGATTCAGCCTTTGGGCTTCTTTGAAATGAGGGATCGCATCCCGTCCCCTGCCCGTGGCATACAGATACTCGCCCAACGCGAATTCGGCCGCCGCAAGCGAATGATCCGGATTCTGCGGCTTCAGACGCGCTCGCATTTCGCCTTCGGAGATTGCGAAAGTGCTCTTGTCGCCTTTATCGACCCAGTCGCGAATCGCCTCCAGATACGGAGCGGCGTCCACGCCGTGCATTCCCTTGAAGCGGTTGTCGACGTAAGCCACTTCGTTAGGCCG
>Ga0066687_10000104_pt1 | contig 22941 bp, 15 predicted proteins | sample GraSoiAngelo_136_FD_65630 | JGI IMG/M metagenome (GOLD analysis project Ga0066687, IMG submission 65630) | Grasslands soil microbial communities from the Angelo Coastal Reserve, California, USA - 14_0929_09_20cm | ecosystem: Environmental > Terrestrial > Soil > Grasslands | place: USA... | reverse complement strand
ACGTTATCGACCAGCTCAAAGCGAGACTCTTTGTAGAAGTCGGGATTGCCGCGATTCACTCCGATTGCGAATGTATTAGAGACCTCGAGATGCGGCTGGGTGGTTACGGTTGGAAAATCGAATGAGCGATGCGCGAACTGGCCTCGCAGCTCGTTCACGACGTTCGAGGAAAGCGTCGAGGTCAAATTTACGACGGCCGATTGATCTCGGAAGAAGTTGTTCTTGAATCCGGACGGCAGATCGAAGCCATCGTTCAACGGCGACACGTTCCGGTATCGAGCATCGTAGAAAAAGTAGCGCCCGGACAGAAAGTGCTTTTGATTTAAGTTGTGGTCGAGCCGCCCCAGCAAGGTGTCGTAGTTCGATTGCCGATCTACATTCAGGTTTTCTATCGGCAGGTGAAAGAGATTCGCCTTTGCATTGTTGATTGCGGAAATGTTCTGCAGCACCGCCGTGTTGTAGACCGGCGATTCATTTCTGCGCTGGCCCTCGTAGTTCGCGAAAAAAAAGGTTCGATCTTTCTTGAGCGGCCCGCCCAGGACGCCTCCGAACTGATTCTGGTTGAGGTTGCTCAGGCCTGGCGACGCGAGAATGCTTGTAGCGTCCAGCGCGTCGTTCCTGAAAAAGTCATATGCGGAGCCGTGAAATTCATTGGTGCCGCCCTTGGTGATAATGTTGACTATGCCTCCGACCGCTCTTCCGAATTCGGCGCTGTAGGTCGTGTTAATCACGCGGAATTCCTGTACGGCGTCCTGCGACGGAGTCGTCTTCTGAATACCCGACGCCGTCGATATGTTGTCGGCTCCGTCGATCGCGACCATGTTGTAGTGAATGTTCTGGCCCGCGAATGAAAGCTTGGTGACCGGCTCGACGATGACATCGGTGCTTCCGGAAGTGGTGTCGCCGATCTGAACACCCGGCGCCAACAAAGCGAAATCAATGAACTGGCGTCCGTTGACGGGCAGGTTGGCGATTTGCCGCTGGCTCACCACGGAGCTGATTTCGGTGCGCGTGGGCTCAGCGACGCTTTCGCCTCCGGTCACGGTAATCTGTTCCGATGCGCCCCCGACCTGCAGCGAGAAGTCGACGGCGCCGGTCTGGCCTATGGTGAGCGTGATTTTTCGTATCTCTTTTTTGAATCCCTGATGTTCCACCGAGACCGAGTATTCGCCTACGGGTAGAAGGGCGATTCGGTACTCACCTGTGTCGGACGCCGTCGTGGAACGTGAGATTCCGGTTGCGGCGCTGGCCGCCGTAATAACCGCCCCGGCAATCGCGGCGCCGGAGCTGTCGAGCACCCGGCCTTCTATAGTCGCCGTAACCGTCTGCCCCTGGACCGGGAGGCAGACTAGGATCAAGACGAGACTTGCCAAAATACCAAGCAAGCGTGAGCCCTTCATACTTTACCCTCCGATGATAGTCAGTGACTCTTTGCGATCCGCCGCAATGGCCGTCGCCTCCTTCAAATCCGGATTCGTCGCTGAATCGCGGATTAGCCTCACCATTCGTCTCGCGTACGAGACTCGGACGTCCTCTGACACTTTTAAGCCGACTCCGTCTGTTCGGTTTTAACCGACGCGGCGGCCGGCTGTCTTCTTGCCCACAGCAAGTACATAAGAGATATGAATGCGAGCCACGGCAAGCCTGCTATCAAGGTTATCGCCATCCCTTCGACCCACCACGTAGTTATGAGAATGGCCAGTATGAGAACGAGCCCGATTGCGCTCGTGTAAGGATAGCGGATCATAGTCACCGGAAGCCTGGCCCCCGATGTGATCCATTTACGGCGAAAGAACAGGTGCGTGAGAAAGATCAGGAGCCAGCCAAGAAGCCCGCCAAACAGCGCTACGGCGAACATATATACGTAGGCGCTGTTGTTGAATAAATACGCCATCATAGTCGCGATCATCAGGCCGAACGCCGATACAAGCAGCGCTTTCAGCGGAACGCCTCGCTTGCTGACTTCGCCGAACATCGCGGGCGCATAGCCGCCGCGCGAAAGCGAGAACATCATTCTCGTGCCGAGATAGAGATTGCAATTCATGCTTGAAAGCGCGGCGGTCAGCACGACGAAATTCATGATGTGGGTTGCGCCTTTTATGCCCATCATCGCGAATACGGTCACGAACGGACTGGCGGTTATTTCGGTGCTCGTTTGAATCTGATTCCAGGGAACGACTCCGATCAGAATGACGATTGCGCCTACGTAAAAGATGATCAAACGTCCAATCATCGAGCGCATCGCTCGCGGGACCGCTTTCTGAGGTTCCTTGGCTTCGCCCGCCGTTACCGCGACTACTTCGGCCCCTATGTAGCTGAATATGACAAAGACAAGCGCCGCCCACGCACCCTTCACACCGGTGGGAAAGAATCCGCCGTGTTCCGTGAAATTTTTCAGACCGATTGCCGGAGCGCTGCCCAGGCCCATAATGGCCGCGATGCCGAATACGATAAACAGGATGATCGCGACGACTTTGATCATCGCGAACCAGTATTCGAATTCGCCGAAGTTCCCGACGCTGCGCGCGTTGACATAAATGAGTCCGAGCGAGAACCCGATCACCCACAGCCACGGCGGAACATGCGGAAACCAGAACTGGCAATAGACCGCCGCCGCCACCGCCTCTCCTCCGATTGCGATCGACTGCACGGCCCAGTAGGTGTACCGCACGACAAAGCCTGCCCATTTGGAGACGTAGACTTCCGCGTAGACTCCGAACGAACCGGCCGTCGGATGTGCAACCGCCATTTCAGCTAACGCGCCCATCAACAGGAGCGCTATGAATGCGCCTAGGAGATAGGTGAGTATAACGGCCGGGCCCGCGACTCGAACCGCGAGTGAGCTTCCCAGGAAGAGACCTGTCCCGATCGCGCCGCCGATGGCGATCATCGTTATCTGACGCGTGCTGAGCTGTCGCGCGAGGCCTTTTTCCTTCTCCATTATGGAGATGGTCTCAGCGGAATTTTGTGGTTTTATGGCTGCCATTTCTAATTCTAAAAGACCGAGATCCTCTATTCGACGAAATGTCGCATCGCGCGAAGAGGGCAGCCGCGGACCGCCGCCCGTGCATTTATTTTTTAAGTTCACTCCATCATAAGATTGTCGGCCTCGGGCGGCGGTGGTCCTCGATGCCGTTCAACAGTCCGTCTATATCACCAAACGAATTATAGAAGTGGCAGGAGACCCGCACGCCTCCAACATTCGACGTGTAGCGCACGGACACCAGGATCTGTCTTTCTATCAGAGCTTCCATCAGAGCGATGTTCGTTTCCGGCGAGCCGGTATCAAAGGTCACGATGCCGGATCGGTTATTCTTTTCGAGCGGCGTGACTATTCTGATATTCAAGGCTTCGAGACCGCTAACAAGGCGATCGGTCAGTTCGAAAATGCGCCGTGCGATATTCTCTTTTCCAAGCGAGTTGATCAGCTTCAACGACGCTGCCAAGCCTACAGCTCCGGGATAGTTCGATGTTCCGCCTGTCTCATAACATCGCGCTTCCTGTACGAAGCTATAGTCCCGAATCGGCGTAATTGAAGGGGTCTGAAAGTAGTTTCCCCAACCGCCTTCAGGAGTTTCTATACTCAAGTATCCCGCGAGAGGCGCCCGCAGTTTCGGCAGGGCTTCGCGGCTGATATACAAAAAGCCGCAGCCGAAGGGCGAGTTCAACCACTTGTGTCCTCCGCACGCGAGGAAGTCGACGGGCGTCTCCTGCACATCGAACGGGATCGCGCCGAGCTGCTGAATTGCGTCCACCACGAGCCAGAGGCCGCGCTCTCGGCACAGACGGCTCAGCGCGCTCATGTCGCAGCGGAATCCGTTGCTCCACTGAACCGAGCTGATGACTATTACGCTGGTGGCCGGACTGATTCGGTCGGCGAAATGACTGATGGGAATGGCCCCGTCTACGTTCGGCACGAGGTCCAGCTCAAGGCCGATCTCTTTAGCTTTTTGTATCCATGGCAGAGCGACTTGCATGAATTCGAGATCGCACATCAGGATGCGATCGCCCCGCTTTAAAGGTATCGAAGCGGCCGCGATGGACAATCCTTGTGTCGTGCTTTCGACAAGAGCGATCTCGTTCTCGGCGGCATTGATCAGCTTTGCTGCTTCGGGTCTGGCCGCCGATCTCAATTCGTCGATCGCGATATGGTGAAGAGTGGAAGAACGCGCTCGGCACCAGACCGCCGCGTCCAGAAACTGCTTTATCGCATTCGAGGCTGAGGTTGGAGCGAGGCTAACGCAGGCGGCATCCATAAATGATTTTGTCTCGAGTGCTGGGAACTGCTCGCGCACGGAGCCGATATCCGGCGCGGAGACTCCGGCGGTCCCGGATTCCACGCCTCGTTCGGACGTTGACGACATCAAGCCTCCACTCGATGCTAAAACGATGTGACTGGATAACGCGGCCTGGAAGCCCCCGCGGGCCGCGTATGAAATGATCAGATCCGACGCGCTGACCTTTGCCGCTCTTCCGGCGGCTTATTCGCGCAGCGGTCCGGTTTATCGCCGCTCATACTATTCACACGACGTTACTTTGGTGACGATGTTTAGGGGGTTCATGCGGCAGTCTACACTGTGTAAATTCAATGTCAAGCAGTTTGAGATTCGAATTTGATTCGAGCCCGGGTCGAATGATCAACGCGAAGGAACCAGCGCATAGATTCGCGTCGGGGCGCCCGAGCCGTTCTGTATTTTCACCGGCGAGATGACGAGAACGGCTCCTTTGGCGGGCAGGAGACCGGCGTTCGCCAGCATCTCTATCTGATACTTCTTCGCGCCGTGAACCATGAAATGGACGGGGAAGGGAGTCGGCTTCTTTCCGCCTGCCAATGCCATCGCTTCGGTGCTCACCGTATCTACCGCAAGTCCCGCGATATTGCGTTCTTTCAGCAGAAAACCCGCCGCCGCGTCTCCGAAGCCCGGTCCATGAGGACCGCCTTTGGCATCGAGCCCAAGAAACTTCGAAGGATCAGGCCAGCGTTTTCCCCAACCTGAATTCATGACTACGACCGCCCCGTTTGGAATTCGTCCATTTGCCTTTTCCCAGGCTAATAGATCCTCGCGCGTCACTTCGTAGTCGGAATTCGCGGCTGCCTTTTGAGTGACATCGACGACCACGGCGGGCGCAATCAACTGAGAGACATCAATGCGGTCTACGCCGACGTTCTCTTTACCGCTAACCCAGTGATTGGGAGCATCGATGTGCGTGCCCGCGTGCTCTCCGATCGAGAACCAGTTCCAGTACCAGGCCGGACCCCGCTCGTCGTAGCGCGATATATTCGTAAGCTCGAAAGTCTTGGTATTTGCGAACGGCGGAGGCAGCTTTATTCCGGGCATGCCTTCGAAGTAAGTGTATGAACAATCGACGATCTTTATGCTGCCGTCGCGCAGCGACGACAAGAGGTCGGTCGGCGATACTTCTCGCAGAGCCGGAGTCGCCTGACTGAACCGACCGAGCGCAAACACTCCAAGCAACGAGATCGCCAGCGCAATGAGTACAAGAGCAGAACGTCTCATGTTTGGTCCTCGATACGAAAAACAAGCCTGATTTCAGGGCATTCGGCGGATGTCAGCCGCGCTGCCTGAGAAGTATGCCCATGAACTTCCATTCGCCGTCTTCATCCAGGAACTTGAGTGTTACTTCGCCGAGTTGATGCTCGGTCCTTATACTATAGACCGGTTTGATCACGCGGAATTTTCCTTCTTGCTCGACGGTCATACTGATTCTGGACCAGAAACCGACGCGGCCCATTTCGCCCAGAGTATGGAGGCTCTCGAGAAGCGCGGCGCGAGAGTTCTGCTCCTTGAACTTGGCGGCGGCGTCATCGTAGATCAGGTCGAACTTGGCCTCCTGCATCCTCTGAAAGAACTGGCCCGCGGCCTTATCTACATCGGTTGTCGGCGCTTCGCTGTGACAAGCACTCAAGAATATTGCAGAAAATAATAGTATGAAGATCGACAATCTGGGCATCTGCCTGCCTCTACGAATGGATTAAATGAGAGCGAGACAATACCAGCAGTTTTGCGCCGGTCGCAAGGCGGCGCCCTGATCTGACCAGGGCTTAAACGCATATCCTCTAACTACGTTGCACGGGAGCTAAACACTTCAATCGATGGCGTAAAGAGTGTATGCTCAGCCGATCTTTGAATAAAAAATCTTCACGAGGCGACCAATGTTCGGACTGATGAAAGCGCGTGTCTGCTCGCAGCCGGAAGAGCTGCGGCAAAATCGACGATTGCACTATTGCGGAACCTGCAAGACGATGGGACGGCTTTACGGCCATCGGAGCCGCCTTCTTCTCAACAACGATGCGGTATTTCTCGGAGAGCTGTTGTCTGCGCTCTCGGGAGAATACCGGGAGTTGGACGGATGGAATCGTTCATATCAATCCTACAACTGCATGTCGCTGCCGAAGCGCGGCGACGATATGCCTATCGCGCTTCAGTTTGCCGCCGCGGCGGCCTTGATCTCCGCTGAGTTTAAGATTGCCGATGCGTTGGTTGACTCTAAGAAGCTCAGGTGGAAGGCGGCGAGCGGATTCTTCTCTCGTGACTTTGAGAAGGCCTCGGCGCAGCTTGCGTCATGGCAGGTTCCGCTCGATCAATTGTGGCAATGCTCCAACGAGCAACAGGTGATAGAGGCAGCCGCGATTGCGAGCAATCGTTCCGGATCGTCGCTCGAGCTTTTGGAGCGGCTTTCGGAGCCGACCGCCCGCGCCACCGGCATTCTCTTTGAGCACGGCGCAAGAGTGATCGGTTGTGAATCCGTGCAGGAATCGATGCGGCTGCTTGGCGGTGACTTCGGGAGGATCGTCTACCTTCTGGACGCGGTGGAAGACTACGAAAAAGATGCGAGGGAAGGGAGCTTCAATGCTATTCGAGCCGCATTCGACCTCTCATCGGACCGGCTACCCGGCGAGGTTCGCTCCAATGTGAAACAAGAGATTTGGAAGCTTGCGAATAACGTCGAAGCAATATTTATAAGCATGCCGTTGTCGCGGCCTGTCGCCGAACGCTTCGCCGCGCGACTCAAGACCAATCTGGCTCAGAGGCTTGGCGTTGAACTGCCTATCGCGCATGCCTGTACGCACACGCAAAGGGAAGCGATACCGGAGCGATGGAGATCGGCGATAACACTGGCGCGACGGATTACACGATCACGTGTTCAGGCCGCGCGTTCAACAGTAGGAGCCGTGCTGCAGGTTCCATTCGTATTCTTGTCGGCCTTATTTGTAGCTCTGATATTTCCACGGCAAGCGAGAACCGCGAAGTCTTACCGCGAGTGCATTGATGTCGCTTTCAACCTGATGTTCATTGGATCCGCGCTCAGGCTTTCTTTTACCACGCACGCTTCGTCGGGCGGCGGAACAGGCTCGGGCTCAGGACCTGATTCGGTATTTCCGCCCGGCTATACGCCTCCCGATCCATCCGCGGGCGGTCCGGTTCATCCCGCCGGACAACAGCCAGGAAAAGAAACCGGAGGGAAGGGAGGCGGCGGATGCAGCGTGTGCTGCTGTGACTGTGGCGACTGCTGTGATTGCGCCGACTGTTGCGGAAGCTGCGATTGCTGCTGAGCCGGACGACGAATCATTGGAACTACTTCGATTATTGCGCGGGATCGCCTACATACTTCTTGTATGCTTTAGTCCAGTCCGAAACAAGTTCCTGCTGTGCGGTTTTGAGATCCAGGACGCCCCGGCAGACCATCTTGTGTAATCTGCGCTCGAGTCTGTCTTTCATCGCGTGGTTCCAATCGCCGATTACGGGCTGAGGCCAGAGGTTATTGATTGAATTCGAACCGCCGAGGCCCGGAGGAATCAGGTGCTCAACGTCATAGGCGACGGGTGAATCGCCGCGGATTCCGTATCGGTCAAACACGCGGCGCTTCATATCCATAGAGATTCCGCCTTTGGAGAGATTCCGTCGATCTGCTTCGCACACATCTTCCTTCTTGACCGTTACAGCTTCGCCCGGAGTCAATTTTGGATCAGGAAGATAGGAAGCGCGGCTCTGCGCTGTAGAAGAGCAGGTTAGAGTCAGTAAAATTACGGTGAAAAAAATTGCGGAAGGGCTAAATCGGAGTGCGTAGAGACGTGACTTCATAGGGCTTTATTACTTCACATATACTCAGCGCCTGCAAGGCCAACGAGGCCAACGCGGGGGGGATATCAGGGGAAATATTCCTTCGGCACGATGCTTCGAACATCTTCGGACGCTTAAGCTATTTCAGATAGCCTCAAGCAGCTAACTCGTGTCCCTCAACTCCGGTGTCCGTCAATCCGTGTCCACTAACCCGTGTCCGTAACCTCCCGTATCCGTCAACCCGCGATATCCGTCAATCCCGGTATTCGTTCCGTCAACCGTGTCCGTCAACCCGTGTCCGTCAAACCTCGATATCCGTCAACCCGTGTCCGTCAACCCCAACGGGGTTGCAGCCTCCAGCCCAGGGTTGGCGAAGCCTACCCTGGGGTGAGATTGCCGCGTCGTTTCCAACCCCAACGGGGTTGTGGCCGGCATCGCCTAACGTGTCGCCATCAAAAAGCAACAGCCCGCTCATCTCTCCGGCTCATTACCACAAACAAGGTTTAGTTCGAATTGTGCTTATCCGAAGACCGCGGAATCAAAACGGGAAGTAAATCCGTTAGGCCATCCGGTGCGTCTGATAAGAGATATTATGACACTTTCCGGTATGGCGCCTCTGACTACGCGGTTATCACGATGAATCTGGTTAAGTCGATGACGAGCTTGGGGTTTATTGCGGTTCAGGGCTGGATGTGCGTCGAATGGCGGGGTTGTCGCAGATTTCTCTTATCTCGATCGCAACTCGATGGATTCGATGGCCGAAGCTTGATTTATTTCATCGGCCACTCTATTTCCGGATTCCAGCGCGCCGTTCATCCAACCGTGCCAGGCGGATGTATGCTCGCCCGCGAAATGTATCCGGCCTTCAATCGCTTGAGCCGCTGGCAGCAAGCCGGTCAACTGACCGGGTTGAAAATATGTATAGGCACCCAATTGGAACGGATCGTCTTGCCAGTTAACCGTGGTACTGCTCTCGAAGCGGCTGTCCAGTCCGCTGAACAGGTTTCCCATTCGGCGCAGGACCAGTTTCTGGCGGTCGCGATCGGTCATCGCCCCGAGATCGAGTGCTCGCTGGCCCCCTGTGTACGACGTCAGGATGCCTCGGCTGCCCGGCTGATTCAACGTGGGCGAATAGGTGCTCTGAATTTCCAGGTCGGTCAGACCGCTGCCGTCGAGATTCGATTGCTCCCACGGACGCGAGCTGAACTGTAAATAGGTTCTGGTAACCGGGGTCAATTTCAGCTCATTGATTGCCCGCTGCTTATCGGCCGAAAACGACGGCGAAACCGGAATATCCTTTAAGACCGCGAACGGCAGAGCGCATACGACTCTGTCCGCGGTAAGGGTTTGAATCTGGCCCTTTCGAGTGAACGTAACTGTTACGCCGCTCTCATTCTGGTCGATTCGCTGAACCACCGATTTCTTCTTGAAGGCTCCATTCAGGCGGTCGCGAAACGCCTGAGGCAGTTGATCGTTTCCTCCGCCTAATTCATAAAAAGGCGCGTTCGAGGTAATCGCTTCGGTCAGCACCGAGTCGAGAGCCGAGATCGAATCGAGACCGAATCCAAGAAGGCCCAGTTGGGATGCTTCTATGATCGTGATAGCGCCGTCCGTAGCCCCGCGATCCTGTAGAAACTGTTTGCAGGACACCTGGTCGAGATCGCGAAGGCTGTCCGGAGGCCAATCGCCTTTGCGCGGATTCCCCACATCGCGCATGAACCTGCTCATATACACGAACGGCATGCGATAAACCCCGGCGGATTTCTCGGCCGGAGTCAGATCGAAGGGTATGTCGGCCGTGCCGTCGAAATGAACCCTGAACGACTTCCCTTCCAGATTCGCCATCGCATCGAAGCCGAGCTTGAACGACGATCTTATCGGCAGGTGAAAGTCGTTTACGTATCCCCAGGTAAACTCGTGATCCGATGGAAAACTGAGCGCGCCTCCTTCGGCATATTGTCCGTCTTCAAAGCCGCGAACAGTATAAACGCGGCCGCCTGCCTTCTTTCGAGCTTCAATTATGGTGACGTTATGACCGGCCTTCTCGAGCTCGAAGGCCGCTGACAGCCCGGCGAGTCCCGCCCCGAGAACAACAATATTCTGGGGACTGCCGGCAGGCTTAATTCGGGTACGCCATCCGGCGACGGAGACTCCGGGTAGAAACGAAAGCGCGGCTGTGCCGGCTGTGAGATCCTTAATGAACTGCCTGCGAGTGGTTCGAGCGGGCATTAAATTCACTTCCCGAATGAGATAGCTGCCCGAACATCGTAAGCTTGCGAGCACCGAGTTACAAGGAAGATCGCGGTACTTTAACAAGCTCTTATTTCGCGCCCTTAGCGCTCACAGGTTGTTTGAATCGAGCGGGGGCGAACGCGCTTCGCGTCTGCCCCTGGCTTTTTTATTACGGACTTCAGACTTTACCTGAGCTTAAACGTTCGGTTATCTGCCCCTCATCTTTTTGATCTCCTGCTCTCAGAATTCAGCGTTCAGCAGTCGGCGCTTCCGCAATTAGCCTTGCGTCACTGCGTCCTCGCGCCTTTGCGTTTTATTACTTCTCACCGCTGGTGGGTCGCTATTGAACTCTATGATGGCTGGGGTTATGAAAAAGGAAGGTTGGTGCGGAGCGCTTCGCGCAGCGTGTCCATCGATATGTTGGCGCCTGTTAGTATGAGGACGATCCGTTTGCCCTTGAATTCAGATCGTCGATTCCAAGCTCCGGCAAAAGCCGCGGCTCCTGCGGGCTCGACCAGCACGTGAGCCGCCGATGCGAGCGCATGGATGCCGGTCAGGAGTTCATCGTCGCTGACCAGGTCGGCTTCATCAATTAATGCTAAGAGCGCGTTAAGAGCGAGAGTTGCCGGCTCGCGACACGCAAGCCCCTCGGCAATAGTCTCGACGGGCCGCTCGATAGCTCGGCGAGCCTTGAAGCTTTCGACCATGGCCGGAGATCCCTTGGCCTGTACCGCGAAGACCCGGACGCCGGGTTGCAAACCCTTGATTGCCGCCGCAGATCCGCTTGCAAGCGTGCCGCTGCCCATCGGAACGACTACGGCGTCGATCTCGCTGAGAGATTCGGCGATCTCCAGCCCAACGGTTCCGGCTCCGTGCATGACCCCGAGGGTCTCTCCGTCGTCGACAAAGGTGTACTCGTGTTCGCGTGCGAATCGGAGCGCATCGACTTTCGCATAGTCGATATCGGCGCCGGCCTCATGAATGACGGCCCCCAACGTTTCGATAGCGGCGCGCTTTACCTGATTTGGATTTTCGGGAAGAAAGATGTGCGAAGCCAGTCCCGCGATCTTTGCGGCATACGCTACGCCTTGTCCGTGATTGCCGGTCGAAGAGGTCACGACGGCCTTTATGTTCTTGTCCTGGTTTATTCGAAGGACTTCGGCCAGCGCTCCGCGCAGCTTGAACGATGCTATAGGAGAGACTGTTTCGTTCTTGATCCATACATCGGCTGACATCAATTTCGAGAGCGTGTGTGACCGAACAAGAGGAGTCCTACCCGCGTAGCCCGAGATGAGACGGGCCGCTTCGCGAATGCCGGCAAGAGTCGGGAGGTTAAGCGATTCGTCAATTACTTTCATATATAGAGGATCACAGAATCAGCGTACGTTCGAGACATCGGCCTTTCAGTATTCAGTCGAGGCGGTCGTTCTCTGCGGGAGCAGCGCTCGGTACTGCATTCATATAATACTCGAAATCTTCGCGGCGTCCGGACGCCGCTTCACGCCTTAGATAGTCCATCATCAAAGCGTAAAGCAAAATCGGAAACGCAGATTAAGAGCGTTACCCCTTTCTTGACAAGGCAAACTGCCTTCATTACTGTCTGAAACCTCGCTAGGCTATCAACTATCCGCGAGACCCGCAATCACGGCAGGAGATGCGTGCGACCGATAAAATCGACCATCAATCCGCTGTCCGAGCCGTTTCAGAGCAACTACGCCGCGAACTCCTCCTCCATTGAAAAGCTCAAGAGTCAATTGGCTGATTCGACCAAAGGCGGCGGCGAGCAATACGTCAAGCGCCATCTTGCCCGAGGCCGCCTCCTGCCTCGCGAGCGCATAGAGATGCTGCTCGACGAAGGCTCGTTCTTTCTCGAGATCGCGCCGCTTGCGGGCGTGGGAATTCAGAACGAATTTGTTGGAGCGGGAGTCGTAGGCGGCGTCGGCCTGGTCTCCGGCCGCGAGTGCGTGATCATCGCTAATGAAGCAACCGTCAAGGGCGGAGCCGTAAGCGAAATCGGACAGCTCAAGAACCGCCGGCTCTCGGACGTCGCGACGCAGAATTATCTACCGAGCATAACGCTCGTCGAATCCGCGGGCGCGGATCTTCCAGTGCAGGCGAAGATATTCGTACCGGGCGGCCGGGGATTTCGTGAGATAACGAGGCGCTCGAAGCTGAGAATACCCAGCATTTCGGTCGTATTCGGCAACTCGACCGCGGGCGGCGCATACCTGCCCGGTATGTCCGACTATGTGGTTATGGTGAGGAATCAGGCGCAGGTGTTCCTGGGCGGCCCTCCGCTGGTAAAGATGGCGACCGGAGAGGTGGTCGATGAGGAATCCCTCGGCGGGGCTGAAATGCACTCACGCGTCTCGGGACTCTCGGACTATCTTGCCGAAAACGAGCTCGACGGTTTACGCATTGCTCGCGATATCGTAAGTCATTTCGCGGACACTCCGTGGAAACGGCGTCCGCGGCCCGTCGAACCTCCGCTTTATCCATCCGATGAGCTGCTCGGAATTGCATCGGCCGATATTCGAGTTCCCTTCGAAGTCCGCGAAGTCATCGCGAGGATCGTCGACGGTTCTCGCTTCGACGAGTTCAAGGCGAGATACGGAACTACCCTGGTGACCGGATTCGCCTGCGTTCATGGTATGCAGGTCGGCATTCTGGCGAACAATGGAGTGCTTATGTCCGAGTCCGCGGCCAAGGGAGCGCAGTTCATCCAGCTCTGCAATCAACAGGACATCCCCTTGATCTTTTTGCAAAACATCACCGGGTTCATGGTCGGCCGCGGCTACGAAGAACAGGGCATTATCAGGAATGGAGCCAAGCTCATCAATGCGGTCTCGAATTCGACGGTGCCCGCCGTCACGATTATGATCGGCGGATCGTACGGCGCGGGAAATTATGCGATGTGCGGACGGGCTTATGAACCGCGGTTCTTATTCTCGTGGCCCAATCATCGGATCGCGGTGATGGGTCCGCAGCAACTGTCCGGAGTGATGGACATCATTAAACGCGAGGCCGCCGCCAAAGCGGGCATCGCTCCTGATGAAGACAAGCTGAGAGCAGCAAAACAGGCGCTCGAATTACAGATCGAACAGGAGTCCGATGTTTATTTCGCTACCGCGCGATTGTGGGATGATGGAGTAATCGATCCTCGCGATACGCGAACTGTGTTGGCCATTTCATTATCCGCCGCGTGCAATCGCCCCGTTGAAGGCACGATGAAATGGGGCGTGTTTCGGCATTAGAAAGGTCGAAGTTTCATAGCGACTAAGGGGAACAATCTCTTCCGGTGAATACTCCGCGAATAGAAAAAATACTCATTGCCAATCGAGGCGAGATTGCGCTCAGGGTGATGAGAACCTGTCGAAAGATGGGCATCTCGACCGTAGCCGTTTTCTCTGATGCCGATGTTCGCTCGCCTCACGTCCGCTTCGCCGATGAAGCGGTTCGTATCGGTCCCGCTCCGTCCACTGAATCGTATCTGAACATCTCCGCGATTATCGAAGCCGCTCGACGAACTCGCGCGAGCGCCATTCATCCGGGCTATGGTTTTCTCTCCGAAAACGCGGACTTTGCCAAGGCATGCCGCGCCGCGGGTATATTCTTTATCGGCCCCGGCGAAGAGGTGATTCGAAAGATGGGGCTGAAGACTACGGCAAGGCGGCTCCTCGCCGAAACCGGCGTTCCGCTGGTTCCGGGCTACGATGGCGAAGATCAGAGCGTTTCTACGCTTCACAAGCAAGCTCGAGAGATCGGCTTTCCGGTTTTGATTAAGGCATCGGCGGGAGGCGGCGGCAAAGGTATGCGCATCGTCGCCGCCGCCGCTCAACTGGATTCATCAATTGAATCGGCTAAGCGAGAGGCTGCGAAGGCATTCGGAAACGACACACTGCTGCTCGAGAAATACATAGAACGCGCAAGACATATTGAAGTCCAGATTCTCGGCGACTCGCAAGGAAATCTCCTGCATCTCTTTGAACGAGAGTGCTCGATTCAACGCCGGCATCAAAAGGTCATAGAAGAAAGCCCGTCGCCCGCGCTTCCCCCCGGGCTCCGCGAGCGCATCTGCGAAACCGCGCTTTCAGTTGGGCGGGCAATCGGATACACGAGCGCGGGAACCGTCGAGTTTATCCTGACGCCGCCTGGGGAGTTCTTCTTCATAGAGGTCAATACAAGGCTCCAGGTGGAACATCCAATAACAGAGATGACCACTGGTCTCGATCTCGTGGAGCTTCAGATCATGATCGCGGAGGGCCATCCGATACCCTTCTCTCAGGGAGAGATTCACCAGACCGGCCATGCCGTCGAAGCCAGGCTTTACGCCGAAGATCCTTTGAATGATTTTCGGCCTGCTACCGGCGCCTGCCATACCTGTCAATTTCCGCCCGCGATTGAAGGCATAAGAATCGACAGCGGCATCGAAAGCGGCGCCGAGGTAGGAGTGTATTACGATCCGATGCTTGCAAAGCTTATTGCTCACGGACCGGATCGGAATCAGGCTCTGCGGAAGCTCGAACACGCGCTTCGCGGTACGACGATTCACGGACTGCGAACCAATAGAGACTTTCTCGTGCGGATGCTGGAGCATCAAGATTTTCGGAGCGGCGAGATCCATACGGAATTCGTCTCGGAGCATCTTGAGGATTTGATTCGCCGGATCAGTCCTGATGAAGTGAAGCTCGGAGCCGCCGCGGCCGCGCTCTTCCTTCATCAAACCCTAGAACGGGACGCACAAGTGCTTCCGAATATACCGCTTGATTACAGGAACAATCCCTATCGCGATCCATCGATCCGGCTCAGCGTCGACGGCGAGGCGATTGAAGTCATCTGGAAGCGACTTGCTGATCGGCGATTCCTCATTTCCATCGGCGATTGGCAGGTTGAAGCCGAGCCTGTAGAATTCGCGCCGTCCGGAATCAGGGTGTCTTTCGACGGGGTGCAGCGGTTCTTTCGAGTAACTCAAATAGATGATCGGCTCTTCATGGATTTGCCTTCGGGCGCCTGTGAAGTGGTTCGACTACCGCGCTATCCGATCCACAGTGCGCTTGCGGAACAGGCCGATGCGAGCGCGCCGATGCCCGGCGTTGTCTCAAAGATCCTGGTTGCGGTCGGCCAGGAGATTCACGCGGGCGAGCCTCTGATCATTCTCGAAGCGATGAAGATGGAACAGACGCTCATTGCCGCTACGGATGGAATCGTCGAAGCAATTCTCGTAAAGCAGGGCGATGTAGTCGCACCGGGAGATGTGCTGGTTCATATCGGCGCAACGAATTCCACGGATGAAGGCGAATGAGGATTACTATTTTGTTATCGCCGCCGTTCGTTTTCAGGAGAACCCAATGTCTAACGCCGTCGAAGAGATCACAACAATACGAGCCGATTACCCATACTTCACCGAAGAGCATCGGATGTTTCGCGAGACGGTGAAGCAGTTCGTTCAAAAGGAAATCGCTCCCTTCAGCGAAGAGTGGGACGAAGCCGGAATTTTTCCAAGAGAGCTCTTCAAGAAAGCCGCTGAGCTCGGTCTTTTCGGCATCCGTTTGGATCCACGGTACGGAGGAAGCGGGCTCGATTGGTGGGCGACGGCGGCCTATCTGGAGGGCTTTTCGTGGTGCTATAACGGCGGCGTCGCGATGGCGATGTTCGTTCAATCGGATATTACTCTTCCGGTGCTCGACGAGCTTGGAACCGCGGAACAGAAAGAAGAATTCCTACGGCCGGCTATCGCAGGCGACCGCATCGCCGCCCTTGGCATAAGCGAACCCGGCGGAGGATCGGATGTCGGCTCTCTCAAGACCCGCGCCCGAATTGACGGGGACGATCTGGTGATCAGCGGTCAAAAGCTCTGGATCACCAACGGCACGCGCGCTGATTTCATGATCCTTGCGGTGCGCACCGGAGAAGACAGGTACAAAGGCGTATCGATGGTTCTCTTCCCTACCGACGTGAAAGGGTTCGCGGTTGGCAAGAAACTCAAGAAGGTCGGCATGCTCTCGTCGGACACCGCCGAATTGTTCTTCGACAATTGCCGTATTCCAAAGCGCTATGTACTTGGCGAGCTTGGCAAAGGCTTCTATTACACTATGCACAATTTTCAGGGCGAACGTCTGGCGTCCGCGCTCTCGAATGTAGCCGTGATGGAGCGCGCAATCGAGCTCGGGATTGGATATGGCAAAGAGCGCGAGGCGTTCGGCAAGGCCGTCGGCGAATTCCAGGTCTGGAAGCATCGATTCGCGGAGCACCTGACCTCGATTGAAGCCGGGAAATGGCTCAGCTATCGGGCTCTCGACTTGATCAATCGAGGCGAGCGCGCGGTTCGCGAGATTACGATGGCAAAGCTGTTCACGAGCGAGCTCTCTCAGAAGGTGATGTACGACTGTATGCAGATATTCGGCGGGTTCGGCTATACGACTGAATATCCAATCAGCGGGATGTGGCGCGATTGCCGCCTGCACACGATCGGCGCGGGCACCTCCGAGATAATGAAAGAGATCATAGCGAAAGAGGACAAGCTGTGAGATGCCCGGAGAGAAAAAGATCATCATCATCGCGGGGCCCAATGGCGCCGGCAAGACTACCTTCGCTCGCGAGTTCTTGCCGCGCGAAGCCGGTTGCCCAGACTTCATAGAGGTACATAGCATCGAGGGACAAGGAACCGCGTTGGACAACCACAGAGTCAGTAGGAGAAACATGCTGCGCACGGCAGGGCTTGCGCTTGCTGGAACTGTCATCGCACCGGCGGCGCTTGGACAGCGGAAGCGTTCTCAGCATTCGCCTCCCTATACAGTCGATCCTGTGCTCGGTTCCAAAAAACGGCCTCGCCGCTTTGCGCCCGTTAACGTTGCGCGCGAGCGGGTCATTCGGACCGTCGTAGGGCTCAGGCCTTTTCGCCAATCGGGTTTTGTCGTCAGGGCGGAATCGCTCGGGGACAAGCTGCTGGTTCATAATTATGGCCACGGCGGCGCGGGGATGACACTCTCGTGGGGCACGGCTCAGCTTGCGGCGGATCTCATAAGCGAATCGGGCAAGTCCGGACCCGCGGCGGTGATCGGGTGCGGAGTTATCGGGTTGTCGACCGCAAGGACGCTTCAGAGGCGAGGCTTTGCAGTGACTATCTACGCGAAGAGTCTCCCGCCTGAAACTACGTCGAACATCTCCGGAGCAAGTTGGTCTCCAACAAGCATAGTTGAAACGGCGCATCGGACGTCGACGTGGGATGCGCAATTCGAACGGGCCGCTCGCATCGCTCACCGCGCATATCAACTGCTCATTGGAGACGAGTACGGAGTTCGCTGGCGAGAGCAATACTATCTGACGGACGACGAAGATGATGATCCGGTGGGATTCGGTGAAATTCGTGATCTTTTTCCCGATTGGCGGCGCCTTGATAAGCGCGAGCATCCGTTTCCAACTCGATATGCGGTAGTCGAGAACTTGATGTTCATCGAGCCGTCTATCTACCTGAACACGCTGCTCCGCGATTTCTATATCGCAGGCGGGCGCATTCGGAACGCCTTCTTTATGGAACCGGGTCAGCTTGGCGGGTTATCGGAGCGAATTGTAGTCAACTGCACGGGCCTGGGCGCTCGCGAGTTATTCGGCGACCGCGAACTGACTCCAGTCAAAGGCCAGCTAACGGTATTGTTGCCGCAACCGGAAGTCGACTACGCCATCGTCACCCAGGGTTTGTATATGTTCCCAAGGAAAGATGGGATTATGCTCGGGGGAACTTTTGAACGCGGCGTCGAGACTCTCACGCCGAACCCCGAAGCGGAAGAACGCATCCTGTCCGGTCATCAGAGAATCTTCAGCACGATGAAGTAAACTCTCGGAATTGAATCACCATGGTCTGAGCCCACCGAGATCGATGGGCTCGGGGTTAGTTACGACCTTCCGAGGATCATCCTCAGAACTGGTTCTTGATGACCTTGCCTCCCTTCATCACGAATCCGACATGTTCGAGCCTGGTTATATCGTCGAGAGGATTCTCGCGAACCGCGATGATGTCCGCGAACCGGCCTCGTTCTATGACGCCAAAGTCATTTAACGAACCGAGCAGCTCCGCGGAAACAAATGTAGTCGACTGGATTGCCTGCATCGGCGTCATACCGTAACGAACCATATAAGCGAGTTCTTTAGCCTGGTTCTCCGTCCACGCATAGCCGCCTGCGTCCGTTCCATAGGCGATCTTGACGCCCTTCTTTAACGCCTTTCCGAACGCGTTCCGTTCCAGGTCTACCATTGTCTTCCATATCGGCGCGCCCGCGGCTGCCCGGCCTTCCGCTACGTAGGCCCCGACAAATATCGTAGGGCACCAATAGACTCCGCGCTTGACCATCAGGTCCATCATCTCTTCGTCGAGGCCGTCTCCGTGCTCGATCGTGTCCACGCCGCCTCTGAGCGCCGACTCGATGCCTTCGCGTCCCATGGAGTGAGCGGCCACTTTGTGTCCGAGCCTGTGAGCTTCGTCAATCAAGGCGTGCACCTCCTCGTCGGTGAAGTTCACCCACGAGTGCAGCGCGCCGTCTCTCAAATAATATCGGCGATCGGAATAGTACTTGATCCAATCGGCGCCGTACTTGACCTGTTCGCGCACGGCTTTGCGAATGTTGTCGGCGCCGTCTACGATCTGAACGCCCTCGGGAACTTTCAACTCCCACGAATAGCCGCTTAACGGATACATCCCCGTGGCGCTGAACGCGCGCGTCGAAACGAACATTCGCGGCCCTTCGATATAACCGAGATCGATAGCGCGTTTGACGTCGACATCGGCGTACATCGCGCCTTCGGTCTCTAAATCACGCAAGGCCGTGTAGCCGTTCATCAGCGAAGTGCGAACCGCGACGGTGGCGCGAATGGCCCTGAACGGAATCGATTCCTTCAACAACTGAACGTCGTAGTCTTCGGCGGTGATATCTCCCTGAAGCAGTATGTGCGTGTGACAATCGATCATTCCGGGAAGCACCGTTGCGTTTCCGAGATCGATTACCTGCGCGCCCGCTGCCTTCGATTGCACCTCCGCAAACGGGCCGACTTCCTTGATGCGTTCTCCGTCGATCAGAATCCCCTGGTTTGTTAATGCGCGGCCGGCGCGCACGTCTATCAAGCGAGCCGCTTTGATCAAAGTAGTCTTGCCCTGAGCAAACGACGGCGGCAGCCACGCTGACATAAGCAGGGCGGCAAGCAATAGAGAAAACACGGCGGCGCGAATACAACGGCGTATTTGAGTCATCTCCTCCTCCGTTCATTGTGGGAAATATTTCAAAGCGGCGGATCGGTTCCCCCGCTGCTGTTCTGATTACTATGTGAGATTTGAGCAAGACAGTTTCTCGCAAAGGCGCGGCTCCCGCAAAGAAATCTCGCGGTCGAAACGGAACGCTTCCGGTGCGGACTATAGTCTGGACATTCGCGGAACTGGGAGCCCGGGCAAGATACCTGCGCTGTTCGCTTCGGAGAACAACCGGATGTCCAAAACTCCCGGCTACGCTCCTAAGACGCGAATCTCTGACCTCTTTCAGGACCGCAAAGCCGATCGGCTACCACGATCGAGCGCGTCTGGGCTAAGATACCGGTTCACCAAAACACGCCAGGGAGAACTTGATGACCACAGCAACGGCTTTGAAGGATATTCTCGATATTGTCAAATCACCTATTGCGATAGGCTTCCTCGATTCGCCTCCAGAGGGAGTATCACAATGGGAGGGCGCGCCGGTTCCTGCCGGCTGCGCATTTTGGAAGGAAGCGATGAAGGGCCGCACTTTCTACACGGTTCCCGCCGATCACTACAACTGTGCTGTAGGAAGCTACACGCACGGAATCCAGCTTCCGCCGGATCGAGCACACGAGTTGAACGACACGATCGGCTTCATGGCCGAGAGCAATTATGTAGCGATGTCGGAGGTTCCAGGCATACCGGCGCTCGCGAAATCGCCGGCCTTTATTGCTTACGGCCCTCTGGAGGAAGCCGCATTTAGTGCGGATATCGTATTGATCGCGGTGAAACCCGCGCAGGCGATGTTAATTTATGAAGCCGCGCTCAAGTCAGGCGCGGGCAGCGCGCTGACAAACAGTCTGGGGCGGCCCGCCTGCGCCGTACTTCCTCTTACGGTGAATAGCGGCCAGGCTTCGGTCTCACTCGGGTGCAAAGGCAATCGCACGTTCACCGGCTTGCCTGATGAAGAGATGTACCTTGCCGTCCCTGCCGATAAATGGGATGGAGTTGTCGAGAAATTGAAAGAGACCCAGCAAGCAAACGAGACGATGGGCGAGTACTACTCGAGCCGGCAGGCTCAATTCGCTGCGTCTTGAATCATCGCGTTGTGAGGGTGCACGCGTAATTGAGCACGAATATCCGCCGATAAGGATCCAGGGCTCTCTGGCCGTTCGCGATTTGAATAGGATTTGAAGCGACCGGCTAACCTTTGCTGCGCTGCTGATGAACGGAGAATCTCCATTTAATTGGTCAGAGAGCCCGAATACCCGCACTCATTGTTAGGATCATCGCGAAACTGACCCCACACTCCGTAATCCGGCTAAGCATCCGCACAAGAAGTCTTTGTGTCTGCAAGTCTTTAATGACACAGCGGGTTCAATGTACTAGAATGCTGTGCTGCAAGTTTCCGGTAGGACGGCGAGACACAGGCGAAGGGAAGCTAAACGTGGCGAAGAAAGAGAGAACGATTCAGGCGGCGGTGGGACTTCGAGTCAAGTCCGGGTGGGCGACGGCCGTGCTGGTAGTCGGCTCGGTTAACTCTCCGAGGGCGATCAGCCGCAGTGTAGTAGATCTTTCCGATGAAGGAGACCCCGATTCGCGGCAGCCTTACCACGCCGTTATGGGGCTGAACGAGAACGACGGTCCAAAGCTTCTGAAGCGGCTCGAGAAAGTAGTCGAACGCGTGACCAATAAATCCGTGACGGATCTGTTGAAAGATTATCGCAACACCGGCAGCGAAGTGCGGGCCGCGGGCCTGGTTGTAGGCAGCACGGTCGATCCGTCCTCAATCCCAAACGATCACATACGAGCGCACGCTCTCGAGGGGCATCTGTTTCGGACCGCGTTGGAAAGCGCGCTTCACGCTTCAGGCCTTCCCTTCTCTGTTGTAGTCGAGCGAGAGGCTTATTCGAAAGCCGTGGGTTTGCTCGGGCGCTCGAGCGACGATGTGAAACAGGTTCTCTCGGAACTCGGCCGGCAGGTGGGCGGTCCCTGGCGCTCGGATGAGAAGATGGCTGCGCTTGTAGCGTGGATGGCCCTGGCGTGAACGAGCCGGGACGCGTGTACCTGTATATTGCGAAATACAGCGGCGGTCGACCGGAATCCTGGATTAATCCAACCGAATCCAATGAACAATCCGTCTCTCGCTGAGAGTCTGGAACAGGTTCGCCCGCGGTAGCGCCGATGGAGGATCTCGATGTTAAGCACAATGCAGGATCGCCCGCTTACCATTAATTCAATCTTTGAACACAGCGCGCGGGTGCACGCCGACAGCGTAGTCTCGACCTTTATGGGCGAGACTTGCCGGCTAGCCACCTATCAAGAGGTCGCCGGCCGCGCGGCGCGTCTTGCTTCCGCGCTTAAGCGCCTGGGTGTAAACCAGGGGGATCGAGTGGGCACGTTCATGTGGAATTCACAGGAACACCTCGAGGCCTACTTCGCAATCCCGAGCATGGGCGCGGTGCTGCATACATTGAACCTCCGGCTCTTTCCGGAACAGCTCACCTACATTGTGAATCATGCCGAGGACCGACTGATAATCGTCGACGATTCGCTCGTTCCCTTGCTTGCTCGAGTAGCAGGCGACTTGAAGACGGTCGAGCGTTATATCGTAGTCGGCAGCGGCGACGCGGCGGCGCTCGGGGATGTGCTGAGATACGACGATATCATTGCCGCCGAAAGCGATGACTTCGCATGGCCCGACATCGACGAGCGATCGGCGGCGGCCATGTGCTACACCAGCGGTACGACGGGAAATCCGAAAGGTGTCGCCTACAGTCACCGATCGACGTTTCTGCACTCGCTGGCCGCATGCGCGGCGTTCACCTTTGGCTTCACCGAGCACGACCGCATTCTGCCTATCGTTCCAATGTTCCATGCGAATGCGTGGGGCCTTCCATATGCAGGATGGATGGCCGGGTCAGACTTCATCATGCCCGGCCGCTTCCTGCAGGCGGAGCCGCTGTGCCGGTTGATGGAAACCGAACGGCCTACTTTCACGGGGGCGGTTCCGACTATTTGGAACGATCTACTTCGACTGACTGAGACCCGTCCGACAGATCTCTCTTCGCTTCGCATGGTGATCTGCGGCGGCTCGGCGGTGCCAAGAAGCTTGATGGAGCGATTTCAGGAGCGATTCGGCGTGCCTATTGTTCAAGCCTGGGGCATGACTGAGACGAGTCCTCTCGCGGCAGTGGCTCATACGCCTCGCGGAATCGATGCGGCCGATGAATTCGAGTGGCGCGCGAAGACCGGACGCATCAGGCCGGGAGTAGCTCTGCGAATAGTCGACGGCGAGCGGATTCTGCCATGGGACGGCAAATCGATCGGCGAGATCGAAGTAAGCGGGCCCTGGATCACCGCCTCATATTACGGCGACGATACTCCTGACAAGTTTCACGATGG
>Ga0066687_10000103_pt1 | contig 22976 bp, 16 predicted proteins | sample GraSoiAngelo_136_FD_65630 | JGI IMG/M metagenome (GOLD analysis project Ga0066687, IMG submission 65630) | Grasslands soil microbial communities from the Angelo Coastal Reserve, California, USA - 14_0929_09_20cm | ecosystem: Environmental > Terrestrial > Soil > Grasslands | place: USA... | reverse complement strand
GCAATGGGCAATCCGAAAGATACGACCGGAATGGCGACGGCCACCAGCGTCGGCGTCTTCTGACATCCCGCAAGCGCGAGCGCGCTGAGCATGAATCCGATAAACAAGCTCCCGCAATCGCCGAGAAAGATCGTAGCGGGGTTGAAGTTGAAGCGCAGGAACCCCGCAATCGCTCCCGCCATCACCAGCGCCATCAGTGATACGAGCGGACTGTGAGTAATCAGCGCGAGCACCAGCACTACTACCGTTGAGAACAGCGCGGACCCAGCCGCTAGTCCGTCCAGGCCGTCGATGAGATTGAATGCGTTTGAAATCAGAATGACCCACAGAACAGTTGCGGGCGCCGACAGCCAGGGGAAATATTTCGCTCCAAACAGACCGAACGAGGGCGCTCCGTAGCCTCCAGCAAGGAGCATCAGCGCGGCCAGGCCCTGGGCAATGAATTTCGTCCCAGGCTTTATCGGCCGAAGATCGTCGTACAAACCCACGCCAAAGACCAGCGCGCCCGGAATCAGCAGTCCCGCTGCCGCCGCAAAATTGAACCCGAGATCGATCGAGAATAACTTCGCCGCCGCGCCGGCTCCCGCCATCAGCAGGACGGCGGTTACAAAGATGGACACTCCGCCCAGCCGAGGAACATGGCCGCCGTGAATGTGATGTTTGTGATGCGCGGGAAACCAGTTCCTTGACAGAGCGATGTTGCGGACGCAGCGCGTCAGAACAAACGACAGCACAACCGCGGTCAGAAACGCAGTGACATACGTCAGCGCCATGGAACCTCTCAGGAGTTTCTGGGGCCGGCGGAATCGTAAATAGATTCGATTCAGCCAGGCGGTGATCTTCGGGTAAAAACACTCGACCGGTTGACGGGACTATGCGTTTTTAGGGCGTGGCGGCGGACCCGATTGCGGAGGCCCTGGATATGTTCAATCGCCCGGCTATCCATTCATAGGTCTTTGCGAGCCCTGCTTCGAGCGTAGTAGAAGGCTCCCAACCCAGGACCTGTCTCAGACAGGTATTGTTGCTGTTGCGGCCGCGGACGCCTTGCGGCTTGGACGGGTCATACAGCTTCATTATTCTTTTGCCCGCTATGCCGGCCACGATATCAACCAGTTCGTTGATGGTGACGGATCGATCCTGTCCAAGGTTGATCGGGCTGGACCAGCCGGATCGCATGATGCGATGAAGACCTTCGATGCAGTCGGAGATGTAGCAATACGATCTTGACTGCTCTCCGTCACCCCAAACCTCAATGGCTTCGCCTTCGCGCGCGAGCGCGACTTTTCTGCATATGGCCGCAGGAGACTTCTCGCGCCCTCCTTCAAACGCGCCGAGGGGGCCGAAGATGTTGTGAAACCTGACGACTCGCGTCGGCAGCCCGTAGTCTTCCAGGTAGTGCCGGCACACGCGCTCCATAAACAATTTCTCCCAGCCGTAGCCGTCTTCAGGGTCGGCGGGATAAACATCGTCCTCTTTCAGCGGCGCCGGGTTCGGCTCGTTCTGCAAATAGCCCGGATACACACAGGCGCTCGAGGTAAACAAGAACCTCTTCACGCCGTTCAAGCGCGCGGCTTCGATGGTGTTCATATTGATAAGGCTGTTGTCGTGACAGATGACCGCCTTGTTGTTTTCAATGAACCCTATGCCGCCCATGTTCGCCGCCAGCGCGTAAACCTCATCAATGCCTTTCGTAGCACGAAGGCAGTCTGTCTCATACCGGAGATTGAGCGGCCGGAACTCGTGGGCGGCCGTGGGCTCATAATTCGGCTCCTTGATATCTACGCCTCTAACCCAATAACCGCGGTCCGCCAGGTATTTCGTTAGATGATGCCCGATAAATCCGCCCGCGCCGGTCACTAGAACTCTCACCTGCTCGGACATAATCCGACCTCCTCGCCGTGAGCCGAAGCTCAGGTCCGCAAAAACTCTCCTGCGGCCTTCACCGTGCGGCTCGATCAGCGTTTGCAATGCCTCGATTGAGTCAGGCATTTGTCGAAATCACTTTGAAGATTCAGAGCCTGGCTCAAACGGACTTCAACTCAGCGAGTAACCGATGCAGGGGCATCCAGAGAACGTGAAGCGGCCGCGGCGCTCGACGGCGGGAAGACCGCTTCCTCGATTAGACGCGGCAACAGGATTGATTTCGAATAAGCAGCGTGTGAGCCGCGCCGAGTGCAAGCCTCCCGGCTTTGCCGGGCCGCCAGTATTTCCTTAACCACGGACGAGGCGTCGCCGTGCCGGGTTCGATGCCACAGACTGGATTCGCTGTCGCGCGCCGCCAGGTCTTCAATGTGACTCGATGTCGGTCCGATATACAGTACCGGCAAGCCGAGCGCCAGAATGTTGTACACCTTGCAGGGGTGGACGATTCCTACAAACTCGCCGCCCATGACGACAACGTGAAGATCGGCCGATGAAAGCGAGCCCGGCAATGAATCCATCGGCTGATAGGGCAGGCACAAAATGTTTTCGAGGTTGTGCGCTTTCTTAAAGGCTTTTACTTTTTTCATCTCGCTGCCGCCGCCTACAAAACAGAAATGCACTCCAGCGTCATCAGCCAGTTCACGGGCTGCCTGCAGCAACGTATCCAGCGGATGACACGGGCTGTGATTGCCCGAATGCATCACGATGAACTTGCCCGCCAATCCATGTTCCTGCCGAAACCGATTCCGGCCCTCCTCGTCATACCGGACTGAATCGTCCTGGGCCCACGGCGGTATGACCCTGATCTTCTCGCCGGCGACACCGTCACGCAAAAGACGCTCTTCCATGAATCGATCCAGGACGATCACCTTCTCCGACCACCGAAACGTTCGCCTGCTTATCGCCTTAAGAATCTTTGCGCTGAGCGACTCGGGTTTAAGCCAGCCCGCGGCGATGGCCTCATCAGGATTCAAGTCCATCACCCACAACACCAGGCGGCCGCCCCTGAACCTGGTAAACAGGACGCCGAGCAGCGAGATGAACGGCGGCGACGTCAGGCATATCACCACGTCGAATCGCGGCGCCGCGGTGAGCTTAAGCGCGGCGCGGAACAGGAAGCTTCCAAAGTCCAAAGCGCGGCGCCATCTTGCGCCCTTTCCAAAGCCGAATGACGAGACCCGCTTTATTGAAATGCCCTTCCAGATCTCGTCCTTGGGAAACCGCGTCCGCCGGTCGTCGTAACCGCGGTCGCCGCACACGACCGTAACCTCGCAGCCTCTTTCAATAAGGCCGCGAGCCAAATCGGCCAGGTGCTGGGCGCTGCTGACGACATCTGGATAAAACGCCTGATTCAGGAGCAGTATTCTCACCTTGAACCCGCCGGCTGCGTGGCCGTCAAAGCGGCTGTGACGGCCTTATTCACGGCATGGAATGAAGCGGCGGCGGGCTTGGCGAGAATGTTCCGCCCGATGATCAACACATCAAGGGCGGTTCTTGCGAAACAGTCGATGGCCTCCTCGGGCGATCTGACAATCGGTTCATTCTCGTTGAAAGAAGTGTTCAGGAGCACCGGCACGCCGGTTAGCCGGTGAAATCTCTCCAGCAGTTTGTAATACAGCGGGTTGTCTTCCCGCCTGACGGTTTGAACCCTCCCCGTGCCATCGACGTGGGTTACCGCCGGAATAACCTCGCGTTGGGCCGGCCTCACGGTATACACCTTGATCATGAACGGCTCCGGGTAGGAGCTTTCGAAGTAGTCGTCCATGCGCTCGGCAATCACCGAGGGACAAAAGGGTCTGAACGACTCGCGATTCTTGATCCTCGTGTTGAGGATGTCCTTCATCTCCCGGTTTCTCGGATCAGCCAGAATGCTCCGGTTGCCGAGCGCTCGCGGACCCCATTCCATGCGCCCCTGGAACCATCCGACAACCAGGCCCGATGAGATCGCTTCGGCGGCGTATGCGCAAACGGCATCGTCGTCATCAACTCCTTGCCGGCTGGTATTGACCGCATCAAGTTTGCCGCGCGCGCGATCGAGGGCCGAGTTGATCGAGAAAGCCGAATACTCAGGCCCCCAGTATGAGTGGCTCATCATGAATTCTCGGCGGAAGCCCAGAGCGGTGTGCCTCACGGCCGCCGCCGCGCCGATCGCCGTACCCGCGTCGCCTGCCGCGGGTTGAATGTAGACACGGTCGAAACCGGTTTCTTGGAGTATTTTTCCGTTCGCGACACTATTGAAAGCGACGCCGCCGGCGATGCAAACCGACTTCACACGGGTAGCCGCTTGAAGCCGCCGCAACAACGTCAGGTAGATCTCTTCGGTCACGTGCTGAAGCGATGCCGCTATGTTTCTGTGCCTGCATTCGAGGGGCGTACCGGGCTTGCGCGAGGGACCAAGCCTGCGAACAAGCTCGTTTGAATAGACCGCTCCAAGGACCGGCGCGCAGTTGTTCCAGGTCATGGAAACGCCTTCGCTGTGATGCCGAAAACAACTGAGATCGAGCTCAAACCCGTGCGCCGAAGGCCGAATGACGGCCCTGAGGGTTTCCGCGAACTCAGGTTCGCCGTACGGCGCAAGCCCCATTACCTTGTACTCATCTCCAAAACTCGCAAACCCGAGATACTGGGTTACGGCGGTGTAGAGGATCCCCAGCGAGTGAGGAAACGCGACCGCGCCCAGAGGCTCGATCGTAGTACCGCGCCCAATGCCCCACTTCGTGCTGAGAAAATCACCGAAGCCATCGATCGACAGGCAAGCCGCCTCATCAAACGGTGAAACAAAGAACGCTGACGCCATGTGCGCGTCGTGGTGTTCGATATGATGCTGCGCTTGCTTCATTCCTGCCGGGTCTACCGAAAGCGCTTCGGCAAGCAGCGCCCTGAGGTCGCCCATCCGGGCCGCATTCCTCAGTCGGTCGCGAATCAGGCTTATTCGCGGGCGGTTCCGCAGCGCGAACAGCACCTTGTCGAAAAAGCGCGCTCTTGGATTTCGTGAAACGGCCACGTGATCCACTTCTTTGATCTCCGCGTTGGCGGCTTGCAGGCAATATCTTATTGACTCAACGGGGAAGCCGGCCCAGTGCTTAATCCGGTTGAACCGCTCTTCTTCAGCCGCGGCAATCAATTGTCCATCCGCATAGATCGCGGCGGCTGCGTCGGGATGAAAAGCGTTGATTCCAAGTATCAGCATATTGCGATTGATGATCGGTTAAGAGGCGCTATCGATCTGGTTACGAGAACTCAGCGGAGTCACGGGCGAGCGCGGCCTGGTCACGGTCCCCTGATTCGCGCTCGCCGATCGCCTTCGGCGATACGGCTTCGGCGACATAGGCATCGATCAGGATGCGATACCACAGCCCTTGCAGAAGATGGAAAACAAATCCCTGCCTGCCGTCGAGAAAGCCGAGCCGGATCACGTATCGATAAAGAAAATAGGAAACAGCGCGCAGATAGACCGGCGACCGGGCGTAAACCTGTTCACGCAGCCATCGACGCCTCTCCCTTGGATCGCCCAGCAGCTTCGCGCGGAGGCGGCCCGGGCGGCCGGCTTCCACTCCCCTCATCTCGAGCGCTTCTACTCGCGCCCATCGCAAATGGCGCAGCGTCCACTGCTCAAGGCTTGACGCTACGATGTCGATGTAGTCGTTCTTCAAACGCTTCACCGCGCCAGTCACGATGAAGTGCTGATCGTATAATCGTGATTCGCATCTGCCCCGGCCTTTGCGAAAGAGTCTCATCTGGTATGAAGGATAGTGTCCGCCATGCCTGATCCACCGCCCCAGAAAAACGGTGCGCCTTCGAAGAAGAAATCCCGAAACCTCTTCAGGCGCGGAGCCGATCGCCTCGCGGATCTCGCTCACAAGCGGCGCCGTCAGCCGCTCGTCCGCATCCAGGTGGAGAATCCATTCGGTGTCTATGCCCAGATTAGTTTGAGCCCAGTTCCGCTGCGCGGAGTAATTCTCGAATGGATGCGCGAATACCGCCGCTCCCCATTCTTCGGCGATCCTGACCGTCTGGTCGATGCTGCCCGAATCAACAACGTAAACCGGGCAATCCAGTCCCTGCAGACTTGCAAGACAGTCGGGCAGTTTCGCCGCTTCATTGCAGGCGAGGATGATCACTGAGAGAGCTGCTTCTGGTTTCACGATATTAACAACGCGGTTTGCGCGGGGCTTCCGGCCGCGGCTCGCGCGAGATGCATCGACAGCCAATGGCCAAGCGCGACCAGCGACCACACACGGGACCAGGCGGCGGTTTGCGGCTCTCGGACAAAAACTTCGACAAGCCTGTCCACGCCTTCCGGATCTACCAGGCCGGATTCCTTAACTGACTCCAGACAGTTTTCCATGAACCCCCGAAGCGGCCCTAGGAGCCATCTCGAGAGCGGCAACGTAAAGCCGCGCTTCTTCTGATAGATTTGCTCGGGCGAATAGAACTCGCCGCACATCCTCCTCAAGAGGAACTTCGGCGGCGCGCCTTCGGGCAGCAGGGCGTCCCCCGGTATCCTGAACGCCCATTCGACCAGTTCCTTGTCCAGAAAGGGCACCCTTATCTCGACTGAGTTCGCCATGCCGAATACGTCGCCGTCCCTGAGCAGTGTGTTGCCGAGATAAAAGACGGATTCGAGCCTGCTCACCGATGCGACGCCGTCGCCCGGAATGATGCACGAAGTTCCGGCGCCCGCGCCCGCGAGGTGAAACGACGGAGACAGACCCAGGCTTTCCGCGGTGAAGCCCAGCGACTCAAGATCCGCGTTCGACATCAAGCGGCGATAGTGGAAGTAGATTCCGGAAAGGTCGGGGCCGCTGCGAGCCAGATCGTGAAATTTCTTCTGAACCACGCGGCCGTAATACGAGGCGGCCGCGGCCGCCAGCGCTCCCTTGACCGCTTGAGGCAGCGGCTGCATCCATTGCGCGCGGCGCCGCCATCGCGGCACGCCGCGAAATGAACGGTAGCCTCCAAACACTTCGTCGCCGCCCTGGCCCGACAGCGCCACCGTGATTCCCTGCTCGCGTACCGCTCTCGAAACTATGTAAGTGTTCAGGCCGTCCATAGTCGGTTGATCCATTCGATCGAGGCCCTCTCTTGTCCAATCGAGGGCGACTCGGGATTCAATCGGGAACTCGTGATAGACGGCGCCCAGACGGCGAGCACTGGAAAGCGCGATCGACCTTTCGTCGAAATCCGGATCGTCCGGAAACGATACCGTAAAAGCATGAACCTCCTGCGATCTCTTTCTCGCGAGCCCGAGGATGGCCGTCGAGTCCAGCCCTGAACTCAGAAAAATGCCGCTAGGCACGTCGCTGACAAGATGTGAAGCGACCGCGGATTCGAGCAGGCAGCGGCCTTCCTCGGCGAGAGCCGCTATCGACGTGTTGCCCGGTTCGGTCTCCGGTATCGACCAGTGCACGCCGCTGCCGGTTATCCTCCCCGACGCGTCAGCTTCGATCCACGCGCCGGCTGGAACCTGAGCAACGCCTTCGATGATCGTCAGAGGTTCCTGCACCGAACCGTACGCCAGATACCCGGCGACCGCCTTTTGATTCACCTCGGGAGCGATCATGAATGACGCAAGCAAACTGCGAATCTCGGACGAAAAGATCAGGCCGCCGCCTTTCATCAGCGAATAGTAGAGAGGTTTTATTCCAAGATGATCTCGCGCAAGCAGCAAGCAGCTCGCGCGCCGATCCCATACCGCGAGCGCGTACATCCCGCTCAGCCGCGAAAGCAACTCCCTGCCGTATTGCTCATAGCCCCGGAGGATCACCTCCGTATCGCTGCCGCTTCGAAAAGCATATCCGAAAGATTCGAGCGAGCGGCGCAGCTCCTTGAAGTTATAGATCTCGCCGTTGAAGACCAGCGCGTCGCCCGTGTCAGGATTCACCATCGGCTGCTTGCCTGCCGCCGAGACATCGAGGATCGCCAGCCGCCTGCTGCCCAGGCCTATGACCGCATCGCCCTCCTCGAGCAGAAACATGCCGTCATCATCCGGTCCGCGGTGAATCTGGCTGTCCAGCATTGCGCGGATCGCCGACTCCGCCGCTAATCCAGAAAACTCGCCGGTCAAACCTGCGATTCCACACATTGCCTGTTGTCCCTCAAAAAACGCGCGCGACTGATGCGCCTGGGGCGCGGTGTTCCGGCAAAGCCGGAACTGCAACGTGAATGAGTTCTTCGTATCGAGACAGAACCGATTGGCCTATCGCGTCCCAGCTCAGTTCCTCTCTCGCGAAGCGGCGGCCGTTCAATCGCATTCCGGCTGCAAGGCCTGGAGAGTTGAGTATCTCTTCAACGGCCCTCGCGATAGCATCCGCATCGGGCGGGACCGCGAAACCCGCGCCGCTTTGTTCGACGCAATCGGCGCCCGCCGCGCGGGCCACAACCAGAGGGGCGCCAACCGCAAGCGCTTCATTGACCGCCATCGAGTGACACTCGTATTCGGAGGTCTGGAGCACAACGTCCCCGGCGGCAATCGCCGCATATCTCAAATCGCCGTCGATTGCGCCAAGCCACTTGACATTCGCATCGACCCGCTTGCTTACGGCCAGGCGTTGAAGCCGCTTCAGGTCGCCGCCATCGGGACCAATGGCAATCCAAACCAGATCCGGATGCGGCCGCGCCAGCTTGCTGAGCGCTTCGATCTGCAGTTCCAGTCCCTTGATGCGGTGAAGCCTGCCAAGAAACAGCAGGCGCCTTCGTCCGCGAAGCTCCGGGAATCTCGCCAGGAAGCGTTCGCCGTCCATTGCCTCAAGACCCGCGGGAACGCCGTTGGGCGCGACAAAGCTTTCCGGCAGGCGAAACCCGCGCGAACCTGACTCGGCGCGCTCGCGCTCGTTCAAGAAATGGATTGCGGCAGCGGCTTCGACCGTGCTCCGTTCAAACAGCGCGCCGTACACCCGCTTTTTGATGGAAGATATTCTCAGGCTGTGGCGGCTCAACATACCTCTCGGCGACAGAACATAGGGGATGGACTTTTCCCGCGCGGCCATCGCAGCCAGCGTCGCGACCGGATTCCACAAGCTGTGAATGTGAATGATGTCGAACTCGTACGCGCGCCGGTGAATGGCATCCCGAATCCTCGCGGCCGCGCCCAGCCTGCCCGCGAGCGATCCAAACAGACGCCATCGAAAGGGCTCGCCGGCAGGCTCGATTGTCAGTGCGCCGCTGTTTGAATGAGCGGCATACAGTGTGACGTCGGCCCCGGCTCGGGCAAGCGCGCGGCAAAGCCCGGGCACTGATCTGGCCGGCCCGCCGGATTCGGAGTTGAGGCTGGGGACAACGTGAAGCACTCTCATTATTCACACGAGACTCACGAGACTCACACGAGCCGCCACAGCAGATCGAGTCCGGTGCGCCGCCCCTCGCTTTCGGCGGCCCGTTGAATCGCGATCTCGCAAGCGCGCCACAGGCTTCGGCTGAACAGATCGAGCGACCAGAATCGAATCAGCATGCTTGATTGAAGCCCCATTTCGCGCCAGTCACTCCGGCGGGCCCACATCAGGTTCAGAACGCGCGCGAGATCGTCGGAATTCGTCGGATCGAATACATAGCCGTTCAAGCCTTCGGTGATCAGGTCTTCGCGGCATCCGCAGCGCTTGGAAACCAGCACCGGCAGCCCTGACGCCATCGCCTCATTCACCGCAAGTCCCCACGGTTCCGAAACGCTCGGCTGAAGATAGACCCCGCCGGCTTCATACACCGGCGGAATCCCGTCATAGTCGACGCGTCCGATCATCACGACGCGCTCGCGCAGCGAGGGCGCGTCAAGGAGCCGTGAAATCCGCTCGCGCTCGGGGCCGTCTCCCGCGATGGTCCATTTCCATGGGATCGTCAACCTCTTCAGCGTCCGAAGCACGAAAGGGATGTTCTTGATTTCGAGAAGCCGCACGCAGCTCAAAAGGTTCATTACCTCCGGCGTGTTTCCGGCGCCATTTTCGAGTTTTCTTCGAAGGGCGGCGCCGAAGAAGCTGTTGTCGATAACGTCGCAACCAACCACGCATGAGCCTGCCGGCAGCCCGAGCGATTGAAGGTAGCGAACGTGAGGGCTGCCGCCCGCAAAGCCCGCGTGGCACTGCTTGACGAAGAAGCGCTTGAGCGATTCTTTCCAGAAGCGGCGAGGCCGGTCTATGTACTGGCTGTCGGAGATGACGACGCGAGGCGTGCCGCGCCCGCAACACCACGCGAGCGCCGCCCTTGATGCGCTGGACGCCCAGCCGTTGATCACGATCACATCCGCGTCCAGATCTTCGAGCGCCTGTTTGATCGCCTGACGAACCTCGCCCGCCGCCAGTTCACCGCTCTCGCGTTTGGGGAACAGCGTTAGCAGCGTGAACTCACCGGAACTCCTTGGAATCGAGGGCCAGCGGTAGCTTGATTGCTCGCCCGCGATCTCGATGCAGGCCAGGGTTGATCCTCGCGCTTTCCACAGCCGCCCCGCCTGCTCCAATCGCGCTACGTGAAAGGGCGCGAGCTTTTCATAGATGACCGCCGCGTTCATTTACATGTCTCCGGCACGGGCACATGTCTCCGGCACGGGTGTCTCAGGCACAGGTATTCGGGTTCTTGCCGGTTCAACGAAGCCGGCGGCGGAGCGGCCATACCGCGCTCTGCCGCGCCGCGCGAGATAGAGGGACATCAACACCGGAATCGCGATGACGTTCAGACCCATATAGAACATCTCCGGCACTCCGCCCCTGACGATCATGGCCGCCCATATTCCCGCGAAGCCGGCCAGGTGCAGACAGAGAGGGTGGCCGTGCCGAAGCCCGTTTATGTAGTCGTCGCCCTTCCTGCACGCAAGTCCCATCAACGCGCCCCACACAAGCGCGCCCGCCAATCCAAAGTTCCCGTAGCCTTCACCGGGCAAACCGACCGCGATGCTCGCCTTTCTTACTTCGAGGGTCTCTCCGTTTATGAGGCTGGCATACAGGCTGAACGGGTAGGGCTTCTCCGGCCACACCGTCCGCGGAACCCAGCCGAGCGCGAGCGGCACAAGCGAGTATCCATGCTCGAATTCGATCTGCTCGGGAAACGCCTTCACTATCACCGCCAGAGCCGAATAGATGTCGAACGCGCCTCGCGCCTGAATCACGGGTGATATGTGCTCCCACCCGCCCTCGTAGGCGCGAATATCGGCGCCGCGCATCGCCGCGATAGCACTCCACGCTACAATAACGAGCCCGGTCGCGGCGCCGAACCAGAGCCAGCGGATCGAACGGTTGGTTCGCCGCTGCTGAAACAATGTCCAGCAGGTCGCGGCCAGCGGTACAAATGAATAAAGAAACACCGCTCGCGAGCCCCTCAAGAATCCGATGGCCGCGCACGTCAGAATCACAGACCAGCTTGCGGCCTTGAGGCTCTTCGAGATGCGCGCACCGAAAGCCGTGACCAGAATCGACGCCGCCACGCCCGCCGCGCTGATCCCCATCCCGAAGAGATAACCAAACGCGCCAAGACTGGTCACCGGTTCGACTGTCGCGCCTTCAATCGGTCCGCGCATTGTTAGTATTACCTGGCTCAGCGATGCGTTCGCCGAGCGCGCGTAATCCCATACCGTTATGGCCCACGCCAGGAGTCCTATGCACATCGCGCTGCACAGCCATCTTTGATCGTACGGTCTTATAACGACCCACATCGGCTTCTGATTCGGTTTCCGGCGCGTTCGCATTCGCAGCGAATACGCAACCTCGAATCCGGCCAGCGTCAGCAGCAGAACCCAACCCGTAGCCCAATGAACGTCGTCCGGTATGTTCGGATCAAGGTCATCGGGCGAGATGACCGGGAAAGACAGGAAGAATGCGAAAAGCCCCGCGTGAAATCCCACGCGCATGAGCGACGCTGAAGCATCCCGTTTTATGCCTGCCGCGCCGAGAGAGACGACGGACACGATCGAGGCAAAGAGCGGAAGCAGCCGCGGCATCCCGCTTCCCAAAATCAGAGGCTTGATCAAAGCGAGCACTATCACGGCCGCAAGACAGACGGCGACGATTCTCGCGATTGGAGGAAACACCAACTCGCCCGCGGCCGGGGACTCCCAATCATTGAAGCCGGATTTGTTCATATGCGAGTTCACTGGACTCTGACCGAACGGCTCAAGACGCTGCCCGACTGTCCGGCAAATAGATGAGCGCGGGTTCCCGCAAGCAACAGGCTATATTCCTGAATCGCCCTGCCGATGTCATACCGGCGGGCGGCTTTTTCGAACGCGCTTGACACAAGCCTCTCTCGCAGCGCCGGGTCCGCCAGCAACCGCTTTATCGCGTCAGCCAGCGAATGGGGATCACGAGGAGGCACGAGCAAGCCGCTGAATCCTTCGTCAAGAACCTCCCGGGTGACGGCGAGCGAAGTCGCGACAATCGGCACTCCGGCGCTCATGGCTTCCGCCATCGCCAGTCCGAAGCCTTCGGTGTGAGTGGACAATACGGCTACGTCGCTGGCCCCGAGCAGCTCCGGAACGTCGCTTCTGGCGCCGAGAAATTCAACGAATGACTCCACTCCTTCCGCGCGGCACAGAGCTTCGTGAGCGGCCCGCGCAGGACCGTCGCCCGCCAGCCTGAGCCGAAGAGCAAGCCCCTCGCGAATGAGTTCCGCGAACGCCTTGATCATCGTCGCGTGATCCTTGGCGTCATCCATGCGAGCCGCCATAATGATGACGCCGGCCGCATCGAGGCGCATGGCCCGGCCGATAGCGGCTCTGCGAGCCACTTCAAAGACATCGACGAAATTCTCGATTACGCAAACGCGGCGCGCGGGCAAGCCAAGCCCGGCGACCAGTTCCTGCCGGATCTGATAAGACTGAGCGATCTCGCCGCCGCAGAACGGGCGCGCAAGATGACTGAGCACGATGCACTTCAACCGGGTCATCGCGCCGCGCAACGGCGACCCTCCCACGCGAACGTAGCAGCGCGATACTCGCGCGATCGCCGCCGCCATCGACACCCACGCGTGATTCCCGAAGCTGTAGCAAAGGACCGCCTCAATCCTGTCCGCCCTGAACGACTCCGCCAGCCGCCTTATGAACCTCACGCGATGCGGCGTTATGAAAGGAACGTGCTTGAATCCGGCGGCGGCCCGCGCGAATTCCTGGGCGCGGTCGGTGAGAGCTTCCCCGGTGAAGTAGACCCGCGACTCGATGAGGGAACGCGGAAGCTCCCTCAGCAGGTTCAAGGCGCAGGTCTCGACACCGCCATAATTGAGCGCGCCGATTACGTGCGCGGTCCTGACCGGCTCAGTCATCTCACGTTATCTTTCGTGATCGCCGCCCCTTATGGCCGCGATGTTATATCCGGGAGCGAGACGCTCCGGTTCATCCAGGATGGAGCGGCGATCGATGGCCCTGTTCCGCGCTTTGCGCCGTCCCTTGTTCTGGGCCAAGTTCACCAGCGAATACCCGCATGATTCGAGACTTGCCAGCATTTCATCGGTGCGCCGGCGCGAATAAGCGGGGTGGCTCGGCGGCGTTAGCTCAAAAACGAAAACCTTGACCGCCCGCCGTTCCAGCGTGCTCCGTGCACCCTTGAAAACAGCGGCTTCGTGACCTTCCACATCGATCTTGACCACCGCAATCGAGTCCACGCCGCGCACCTCAAGAAATCCATCCAGCGTCACGGCCGGAACCCGCTCGCTTCGAATCGTCGTTTCGGGATTCCAGTTGGTGAGGAGGCTCGATAGCCCGCTGAGCGAGGAGACTTGTAGAAGCGCCTCGCCGCCGGTGTCGCTCACCGCCGCCTGTATGACTTCGATGTTCTTCAGCGGATTGTGATCGACGATGTAGTCCAGCCGGGTGCGCAAATCGGGATTGGGCTCGAAGGAATAGACGCGGCCCGACGCGCCCGCCAGATTCGCCATCACCGCCGTATGAAATCCGATGTTGCTTCCGATGTCCACCGCCGTATCTCCGGCCCGGAGGAACGTTCGAGTTAGTGCGATCACCTCGCGCTCGCTGAGACCAAGAAAGAGATGCCGCTCCTGCGCCGAAGCCAGATCAAGCTGCAAAGTCACCGTCCCGCAGCGAACCCGAATCCGGCCCCCGATACCGCTTGCAAGGCGCGACAGACCCCGCCTCATTCCGAGCTTCGCCAGGCCCCGCAACAGGGCCGGTACTGGGGACGAAGTTGTCCAGGAGATCTGAGAGCTGGCGTTGCTCACGCCCGCGCCCCTTCGTGCAAGAGGCTTCTATAAAGCCCGGCCATCGAAGCGGCCAGAACCGGCGCGTCGAACCTCTCGCGAACCCACTCATACGCCTCGGTGACCATGCGCTGATGCCGGGCTGGATTCTCGCCGTAGTCCCGGATTCTCCCGGCTATCAGATCCAGTGTCTCCGAGCTCTCACGCTCTTCAAATTCGTGCGGTCTGTTTCGCGGGACGCAAACGGCGTTGTCATCCGTGATCAACGGGTATTCGGCCTCCGCGAACTCGTTCTCGCCCGACAGCGCGAACACTGGAACGCCCGCCGCCATCGCCTCGCAGATGGCGAGCCCGAACGGTTCGTACCGCGCAAGAAAAAGGGCCGCGTCGAAGGCCGCAAGAGCAGGCCTCACATCATCCATCAAACCGGTGAAGTGGACTCTATTCTGAAGCCGTACCGCGCCGGCCAAGCGCTCCAACTCGGCCCGGTATGGGCCGTCGCCAACCAGCGCGAGATGCCAGCTCCGATCAAGACGCTCCAGGATTCGAATCGCGTCGTCGCAACCCCTGTGTCGTACCAGCCTGCAAGTCATTCCGGCTATTCTTGCGTCCTGCGGCAAGCGAAGCCTCTCCCGCGCCGCGCGCTTCGAGGGCAGATCATCAAAGAGGCTGCAGTCGATTGCATTGTAGACGGTATGCATAGCCGCCGCTTCGCCCCACCCCAATCGTTGCGTATCGAGCCTCGCTTCGTTGGATATGAAGACCAGCGCGTCGAAGGCCGATAACATCGAGCGTGTAAGAAGCTTGCCGCGCCGGCTCATGTACGAAGGTTTGAAGCGCCCGTGCAGATGCAGTAACTTCATCGGCTCCGTACCCGTCAACGCGCCCCGCAGCCACGCGACCGGCTCCATAAAATGAACGATGTCCGGCTGCAGCTTTCTCATAAGGCCGCGGGCGCGAAGCCATGCCCCTGCGTCAAACCGCCCGTCCGCATTCAGGAAGTGGCATGCGGCGCGCGCGCGGCTGGTCACGGGTCCGGGCCCGCCGTACGCGAAAATCAGATGGGCTTCAACGTTCGCTTCCTCGAGATAATTCGCGAGAGTCTCTCCGACGCGAAGCGATCCTCCCGCAATCGCGTTGTCGCGATAGAGCGCTATCGCAACTCGAATCCTTGCGCCCGCGGTTGAAACGGCCGCGGCCTCGAGCGGCGAATGCATCGTTCTCGAATCAGTCGTGATCGACATATCGTGCTACAGGCTGAGCTTGCCGATTTGATCCAACATTACTCTGGCGCGCGCTTCCCATGTCTCGCCGCGGCTCTGATCGCAACGGCGCTGTTCGAGCCCGTCTTTGAAGCCGCTCTCTCGAAGGTGTTCGAGCGAGTCCACCATTTCAGCCGTACCGTCAACAAGCCGAAGCAGCGGTTCCTTGCTCAACAACTCTTCAAAGCCGCGTGTCGACACGATGGGCCTGCAGGCGGCGAGGTGTTCGTAAAACCGGGTCGAGCTGCCTGAATAGGTCGGCTCACGCTTTCGATAGGGCAGCACGGCAACGTCAACCGCTCTTGCGTAATCACGGAGGCTGCCGTACGGCCGGTAGCCAGTGAATCGCGCTCTGCCCGACTGCATCACCGCGAGCCGCGCCTGTCTCTGAGTTCGGTCGGCGATCCGCATATCGGTTGGCCCAACAAAGAGCCACGACAACCACGGGGTGCGCCCGATGACCTCCGACATCAGAACCCAGTCGATGTTCTCGGCGAGGTTCCCGATCACGCCCGCAACCGGCCTTGGCAGATCGGCTGCTCCTTCAGGCAGAGGATCGGGGCTCAGGATCGGGCTATCAGAAACGTTCTCAGCGCGGGTGGCGTTGGGGATGACCACTATTTTGGTTTCTGAACAACCTATCGAAATCAGATACTCGGCTATTCGCTTTGAGTTCGGACAAACAAGATCGGCGGCGGCGCACATGCGGCGATCGAGCGCTTCGATGCGGGCCGGCTTCTCGCCATAAGCAGCAAACAGATCGGTCACGTAGTAGACGGATGGTCCCGGCCACTCCCTTGCCACATCCGCGTAATGCGGCGAGCTGCAAACGAGCACCGCCCTGGACGGTTCCTGGGATTGCGCCGCAAGACGTCGATTTATCTTTGAAGCGGGCCGCAACGCCGCGCTCACAGGCGCGCGCGCGAATCCGCGTTGAAGCGGGAACCTCCGAATGTTGAGCTTCGGGTCCGCAAGCGAATCGCTGCGTTCTCGGGAGTGCAGCGCGCCCACCGCGCTGATTTCGGGAATCCATCCGAGGGTCGGCGTGATCCGGGCCAGCGCCGAAGCGAATTCCTTCAGCCATATGGCGCGCACATCCAGGACGTGTAGCATGATTTTTTCTGAAGCAGGGCGGCTGCCCGGCGGCGCTTTTTGTTGCAAGCCCCGCCGTCTTCGCGCCTTTCGGCATCACTCATCCGCGGTGTTCGCCGCGCCAGGTTTGTTCACCGCGCCCGCCCTCAAGCCGCGGAACAGAATTGCAACGATGGTCAGGCATCCCGCCGTTGTGAAACAGGCCGCCCCGGGCGAAATCCCGACGTTCCAAACTCGGGCCATCGCCAAACCGGCAATCATCATCGCGGCGAGCAGTCCTCCAAAAAACGAAAGCAGGAGCAACCGCGGCAAGGCGCCTCTCAACTTGAGGCAAAACATCACAAAGCACTGCGAGCACGCGTGAGCGATCAGGAAGGCCGCCGATGCACCCAACGCGCCCCAGCGAACGGCAAACAGACTCCCCAACCCGCACAGCAGCAACGCCCATAAACCATTAACCAGAGCCAGCGCGCGCGGGCTTACGATGCTGAGCCGGTTCGCCGCCGGTATGCCTCCCATATGAATGACGGCGGCGCCAAGGAGCAGCCCCGCAACCGGTTCGCTCGATATAAAAGACGCGCCATACATGGCCGCGACCGCCCACGGCAGGACGAGCACTATTGCAAGCGCCGCGCAGGTCGCCATTATTGTGGAGACAATCGCGCCCTGCGCCATCACTCGATCAGGTCCGCCATAGGCGTCGCCGCTCTCGCGGCTCAACAGAGGATAGGTCGCCTGGGCCAGCAGCCCCGGCGCTATGCAAGCCAGCGCTCTAAGTTGATTCGCCGCCGAGTAGTAGCCCATCTGATGAAGCGCCGGGTCGGAGCTGGCAACCAGAGCGGCGATCCACCAGCTCGCGATGTTTATGCCCGCCACCCCGCTCAACTGAACCAGTCCGAACATCAGCACCGGCTTGATCGCCGGACCGGCGACCGCATTCGAGTCAGCTCGAATCGGCGAAAGGCCAAGCCGTCTTCTGAATAAGATCACCGCGGCCACCGCGCCTGTCAGCACCGCTGTTTGGCCCGTAATCATCGCCGCGGGATTGATTCTCGCGGTCAGCGGCAACACGACGAGCAAACCCGCGCCGGAGACGATTGACCACAGAATAAGCGCGCCGACGCGTCTCTGTCCGATCAAAAAGCCCTTGCAGCATTCGGCCAAAACTACAGCGCCCCCCATGAACGCGGCCCCTCTCAGAAGCCCGGCAAGACCGCTGTTGTGTAAGAGTACCGCCGCCAGCGGACCCGATCCCGCCAAGAGGAGCAACGTCGCTAAGGAGGCCGAAGCAAGGCTGATGAGCGCCAGTGCTCTCACAAAGCCGCGATAGCCCGGACTCGATCGTTGGAACTGACCCGAGAACCGGTTCGCAGTCGAGCCAATTCCGGCGCCTGAATATGAAGCAACCATCGACGCGGTTGATAGAGCCAGCGCGTATGCGCCAAACGCCGATGCCCCGGCTATGCGGGCCGCGAGCAGACCGGCGAGAAAGGTGGTCCCCCTCTCTATCGAGTACGCCGCGCCAAGGCTCATTCCTCCGCGAACGAACACTCGGGCCAGCGAGTCCGGCGTGACGGGCTCACTCCGGACGGTTGCGGCCGAATCAGTCGCGGACTTCGTGTCGATCGCGGCGGAACTCATCTTCTATGAAGAGCGGGCGGCATAGTGTGCGCCAGGAAGCGAATGAGCGCGGCCTCTCTTGAAGGCGGAAACGCTATGATGTTGCAAGGCCCGTCGGGCTCCTTGCCGTCCAGGAGTTCACCCGTGGGTTTCCCCCATCCAACTCGAAACAGGCGCCACGGCCGGCGAGTAACCCGGCTCAAGGCCTCGATCGCTCCCATTACCCAGCGCGAGCGAAAGGCCGGGACGATTTCAAACATCACCACCGGCGGGTCTGTTGAGCCAAGCAACGCGGCTGCGCCCATCAGGACGCGGTCTTCGCCGCCTTCGACGTCGATCTTGATGAAATCGACCTGCTTGATCCGCAGCCGGTGAAGCTCGGCATCCAGGGTAACGCAGTGCCGTTCCACGTCTCGCGCCTTTCGTTCGGCGCCGGGAACGATGTGCGAGAGTGCGGTCGATCTCTCTTTTCTGAATATGACCCTGCCTTCGGAATTTCCGACCGCGAACGGCCTGACGACTATTTGAGACCAGGGCGCCGCGTTTGCGATCAGGCTCTGGGGTTCCGGCTCATAGGCGATGACCAGGCCGTCCTCGCCTGCAATCCGGGCCAGGGTGAGAGCGTATACGCCTTGATTCGCGCCTACGTCGATGGCCGTGCCGCCGCGCGGAATGAGAGCGTGGAGCAGCGCGCGCTCCTGGGCTTCAAAGGTGACCGCGCCATCCAGAAAGATGGGCTGATGATCTATCTTCCGGAGATCGAGCACCAGAAAGCTGTCGGAGTCGAGGCGAACTTTCACGCTCCGCATCGACGGCGCGAGCCGTGCCATCCAGGATAGAAGCCGCATGTAACCCCTGGGCCGCGCGGACCGAAGGAGAGATTTAAAGAGTCGCGCGGCCAACGGCGTCTCGAAAGCGTCGATCATTTTCTTTCAAACTCTGACAAAGACCGCATCCGCCCACAGCGCGCGGCCGTCCGTGTTTCGATGCGGCGGAGAAATATCCCAGAACTCGAAGTCGAGCTCGTCAATGAGCCGGTCGTACAGCGGCCCGAACGACAACTCGCCCTCGTAGTGGCGAACAAAGTTCATTTCGATGATGATGGCCCTGGTCCTCGCCAGCGTCCGCCGGGCGCCATCGAGCACATTCTTCTCAAAGCCCTGCACGTCGATCTTCAGCAGGTCAACGTGGTCATCCTCCCCGAGCACGTCATCGAGCCGAACGACCTGAACCGGCAGCGATCCTGTAATACGGCTGCCTCCGGGATAGTTGGCTCTAAGCGCGTGCGCCGGATTCAACAATGAAGCGAGATCCGACGACGCGGTCACGTTCAACGCCATTCGCGCCGGCGCCGCCCCCAATGCGCACTCGTGTAACCTGATGCCCTCATCTGTCGCGAACATGGCCGACAACGCGTTAAACGCCTCGGGGTTAGGTTCAAAGACCTCGGCGCGATCGATTCGAGCGAACCGCCGCAAAGCCGACAACCACTGGCCGCGGTTGGCTCCGGCATCGACGGCGAGCGGGATTCGCCGCCGCAGTTCGGGCGGCAACTGCTCGATTCGGGAATTCGACAGATCCGCTCTGGCCGCGCGCGACAGGGAATATGCAATCGATTGGGCTGGCGGCACTCCGGCAGCTTCAAAGCGCTTCCTCCAATCAAGCGCTTTGACCGCGGCAGAGGGAAGCGCGTGCTTTATCAAACTCGATAACCGCATCGTGATATCGCTCAGTCCGGCGCGTGCGGCCAGAAGGTCATCAACCGGCTTATCGATTCTCGCCAGAGCGCCGTGCGCCGCCTCTCCCATGCGTGACGTCGCATCGACAACAACCGCTCGGGTTCCCGCTGCAGAGCCAGCAGCGCACGGGCTATCTCTTCGTCAGACGACTCGGGCGGCATGAGCAGAGAAGCTTCGGGAATCATGTGCTCGGCCGCGCCTCCAACATTGGAGCCCAGCGCTCCGAGCCCCAACGCGTGATACTCACGGAAAGCGATTCCGCCCGCTTCCGCCCTGGACAAAAGACAGCCAAGATCGCACGAAGCAACCGCGTTGATGAATTCAGAGGCATGGTTCCGCTTGTCGATGAAGCCTGCCCATTCAACGCCGTCACAGTCCCGGTACTTTGCCGGGATGGCGCGTCTGGCTACGCCGATGACTCGGAGCGTGGCTCGAAGGCCGAGCTTCCGTGCCAGGCCGAATGCGGCGAGCAGCCTGTCCAGCCCCTTGCGCCGCCAATCCTTGCCGACGAAGACCAGCCGGAGCTCTTCCGGCCGATTCGGCGCCCGCCGCGGCTCCTTCGCCCGCTCGCGTTCCCAACATTCGTACTCGGCTTCGTCAAGGCTGGCTCCCGGCGTCGCTACGTGAACCTTCTCCGGCGGAACGCCATAGCCGAAGATCACGTTGTCAGCCGCCCATCGGCTATGTGCAATAACTCCAGCCGAGGCCAGGTATCCTTCACGTTCCCTTGCGACGGCATCGGCGGCAATCGACGAGCCGATCTTGCGCCGTTCACCATAGAAATCGAACAACTGCGTGAGCGTCTGATCGATGAAGAACCACTTCTCGATCGTGGAATCGAGCACGATCGAGTCAGGAAAGAGTTGAAAGCAGTTGACGATTACGGATCCGCCGAGCCGCCGTCGATCACGTTCCCAAAGCCGTTCGAGGAACCCCGGGGAATACTGATAGCCGCCGTGATGATCGCCTTTCAGAACCGAGCGGGCATTCCAGGCGAGCCGGCGAATTCTCCAGTCTCGTCCGGAGGCCGACAGCGCCAGCCCTTGATTTATCAGTCCCGCGCCGCGCGCCGCCTGAAGAAAATGGAAAGGGATACCGCTCCACGTCGCGGGCGAGTTGACGTCGCCGACAGCCGCAAGCAACACCGTCCGCTTCACTGTGCGTGACCGTAGCTGTCGTACTGTTTCGAGTAGTAGCAATAATAATCGTCGTATTTGTGCTGTCTCATATCTACGTTGTTCAGCACCACGCCAAAGATCTTCGCGCCTGCGTTGACCAGTTCCTGACGAGCCCGGCGGGCGACGTCCCGCGTGCTCCTGCCTCCGTGAACGACCAGAATCACCCCGTCGACAATGGTCGAAAGAATGATGGGATCGGTAACGTTTATCAGCGGCGGAGAATCGATGAGCACGTGATCGAACCTTTCGGACATGGCGGACAGGAGATCTTTCATCTTCTGCGACGACAGCAGCTCGGCCGGATTCGGAGGGATCGGGCCGCACGGCAATAATGAGAGGTTCTTCAGCTCCTGTGTGTGAATCAATGCCTCGACGTCTATCTCCCGCGAGAGGTAGGTCGACAGTCCCGCGGTATTGGGCAGCTTGAACAGTTTGTGCGCGGAAGGGCGGCGCAGATCGCAATCGATGATCAGAACTTTTGCGCCAAGCTGGGCCAGCGAGACCGCGGTATTGATGACGGTGGTCGTCTTTCCTTCACCCTGTTGGCCGCTGGTGACCAGGATCGTCCTTGGCGGGCTGCCGGCCGCGCACAACAGCACCGAAGTCCGCAGGACGCGGTAGGCTTCGGCCGCGCTCGACGCGCTGTCGCATTCCACGATCTCGGCCTGGCTCGCCAATAAGGCTCGGGCAGCCGGTCCTGCGGCCGCCAGGGCGTACGCGCGCCGCTTCGGTCCCAGGCCTCGCTTGCCCGCGGTCATCATCGGGATAACGCCAAGCGCGGGGAGGCGAACGAATCTAGCCACATCGTCAACCGTCTTTATCGTGTTGTCGAGATACTCCAGCAGGAACGCGAAGATCAGGCCTGCGCACAGGCTCACAAAGAGGGCGATCAGCACACCCTGAAGGCGTTTCGCATCGACCGGGAACGTAGGCACTTCGGCCGGCTCGATGACGTGAAGCGCGCTCGATTGCTGAGCCAGTTCCAGGTTCGCCTGATTCGTCTTTTGCAGGAACTCGGTGTACAGCGATTTCGCCGTATCGACGTCCTGTTTAAGGATGCCGTACTGAATCGCATCCTGATTCTGGCGAGCCGCTTCGGTCTTGGCGCGATCCAGCGCGCCTTTCAGCGACACCTCATCGCGGGCGGACCTTTCATAGTCCGCTCTCAACCGCGCTTCAAGCGAGGCGCGGCTCGCGCGAATCTGGTTGTCTATTTCGGCCATCTGCTTTTTGCTCTCGGCCACCCGCGGATTCTCCGGCCCATACCTGACGCTCAACTGCGCATACGTCGCGGCCAGTTCACCGCGGATCTTCGTGAGTTCGCTTATCTTGGGATCCGAGAATGCTTCCGAGAGCCGGTCGAGCCTGCCCATGTTCAGCTCTTCGTAGAGCGAGCCCTTCAATAGTCTATCGGTCTCGGCGCGCATCACCTGGTCGTGAAGCCGCGAGAGCTTGTCCGTGGTCAGCGTCTCTTTCCCTTCGGTGGAGTAGATATTGTGATCGCGCGTGTAATCGGCGACCGACTGCTCGGCCTTCTGCACTTTTGCCTGGAGCTCGCGGGTCGAACGATCCAGCCAACTGGCCGCGTTGTTGTACTTTTCAGCCTTGGTACTGAAACTCCTGGCGATAAAGCTCTGCGTGACCGCGTTGACTACCTCGGCCGCAAGCTTGGGATCGGTATGGGTGAACACCACCTTGATCACCCGCGTGTCGCGTATAGGCTCGACCGAAAGATTCTTGTCGAGCGCGCGAATGAGGGCCGCGAGATCGTTTGCGTCGGCTCCCGGACCGGGCTGCTTGTCCGTATCCGCCGCGTCCGAAGCCTGTTCCGGCGGCGATTCGCCTGCTTCACGCAGAGCGCTTCTGCCACCGATCGATTTGATGGCGCTCCAGACGCCCCTCCGGTCTTCCGCCGCCAGAAACTCGGGCCGTTGATCGAGCCGCAACCTCGCCGCCACATCGGACAGCAGCGGCCTGCTCTTCAACTCGATCATGTATGTCTTGATTCTGACCAGCGGATAGAAATTGTCGGAGTC
>Ga0066687_10000102_pt1 | contig 23071 bp, 19 predicted proteins | sample GraSoiAngelo_136_FD_65630 | JGI IMG/M metagenome (GOLD analysis project Ga0066687, IMG submission 65630) | Grasslands soil microbial communities from the Angelo Coastal Reserve, California, USA - 14_0929_09_20cm | ecosystem: Environmental > Terrestrial > Soil > Grasslands | place: USA... | reverse complement strand
AACGCCTACGTCGCCGCACTGCCATTCGGTCCAGGCTCCGCCACTGATGCGACGGGGCCGGTCATCGGCATCGCCATGTACAAGTCGTCGGACGGCGGGCGCTCCTGGGGGCTGCCGACCCTGATTCACTCGAGCGGCGGTGACGACAAGCAATGGGCAGCCGGCGATTGGAATCCGACCAGTCCCTACTTCGGCCGTGTGTACGTCGTCTGGGACGGGGGCAACTTGCTATTTGCCCGCACCACCAACCAAGGGGCAACCTGGATAGGTACCGGCGCGTCCGCAGCCGGCAGCTCGATTGCCCCCAACTCTTTCGCTCCCAGCATCTGCGTCGCCCGCGACGGCACGATCTACGTCGCATGGATCAGCGGCACCACGATTTCCTTCGTGAAATCTGCAGACGGCGGCAACTCCTTCTCGGCGCCGTCGGTGGTCGCCAGCGGAGTCACGCCGCTTGATGCCGCGGGCCTCTCGGCGCCGAACGGTTTTCCGGAGTTACCGGGGGGCGTCTTTCGTGTCGAAACCCTACCCAGCATCGCCGTGGGCACCGGCCACCACCTGGTGGTGACCTGGGCGGACTACCGGGACGGCGTGTCGCGCATCTACTACCGCCACTCGACCAACGGCGGCACCTCCTGGGCCGGCGCGGCCTCGGGCCAGAAGCTGCTGACGGGCGCCGTCGCGAGTGGCGCGGGGCTGCATGACTTTCATCCTCAGTTGGCGACCACCCCCGCGGGCGAGATTGGCTGCTCCTTCTACGAATTTGGCCCTCGGCCGTCGGGCGGCGGGACCACGCCACCGCTGATCGATGTCGTGCTGGCGGTCTCGACGGACAACGGCGCCACCTTTCCCAATCGGGCGACCGTGACGGACACGCCCTGGGATCCAACGGTCGATGCCCCGCTTTCCCATGGAACGCCGTCCACGACCTTCATCGGCGATTACTTTGGACTGACGGCCAGCAAGCTCGGCTTTTTTCCGCTATGGACCGACACGCGCACCGGCGTCCAGGAGTTGTTCACCTCGCGGCTGGCGGTCAACCCGACCGACGTTTTCATCCGCGACTCGAGTCAGGACACGGGGGCGGTGCCCTCGCCCGGCAACCACTGGGAGGCGCCCGACCTGATCGTGCGGCGTCAGCCGGACGGTGCGACCACGTTCGCCAACGAAGACCTGCTGCGTGACGGCGTGACCGACCATTACATCTACGGCCGCGTGAAGAACGTGGGATCGAACACCGCGCGCGCGGTCCGCCTCTCGGTGGTGGTCGGCAACTACCCATCGCTCATCGGACTTCCGGGCGCCGAATTTCGCTATCCCCAGGATTGGTACAAAGCCGACTGGGATGCGACGCTGGCGCTCCGTCACCTCGACCTCGGCGAGACGGCGCCGGCGAACCTTGCCAGCGGCCTCCAGAAGATCCTGGGACCGGTCGTCTGGCCCGCCGCGCAGATTCCCGATGAGGCCACCTGGCACCCGTGCCTGCTGGCCGAAGTTCGGACCGACAATGATGACTCCGCGGGCGGTGTCACGGCGTGCGACATCCCGGCCGACCCCGACCCCTGCGCCTACGGCGCGTACTTCTGGGGCAACAACAACGTCTGCCAGCGCAACCTCACCTATGCGCCGGTTCCGCTCCACCTGGAAAAGCGGATCGAGTTCCCCTTTGTGATCGGTAGCCCCTGGAGTCGCGCCCGATTCATTGAGGTCATCGTCGACAAGGGTGAGGCGCTCGCGGAGACGCCCATGACGCTGGTCGTCGAGCCGATCGATCCAGAGCGAAAGCTGAGGCCGGCGACTGCGCAAACCGAATACGTCCTCGTCGATGGTGGGCGGGTCGTGATCCGCGAAGGCAATCGACAGGTCGCCGAGATCCTCGGCTACCCGGGCACCATCCTCCGGCCGGGAACAGCGGGTGACGGCCTGCGTGACGTCGAGATGGGCGTCGGCGCGGCGAAGATCGGCAATGCGTGGCGGCTGACCCATGCGAGGGCCGCCGTCGGCTTGCCGGTCGCCCCGGGCGAGATGCGTCGGGTCATGCTCTCTTTCACCACCTCCAACACCTTGAAGGCCGGCACCCGCCCACGGCTGCGCATCTTCCAGCGAAACGATCGCCGCATCACCACCGGCGGCGTCATCCTCGAGCTCGAGGTGGCGCGTACCCGGCACGTTCGCGAAGGTGAGAAGGACGAAGCGCAAGGAACGCGCCGAAGCCAAGGCTCGAGGGGGTCGATAGATGGCAGGCGATAAGGAACACAGACACGGACCCACCGTCGAGGCTGAGGAGGGTCATCGCCGGCCGCACGATAACGGCGAGGAGCGAGAGCGACAGAAAGAGCGTCGCGAGCGCCTCACTCGGCGCCTGATCGAGGAAGCGACCCGCCTGGCGCGTTCGGATGCGAGCAAGACCTTCCGGGCCGACGTCTGGCGGCAGGCGCTTGGGCAGATGGGCGGGATGAGAATTGCGCCGATGCCGCTTTTCGCCGGTTTCGGTGGCGGCGGAGCCGGCAGCGCCAGCCTCGTCGGCGCGCAATGGACGCAGGTCGGACCGGCACCGCTGCGGGCGCAATTCAGTCCGGGTGTCGGGGCGGTCGCCGGCCGGGTGTACGACATCGCCATCGATTCGAGTGGCGCCAGTGACCAGACAATCTATCTCGCCACCGTCGGCGGTATCTGGAAGAGCGTCGATGGTGGCGGCAGCTGGGCGCCCAAGACCGACCGGCTCCCCTGGAACATGATGGCTGCGGTCGCCATCGATCCCGCGAACCCATCGATCATCTATGCCGGCGCGACCTTCAGCCCAGGCCCTTCGTTGTTCCGTTCGATCGATGGCGGGGAGACGTGGTCGACGATCGGTGGGCCGGCGATGCTGGGGCAAGACGTGACCCGGATCGTGATCCCCAGCGCGGGCGTGGTCCTGGTGACCACGTTCATCTACGGGCTGTTCCGCTCCGTCGACGGCGGCCTTAGCTTCGGCAACAACGCGCCCCTCTACAACAACAACGCGACGATGCTCAGCGGGCAGGGTTGGGACCTTCGCCTGGACACCGCGACCCCAACGAAGGTGTACGCGTGCATCGGCGGGCAGGGCATTTTCGTCTCGACCGATAGCGGCGCCACCTTTCCCACCAATCTCTTCAACAGCGCCGGCGCTCCCGCGGCGGGGACGTACAACGCCGTCACCATGACGCAGTCGACCCAGCCGAATGGACAGTCGTTGTACGCGAGTGTCGCGGTCTCGACCACGGTGTACCTCGGTCTCTACAAATCGACCAACGGCGGTACGAGCTGGGCGGCGCAGGCGGGAGCCGCGCCCGTGGTTGCCGCCAGCGGTCAGTTTCAGTTCAACCAGACGATCGGCGTCGACCCGCAGGACGCCGCCCGCCTCTATCTCGGTTTCGAAGAAGTCTGGCTCTCGACCAATGGCGGGACGAGCTTCGGCGCCACACCGGTCACCGCCGGCAAGACCCACGTGGATCACCATGCCATCACCTTTAGCCCGCAGAGCCACTGGGGCGCCGCGCCCACGCGCGTCTACGTCGGCCACGATGGTGGTTTTGCGGCCAGCCCTGATGGCGGAACGACCTGGAACAACCTGAACGAGGGCGTCGCGACCCTGCTCGTTCGCCTGGCCGCGCTCGACATTGGCCGCCGCTCTTTGGTGAACAGCCAGTACAGCTACGCGGGCACGCAAGACAACGGCACCGACGTGCGGACGCCCGGACTTCCCGGGAATGACTGGAAGTTCAGCCTCGGAGGCGACGGGTCACAGGTGGCGGTCGATACGTGGGATCCCAAGAAGGCCTATGCCGCGGTCAATGGCTTCTACCAGCACACCAGCACCGCGGGCGCGACCTGGACTGGTGGCGCCGGGCTCCCGGCTTCCGTGGCTGCGCTCGCCGTCGATCCCAATGGCATCACGAATGTCTATGCCGCCGGCGGCGCGCCCGGGGCATGGCCACCGCAATTGCTGCAGAGCGCGGATACCGGTGCCAACTTTTCGCTGATGCACGCATTCCCCGCGGGGATCCTCTGCATCGCCGTCGACCCTTCCGCCTCGAACACGGTTTGGGTCGGACTGATCGATGGGACGGTCTGGCGCACCGACAACGCGCTGGCGGGCGCCGGCTCCACCTGGAACTCGTATTCGACCGGGCTACCGGTCGGCCGCGGCGCCACGTCCATTGCGGTCGATCCGTTCAACTCGCAGCGGGTCGTGGTCGGCTACTGGGGGGTGTCGGGCGTGCCGCCCCCGAGCCGATCGCAACACGTCTACCTCACCACGAACAAGGGCTCGAGCTGGACTGACGTCAGCGGGACCGATGGCGGCCCGGCGACCAGCAATCTGCCTGACAGGGGGGTCTTTGCGGTCGCGCTCGATCCCGGCTCCAGCAACGGCCTCTTCGGGGTTGCCTGGTCGGGCAGCCTCGTCGTGGTCGTGGGTCTGTTTGGCACTGTGCTGACCTCGCCCGACGGGATCAATTACACCGCGCAGGCATCCAATGCCTACGACACGCTGGCGGCCGTGACCTGGATGGGGACGCAGTTCGTCGCCGCCGGCCTGGGCGGCTCGATTCTCACATCGCCGGATGGTGTCGGCTGGACCGCCCGCAAAGCGGGTCCGTCATGGGAGGCGCTGCAGGGCATCGCCTGGTCCGGTACGCGGCTGGCTGTCACCTCCGCCTCCGCCGGGACTATCTACACGTCGATCGACGGCATCGCCTGGACAGCGAACGCGGCGGCGTCGCCGCAGGCGTTACTGGATATCACCTGGAGCGGAGGCCAATTCGTCGCGGTCGGCTATGGCGGCACCGTCGTGACATCGCCGGATGGTCTGACCTGGACCGCTCGCGCCACGCCCACGACCGACAACCTGGTGGCGGTCATACGGGCCGGGACCCAGTTCGTTGCGTCGGGCGTCAGTGGCACGATTCTTACGTCCCCCGATGGCGTGACCTGGACGGCGCGCGTGTCGCCAACCACTAACGAGATCAACGCGCTCGCGTTTTCAGGAACCCGGATCGTCGGAGTGGTCAACACCGGTGAGGTCGTCACCTCGACCGACGGCATCACCTGGGCCATCCAGCCTTCCGCCGGCTTCAATCGCCTAATCGGCGTGGCCTGGACGGGGACCATGTTCGTCGCGGTCGGCGACCGGGGGACGGTCGTGACATCACCGGATGGACTGACCTGGACCGATCACGGCTTCGGCGAGGCGCCCTTCGCGCTGATCGCCGGCAACGACGTGACGGTGCTACGCAGCATCGATTCCGGTGCCACCTGGCAGGTGCTTGGCGTGGGCCTGCCCACGGCGAGCTGCATGGCGCTGGCGCTGGATTGGACGCGCACGCCGTCCCTACTCCGCGTTGGAACCGAAGGGCGCAGCGTCTTCGAATTGACCACGGCGCCCACGGCGCGAGTCGCCATGATATCGAATTTGGCATTTGGCCGGGTCATCGTCGGATCGTCGCGGACACTTGCCGCGAAGGTTTACAACATCGGCTCTTTGCCGCTCACCGTCACCGGCTTTTCCCGGACATCCGGCAGCGCAGCGTTTACGTCAACCGGCGTAGTGCTTCCAATGACGATCGCCCCCGGCGCGGAGGCCGACTTCTCGCTCCGCTTCCAGCCCACGGCGACCGGCAACGCCGTGGCCGTCTTCCAGCTGACGAGTAATGACCCCGTGACGCCGAATGTCTCTGTGCCCCTGAGCGGCATCGGAGCCTAACACGGGTTCGCAGTTGGTTCGGGCCGTGAATCACCCCGTCGAGTGCGCCGGCAGCGTATGCTGCACCGACTAACAGCGATTGGGAGGTGATAGATGATCTGATCGTTGGTCAGTTGCTCTAAGCGACGATTTGTATTCAGAAATCGATCGCTTGACTCTTAATAAGTTGTTCTTAGTCGCGGACAGAATCGGGAAGGGGACGGCCTGGGTCAATGCGCTCTCGAGGGGCAGTAGCGGAAGCGCGACGGGACGATCCGTCGTCGATATTGCCAACGAGGCCGACCAGCGGTTTTGCAAACCGTGGGTCGGGTTGCTGTCAGGCTTGCTGTCAGAACGCATGTTCAGGGGCAGAATCCCACGAATTCTCTTGAACATAGAGCCACAGCATTCCTATCAGTTCCGAATTGACTGTGGCGGGGGCGCGACGGGAACGATCCGTCCGTCGACATCGCCAAGGATGCCGACCAGCGGTTTTGAAGTTCGAGAAAGCTACGGCTCAATGCGTCCGCAGACGTCCATTGCGTATTACTGCGTATTCGAGCAGCGGGGGCCGTCGTGCTGAATTGTGTTGCTGCGTCCACAGACGTCCACCGGCGTTGCTACACGCGTTGCTACATAAGTGGCCTGTCGTCCTAATTGGACGACCCGCCGAGTCGCTCAAAGCCGGACGCAGCCCAGAACTGCTGAGCGATCACGCCATATCCGAGATCGCTGGGATGATAGTCAAGGCCCGGACACATCAGAGTCAGCCGGCAAATCGTGGTTGCTTCGCCGCCGGTGCGATTGAAGGGTTGAAAAGCGTCGGCGAGCCGCGCGCCTGCGGCAGTCGCAATGCTCGTGATCTCCTCATTTAGTGAAGCGACCAAATCGTCGGTCGAGGGGTCCTGAACATAGAAGGGGTTGTAGTACGTCGCAACGATGATCTCGGAGCTCGGCGAAGCCTTGTGAAGGTCAGCCAGGATCTTCGGCAAGTTGTGCGCTACGCTGACTAGAGCACTAGGCGTCGTCCTGCGAAAGCAAGCCACGTCGACCAGGAACGTGGGACCGGCACACTGAAAGATGGCATCGCCGAGGCCGATGTCAATCGTGAGGGGGCTGACCTGCCCTGGGTGCTCCCGAAGGAACTCCAGCGCAGCTGACTCCTGGGATCCCGAGTAGTTGGTGTGCAGCGCAAGCTGAGGTAATAGGACCCGGAACGGGCAACTCTTGAATGGCAAGGCACCCTCGCCTAGAAACGTACTTGTGCTTTCGGCCGGACAGCTCAGGTTGACGGTTTCGAGCTGGGGATCGATTGTTCTCATCCTCGTAGCGAAATCGTCAACGTAACCGGTATTGAACGAGGCTGGATCATACGTTCCTGTCGATAGCTCCTGGAAGAACTTGCCAAGCTGAGCACCAAAGGCATTTGAGTCGCCCAGAGCCAGGTAATAGTGCTTTGGTGGATTGAAGTTAGCGGCTTGAACCGTTGGAGCAGCCAAGCCTGCTATTAGCAGCGAACCGATGACAACCGCAAGCCGATGGAGTTGGAGCATATTGATGCCTCCTTGCGAAAATTGCTGGCACTTGAGGCCAGGGTGAGGCAAGCTTCGTCTTCGTCTCGCTTGCCGTCACCGGGGGAAACCCGGGGACCGGTACGGGTTCTCGGTACGGGTTTTTGAGTTAGACGGTGCTTCGGCTCATGCGCTGGGCGATCCAGCCCGCAACCTGCGCACGGTTGGTGAACCCGAGCTTGCTAAAGATCTGTTCTAGGTGCCACTCGACCGTCCGCTCCGATAGGAAGAGGCGCGCGGCGACCCGGCGGTTGGTGAGGCCGTCGGCAAGAAGGACCGCGATTTCTGACTCGCGCTTGGATAAGGGCCCAAGCGGCCCAATCTGCGGACCGCCGACAACCCGATCTACCGCCGATTCAAACGCTTGGCGCCCGGGATCGGGCTGTACGTTGGGCGCTTCCGCGTGCTTAGGATCCCGCACGACCAGGACTCCCCAGTCAGCAGTGACGTTCGGTAATCGGAATTTACCCCGCTCCTCGAACTCAATGCCCGAGCCGGCCACCAGGTCGCGGAGGGTGCTGGAGACGGCGATCTCGCCTGGGACTGCCTGGTCTTTGACGGCGGCTGCAACTCTCAGGGCGATGCCTCCCATCTTGCCAGCGATTTGCTCGCACTCCCCGGCGTGCAATCCGGCGCGCACCTCAAGGCCAAGCCGCCGTGCCGCCCGCACGATCGATTGAGCACAGTAGATTGCGCGTGCCGGCCCGTCAAAGGTTGCCAGAAGGCGGTCGACAGAGGCGTCGAGCTCGAGGGCACGGTGATGGTCGAGCTCTTTTCGAGCGGCCTGGATGAACTGCTGAATCGCGTCTCGCCGGCTTACGTCACTAAGCTGACTGTCGCGTTGGCCGCCAGCAACGATCTCGACGACAAGCACGGTAGCCAGCACGCGGTCCGGCGCAGCGGTGTGGCGCGCACCGGTCAGAAATTCCTCGGTCTCCTCGATAACGAGATCACCGTCCTCACCGAAGTACATGTGGTCCCTGCCAGGCAGCTCGACATACTTGGCACCGGGGATGTGGGAGGCCAGGTAGCGGGAATTGCCAACGGGGCAGAAGCCATCGTCTTTCGAATGCATTACGAGCGTACGAACCTGGATCGACGGCAGAATCGCCCGAACATCCAGCGCGCTAATGTTCAAAAAGTATGTCGCCAGGCCACCCGGGCTGGCGCTCAGCCGCTCGTAGCGGCCGAACCATTCCTTGATTCCAGGCTCGTCGGCTCGGCTCGGAAGCAAAAACTGACGCATGAAGCCGGTGCCCCACTGCGACGCCGCGAGGTCCACGATGTTGGCCCACAACTCGTTACTCAGCGACCAGGGGTAGTCGGGGGCCCAGAGGTAACGTGCCATGCCGCCCACGAGAATCAGCCCGGTGGTTCGGTCGGGGTGAGTCGTCCCAAAAAGAATCGCAATCGCACAACTGCCGGACATACCAAAGATGGTCGCCTGCTTGGACCCAACCGCGTCCATCACCGCGCGGACGTCATCCATCTGCTCCTCAGGTGTCTCCACGGTCGACAGCCGATCTGAGAGGCCCATGCCGCGTTTGTCCAGGAGGATCACCCGCGCAAAACTGGCAAGACGGGTGAAGAACCGGGCTGCGACAGGTAGCTCCCACCAGACTTCCAGGTTCGTGAGAAAAGGCGGCAGGAAGACCAGATCATGAGGTCCACCGCCGAAAACCTGGTAGGCGATGTGGACGTTCTTTTCGGCGGTCGCGTAATGCGTCTGGGGCGGGTCGGCTGTCATTCGTACCCCCTGTGAGGCGGGACGGGCCGTTCGAGCGGCCTTCAGCTTACTGCGCGGCGAGTGGATAGGAGCTTGTTTGTTAGGCAGTCCGTACCACGGCCTTGGTGCTCCGCAGCGAGCCCTTCAGGAGGTCGCAGCAGCGCGGCGGGCCCCGGGCGCAGATTCGGGTTGCTGTCAGAACGCCTGTCAGCGCACGAAGCTCCGAGTACTCCGTAGCGCCCGTATCAGTTTCGAATCGAAGTTGGCGGGGGCGCGACGGGAACGATCCGTCCGTCGACATCGCCAAGGATGCCGACCAGCGGTTTTGAAGACCGAGGGGCCCACCTGAGCCCATGCACCCCCGCTGCGGGATGAAGGTTAGAGGACAGCGTCGATGCGCTGCTTGAGGAACGCCTTCGGCTTGTAGCCGACGATCCGCTCAGCCGGCTTGCCGGCGCGGAAGAGGATCAACGACGGGATACTCAGGACGGCGAATTTGGACGCCGTAATCGGGTTGGCGTCAACATCCAATTCGGCAATCGTGACCCGGCCCTGGTACTCGGTGGCGAGTTCATCGATGACCGGCTTGAGCATTTTGCATGGGGCACACCAGGTGGCCCAGAAGTCCACGAGCACGGGTTGCACGGCCGCACCAACCGTGGTTTCGAAATTCTGATCGGTGATCTGCACGATGTTCTTGGCTGTCATGCGGCCCCTTCCTTTGCGCTCGATTTGTCTTCGGACTTACTTGGTTTACTCTCGGGCTTGTCGCTCTTGCTATCCGTCTTGTCGGTCTTGCTATCCGCTTTCGCCGTTTTGGTATCCGAGCCATCGGCTGATGGAACGCTGCTGGTGCTGGCTCCCCGGGAATCCGTCTTGTAGAAGCCGGAACCCTTGAAAACGATGCCGACGGGGTAGAAGACCCGGGTCACCGGCGCTCCGCACTCAGGACACTGGCTGAGCGGTGCTTCAGTAATCCGCTGAGTCACCTCGAAATGGTGGCCGCGGCTGCAACGGTATCCATAGACGGGCATGTCGACCTAACTTATACCCGGATTTTGATCTGAAGAAAACGCTGAGCTCGAGGCGGTCAGTTGATCCAGAGCTTGCTCTTCGGTCGGGGTTCCTCGGAGGCCGGCTCGCTGAAGTCGCCCGGCTGTAGGAGACCGCTCTGCATCATCTCGGCCACCCGGTCGAAGAACGCCTCATCGGCGCTTACGGCCTCCGCAAGGGCTGCTTGGCTGCCATCGGCCAGGTACTGCTCCAGGGCAGCACAGATGATCTCGCTCCGGCTTTGAGGGGAGGCTTCGGTGGCCCGATTGAGCGCCTCAACCAGTTCGTCCGGCATATAGATCACGACGCGCTTGGCGCTCATTGGTCCCAGCATAGTAGCCGCGGTTTGGACCAGGAGCAAGGCAATTGGACTGACAAAAATGAAACAACTCAAACAGCGGGAATCCGGATGGCGGGGTCGAGCGGGTTGAATACGATCCCGGACGCCGGCTTCGGATAGAAGTAGGTTGATTTTTGGGGCATGACCTGGCCAGCGCTGGCGACGGCTACTACGTCCGATACCGCCGGAGGACGCAGCAGGAAGGCCGCTTGAGCCGTGCCGCTGGCGACCCGCTCGAGAACGGCATCCAGGTCGCGGGAATAGCCCACGAACCGCTCGTCCTCGAGAGCCGCTTCAGTCAGCCCAAGCGCTCCCTGGAGGATGTCCCGATGGAGCCGAGAGACGTCGAGTTCCGACGCCGGATCGGATGTCGGGCGCGGCGGGAGGTCGACGGTGAAGTAGACCAGGCCCCCACCCTGCCCTCCCCCGGAGGGGGAGGGATTTGAATAGGCCAGGCCGATGCGGTGGCTCTCGACTGGCTCCTGGATCGCCCGGAGCAACGCCGCCCGGTCGTTTTGGCGCGTGACATGGCCACGCTTTGCAAGTTTGCTCAGAAATGCCACGGCATCGAAGCCTTCCAGGTCATGGACGTATCGATGGGTTGGCAGGATCAACAGGCCGGCGTCCTGGACATCGACGAGGAGCATCAGCACGAAATTGAACGCCGCATCAGGCGGCGCTTCCGGATGCTCAAGGCGCATCTTGTCGCGGAAGTTCAACGCGGTTTCATAGCGATGATGTCCGTCGGCGACGTATAAGCGCGAGGCAGCCAGAACCCCGCCGAGCTCTCGAAAAATCGTTTCGTGGGTCAGCGACCACACCGTGTGACGATCCCCGCCCTCGGTTTGGATCGACCATTGCGGCGGCTCGCGCAGTGCTGCAGGCACGGTCTGCGCTACTTCGCGATTCGGGTCTTCGTAGAGCGAAAAGATCGGGCTCAAGTTGGCGTGAACCGCACGCGTAAGGGAAAGGCGGTCGGCTTTCGCGCGAGCGTGTGTCCGCTCGTGCGGGAGAACGCCCTGGCCAAACGGCTGCAGCTCGACTACCCCGAGGATGCCCTGACGGCTTTTGCCTTCGCCCGAGCTGGGGTCAACGAAGTCATGGCGATAGAGATATAGGCGCGGCCCAGGTTCTTGGCGAAGGACGCCCTCAGCGAACCATTGATTGAAGAATGCGGCGGCGCGCAAGTACTTGTTGTCTTCCGCGGAATCCGTTGCTCGGACCTCGCCGGCAATGAGGCGAACGACGTTGTGCGGGTCCTGCTCGTAGTAACGCAGCTGGTCCTTCGGGCTGATCACGTCATACGGCGGCGCGACGACGCGAGCGAGGTCAACCTTGGCCGGGTCGTACATAATCCCCCGGAACGGCCGAAGGATCGCCACCGACTAGAGCGTGACGGTTAGAACGTCGGCCATCCCGGGAATGCGACGGATCTCCGTCTGGATCGCTTCCGGCACCGGGTCGTCTACCGACAGGATCATCACGGCGTCCCCCCGCGGGCGATCGCGACCGACCTGCATGCTGGCGATGTTGATGTTCTTCTCACCCAGTAGCGTCCCGATCGCGCCGATGATGCCCGGTCGATCGGCATGCCAGCTCATAAGGAACGTCCCCTGCGGAACCAGGTCGATGCGGAAGTCGTTGAACTGGACGATATGCGGCTCGTTGAGCAAGAGGGTCCCCCCGATTCGAGTCGGTCCGTGTTCGCCCGAGGCCTGGAGCGTGATCAGGTTGGCGAACTCGCTAGCTCGTGATCCCCGTTGCTCGACGACGGTGATGCCATGCGCCGCGGCAACGGTTCGCGCATTCACCGGATTCACCCGTTCGGCGCTGAAACGGCTTAGAAACGCGGTGAGCATGGCGGCGGTCAGCAGCGAGCAATCGTAATCGCCGATTTCACCGGCGTATTCGACCAGCAGTCGAGTCGCCGGCTGCCGGCCAACCTGGCCGTAGAAGCGGCCGATGCCCTCGGCGAGCGGCAGGAACGGACGGAGAAATGCCATGGCTTCCGGTAGAGCAACCGGAGCATTGAGAGCAAACCGCGGCAGCCCCCCGTCGAGCACGACGATCACCTGGTCGGCAATCTCGAGGGCAACGCTGATCTGCGCCTCTTCGGTCGAGGCGCCCAGGTGCGGCGTCGTAACCACCTGAGGCATCGAGAGAAGCGGATTCTCGCCAGGCGGTTCCTGCTCGAAGACATCGAGGGCGGCGCCGGCGACGTGGCCATCCTGCAGCGCTGTCCAGAGCGCCGCCTCATCGACGATCCCGCCCCGGGCGACATTGAGCAGGCGGACTCCTGGTTTGGTCAAGGCCAGGGCTCGTGCATCGATAAGGTGGTGCGTTTCTGGCGTCAACGGCACGTGCAGCGTGATGATGTCGGCCTCCTGCAGCAGCTTCTCTAGGGGCACGAGTCCTACGTTCAATCGAGCTGCGCGCTCCTCGGAGGCGACCGGATCGCTGGCGATCACCCGCATCCCGAACGCTTGCGCCCGATGGGCAACCTCACGGCCGATGCTGCCAAGTCCGACCACGCCCAGCACCTTCTCGCGGAGCTCCGTGCCGAGGAAACGCGATCGTTCCCAGCGTCCGGCTTTGACCGCCTGGTCCGCCTGCGGAATATGGCGCGATAGGGCGAGGAGCATGCCCATGGTGTGCTCGGCTGCCGCAATCGTGTTCCCGGAAGGGGCGTTGACCACCAGGATGCCGGCTCGCGTCGCCGCCTCGACATCGATGTTGTCAACCCCGGCGCCCGCACGTCCGATGACCTTTAGACGCTGGCCGGCCTGGATGATCCGTTCGTCGACGCGGGTCTCGCTCCGAACGACGAGGGCGTCATAGTCAGGGATCGCCTCGATCAACGCCGCAGGGCTTTGCTTCAGCTTGACGTCGACCTCCGCATGCTGCTGAAGCCGGTTGATGCCGGCGGCCGCTATTGGATCGGCGACCAGCACGCGGGTCACAGGGTCAGGCAACGAGGCTGGGTTCAGACGACTGCAGCGCGCGTTGTGCCGCCGTTAGGGCAGCGCCGGGCTTGATCGCGACACCGTTTTTGTGAAGTCCGCGCTCGAGCGCCTCCACGGTCGCGATGACATCGGCGTCATAGACCGACCCGAGATGCCCGATCCGGAAGATCTTTCCCGCCACCTTCCCCTGGCCTTCGCCAAGCACCAGTCCCAGATCTCGCCAAACCTTGAAGACGGCTTCCGAATTACCCCAGAGTTCCTCGGGCAAATAGACGGCCGTGACGGTATGCGAAGCCACCTCCGGATCGGCGAGCAAACGCAACCCGAGTGCGGTGGCCGCGGCCCGGAATGCGGAGGCGATCCGGCGATGCCGCTGGAAGACGGCCTCCAGGCCTTCCTCGCGCATCATGGTGAGCGCCTCACGCAGCCCGAACATAATGCCCAGCGCCGGGGTTGTAAACGTCATTCCCTTCGCCTGCATGGCCCGGGCGCGTTCCCAATCGAAGTAGAACCGTGGAGCGGTCGCCCGCTTCTGGCGCTCCCATGCGGCCGGACTGACGCTGAGCATCGTCAGGCCGGGCGGCAGCATCCATCCTTTCTGCGACGCGGTCACCGCGACATCGACGCCCCAGCGGTCCACGGGTAGGTCGATCGACCCGATCGAGCTCACACCGTCGACCACGAGCAGCCGGTTGTGGCGCTTGACCACGCCGGCCAGGGCCTCCAGCGGGTTGGTCACGCCAGTCGAGGTCTCGTTGTGGGTAATCAGCACAGTCGCGATCTCGGCATTGCGACTGAGCAGGTCATCGAGGTCTTTCGGGTCCGCCGCCTCACCCCAGGGAAGCGTGTACCGAGCAACGTCCGCGCCAAAGGCGGCGGCGAGATCGGCGAACCGGTCGCCGAAGGCGCCGATGGTGACGGCGAGGACACGGTCGCCGGGCGAGATCACGTTGGCGACCGCGCTTTCGAGGCCGCCGGTGCCGCTGGCCGGGAATATCAGCATGTCATGCTTGGTTTGGAACGCCCACTTGAGCCCGCTCTCGAGCTCCGGGAGCAGCGCCTTGAACTCGGGACCGCGATGGTTGATCATGGGCGCGTCCATCGCCCGCTGCACGCGAGCGGGAACCGGGGTGGGACCTGGAATGCGGAGCTGGGGACTCTGAGCCATGCGCCCTAGCTTAGCGCCAGAACGCCGCCGGTAAGCTCATCAATATCGTCGCGATGTGGAACGGCGCCGGCGGTAATTGCGGCGGCGATATGCCGGCGGCAGAGGAGTGCGTGGCTGCCGCCGAACCGCGAATCGCATCACCAACCAGAGCAGCGCCAGGCCGCCGATGACGGCACCCCAGCGCGCCGCCGTTGCCGTCCGCTCGGCGTCCGCCGCCACGGCAGCCTGCGCCTGTCGCTGTGCGGCTAGCGATGCCTCCGCTCGCTGGATTTGAACGCTGGTGGCGTCGATCTGAGGATCCGATGCCAGTATCCCGGTGAAAACGCCCCTGGCAATGGCGTCGCGGAAAGCACTCTGCTGTAGCAGCGCGAACTCCCGCGAATTGGTCATATAAGCGGGCTCGACGGTGACGGTCGGAACGGTCGAGTGCACCCAGAGCTCCGGCTTGGCCGCCACGCCATCATCGAGGATTTGATAGGGCTTGAGGCTCTGCCCAAGCGCCTCGCCGACCGCCTGGGCGAAGGGCAGGCTATCCGGCCGGGGATAGAAGATCGTCTCGCCATTGATCGAGGCGTCTCCATCGAAGGCATTCACATGCAGGCTGATGAACATGCGAGCACCCGCGGCCTGCGCGATGGTCCAGCGTTGCGAGATCTCGACATATTGGTCGGTGGTTCGCGTCATCACGACCTTGACCCGTTCTTTCTGGAGGAGGGCGCGCAGCCGGAGAGCGAGGTCGAGCGTGATGTCTTTTTCCATGACGCCACCGACGACGACGCCCGGATCCCAGAGTTGGGTCGGGTCGCTGGTGGCGCTGCCACCATGCCCCGGGTCGATCGCCACGACGTAGGGAGCGGGCACGACGAAGGTCGGCTCTGAAGCCGCCGCCCGAGCCATTGGAAAGGACGTAAGCAAGACGACCCCGGTCGCGAGCACGACCGGAAGGCGCGGGAATCGCAACTAGCGGCGAGTATACGGTGCCGCCATAAGAAACTGGTTGGAACCAACCGCCGAGGTCAGTCGACCGGCTCGGCGGTCAGCACAACATGCGGCGCCTGCGTGGAGCCGTGGACCCGGACGGCTTTGGCCGGTACCTCGCCGACCACCGTCGTGCCCTTGCCTGGGGCGGAATGGATCACGAGCTTCCCTCCCAGGGCCTCGATCCGGTCAGTCATGTTCTGTAAGCCGGATCCGTGGCGAGCCCGCTTGGGGTCGAAGCCCTTGCCATCGTCTTCGATGGAAAATCCGAGGACTCCATCGCTGGCGACCAGCCGGATCCTGGCGCATGAGGCGTCAGCCGATTTCGCAATGTTCTGCAGGGCTTCGAGGCAGCAGAAGTAGACCGCCGATTCCGTTTCCGGCGGATAGCGATTGACTTCACCCGCCTCAACGGTGACCGGCACAGAGACTTTTCGCGCCTGGGCCTGCAGGGCAACGAACAGGCCTCCCTCAGCGAGGAGCGGCGGGTAAATCCCGCGGGCGAGTTCGCGCAGTGACTGCACGGCCTCATCGGTCTCCTCTTTGAGCTGGGCCAGCGCCTGTCGAAGTTTGGCTGGATCCCGATCGATCAACCGTTCGGCAAGACTCAGTTTCACCTTCAAGGCAACCAGCTGCTGCTGCGCGCCGTCATGGATATTGCGCTCCAGCCGGCGTCGCGCCTCGTCCTGGGCGCGCACGAGACGCTGGCGCGACTGGCGCAGGTCTTCGAGGCGGGCCATTAAGTCAGCCGTCAACTGGGAGTTACGCAAGACGAGGCCCGCCTGGGCGGCCACGTTCGTAATCAAGTTCGTCTCGGCAACCGTCAGCGCCTCACCTTTCTTTTGGACGGTGAAGGCGCCGAGGAGCTGTCCCTGATGACGGACGGGAACCGCCAGATCGGCACCCGGTATGCCTGGAAGCTCTTCGCTTTCGATCGTTATCGCGCTGAGCGGGTTCGTCGTCGGCACCGGCCAGCTGGCTGAGGCGAGAAGCTGATCTTCGACCTTGAGCCAAACGGTTGCGGTTCCTCCCGTCCCCTCCGCGAGGATCCGTACGGTTCGCGACAGGACGTCCTCGGTTCCAAACGACTCGATAAGCCGCGAGAACGACGATAGGACTTGATACGGTGTCGCGCGATTGCCATAGATCAACTGATTGGCGAGCCGCTGGAGTGCGCTTCGAGCCGGCTGAAACGCCACCGCGACCAGCCCGGTGGCCAGCAGCGAGAGAACCAGGCTGTGTTGCTGCGTTCCGATGAGGTTGCCGATGCCGACGACGACCCCGACGTAGACGACGGTAACGAAGACCGCGAGGGCCCCATAGGCGAGAGTGCGACTCACAATCCGGTCGATATCCCACAGCCGGTAACGGACGATACCGATGAAGAGGGCGATGGGAATGATCGCGAATACCAGCTGAAACACGCGGAAGAGCCCGACCGGCACCTCCTCGAAGGCGCGGCCCTGAAAACTTGGGACGACGAGGGCCTGCAGCTGCTGGGGATTGATGAGGAGGGCCAGCACCACGGCTGGCAAGAGCGCAAAGAAGAGCAGGCGAGCAAGCTGTCGCTCGTCAGGGTGCTTGGGCCAGCGCCAGCGGTAGCCCTGTGCGAGCACGCCGACCGCAGGCACCGCGAGCCCAAACAGACCGACAAGCGCCAAGCGCTGAGGCGTGGTTTGAAGGGCGTTCAGGACGAATGCGAGCACAAGCGTGACTGGCACATAGACGAGCGCCTGCGCCCACCCTGGCCAACGGGGCACGAGCTCGCCGTCGGGAAACGTCAGGAGCGCATACAAGTAGGCGAGCATCGCAACGAGCTCGAACCCGAAGTGCAAGAACGTTTGGCCGGTCAGCGGGACGAGCGCGTTGTACACGTTGAGCGCCTGCAGGTTGAAGATCCCAGCCGTTCCAACCATTCCGAGGGCCAGAAACCGGGCGGTTCGATTGTGCGGACGCAGGTAGACCAGGTAAAGACCGAGGACGATATTGAGCGCACCGAACCCGTAGTCGAGCGCAAGCTCCGCACTCGATTCGGTCAGATGGGACGCGTTTGCCATCGCCTGTGCGATCTGCTGCGGAAGTGTCTGTGCGTCGAAGCCGATGAGGTGCAGGTTGCTATGGAGCTCCGGCGAAACGTGCGCGATCGCCGCGGTGATGCCCAGGCCAAGAACCATCAGCGCATAGGCGGTATAGATCCCAAGGAACGCAAAAAAGAGCAGGTCGACCGCCATCCGCTGGCGATTCCGGTCGGTCACCTCAGTGGACGATTACCGTCCCAATCATGGCCGGGTGAATCAGGCACGCGTATTTGTAGGTACCCGGCTTGGTGAAGGTCAGACTGTACCCGATGTCCGCTCCGCCCCCACCGCCAAGTCCTGAGGAAAGGAAGTGCGAGCCATCGTAGCGGCCACCATCGGTGATCGAGGGAACGACCTCCTTCGGTGGCGGTCCGGGCCCATTCTGCTGTGACTGCGGCATTTTCGGACTGTTGACAGGCCCCACGGCTTGTGGATTCCAGATCACCTTGCCACTCTTATCGATGCTGAACTCGGGAAAATAGCTTGGAACGTCGAAGGCAATGTTGTGCTGGTCTGCAACTACGAGCCAGCGCAAGCTATCGTCCACCTTGATGTCGATCGTCTTCGGCAGGAATTCGTTGACCGAGCCATAGCCATGCGGGTCGTTCCCCTGCGGCGAGCCATAACCGGCGAACACGAACTTGTATGGGGCGATCAACTTCACGGGATAACGTCCCTTCTTGGCGTCGCTGAACGCGCTGACGAGCGGTTTCGCAAACTGATCGATTTGGGCCTGGGCTTGCTTATCGACCTCAGGCTGCGAAGGAATCGTGGAACCCTTAGTGACGACGGTCAGCGTGCCGTTCATGCCTGGACCGTGAAACAGGCAAATGAAGTGATAGGTGCCCGGCACTGCATTGCTCGCGATCGGCACCCGGAAGGTGTTGTCGCGTTCCGTTCCCTGGTAAGGGATGAACCCGCTGGAGTAGAAGGCCTGGCGCCCAGTGAACGCCGGTTGGGACCGCTTCGGGCATGGCGTGTTTGGGTCCGCTGGTGCGCTGCCGCTGTCGAGGTAACACGGCTGGGCGCCATTCTGGGCGACCTTGTTGTTCTGATCGACCATAAACGGGATGGCGCTGAAGGCCGCCTGGTCGACCTGGTTCAAGACGTCCTGCGGCGGCTGCTGATTCTTGTCGATGTAGTTCCATGCCGGCTGCCCGACCGTGTCGATGACTGAGGCAAACGTGACCGTATGCGCCTCCCCGTTCCAGGCTTGCTTGAAAACGGCGCTATCGCCCTGGCGAACTGTGAGGTGGTTGGGGAAGTAGCGGGCGAACATGTTGGCGAATTGGTCGTAGTGGTAATCGATGAGCACGGTCCGCTCGTTCTGATTGCTAGCCGCGCCAAAAAACGCACAGCCGGGCAGCAATAGGACGCAAACAACCGAAAGCGCGAGGCGGCGCACGACGCTAGGGTAGGAGAATGCCACCCTTGGCCGCCATCGCGCTAGCTTGCGGGGGCACAGGGTGCTAGCACCAGCGCGCTAGCGCTGGTCGGCCGTATAGGGCAGCAGGGCGACATGCCGAGCGCGCTTGAGGGCCACCGCGAGCCGCCGCTGATGCCGAGCACAGGTTCCGGTGACACGGCGGGGCAGGATCTTGCCTCGCTCGCTAACGAAGCGGCGGAGTCGCGAGACTTCCTTGTAGTCGATCAGGTGGATCTTTTCCGCACAGAAGTTACAGACCTTCTTGTGCGGCTTTCGGTCGCGCTTATCAGGTGCTGGCGGCATGGCTTACTTTGTGTGGCTCCTTAGAAGGGAATGTCATCCGGGTCCACGTCGCGGGCAGCATCCTCGGTTGCGGGCGACGGGGCGCCCACCGCCGCGCCGACCGGCGTTTCGCTGGCTGGCTGCGACTGGCTGCGCGGCTCGAGAAACTGGATCTCGGTGGCGTTGACCTCCGTCGTCTTGCGCTTCTGCCCATCCTGCCCCTCCCATGACCGTGTCTGGAGGCGGCCTTCGACGTACACGAGGCTGCCCTTATGCAGGTACTGCCCCGAGAGCTCCGCGAGTTTCCGGTTGCCGATGTTCCAGGCGACGACGTTGTGATAGTCGGTGTATTCCTTCTTTTCGCCGTCCGCGCTCTGGCCGTAGCGATTGGTGGCTATGGAAAAGCTGGTCACGGGCGACCCGCTCGGCGTATAGCGCATCTCCGGATCACGCGTCAGGCGACCGATAAGCATCACTTTGTTCAGGTTCATTTGTTCCCCTCATCTTGTCGAACCAGTAAATGCCGGAAGACGGTGTCGGAGATCTTCAAGACGCGCTCAACTTCGGTGACTTTTGCTTGATCAAGGTCGAACTCTTCGACGACGTAATAGCCCTCGCGCTGGTCTTTGACGCTATAGGCCAGGCGGCGCTTCCCCCAGGGGGTGACCTTCTTGATCTGACCACCATTGGTCTGAATCAGCTGGCTAACTCTCTCGATCTCTTGCTGGACCGCTTGATCATCAAGCTCCGGCTTGACGATGTACATGAGCTCGTAGGGCGACAACCGGTGACCTCCTTTCCCCTGGGATTTGCCCCGTTTATAGCCTGACGGCAGCAACGGAGCAGGAAAGCGGACGCTAGTCTACCAAAGCTCGGCGGCCGCGAAACAAAAAAGAGCGGCCGCCCGAAGGCGGCCGCTGCGGAGGGAAACCGAACGTTCCGTTTATTTCTTGACCTGTCCGCCCTGGATCTCGCCCGACCACTTTCCGGTCGGCGTTCCGCGCTCCTCGATGAACTCCTTGAAACGCTTGAGATCGTTCTCGACTCGGCCCGGTGTTGCCTGAACCAGCTTGTCGCCGATTTCGCCGGCGGCGCCAGCCGGTGGGTCGTAGTCCAGGATCAGCTTGACCTTCGTTTTGCCGTCGATCGGCTGGAACTCAACCATTCCGTCGTTCTTGTCGCCGGTCGTAGCCTTCCAGGCGATGACCTGATTGGGCTTCTGCTGAACGATCTCGGCCTTCCACTGGCGTTCGCTCCCAGCCACCTTGGCCTTCCACTCGAGATGCTTGTCGTCCAGCTGACGAACCTTCTCGACGTTCTCCATGAACTTTGGAAAATCCTCGAACTGTGTCCACTGCGCGTAGACCTGCTCGACTGGCTTTTCGACTTCGATCGTCTTCTCAACGTGAGCCATGGAATGCAGCCCTCCTTGCGCTAGTTGTCCTTCCGGCTCCCTATCTTATACCCTCGCTATCCGATTTTCAAACCTCAGCAATATCACATTACGGCTGAGGTCGAGGCTCCGGGAATTCGGAGGCAATTGGTTCAAAACGGCGAACCTTGGTGGTCGGCGGGGGACTCGAACCCTCGACCTCTTGGATGTGAACCAAGCGCTCTAACCAGCTGAGCTAGCCGACCGTGCGGAAAATTGTAAGCCCCCTCCCTGAGGAGGAGGAAAATTATTGTCGTGCGGCTTTTGCGAGCGCTCGAGTGACCGCCTCGGCGGCCTCCATCGGGAGGTATTGGATGGCGTCATTGACGATGCGCTCCGCCTCGTCCGGCGCGAGCTTGCGCCGCACGACCTCGAGTTGCTGATCGACAAGATCAGCCATGATCTGCGACATCTCCTGCCGGCGGCGCCGCTTGAAGAGTTCTTGCTGGGCGGGGTACCCGTTGCCGAAGGCAACCGGAAATCCGAGCCGGTGCAGCTCCGCCAGATCGCGGAATACCGTCCTTGTGCTTACCTTCAGGCTGCCAGCCAGGTCGTCCACCCGGATGCCCGGTCGGGCGGTTGACATGGAAAGAATGACGAGCAACCGATGCAAGCGCGCCGCCTGATTCACGTTGCTGACCGTAGCACTGCGTGCATTCATCTGCAATTCAAGCCATCCTCGAGCGTTTCTGTTTATGGTGCAACGGGTAAAAGGGAGTGTTGAGACGTGTGCCCGCGCCCGGCGAGCCTCGAATTTCAGTTGGTAAGGTGAAGCATCCAAATGGCTAAAGAGAGCAAGGACGGCAAGGGGAAGACCCCCAAGGAGCCGCAGGCTGAGACACCGTTGGAGACGGCTGCCGAAAACGGGAGCAGCCCGGCCAAGGCCCGTACCGCCATTGACGATGTGATTGCCGCCATCGAGTCGGCGCGAGACAAGGTCATGGCCGACGAGGTCAAGGCCTTGACAAAACTGGGGATTCCGCGCGCGATGGCCTACCAGATGGTGGCGGCGCGCTTCCATCAGAACGTCGTAACGGATGGCGATTCCGGTACACCCGAGTTCGAAAACAGCCACTGGAACGATAGGTAGGGCTGGAGCGCGGCCGTGCTGACGGTCGCCGAGGCCCGGGACCGCATCCTGCGCCGGATTGCCGCGCTTGACAGCGAGGAACTCCCCTTAGGCGCGAGTCATGGCCACGTCCTGGCCGAGGATGTACGTGCAGGCAGTGAGGTGCCGCCGTTTGCCAACTCCGCGATGGACGGCTACGCAGTACTGGCGAGCGACGTCAGGAATGCCTCCGCTTCGCCGGTTCGCCTCAAGGTCGTCGGCGAGGTGCGGGCCGGCAGTCCCCCAACGGCAGCCGTTCGACCAGGCACCGCGCTGCGCATCATGACCGGGGCAATGTTGCCAGACGGCGCCGATGCCGTCGTTCGAGTCGAGGACACGAGCGAGGCGAACGACGAGGTCCAGGTCCGCGCCGGGGTTGAGCCTGGAACGAGCGTGCGCGCAGCCGGCAGCGACATCCACCTGGGCGACGTGGTTGCGGCGGCCGGCCGCGTGGTTACTCCTGGCCTCGTCGGCGTGATCGCATCGGCCGGGCGGACGTCGGTCCGATGCATCCGTCGTCCGCGCGTGCTGGTGCTGACGACTGGCGACGAGCTGCGTGCTGCTGGCGAAAGCCTGCAGCCGGGTCAGATCACCAATACGAACCGTTACACCCTCGCAGCGGCCGTGGAAGAGGCCGGCGGCCACGTCATCGACGTTGGCGTCGCCCGAGATGAGCGAGCGGACCTGCTCGATCATCTGCAGTCGACGCGTGATGCGGACTTGCTGGTGACCAGCGGCGGCGTGTCAATGGGCGCTTACGACCTGGTCCGGCATTTAATGGAAGCCACCGATACCGTCGACTTCTGGCAAGTTGCGCTGCGGCCAGGCAAGCCCCTGTTATTTGGAGAGCTCGGCGGCGTTCCGCTGATCGGGCTGCCTGGGAATCCGGTATCCACGCTCGTTTGTTTCGAGCTATTCGTTCGCCCGGCTCTGCTGAAGCTACAAGGGCGAAGCGATCTCGACCGTCCTCGTCTGACCGCGATGACCGAAGACATGCTGGTCAATCCGCCGCACCTTGAGCAGTACTTTCGCGGGATCGCCCGACGAACTGGCGATGGCATCGCAGTGCGCCTCACGGGTGACCAGGGATCGCACGTGCTTCGATCGATGGCCGACGCCAACTGCTTCATCGTTGTGCCGCAGGGGGTCGGCGAAGTCAAGCCTGGAGAGACGGTCGCCATCCTTCCGCTGGCGCCGATCGGATAGAGAAACGATTTACTATCTTCTGCGAGGGGAGAA
>Ga0066687_10000100_pt1 | contig 23092 bp, 18 predicted proteins | sample GraSoiAngelo_136_FD_65630 | JGI IMG/M metagenome (GOLD analysis project Ga0066687, IMG submission 65630) | Grasslands soil microbial communities from the Angelo Coastal Reserve, California, USA - 14_0929_09_20cm | ecosystem: Environmental > Terrestrial > Soil > Grasslands | place: USA... | reverse complement strand
TTTACCTCGTGCAAAATGGCTCGTATCCCGCGATCTCGCCCATAAGGAAACGCCCCAACAGCCGCGCCTGCACCTCAAACACGCGGCGGTAACTTATCGAATAACCGAATAGCGGGTGCGTAACTTCGGTATCAAGCCGCCGCTCATATGCTTCAAGAACCCGTTTTCTCCCTTCCGTCTTGAGCGCGAATGAACCCGCCCTCGCAATGAAATCCTTCGGGCGAATCTCGCCGGTATTGATCAATCCGATTACAACCGAATCGGCGATAAGCGGACGGAACTCCTCTATCAGATCGAGCGCCAGCGCCGGCCTTCCGTATCTTGGCTGATGAAAAAAGCCAAGGTACGGATCGAAACCAGCGCCAATCAACGTGACTACCATCTCCTTGGTCAACATCGCGTACAGGAACGACAGCAAGGCGTTCACAGGATCTCGCGGAGGACGGCGATTCCGCGAAGTAAAATCGAACGCCGTGAGTGACTCATCGGTTACCTTGAGCATTTGAGAAAAGCTTGCGAAATAATCTCGAGCAGCACTGCCTTCCATTCCCAGAAGCTGTTCCAAGCTCGCTGCTTTGTCGGCCCGATGACGAGCCTCAGCCATTCGATGAGTGATGTGTGGATGCAGTTGACGAGCATTTCGGCGAAGAAGCGTCCGCGAATTGCGAATCTTTCCTGAAACAAATGCTCGTGCCAAATAGAGACAGATTGCCTTATCCGCTGCAGCCTGAAACTGACGCCGCCGCAATTCGATGTTCTTATGCGGCGGTGGAGTCGTTACCGCCGACAACCAGCCGCCGTATGAAAGGTGCAAGATGGTGACATCACGCGATGCTACCTCGCGCAATGCCTGGGCCGACAACTGAACATTCCCGAACAGGCTAAGCTGAGACACCTGCCTTAAGCGCGCTCTTGCAACGACCTCTTTCCTGTCGCGAACCTCCAATAGCTCGCCCTTCAAGCCAACACTATGGCCCTGGCCTTGAACATAGAGCGCGAGCTTGTCGTCTCGAGCGGGGATCAAATTCCTGACTCGCGGTGTTACCTGTACCTGTTCTTCATCAGAAACCGCTTCCGTCTCGAAAGGCAGAGTCGGTTGAGCTTCGATTCTTAGGAGATTGACTTCATCAGGCAAGCATATCCCGACTAATGAGCAGCGTGGACATTTAGGCGAATCTATTAATGGCGGCGGTATTCGACCGGATTCGGCCGTGCTTCTCGCTTCATCAAGCAGCTCCAACGTACGGGTGGTTAACTCAGCATCGAACAGTACCGTGACCCGCTCCTGTGACTCCGCGTAGTAGATCACGCCCTCGTCGCAATTGTAGCCATTGTCGCGCAGTAACATCCCCTGCAAACATAATTGCACGCGCTCAGGTTCCCACGATCTTTCCGGCACGTCGGGCGCCGAGCCTCGCTTATAATCAATCGGCATAACCCATCCGTTCTCACCTTCGAGCAGATCGATTCGCGCAATCGCGCCCAATCTCTGCGAGCCAACATCTATAGAGCGAGCATGTATGCGGGAATTCTGATCGAGATCATCTGCTGCCGGCGCCTGGCCCGCTTGAGTATCAACCCGCCGATGGACAAACTTGCCTTCGAGTGTGTCAGCGGAGTGATCCCACTCCTGCTGAACATATTCGAGGTAGAATAAGCGGGGACAGTATGAATACTCATTGATCATCCGGGCAGGAAACTGCTCCGGTGAATTCAAACTCGCTACTGCTGACATGACGCGCCTCCTATGCGGCTGAGAAGAACACCTAAAGATGCGAGTGGGCGCCGACGTTTTGGTTGTCCGTAGGTGAAATGCCCTTCGAAACTATTCAGACTTGAGTTAGGGGACCGCTAAAGAACCTGCTTAATAGTGCGTTTGAGGCTTGCACAGAATACGCCAGCCTTCGCGAAAAGTCCATAGTGCGGTTTGAATACCTGCCAATGCCCTTCGCGCGTTACTTTGAAACATTTTTTCTGGTGATATTCAACTTCACCTGCCATCAAGCCAATATTTCCGCGCCAAAGAAGATTAACGAAGATGAATGAAGGGTATGCTCCGAATGGCTTAGGAAAAATCAGTTGCGACACAGAATTCATTTTTATGAGTTCGAGAGCGTTTGCGCGGCTCGATTAGAAGATCGTCGGAACAGAGCGAAAGTGAAGGCGAGCCGGTTTCGAGGTGTTCGATTCTGAACAGAGTGGAATTGTCATTAGTTCGGTTGTTGATCTCGACGATTCGCATTCTGTTGTCTGGAATACTGCTATCCTCGCTCTGTGTTTGGCGCAAACAATCCCAGCCCAAAGTGACAAGCGAATCCGAGCGCGAGCGGTCCGGCTACGGCTTCCGCAAACTCGATTTCAAATCCAGCCAAGCCGTGACCTTCATCGCCTTTGAAGCGTCGTGTATGAAACTCCAGCCAGCGCACCAGCGGACGCCCCTCCGCAGCATAGCCTTCGATGCGTTTGATCGCGACCGGCTCCGGCAATCCACGCGAGCGCAGTTCGCGCTGTAGTTGCGCTTCTGGCAGGTCGCGCGGGCGTGGCCCCTTGCCTCCGCCGCGATTGGAAAACCGCGGCAACGCGAACGGAGTTACGGACCGCCATCGCCTTGAGCAATCGAAGATCGCCAGCTTTGCGAATGCCTCGCGCCCGCCAAGTCCTGTAAGCACCATTCGTACGTCTGGTCTATTGCCTTGTCGAAAAATGCAAGTCAACCGGCCCAGCGCGTCTACGTCGCCGGCATCGAATCCACGCGGAGCATAGACCGTCACGTGATCGAGCCTCCCATCATTGTCTTCATCAGTTGCCAAATAGTGGGCGTGCTCATGTCCTTCGAGCGGCACTCCGTCAGCCGTCTTGCCTGTGATGGCCTCGGAGTGCGAGGTGTCCACGCGATTGCGAATGAGAGCACGACGCACCTGCTCGGCGAAGGGGAGAGCGTCTTGGACGAGCGGGAGATTCCTTGAAGTGAGCGCATAGCCCGCAGCAGTAGTCTGTGGATCAACGGCAAGAGAGGTTAGCGCAAATAGCGAATCTAGAGATTGAATCACACGAGCCATTACTTTTTCTCCTGAAGTAAACTACTCAATTTGGATATTGAGGCGTGCAGATAATTGGCCTTCTTGTGCCAAGGAACTATTCATTCATTCGTGCAAAGAGTCCGAAACCACAGTGCCGCCCAGCACCAATAACGAGCGGACCCATCCAAGGTCGCTCAAATGTAAGCCGTACATGCCAGCGCGGATAATGCGCGAGTTTCTCTCGCGGGTTGTATTCTTGGGCGTGGAGCGAGCCAGTCCAACAGGGAACATGAGAAAGCTCGACATAGGCTGGAATAGCAATCCCGGCATGTCTCAAGGCTTTACACACCAGTTGCTCAGCGCGTGCCAGGCGTTTCTGATGATCGCCGTGGTGCTCTTTGCGGTCGTCGTATCCTGGCAGAAGTACAGGTGTCACTGATGCCCAAACACGGGAAATACCTGTGTAGTAAGGCAAGACCGTATCGCGCCGAGTAATCCGTTCGAGAAAGATGGGCGGGAATCGGTCATCCTCACTGAATGCAGTCAATTCCTGCCCATCAAACAAACGTCCGAGCCGTTCGCAAAGCATTCCGTTGGAGTCATAAGGCTGAGCCAGCATGATTCGGCGAATTCGCCCATCGGTTGGGCCTTTGCGAATCGTCGGCAAAGGTAAGATCGAAACGCGCTCGTTTGTGCTTTCCTTCGGATGGCCTTTGATCTCACGGTCAATGACATCTTGCCCTAGAGACGCAGCCACATCGGAGTGATTAGCTAAGGCGCGCACTAATCCCACCAAAGGCGCAAGCATTTGATGACGAACTGAAATGGTATCCCCATCGGCGTTCACAAGACGAAACGCGACGTTTGGCCGCGTGGCTCCGACAACATAACGACACAGATCGTAGATTGCGCCTGCTGATTCCAGCTTCGTAACGCCCGGCAATTCATAACGCCTGATGAAATCACCGTATGTTCGCTCAAGCGAAAGCAGGCTTTCTTGCCTGGGCACTCGCAAATCCAACCCCCATGAAAAACCTGCGTTAGCTGGGTGGTATTGAATTCGGTGTTCTGGCAATGGCGGCAGAGCTTCGACAATATCACCGTTACCTACAGCTAAATCTATGCCCCAACCTAACGCGTTGATATGGCGAGCCGCGTCCTTGAGCGATTCGGCGTGCTTCACACTGTCGGCATCTGACGCATCAAACTTCCACGCGTACTGAACAAGCCGGTCACCGTTAAGCAGTGTCGGCTGGATGGTCTTGGGTGTGCGACTTCGAGACGAAACGTTGTTGAGCACATAAGTCAGCGAGGTTCGCCCTGTCTGCGCTTGCGGCGCAATTATGTCGGGAGGTTCTTTGAGTGATTCGAGCCATTGCAGCGCATTCTTCAGCGACTCCGAAATTGTCGGTCCGCGAGCGTTGCCAGCTACCAGTGCTTGAAATACGCGAAATGGTGAAGGCGGCCACTCAGGTCTATCGCCGTTGTCGGTCAGGCCGTGATAACGATCATCAAGGAAATAGATCGAAAGAAGAAGGTATCGCGTCACGACTTGCCTCCTTCCTCATCTTTAGTGCTCTTCTTTAACTCATCTTTTGCCAATGTCGGATTGAACTTCTCGTCAATGCGGTCATTGTCTACTCCGAATGCGGCTGCGGCTGATGCAGCGTAAGCCAGAACGCCCTCGGCATCGTCACCAAACGGAGTCTCAGAACCGTCCGCATTAATGAATGTCCGCGTCATCGGCTTTTCTGGAATTGCAACAAGTTGGCATCCCTGGCGAAGGTTGAATATCTTGCCGTCGAAGTAGGTCAGCGCGACAAGCGAGAGGCCGAGGATGTAACGCTGCAACGCGAGTGTCTGGTTCTCATCTGTGCCAGGAATATCGCGCAAGGTGCAGAGATTCAACGACGCATCACGGCAGATGCCGCCGCGGGCTTCAATGCCGCCGTGCTGGAATGTCGCTGGTGCGCCATTCATGCCTACCTCAGACAGTTTCTTGTCGCCTTTGCCCGGCACGACACCGGCAGATTCAAAATCCAGAGCCGCATTGAATTGCGATGAGCGTCGATGCTCTAACACGTCATAAGCTCGGATGATCGAGTTCAACAACCGAGGCACTTTCACGCCGCTCTTGCGCGAGTCCCACATTCCAAACACCAGAGAAGTTGGCGCGAGCTTGGCTAACCGGGTTGCATCTCCATCTCGATAGGCTTTGATAGCTTTCGTGATGTCCTCCCGAAGCGAGGAAAGCTGAACAACGGCATCGGCGGCGCGATGCCCGGCTTCGAGCAAATTCACTTGCTTTTCTTCGCCGTCAACCATCGTTTTGACCACAACTTTGGGCACGAGCCTGATGGCTTTGCCTTCTTTGTCGGTCACTCGCCCAAGAGACGGCTCAATGCGATTAGCTTGGGATGGAATACTATCAATCACGCAGACGGAATGCTTTGCGCTCTCGAAGCGATCAATGTTGTAAACCGGCGGGTCTCCTTTTCTCTGCGATGGATTCGCGTAGGTTGGGGGAAAGAAAACTTCACTACCAACAGGTTTGAGCCATTGCTTGAACACAATAGCGGCTGGACCGGAATCTTTGAGAAGATCATCGTACTTGCTCAATAGTTCAGACATGGGAACTCCTTATAGGTTGAGCGTGACCGAAGAGCTTATAACGTCCCTGCGCATCACGCGCTTTGATGGGGAACTCAAAACAAGTTCCGTTGAGACGAGGAAGCAGCCCCAGCGTTGCTACGGCAGCGACCTCGACTGGCAGTGGCTGGCTCCAAGTGAAATAGCGATTGCGAGTCCACACTTCCACCATTCTTGGGCGAAAGCGTTGCAGCCCAATCAACGTCAAAACATCAATGGCTGGCGAGAAGGCCATTATGCCAATGGAGGTGTGTCCTAGATCGAGAGCATTTTTTCGCGAAAGCCGGCTGTCGTAGGCAAAGTCGCTTGGCTCTTTAATCGGCCAGGTTTCGCGCAGCCAATCATCCGGGCTTCGTTTCACGGCTGCCGCGAAATGATCCCGCATGGAAGGTATGTACGTTAGAACGGTTTGCCCCTTCCGTTTCTGTTTCTTGTGGAAGCCCAGGAGAAGGTCAGTAACACGCATACCCGCCGTCCAAGTCTTCAACCGTTGACCTTGCGCTTCTCTATCATTCCACCAATCAAGCAGCAGATTGAATGGGTCGCCAAGCGTCATTGGGTAAATGCGGCCTCGGTGTGAATTGACCTCATCCTTTTCATCCGCTTCGTCAGCATCGTCGTCACTTTTGACAACGGCTTTCGTGTCTACTTTGACTTTGCAGGCAAAGAAGCGATCAAGCACGGTCTGAACATCACCGGCTACCCAAAATTGGCCGTTCTCGAAATGAGCCATCGCGTATTGATCAATCCGGCTTGCGAGTTCAAGCAGACCACAGCAGGCAAAGAACTGCCCCGGATTCGTTACGTCTACATTGATGCGAATGATGGGCTCAGTATTCGTCATGCTTATTCCTCCTTTCCGGCGGTGTTCGGGTTCGCGCTGGCAATGTAATCAGCCGCGCGTACCAGTGACTCAAGGTATGCCAAGCCCCATCGTCCGTATTTTCGTTGCAGGCGAGCAAAGCGCTGCGGGACTTCAATCGCAAGTTCCTTAGCGGCCGGCTCCTTATGCTTGTGGTCGAAGGCTTCCTCTACAGGAAAATGCGGGCGAGCGCGCCCGTGGTGAGCAGCGATCAAATGTAGAACCAAGTCTTGCATTTCTGGACTCATCTTGATGAACTCCCCGTAGTGCGGTTGGCTTTCATCACCCAAGGCCAAGTCCAGCACTGAGCCGAACTCGTGCCGATAATGATCTCTGAGGAAATCACGTGGGCGCAGTGGGGGCCTACCGTTAAGCGATCCCGATTTGGCGTACACTTCATCGGGGTAGTAGTCGCTGCCGAGGCTACGTTGCCAGCGTTCACGGTTCTTGCCGAGGTCGTGACACCAAGCCGCCAGAATGACTGCTTTCGCAATATCGCTCTCCGCCTCAAACAATCTTCCAACTATGTGGGTCGCACAACCCTTGGCATCATCCAGGTGGGGTTGGAGTTTGTGTGCTTCCTTGCTACGTTCGTTGGCTGCTTCCGGCTTCCTGACGAACCAACGCCAGACCTTTGGCGGCCCGGCATCTTCGTCCTCAAGGTCTTCAAATCTGATCTCGCGTTCAAGCGTCATCCCGGTGGGCTTATTGTCACCCTGCCAAATGCGCTTTCGCAGTGGCCCCTTGTCGTCTTCCCACAGATCGGCCACGTCATAATTATTTCGATGCTCGGGCACGTAGTCCGACCCGTCGAATAAACCCGTCGACCGCCCATCAGTAACCTTCAGGCCACCGGCTTCTGGTGGCAAAATTACAGTACAATTGACCAATGGAAGATCAGCTACCTTCGAAAGCAACGTCACGCTAACAGTTCCGTTAGCGTCCTGAATCCAGACTGGAAGGTCGCCGTGTTTTTCGGCGAGTCTCACGAGCTTGTCTCGGATCCCGCTGTTCTTGCGACAGGTACTGTCACGAAGAAGTTCGTGAGGTTTGAGTGGATAATCTTCAAGAAGCTCGGTTACGAACTCTTGAAACTGCTCTTGATCTTCTTCGTCAGTGAACTCGCGGCGAAGCTCCCACACCTCTTGTCGCCAGGCGACATACGTCTCTGGCGGTTGCCACTCGCTGATGCCGTGCAGGTATGGTTCAACAGCCGGTCGGCCAGGAAGTTTCCCGCGGATGGTAGTCAGGGCCCAAGCGTCGAAGAGTATGTCGGTAACAGGCAAGATGGTGGGAACGGGTGTCAATGCCTCCTCGATTTTGCACGGCAGATCAGTGCGCTGACGCAAATCGCCCAATGCTTTCGGGCTTGCATTTCTGCGGCGCGTGGTTGATTCATCTTCGCCTTCCCGTGATGGCGGCAGTTGCTTCAGCAGCTCCAGTGTCTTTTTACGGACGGGAGATAACTTGTCTTTCTCATCAAAGGCGGCAGAATACACCACGTCAATCGTCGCATTGCCATCGCCGTAGCGGTTCACGCGGCCCAATCGCTGGACCATACTGTCAAAGGGGCTGAGGTCGCAGACCATGTGGTCAGCAGAGATGTCAATGCCCACTTCTCCGGCGCTGGTGCAGATGAGGTACACAGTCTCGCCGGGAGTGGAGTCCTTGAGGAACCGCTTGAAGGATTGCTGATGCACCAACTCGTCTCGCTCCTTGCCCCGCATCGTGCCAGTCAGCAAAATGATCTTACAGGTTGTTTTCTTCTCTAGTTCTTTCTGCACAGCCTCGACATCTTCGAGTGTCCGAACGAAGATCAACACGGTGTTTTGCTTGTCCTGGTAGTCGGCGGCGAAATCAGCAATCCGTTTGGCTACGGCTCCCTTTTCAGTTCCAACAACGTGGAGATCGAGGCATTTCTTCGCCGTTAGCCGCCGCCAGACAAGATGAATGGGTTCAGTCGGGGGATCGGGAATGACTTCAGGCGGATCTTTCTCCTCATCAGTCAAGCCGAACGAATTCTTTTTCTGCCCCTCTGCTCCGTTCTGCCGCGATGTAGCCGTTAATTCCATTACACGAAGCTTGCGCCAAGGCATGGGTTGTGATCGTTCGTCTTCCCATTGTGCTTTCTTGATAGCGATCAGCAAATCCTGAAACGCTGGCTCTAGGTGCGCCTCATCATGCACGACCAAAACATCCTGTCCAAGAAAACCCGCGTGCAGTGGCCTTGCCTTGAACCCGACGCCGTAGCCGTTGAAAAGCAATCGGCTCCCAATCATATCCACCGTGCCGCAAATAACGGCGGGGCATGAAGGATCGGCGGACCATTCTTGATTGTCTGCGAATTGTCCTCTTAGCGTACTGATTTTTAATTCCCGCACGTTGTTAGGGCGGTCTTCCAGATTGCTTAGATTCGCTCGAATGTTCATAACCTCATCTGTCGTTTGGTCTACTACCGTGCGGCGATTTACCACATAGACTAGTCGGCGCGGCACCGATTCAGGGTGATCCATCAAGGCGATAAGCCATATTGCGATAACTGATGTCTTGCCTAGACCAGTTGCCAAATTACAGGATTGGGGAAACTCGCGCTTTGCAACACACGTCGCAAAAAGCTCGATTTGCCAAGGAAAAGGATTGTACCCAGTCAAGGCTCGAAATCTTGCTTGGAATCTCAGGTTATCCATCGAAGTTCCTCTTGATGTGAAAGTCAGGTGTCTCAACGTAGCCGCAGTACAGTGCGGCAGTGGCCGTTAATTTTTTAAGCATCATCTTGCGCAGCACCGCTGGACGCAGCGCTCGCGCGTGTTCGCCATACTGCATCAGCCACCGCGCCATTTGTTCCAGCGCCGCTTCCGTCGTCTCAAACGTCACGCGCAGCCGCCCATCGCTTATTGGTTTGCTTAGTTGCGTTGGATGAAACGGGCGCTCGCGAGCATATCTCCCCTGATATGAGTCGAACTTAACCTCGACCTCCACCGGAGCTCCGCCGCCGAACATTCCAAATCCTCGCGTAAGATATTCGTCGCGATCCCAATTGTTCGGAGTCTGGAAGGTGTGACCCTGTTTGGCGGAGTTCCAAAATCGTCCTGCATGAAAGACACACTTGGGCATGTATTTTTTTGAATCTCGACAACGATTCGGCTGAGTCGCTCATAGGCGTGAACTTGCACGCGATGTCCATTCGGCTTGAGACTTGTCATAACGATTGATGGGAAGCGTATCACTCGCACGCGACATGTTTGTCGCACCGGCCAGCTTGATCGCGGCTTCGCAGTGGAAAGCGCCGGCCGGCATTCGAACCAGGAACGGATTACTCTAATGGAGCTAGGTTATTCGGCAGGGGCTACTGCCGGAAACTCAAATGCCTGACCGCAGCAACATACTACGACTTCGTTCTATGGTCAACATTTATTAATATAAGGGAGAGTGAATGCTCCTAAGGAACCGTTCTCCATTCTGAGCGCGCCCGCAAGGTTTCAGTAATTAAGCATTCGCCTCAGAGCCGAGAATATATCCGTCATCGGACAAGTTCATCAAGAGATCATCTCTTGTTCAGAGGTTATTGCCCATCCTCTTGCGGATCAACCAATTCTTAATGGAATGGCGCCGGGTGCGGTTAATAGGGATCAATCTCGAGAATCTCGATCGCTTCGCGAAAGAGCCCGGTTAACTCGGGGTGGTGTTTGCGAAGCTTTTTGAACTGCCGTTCAAAGTGGGGGGACGTTTGAACGATGAATCGGGCCGTCATGCTCTGGTTCGGCGCCTCGTAACCCTCTTCTTCTCGCCCTGCAGTTCCGCCAAGAACTCTCGTGCGGGCCTGCCTTCACCTTCGCGAAACTCTTGGGTGCTCTTTGCGATGAGTCGATTTAGATCAAGCAGCCACGCCTGATTCGATTAAGATATGGGTGTAGTTCCAGGGCAACGAGACCTCAATCATCGTCTTTGTCGCTACGTCGCAGAATCAAGCTGCCACAAAAACGCAGAGTCGTACGAAACGCCTTCTATACAATCGTGGCTGGACAGATGTGCTGAGCGTTGTGTGGACGCCGCGAACGAACGGAATCGGCAGCGACATGGTGGTTCTGATAAACGATGCGCCGGTCAAAAAGTGATGTCCCTCAATGCTAAAGGCGTAGCCACTATCTTCTGGTCTCTCGACCCACCAGCAATTGCTCCAGCGTCCCCATCGGCATAAACAGCCGAAGTGGCCGATCTGCAAACGGCTTGAAACCATATCGCTGGTAGAATGCCCTTGCTTTCTCATCTTTGGCATCAGCAATGATCGCGTGAACCGCTATGAGTCGGCTCGCCTGCAGAACACGCTCAAAGCAATTCATCAACAGATACTCTCCCAGGTCGTGACCGTGACATGATCGATCGACGGCGAGCCGACCCAGGATCGCTGCCGGAACCGGATAGTGCGGTAGTTTCTTGGCCAATTCCGCGGGAAGAGCGTCCTTGCGAAAACTCGAAGCGCTCAACGTGTAATAACCGCTGATGACCCGCGCGCCGGCTCGACACGCAACAAACACCAGCGAAACGCGCCTCCTTATATCCTGGCCGGCATAGCGACGAATGTAGGTGTCTAAGGCTTCATAACCGCAAGCAAACGAATCGCGGATATGTGAGCTTGAAAAAGGTTCAACAACCAACGGGGGAGACTCCGTCATTTCCCTTGTCGTCTCCGGTACCGTTTGAATGCTGTTGTGAGGGCCTTGTTGGGCTTGGGCGGATGGAGCAGCGCCCTATAGAAAACATCCCAATCTGTTGCCGACAGGATAATCTGATCGTGCTCCTCGAGGATTCTTTCAGCGGCGGCTGTAGCATTGGCAATAACGAACTCGCTCACCGTTTTGTCGGAATACCGGGCAGCGCGCTCAATCTTGCTCTTGGAAGAATCGTCGATACGGATTTGCATTCGCTCGGTCTTAGCTCTCGTGTCAGGCATCTCTTTTGTCTCCGCCTGAAACGTACTCCATTCGGGAGTACGTTACAAGCTTTGAGCGGTCTTGGCAGTTGCAAGCTAGGCAATGAGGTTACTTGCTGTTGCTGACAATTCGCACGATGCGAAGGACCTTTGTATCGGTGTGATGCCCGACGTAACGATTGAATGTGTGAACAAATGCGGGAGTAAAATCAAAAGCCACCTCAAGGGTGGCCGTAAGCCTTTGAAAACTTGGTACCCGCGGCGCGATTCGAACGCGCGACCTTTGGTTCCGGAGACCAACGCTCTAATCCGCTGAGCTACGCGGGCACTCTGTCGAAAATCAAATGTTCAAATGCTTCACGCGCAAGTTCTTTGCGCGACTGCCCGAGAGGATACAGGTTGGAATCGGTCGTGTCAATTTTGGCTCTATTCGGCAGCGGGCTATTACCTCACTACCCTATATTCTTGTCTCATGGCTATGGGCCCAGCGACATATTTTCGTCTCATCGCTATGGCCCGGCGACATGTTCTCAGATTGTTGATTTCATTCCCGATACTATGATTGCCGAAGCCGGAAAGCTCATCCCTGATTCACCGAAGAATTGACTTATCTCTTCTTGAACCTCCGATTCGATCACGGCGAGCTGTGCCGGCGTCATTCTTTGTACTTTATCTCTTAATGTATCCGACAGCTCTACTCGCAACGGCCAGAAGTCGCTCGGCGCTATAGGCGCTTCGATCTTGAAGCTCAGAATTCGTTCTTGCACATTCTCCGCGCCGGCTTCTCTGAACAGAGCTACAAGCGATCCGGGCTCCGCGAATCGAAAGGCGCCGGGCGCGCAGGGATCGGAGGGAGGCGACTCGACATGCCGAGCCATCGCCCTTGTGACCGCGTTAAGAAATGGATTCATTTCGCTCGTGTGCCAGACGGCTAGAACAACGACGCCTCCTGGTTTAGTGACTCTGAGCATTTCTCTGAGTGAGGCAGGCGGATCACTGAACAACATGACTCCGAAGCGGCAGGTGACAACGTCGAATGAATCGTCGGAAAAAGGAAGCCCGTCGGCGCGGCATTCGAGAAAGGAAATATTAGTGATGTTTTGCCGCCCGGCCTCGTTTCGGGCTGTTTCTACCATACCGGATACGGCGTCCGTATAAGTAACAGCTCCGTCGGGACCCACAGCCTCGGCTATCGTTAAAGAAGGCTCGCCTGGTCCACCTGCGACGTCGAGGATATTCTGGCCGCGACGGATTCGAGCCTCTTCAACGATCGCGCTGGTGACCGGCGCAAACATCCGGCGAACGGTCGCGCGATGCTTGCTCCAGTACTCCGCGGACTGGCGCCACGCGTTGAGTAACTCCTCGGATTCGGTACTCACGATAAACGCATTCCTCCCTACTTCGCTTTTACGTCGTAGCAAGTGAGGGTTCCCTGGTTTCGTATGTAGAGCTTGCCTCCACAGACGACCGGATGGGCCCAGCTTGGCCAGCCCTGATCCGTGATATGGAACTTTCCTTTCTCTTTGTAGCCTTCGGGCGTTGCTTCGGCGAGGCCGGCCGTGTTGTTCTCGCCAAGCAGATAAAGATTGCCGTCCGCATACGTGAGCGAGCCCTTGCCGACGCTGCGATCCCTCCACACCACCTTGCCCGTGGCGAAATCCAGACAGGTCAGTATCGAATTCGAAAAGCCGTATAGATACCCATTTATCAGCACCACTCCACCGTGGTGGTTCTGCATATCGCGACTGAAATAAACCTCTTTTGCGGAGACCTCAGCGCCGTTTGCGGTGAGATCCAACAGAGCGCAGCCGGTGTCATACGCCGAGGTGTAGAAGACTTTATTGTCGGAGTAGATTGGAGTGGCTACGTTGGCGACATTGTTTGCGACTCGCCGATATCGCCACATGAGTTTGCCGTCGTTGGCTCGCACGCCAACCGCCGCTTCAGCGGTGAGCGTCATTATGGTGCGAACTCCGTGCACATCGGCTACTACACAAGAGGAATAACCGGCGCCGTCGCTCAACCCCTTTGTCCGCCAGATGAGCTTGCCCGTCATCTTGTCCAGAGCGACTAATCCCGCGTCCTGTCCGCCCGGCGTGATAATCAAATTGGCGCCGTCCACAAGCGGCGATTCGCTTAAGAGCCATTGCGGGTTACCGCCGCCGAAGTCGGTGAGGATATTCTTGGTCCAGACGACAGAACCGTTCTTCGCCGATACACAGGCTAGATCGCCTCGTTCAGTCAAGACGTAGACTCGATCTTCATCTACTGTCGGAGTGCCTCGCGGTCCGTTGCCTCGGTCTTGAGAACCTCGCTTTCCGATTGGCGCGGTCCACAGCGTCTTGCCGTCCGCGCGATTAAGACAGAACAAGACGCTCTGGTTGTTCTTGGCGCCCTGAACGAAGATCTGCGCGCCCTTGATACTGACCGAGCCGTAGCCTTCTCCAATTCCTGAAATGGCCCACGCCACCGGAGGTCCGCTCGCCGGCCATTGTTTCAGCAGACCGGTCTCTTTCGAGATGTTTGTTCGGTCAGGCCCCTGCCACTGCGGCCAATCCGGATCAGCCAACGGCGAGCCAATAGTAATTCCGGTTAGTGTTAACAGAAAGAGAGTGAGGACGATCGACGAACTTCGTTTCATTACGATTCCTCCAAACGCCGGAGCGTTTCTAATAACGCCCAGCGTGGAACTAAAGATCCGGTCTGCCGAGTCGTCCAAGATTCTAATTCAAGCCGCGGCGGCTTAAAAGGGATCGACGAAGAGGCTCGGTCAAAGCTGTCGATGTGCGCGTCGAAATGTCTCCAGTATACGGGTGAGCACTGTATCACCGAGTACTCGCCGACGTGGTTCGATTCATTAGCCGACATCGCCGTAGTTTTGTCTCAACTCGCGGCAAGCGTGACGGCTCATGATGTCGCTCGGGCGACGTAGCCGCTCGCCGATGTACAACGATCAGCGCCCCGAAGTGGGGTGCGGCTCTTCGGGCTGCGCCTCACCCTCATCTTGCCCCGCTGACTAATTTGATTTTCACGAGCCATTCGCATTTTCATGCAGCCCACCAATGGCTGGAGCCGCTGGTTCCATCCTTCCGTCTCGCGGTAACGTTAATCCATGAGTTTAGCTCCGAGAATTGGCATGCATGCCTCGATCGCAGGCGGGCTCGCTAAAGCAGCGCACACTGCGCGAGACAAAAGCTGTGATTGTCTTCAAATCTTCTCGCGCAATCCGCGCGGGTGGAAGACGAATCCCTTACTCGATTCAGACATTTCATCTATGCGTTCGACGCGAGATGACGTGGGCCTTTGGCCGCTGGCAATTCATTCCGTATATTTGATCAATCTGGCGGCAACGGACGAGGTCCTTCTCGCGCGATCCCGCGAAGCATTTCGGGAGGAGATCACGCGAGCCATTTCGATCGGCGCTGATTTTCTGGTGGTTCATCCAGGGAATCCCGTGGGCGCCTCAACTGATTACGGGATAGCAACCGCTATAGAGTCGATCAAGCTTGCGACAAGAGGATTAAAGATAGACCGATTGACTATCTTGATCGAAAACACCGCCGGGCAGGGTTCGTCGATCGGATGCCGCTTCGATCAGGTTGCCGATCTTGCGGCAGGTCTTAACGATTTACCCATTGGTGTCTGTCTCGACACGGCCCACACGCTCGCGGCGGGCTATGATATCTCTACCGAGAAGGGCTTGAAACAGACGATTCGGGAGGTTGAGCGCTCGTTCGGCTTCGACAAAATCAAGCTGATTCATTGCAACGACTCCAAGGCGCCGCTTGGCTCGCGAGTGGATCGACATCAGCACATTGGACTCGGTCATATCGGAGATGAAGGATTTCGGCGCATAATGCATAATTCCAAATTTCAGGGCGTCCCATTCATCCTGGAGACTCCTGTCGATAAGGAGCGGGACTACAACTGGAACTTAAATCGAATAAGAGAACTCGCAGGGCCTGAGGAGGTGAATGCCGCCAGAGAAGAGAGGTAAGCCTCATCCGAATGCATTGAAGGAGAGGATATATTGGAAATGAGAAAAGCACAGCTATTGGACACTGTTGAAGTGAAAGAGGACATTCCAGAGTATGGCGTACGCCAGGGAGAGAAAGGTGTTGTAGTGGATAAGCCTTGGCTGCGTAGAGTTTTCAAGCATATTCCGTGTCGAGCTTTTTCAGTGTTTGGCTTTTTCGGTTGCCTGAATCGAGAGCGACATTTAATATACCCGTTGTGAACGCCAAACCTGAGCCGACCTTCCTCAGACTTACGTCGCCCCTCCTGTGAGGGGCGTCCACACCACATCTCATTCGAAAACACATTCAATCTAACACTTTTCGCGAACTATGGAGTTTGGACGGATACGATCATGAAAGAGAAATATTTTCCAACCGAGATCGAAACCAAATGGCAGAAGCGATGGGCGGATGAGAAGGCCTTTGAGGTCACTGAATACTCCGAACGTCCGAAGTTCTATTGCCTCGAGATGCTGGCCTACACATCCGGCCGCGCTCATATTGGTCACGTCAGCAACTTTGCCATCGGAGATGTGCTCTCCTGGTACAAACGAATGCGCGGATTCAACGTGATTCATCCATTTGGCTGGGACGCGTTCGGACAGCCCGCCGAAACTGCCGCGATCAAAGACGGAACCGATCCGGAGAAATTCACCCGCGACGCAATTGCTTATATGAAGTGGCAGTTTCAACGCATGGGCCTCAGTTACGACTGGTCGCGTGAGATTGCCACTTGCGATCCCGAGTACTACCGATGGAATCAGTGGTTTTTCATTCGAATGTGGGAACGCGGGATGCTCTATCGAAAACTCTCACCGGTGAATTGGTGTCCAAAGGAAGACGTCTCCTTATCCAATGAACAAGCTTCGGGCGGCGTCTGCTGGCGATGCGGAACGCCGGTCATTCAAAAAGAATTGATGCAGTGGTTCGCAAAGATCACCGACTATGCGGATCAGTTGCTGGATGGTCTGGACGCGCTCGAAGGTCAATGGCCCGATCGCGTAATAACAATGCAACGAAACTGGATCGGAAGGAGCCGCGGCGCTCATGTTCGATTTGAAATTCCCGAATGCAATGAATCGGTGACCGTATTCACTACGCGAATCGACACCATTTTCGGAGCGAACGCAATCGTGCTTGCCCCGGAGCACCCATTGGTCGAAAAGGTCATAGCCGGCAGATCCGAAGCCGGCGAGGTTCGTGCCTTCGCTGAAAAACTCAAGCAAGAGCAGCGCGCGGGCCGGCCCGATGAATTGGATAAGCACGCTATTTTCACCGGCGCGTATGCGGTGAATCCGTTCAACAATGAAAAGCTTCCCATCTGGATCGCTAACTTTGTGCTGATCGGCTACGGGACCGGCGCGATAATGTCGGTGCCGTCCGGCGATCAACGAGACTTCGAATTCTCTCGCAAATACGGCTTGCCTTTTCGCCAGATTAAGCTGACCGCCGATGGCCGCGAGATTGAAGCGGAAGCTCTGGAAGAGCCAAACGAAGATTGGACTATTACCGTTAACACGGGCCAGTGGAGCGGGCTCGCTTCCGAAGAAGCCAACCGGCTGATGACCGAATACGCCGAAGAAAAGGGATTCGGAAAGAGCGCTGTAACCTACCGTCTGCGGGATTGGGGCATCTCTCGGCAACGTTATTGGGGCACTCCCGTTCCGATGATTCACTGCGGTTCTTGCGGAACCGTGCCGGTACCCGACGACCAATTGCCGGTTTTGCTGCCAAAAGGAGTGAACTTGAAGGTGCAGGGCGGCTCTCCGCTCGACCACGTTCCTGAATATGTGAACGTGACCTGCCCGAAATGCGGAGGCGCCGCGAGGCGTGATACCGACACGATGGATACGTTCGTGGATTCAAACTGGTATTACTTCCGCTACTGCGATCCACACAACGACAAGCAGCCGTTCGATCCTCGCAAGATCGCTTACTGGCTGCCGGTCGATCAATACATCGGCGGAATCGAGCACGCGGTGATGCATTTGATCTACACGCGCTACTGGAGCAAGGTGATGCGCGATATGGGTCTTGTGAGTTTCGACGAGCCTATCAGCCGGCTGCTCACGCAGGGGATGGTCTGCAAGGAAACGTATCGCTGCCCGAACCCCGATCACGATTGGCTCTTCCCCGAGCAAGTAACACCCGAGAAAACTTGCTCATTGTGTGGACGCGCAGTCGAGATCGGCCGCGTCGAAAAAATGTCCAAGTCTCGAAAGAACGTCGTCGATCCCATCGAGATGATCGATATTCACGGCGCCGACGCTTTGCGCCTGTTCGTGCTTTTCGCGGGCCCGCCGGACAAGGACAAGGAATGGTCGGATACTGGATTGGAAGGAGCCGCTCGCTTTCTTCAGCGAGTATGGCGAGTCGCTCGACGCTGGGCCGATCAACTGCCCGGCGACTTGAATGAAACTACCGAGTTGAATAATCACTCGCGGAAGCTGCGGAGGCGGACTCATCAGATCATCCGCAGCGTGACTGAGAACATGGAAGAGCGGCTGCACTTAAATACCTGCATTTCGTCGTTGATGGAGTTGACTAACGAGATACAGGCCTTCGACACGGAAGTAGAGAAGCAAGGCGCAGCCGCCGAAACAGACGCCGCCGTAGCGCGAGAAGCAGTTGAAGCGTTGATCAGGATGCTAGCCCCGTTTTCACCGCATATCGCGGAGGAGATGTGGGAGGCTTATGGACATCAATCAAGCCTCGTATGTGCGGCGTGGCCGGAATTCAATGACGTACTTGCTCGCGAAGAAGAGATCGAGGTTGCGGTTCAGGTCAATGGAAAGCTTCGAAGTCGCGTTTATGCTTCCGTTGAAGCCACCGAAGACGAGCTTCGTCAAAAGGCGTTGGCCGACGAGAAGGTGAAAGCCGCGGCCGCCGGCAGGGACCCTTTCAAGGTCATAGTAGTTCCGCAGAAGCTCGTGAATGTTGTATTCAAGTGATGTATCGGCCCTCGCGATTCACGCTTTCGCGGGGGCCTCGTTTCCGGCTTCCAGAGCCGCTTTTCGAACATTGACCACGCTGAGCAGTACAAGCCCCGCGAAAAAGAACACGATCAGGGACAGTATTGCCAACCGGTAGCTCGAAGTCATCTGGAAAGCAAGCCCAAATACTAAAGGACCCAGCCAGCTCGTTCCCTTGTCGCTCACTTCGTACAAGCTGAAGTACTCGGCTTCCTGGCCCTTCGGTATCATCAGCGAATACACGGATCTGCTGAGCGCCTGGCTTCCCCCGAGCACGATTGCGATGACAACGCCGAGAACATAAAAGTGAAAGGCCGTCTGAAGGAACTTGAATACATACATCAGAGTTCCGGTCCAGATAACCAGGCTCAGCATGATGGCGCGCTTCGCTCCAATCGCTTTCGCTATATAGTTGAAGAGCATCGCGCCGAAAAAGGCTACGAACTGAACCATCAAAATTACGGTGGTCAGAGTTGAAATCGACAACCCCAACTCCTCCTGACCAAACTGCGTGGAGAGCGCGATGACGGTTTGAATCCCATCATTATATAAAAGGTAGGCGACCAGAAAGATCAGCGTTTGAGGATAGCGCCTTCCGGATCTGATCGTATGAAATAGTTGCTTGAAACCTACAGTGAGAATGCTGTCGCCGGTCGACAGCGACTTAATTGCCTGATGTTTTTTTAGGGTGAACAGCGGAATCAAGGTGAACCCGCCCCACCATAACCCCGCGGAAGCCAGGCTGATTCGAACGGCGTGCCCTTGCGATAATCCAAGGGCTTCCGCTCGCGAGAAGAGCAGCAGATTCAAAGCGAGCAGGATGCCGCCGCCTAAATATCCAATCGCCCATCCCTTTGACGAAACCGCGTCGCGTTCTTCAGGGGCGGCGATGTCCGGCAGATATGCGTTGTAGAAGACGACTGACGCGCCAAAGCTCAGGTTCGCAAGTACAAACAAGCCTCCGCCAAGCATATAGTTCGTACCCTGAAGAAAATACAGCGCCATTGTCGCTAGAGAACCAAGATAGGCAAAAACCGCCATCATCTCTTTCTTGCGATGAGAGTAGTCTGCCATCGCTCCAAGGATTGGTAAGAAAACCACCTGAAGCAACACGGAGAGCGACACCACGTATGAAAAGAACGAACCGTCTTTGACCGCGATTCCCAACGGGTAAATGAAGTGATCACCATCCGCGGCGGCCTTTGCGATTTCAGTAAGGTAGGGTCCGAGAAATACCGTCACGACCGTCGTGTAAAACGCTGAATTTGCCCAGTCGTAGAAGTACCACCCTCTCTGCTCGCGCTTTCGTTCCGATTTCTGGGGTGGAATCTGTTCCGATCGCGCTGCTTCAGTGAGGGCTGATTGTTTTTCGCTGCCGGTATCGAGGTCGAGTTGACTCACATTGACTCCAGTTCGGATAGGGCGGTTCGAAGCGGCCTTCTTCAGGAATGTCGAATAATGCACGACGAATAAACACCGGCCAGGAGCTGAACGTCAAGCTACGGTCTACGCAATGGCCAATCGTTTTCATGAGTAACTTTCAAGGTCCTTGTCGAACTGCGACGCCGACGATAAGATCACTGCCGATGATCAAGCCGCTATTATTTGCCGCGTGTCTTTCCTTGATGCTGGACGTCTGTGGTTATCATCAGGCAGGGCGCGGAAAGAGTCTGCCCAAGAACATCAAGACCATCGCAATCCCTGCATTCAAAAACTCCAGTCTCAAATATCGCGTGGAACAGCGTTTCACTCGCGCGGTTATGGAAGAGATTCTGAGGCGAGCACGAGGAATCAGAGTCACCACTAATCCGGATGATGCGGATGCGGTGCTTTCCGGTGACATTCGAACCTTCAGGGCAGCCGGAACAATTCTCGACGACCGAGGCCGCACGCGTGTCTGGGATGTTACGATCGGCGTCGCAGTCACAATTCGCGACGTCAAGAACCACAAGATTCTCTACGACAATCCGCGTATGAGCTTTGACGGCGAGTATCAGCTCTCCGACGACCCTCAGTCATTTTTTAACGAAGAGAATCCGGCCGTCGAGCGAATCGCCAAAGATTTCGCTCAGTCGTTGGTCTCTACGATACTGGAAGGTTTGTGAGTCGAAGCCCAGGTAAAAAAACCGTCGCCGGCATCTCCTTCAAAGACTACGAGCACCGTATAAGCGATGGTCGCATCGAGAACCTCTATCTATTTACGGGCGGGGAAGATTATCACCACAGTCAGGCGCTTCGGCTCCTGCGCGCGACGCTCGACGAGTCGCTGCGGGATCTGAACTATTCTGTTTTTGAGATCGAGACCGGCGACGGTCCCGCGGCCGCGCTCGACGCGGCAAATGAATTGCCGATGATGATCGCGCGCCGCATCGTTGTCATCAGGGCCTTCGATAAGATTAAGGATGAAGGACTAGATTCAATTGCGGATTATCTAAAGAACCCGTCTCCAACGTCGACCGTGGTATTTCAGGCGCCTTCGCTCGATCAGCGAAGAAAGATCAGCAATCTGCTAAAGCAGTCCTGCACGCATGTTATTTTTGATCTTCTCTCGGATGAAGAAGCCGCGAGTTGGGCCAGAGAATATGCCCGCGGCCTCGGCTGTAAGATAGACAATTTGGCGGTAAAAACTCTGATAACACGGCTCGGCGCCGGCCTTATGCGCCTCTCATCCGAACTCGAGAAATTGGCTTCAAGCGCGGAATCAGGCGCCATTGGAGTTGAGATCGTTGAGTCTCTTGTGCCCGAAGTTCGCGAACACACAAATTGGGAGCTCCAGGATGCGATTGTATCGCGTGATCGCAAGCGCGCGCTCGCGTTAACAATGCGTCTCTTGTCGGACGGAGTAGACGCCGTCCTAATCATCGGAATGCTTGGCTATCTATACAGAAATCTTCTAATTGCGAAGGAAATGTCGGCGCGAAACGCCGCGCCGGACGCGATCGGAAAAGCGACCAACAAATGGAAGAATCGCGATACCGAATTCTACTCTCGGGTAGCGCGAAGCTCGCGGGAAGAGCTTGTCTATGGAGTCAGGCGGATCGCCCAGGTTGATAACGCTGTGAAGAATTCAGAAGCGACGCCTCAATTACAGCTCGAGTATCTGGTGGCTGAGTTGGCGTCGCCTAAAGGTAGAATCGGAGTGTGATCTTAGCGGATTATTTACTTGCCAAGCTCGTTGACGCTCTGAACCAATCTCGACTTGTGCCTGCCGGCGGCGTTCGCGTGAAGCACGCCCTTTTGAGTTGATTTATCGATCAACGAAACCGTTGCCGGAAGAAGCCTGGTTGCGGCCTCCTTGTCGCCGGCGACGACGGCTGCGCGCAACTTCTTGATGGCGGTTCTGAGACTGCTTCGATTTCGCCGGTTGATTTCATTGCGTCGCTCAGACTGCCTGACTCGCTTTTCCGCGGACTTGTGATTGGCCATTCCTTACGCCCTCTCCTGATATTGTTGCATCTTGATCCAAGCAAAAGACACGTAGCATAGCCTTCGCTTTGAGCGCCTGTCAAGATCGATGGCCTTTGCGTACCGTTTGATTTTTGGTGATCTAGCCCGCTGATATTGCATCTTGCTGAATTATTTTTGATAAAGCAAAAATCGTGAACAAATATTGTGATTCAGCCGAGAGATTCAGGTATACTGTCCGCCCTGAAGTTGCCGAGTTGAGGGGCCATATTCGGAACTATGCACCGAATTGGCATTGATTGTTCGTTGGTTAGGCTACTTGGGTTAGGCTACTTGGCCCTGATTTCGGTTTGGCGCCGAGGCGATATTAATCAAACTAAGAAAAAGTATTGAAGCGTTTCTCTGAGGGAGCGTCAGCCAATATATAAGAACATCCAGTAGATAAGAACATCCAGTAGATAAGAACATCCAGTTAGGGAATGCCCTACGGACTTCTATCTGAGAACTGTTGGCTAGGTGCATCCCGCGGAGTGACCAATCACCAATAACAAGTAACCAGTGACCAAATCACCAAAGACAAGTAAGCAGTGACGTTCACGTAAGACTATATGCCCACATCATATCTTGAAACCTCCTCACTTTCAGGTACACGTTCACGTCTGCGAGTTCTTTGCGTTCGGTTGTTGTTGCGGGCGCATGAGGTGAAGGTTCGGCAGGCGGTCGCGCTGTTATTGATCGAAGCTATATGCATAGCGAGCGTTCCAGGCTCGAGCCATCCGTCGGCAGTTGGCGCTGCTACTGCTATCAGTGTGTCAAGACAGGCAGCGTCGTCAGTGCAAGCAGTGGCGTCAGTACAAGCTGCATCAGTGCAAGCGGCTTCGTCAGTACAAGCGGCGTCGTCAGCGGCGGCGTCAGTGGGCGCGGGTTCGTCAGTGCAAGCTGCGTCAGTGCAAGCGACGTCGTCAGTACAAGCAGCGTTAGTACAAGCGACGTCGTCAGCAGTGTCATCAGTAGGCGCGGGTTCGATTGGAGCTTCTTCGGTTCGCAGGGATTCAGCTCAGGCTCGGTTGCTTCGCGCAAGGTCGCTTGAGGAGAAGGTTGCGGAAGTGAATATGGCTTCGGGGAGGGAGGGAGGGTTTGAAAGCGTAGCGGGGATGGGCGGCGGGCGCGGGGATGGGATCGCAACGGCGGCGGGTGGTGATCAGCTTAAGAAAGGCGTTGGCGGTTGGCAGCTTGAG
>Ga0066687_10000099_pt1 | contig 23166 bp, 18 predicted proteins | sample GraSoiAngelo_136_FD_65630 | JGI IMG/M metagenome (GOLD analysis project Ga0066687, IMG submission 65630) | Grasslands soil microbial communities from the Angelo Coastal Reserve, California, USA - 14_0929_09_20cm | ecosystem: Environmental > Terrestrial > Soil > Grasslands | place: USA... | reverse complement strand
CCGCCGATTTCGACCGTAGCTGCTCCGTAGCCGCCCACAGTCCCGACTCAGTGGCCAAAAAAAGCGACCTTCAGACCAATCGCTTCGTGTCATCTCAATTCAATCGCGATTCTTGGGTTTAAAGAGTATATTGACGCGATCGGTCACCCATGGTATAAGAGCTACTCCCCATCATAGGGAGTAGATGAATCAAGGACTGAAATCGCGCAAGAGAATGTCAGTTTATCCTGTCCTCACGTTCGCTCCTTCTCTCCTCACAATCCGTCGTCTGAAAATTCGGTCGTCCCAGAAACGAACCGAATGGCCAGGCGTGCTTTTGTCTCAACTGTTTCTGTAAAATCTCGAATCATCCAGAGAGAAAATTGAGCCCCTCAGGCTGGGGATTCGAGAGGCCGAATAAATAATTGAATATACGCGGAGTGCAGGGCCAATTTTAGCTCCTCCAAAGTAGCCTGCCGGGAGTGTGTGCCCGGACGGCTGTTGAGACCCTGCTGCTTCCATCTACAACACGAGAGTGGGTACGGGACCATTGAGCCCGTCGAGCGAGGAAAAAATGAGGGTATTACTAAAAATGAGGGTATTGCTAAGGTCAAAGGCAGCGTTATCGACTACGCTGATGGTATCGATTCTGTGCCTGGGATTAGTCTGGCGATCGAGTGCGTCCGCTCAAAGCGCGACCGACATCGTGCTCTATGCCACGGACGCGACTACAAGGGCCGGCAACTGGGAGGTCGTTGCCGATTCGACGGCGGCCGGCGGCGCGCGACTGCACAATCCCGACGCGGGTGCAGCCAAAGTCAATACTCCGGCGGCCTCTCCGTCGGACTATTTTGAATTAACATTCACGGCGCAAGCCGCAACCGCTTATCGGCTCTGGGTCCGGGGAAAAGCAGATGGCGATTCGCCCTACAACGATTCAATCTACGTGCAATTCTCCGGGAGCGTCGACGCAGGCGGCGCCGCCGCTTTTCGCATAGGCGCCGCCGATGCCACGACCATCAATATCGAAGACGGTCTTTCAACCGGACTGAGCGGATGGGGCTGGCAGGACAATGGATGGGGAATCGGCGTGATGGGGCAGCTAATCTACTTTCAAGCCAGCGGCTCTCAAACAATGCGCGTGCAGGTTCGCGAAGATGGACTCTCCATAGATCAGATCGTGCTTTCGCCTCTTACATATGTCGCTGCGTCGCCGGGGACGCTTAAGAACGATCATGTGATCCTGCCCAAGACGGCTCCTCCTCCGCCTCCACCGGCTCCGACAAGTACATCCGATGTAGTCATCTGGGCCGCGGACGTTTCGAGTTCTCGAATATTCGGAAACTGGGCCAAGGTCTTTAACGGTTCGGCCGCCGGAAGCACCGCATTGCGGAATCCCGATGCCGGAGCCGCCAAGATAGCAACGCCGCTGGCGTCTCCTTCGAGCTACTTCGAGATGACCTTCACGGCGCAAGCGGGCAGCGCCTACCGTTTGTGGATCAGAGGACAGGCGGACGGTGACTCTCCGTACAACGACTCGGTATACGTCCAGTTTTCGGGAAGCGCCGATGCGAGCGGCTCGGCGGCATACCGAATCGGCACTACTGACGCGGCCGCGATCAACCTCGAAGACGACCTTGGCCGTGGATTGAGCGGATGGGGTTGGCAGGACAACGGCTGGGGAGTGGGTGTCATGGGTCCGCTGATCTATTTTCAATCAAGCGGCACTCAGACGATTCGCGTGCAGCCTCGGGAAGACGGATTATCGATCGATCAGATCGTGCTTTCTCCGCAGCGCTACCTCAGCAATTCACCCGGCGCGCTCAAGAATGATTCCGTGATCCTGCCGAGCACTATGTCGGTAACTCCTACCGTAAACCAGCCGCCCAGCGTGACCATTTCGGCGTCTCCAGCGTTGGGCACTTATCCGTTGTCGGTCAGCTTCTCGTCGAATGCATCCGATCCCGACGGCGCCATCATCTCTTATGCGTGGTCATTCGGCGATGGAAATACGTCATCATCGGTTGCGCCCTCGAACCTCTACACATCGGCAGGCGCCTTTACGGCGCGGCTCACGGTGACCGACAACTCCGGAGCAACCGCAACCGCTTCAATGCCGGTGACGGTGAACGCGCCTTCGGTTTTGGGAAGCACGCTCATCAAATGGCTCGACTGGAACATTCAAATGGGAAACGGTACGGACAATGCTTACAATCTCGACCGAACCGCGACCTACATCGCCAACATGCAGCCGGATCTGGTCACGCTTTGCGAAGTCCAGCGCTATTCTGGAGACGACCAGGCTCAACGCCTCAGCGATCTACTGCGGCAAAAAACCGGGTTCACCTGGTACTTCTTCTTCACGCCGAAATTCTCAGGATGCACCGAAGGCAATTTGATCCTGTCGAAGTTCCCGATCGTGAGCACGGCTTCGTTGTTCCTGAGCGTTCAACGATCGGTTGCGAAAGCCTCCATCGTCGTCAACAGCAGAACGCTGAACGTCTTTGCCACGCATCTCGATCCAGATTCCGCATCGAGCCGAACTCAGGAGATCACCGAACTGCGGAATTGGATTCTCGGATTCGGCGGCAACAGCATAGTCGCGGGTGACTTCAACGCGTGGCCGGGAGCGAGCGAGATTGCGGGGATGACGTCCTGGTGTTCGGATGCGTGGGCGGATGCAAGTAACAACGGAACGGCAACCGCGTATCCGGACAATCCCGTCGATGCGGTGAACACGCGGACTCGCCGCGCGCGCATCGATTATGTGTTCTACAGCAGGAGCGCGCCTAATCTCGTTCTAAGAGCGGCCCAGGTGCCCGATCTTCGCGACCTCAGCAAATCGCCGGCTGAGTTGCTGGGCACCGCCGACGACAAAGGCGTCCGTCCTTCGGATCACAACATGTCGATGATCACCTTCGAAGTCCGATAACGATTCCCACGCCAGCCGCGGACGAGGCGGAGCAGGGGCGCTTCAAATCGAGGCGCCCCTGCTCACTGGCGTGCGGCTCTGAAAGCATCGAACACGACAATTCCGGGCTGAGCAGTCTCGGCCGTAAATGTTCCCGCTTTCAACTCAAACAGGATTGAAGTCAGAACGACGCTGCCGGTATTCCAGGGTTCTCGGTATCGCTCTGTCCACGAGCCAGGTTGGTTACTCGCGTTCGGAGCTGTTTCAAAGACGACGTCGCCTCGTACCGCGTCGTGACGGATGCGGACAAACTGATGATTGATCGAATCGAAGGGCAGAGTAAGAAGAGTACTCTTCGCGCCGCCGGTCTTCTTTTGAATGGTCAGATTCGTTCCTTCGACGTAGATTCGGTAATAATTATCAACATCGACGCCGATAGTGAGCATCGCGTCCGCCGTGGTATTCGATGCCGCTGCTTGAACCAGCCTGACGTAGCAGTAGGCTCCCGTGAAATCATAGCGTCCGGCCGACCTGATTCCGTTGTAGTGCGATCCGCTGGTGTTGGCGAGCAAGGGGCCGATCTCGAAGCGCTGATTTCTTTCAACGGCCGGTGTGTTCGAATCAGTGAACCCACTGAAGAGGTTTCCCGCGATCCACTTCGTTGCATCGAGCGAATTGTCGTCGAAGTCATCCGCGAGCAAGACCGTCTCGCCCGAGACCGTGTAGGTAAATCCCGCGCTACGCGTCCCGCTGAGGCCGTTGGTGTTGCTCACGACGACATCAACCGCGCCCGCCGAGTGAGCGGGCGTCGTCGCGGTGATTGTTCCGCTGTCCTTTACGATCACATTAGTCGCTGGAGAGCCTCCGAGGAACACTGTCGCGAACGGTGAGAAGCCGCTCCCGATAATCGTCACCGATGTGGCTCCTGTAGCGGGTCCTGAGGCAGGCGATATGGACGATACCGAAGGAGTCGGGCTGGTGGATGTGTCGAAGAACTCGGCCATGTCGCCGGCCGTTGCGGCAGCTCCTGGAAAACTTGTTAACCCGAGCGCTTCGGCGGCTGTCTTTAGCGCGTTCTGATGTTGATAGAGGGTTGTGGATCGGAATCCAGGCTTAGACCGGGGGCTTGCGACTACTACGGCGATATGACCTCCGCCGCTCGTCGTGTCCGAAGTCACGGACTCGTCGAATAGAAGGACAAGCAGCCCGTCTTGTTGAAACGCGGCGCTGCTCAACAACGGCTCGATATTGGAGCGCAGCCAGTTATCGATCGCCGTCAACTTATCCACGTCTGTACAGTTCGATGAGCCATCGGGACAATCGTGTCCATTGTCGCGATTGTTCGGGACAACAAACGAATAAGCAGGCAAACGGCCATTAGCCAGATCGGATGCGAATTGCGAAAAAGGCACGAGACTTTGAGCCTGCGACGCATTTCCTGTCACATCGGAAAGATATGCAAACGGGTCGTGATGCTTTATGTAAGGGTACTGGTCGCCTCCGGTGTATCCGACCGCGGGCAGGCTCTCGCAGTATGCCTTCCACGTCTTGCCCGCTGCGTTCAGCTCTCTGACTATGTTGTCGACGGTCACGCTGCCGGAAAACTGATCGTCGCTCGTTATCAATGCTCCCGTCGTCAGCATGAAATAATTTCCTATCGAAGGATGGGCGTTCGCGTAATAGTTCATCGCCAGGCCATAGCGGTTCGCAAGCGCGTTCAGATACGGCATCGCCGTGTTCGAAACTACGTTCTCGTAGCTATGGTTCTCTTCAACTACGAATATTACGTGACCAAGGAGCGGCATGCCGCCGGCCGGAACCGTCTTTGGCAAGATCGTCGAATCGTTCTTGAGAGCGCCGGGAGAGGTATTCAAATAGGCCTGCGGCGAGAGCACGATCTGATCCAGGGACAATCCGTCCTCGCGAGTTTGTACTCTTATTGTCTGGGGGCCGCTCGCTTGAAAATAGATCAGGGGACCGAGCACACCCGCGCCCCAGCCGTTGTCCTGCCAACCCCATCCGGCGAGCCCGCAGCCGAGGCAGTCTTCGAGATTAATCGTTGTCGCGGAGTCCGTACCGATCCGAAAGACCGCGGCTCCGTTTGAATCCACGCTGCCGGAAAATTGTACAAAGATCGAATCGTTGAAAGGCGAATCGTTCTGAGCCTTCCCGCGAATCCACAACCGATAGGCGGTCCCCGCATCCGCGTTGAATCGAACTTCGAAATAATCGACGGGTAAAGCGAGCGGGTTGGCGAGCTTTGCGGCGCCAGCATCGGGATTCCAGATACGCGCTCCGCCCGCCGCGGAAGAGTCCGCTACTACAGTCCAGTTTCCAGCCTTCAATGATGCCTCGGATGCATACAGCACGATCTCAGTCGGAGCGGCTGCAGCCGCCGGCCAAATTCCCGGCAACAGGAAAGTCAATGCAGCGACTATGATAGAAATTCTCTTCATAACTACTCCCGATATAGCGCGAACATAGGGCCTCTTGCAAGACTAAGACCTGATTGAGTTCCGGTAACACTGGATGTTCATCAAGAATGGCTGCCTATCATGGCCAGCGATAATAAAGTGAGCCGTCATGGCGAAAAAAACGTGAGTAGACTCCGCCCAACCTGTGAAAATTGGCGGCATGGCGGGTCAGGGACTTGAGCGGGCGACAATTGATTCATTGACTTCTTCTATTCGGCTCAGATTATAGCCGGCCGTGAATTATCGATGCGGGCTTGCCCGCGACCGGAGGTTTTCTCTACGCTTAGACACCGCATCGCGAGCAGGTCGAGGTATGGCGAAATTCGATTCAGGCAAAGACTACTACGAAATCCTTGGCGTACCGAGTACCGCTGCTCAGAGCGAAATCGATAAGCAATACAGACAGCGCGCTCGCTCCGGACATCCCGATGCAGGCGGCAACGAAGACGAGATGAAAGCGTTGAACGAAGCGCGAGACGTGCTGACCGACCCGGAAACGAGACGCGCCTACGACGCTGATCGCAGGGCGGACTCAATCCCAACCGGTTCATCGATAGTATTTGATCACGAAGCGGCTGGACGCGCGGGCAATCTCGAAGTGCCGCTGACCGGCGACGACTTTGCAGGGCTGTGTATGAACGCTGCGATATTACTCGGATTGGGTCTGCCGTTTCTCTTCCTGATTGAAATGCAGTGGGTATTTTTTCTGTGGCCCTTGAGATTTATGGCATTCGCGGCGCTGGCGTATGGTGTGTTCATCGCGAACGCCGCCCTTCGAGCGAGGCTTCGACAGTTGGAAAAGCGCTCTCGAAAATTATCGCATGCCGCTGCTTTGGTTCATCACTGCGTGTTCTGGCTTATCGTTGCGGCGGGAGTGGGTGCTATTTACTTTTCTTTGTACACGGGAAGGCGCTGAGGTAATAGGTCGTTTCGTTTCAGATGTGTTAGTCGATGCATTGATCAAATCCGGAACTTCAACCGATCCATCTTCAAATAGAGGCCCTTTCGCGAGAGGCCCAGTTCTTTTGCCGCCTGCGCCACGTTCCCGGAGGAGCGGCGCAGCGCGTCCTGGATCATCCGTCGCTCGAGCTCGTTTACCGCATCGGATAGTCTCAAATCGCCGAAGGATTCCGCGGCTGCTTCAACAGTTCGATGAGCGGGCTCGGTGACGGATCGCAGCTCGCGGCTTATGCGAACGATCTCAGGAGACAGGCTCTCGACGCCGACGATGCTGTCCGAATCGCTGTAGGCCACCATGCGCCGGAGCTCGTTGCAGAGTTGACGAACATTGCCCGGCCAATCGTAAACCACCATAAGGTCGACCGCTTCTTCAGACATTCTGATTTCGCTCTTCGCCATCTCCTCCTGATAGAGGTTCAGGTAGTAATTGATTAGCGGAGGTATCTCCTCGCGTCGTTCGCGAAGCGGAGGAACCTGAATCCTGATCACGTTGAGGCGATGAAAGAGATCTTCGCGGAATTTGCCTTCGGCAACCGCTCGTTCGAGATCGGAGTTCGTAGCGGCTATCACTCGAACATCGACGTGAAGCGGCTGGTTCTCGCCGATCGGGAGAATTTCGCCTTCCTGGAGGAACCGCAGCAGCTTCGGCTGAAGGTCGAGCGGCAAGTCTCCCATCTCGTCGAGGAAGAGCGTGCCCCGTTCCGCTGTTCGGATGATGCCTTCATTATTGAAGACGGCTCCGGTGAAGGCGCCTCGCCTGTAGCCGAACAACTGGCTTTCAATCATGTCGCGAGGCGACGAAGAGCAGTTGAATGGCAGAAACGTATTGAATCGGCGCGAGCTGCTGGCATGAACCGCGCGGGCTATTAGTTCCTTTCCGGTTCCCGATTCGCCGGTGATCAGAACCGTGACATCGGAGGAGCTGATCTTGTGAATTTGCTCGAGCACGCGGCTTATCGCTCGGCTGGCGCATATGAATCCCGGCAATTCGACTTCGGCAAGCAGGCGAGCCGGATTGAACACCTGCGTCTTTCGAGTCTTGCCCCTGAGCGATTGAACTTCGAGTCCCTGCTCGGCAAGTTGAATAAGCGCCCTGATCATCAGATCGCCCTTTTCGAGCAGCGGATACCGGGGATTAACGAGGCGCAGCAGAAACTGGCTCTGTTGATTATCGGAAAATTGATAGACGCCTTCGCGATCGTACTTATCGGGCTGCAGCGACTCCAGCTTCTCGGCTTCCGATGAGAGCTCGTCACTGGAGAGGCCTACGGACAGGATGATTTTGGGCTTTTCCGAATTTCCATCGGCGATAACCACGGCCCGAGCGGTCACAAGATCGCAGGCGATCACGGCAAGCTCGTGGAGCAACAGATCGCGTGAAACCGCCGCTTGTACCATTCGGCGCGCCACGAAGCCGTCCAGAGCCGAGCCGAAATCCGAGACCGAAGCGGCAGGCGCGGAGTCGCCGTCTCTCCCCCGCAGCTCGTCGAGCAGCTCACGGGCCTCGCGCAGATCGACCGCCGCCCCGAGTCTGGTGAATTCGGCCAAAGCGGTCTCGGTTTCCTTGATGGCCGGCGCCGTCCTGCCCTGCTCTCCAAGCAATCTCGCGTGAACAATTCGATTAACGGCGCGGTCATAACAGTAGCCTCGAACCTCGTATATCGAAGAGCTCTGGCCAAGCGACTGTATGGCGGACGCCGTTTGTCCCGAGGCGGCTTCGATGCGGGCGATAGTCCTCATCAGGAAGCCCCAGATTTTCAAGTTTGGAAACTTCAGCAAATAGGACCTGACGTTTTCGACTATTCGCCGCGCCTCGCTCGCGTTTCCGATTCCAAGCAGCGCCTGAGCGAGCCAGAGCTTAGCATTGGGGACGAGATGCTGCTGATCGCCGATCTTCTCGCCCATCTCAATGGCCATTTGAAAGGAGGCGATCGCATCCGCCGATTTGCCTTGCAGCAGGTAGATCCTTCCTATCGTCGTGTGGGCAATTGATTCGGCCCATTTACTGCTCTTGGTAGAGGAAAGAACTTCTACCGACTTCACGGTCATCTGCTCGGCTTCTTCGAGGCGGCCCTGGCGAACATAAAGCTGGCCCAATGTGTCGAAGGCTGCGCCGACGACCGCTACGCTCGAAGACTTCTCGAGAACAACAATGGCCGCCTTCAACATCTGCTCGGCCCGAGGCCAGTCACCCATCCACATCAGCGCTTCGGCAAAGTTGTTCTGGCTGATCGCGAGGTAGAGATCATTGCCGGCCAGGCGGAAGTGATGAAGGCTCTTTTCGAACGATTCAACGGTCTTGGCCGTGGCTTCGAGATTGTCGTAAGTGATGGCGAGATACATGTACGCGCGGCCTAGCAATTCGTGCTCTTCGCGGCTGCCTATTATTGTGATTGCCTGATTGATCGAATTAAGCGCGTTCTGGTATTCGCCTTCCCTCGCGTTAACATACGCGATGTTGACATAGGACTCGGCAAGTTCTTTCCAATTCCCGACAATTCTGTAGTGCTCGAGCGCGGACGTGTAATGATCTCTCGCGATTCGAACCTCAGACACGACTCGGTAGGCGCGGCCGAGCCCCACACAGCACGCACCCAAACCGCCGTGATCTTCGAGACGGCGGGCAATGCGAATTGCCTGATTGAATAAAGCGATGGCGCGCGGAACGTCGTTGGTGAATGAATACCCCCAGGCCAGGCGGATGAGCACCAGCATCTGGGTTCTTTCGGAGAGGCGATCGAGCTGGGATGAATCTTCGAGGCGGGCGACGACGTCTAGCTGCTCGCGATTTAAGCTGCGCTTCTCGAGCGCCTCGCTGAGCTGGCACCTGATCAGCGCCTCCTCTTCCAAGGAGCGAGGCGCCATGCGAAGGGCGGATTTGAAATAGTCCGCCGCCTCTTCATAGCGGCCGCTGTTCAGAGCGGTTTGTCCGGCTGCAACCGCAGTGTCGATCTGGTTGCCGCCGAGAGGGTTTCGGATCGCCATTGTCACGTTTAGAGCAGTGAGGACCTGCTGATACGCATTAGTTGATCAGACTTCGTTTTCTTGCCTGTTCCCTTAAAGTGCCGCGATTCTATGTGCTGCATGGGTCAAAGTCAAGCACCTCTTATAAACAGGCAGCGCCTATTTTCACAAGTTAGAATGTTCGAACGGAGCTGACCTTTTTTAGAACAGAGTTTGACTTCAACCGAAGTTCGCGGCCTCTTGTCGATCCCGCGGGCCGCAACCAGACTCTGTTCACTTTTATCGACTAGCCGCGGTATTCCCACTTGTTCCGCACTTGAACGGATCCTGCAAAGAAGCGCGGGGCTTCGGCTAACTCGGTGCTCAGAAAACTCACTCCCTGGCTCGAGTGAGGTCGGAGCTTCGAACAGATAAAACAAACTAAAACCGCCCCGCCGACCGGCGCATTCTAACAGCAACGTCACTCAGTAGATACCTGTCAATGACACTTCGAAGAACTTTCGGTAAATAATCCTCGGTCTCTAAAAAGGAGAGGCTAAGTGGACGTTACAAATACACCATCGGTTCGAATCCACCCTGCGATCTGAACCACTATTAGTCTGAATATCGTGTAATGCAGATTAGAGTAAGTGTCGGAGGGAGTGTCAGGTGTCAGCGAGACTGGGTTGGGGTGTCGGGTGTCCGGAGAGGTAATCAAGGAAAGGCAAAGATCCGCGGAAAGACCTCCGGATGGTCCGAGCCGATCGACTCTAGAAACGACAGCAGGCGTCAGGCCGCGGCGAAACCGTGTTAGGCCGAGACCATGTCGCCGCGTTCATCGCTTGGAGCGACTTCGCTTTGCTTGCGATCGTCTGAATGTACAGCCGTGCCTATTGAAGAAGCGGAAGCGCTTGCTAAAGGAAGTATGACCGTGAACTGAGCTCCGAGGTCTTCTCCGGGGCTGTTGGCCTGAATCGTTCCCCCGTGCAGCTCAACCAGTGTTCGAGCAAGCAATAGTTCTCTGCAAGAGGATTGTTTATACGATTCCGTAGCGCCATCCCCGCGGTAGAACCGATCAAAGATCGAGGGCAGGTCTTCCGGGCGAATCCCTCTGCCGGTGTCGGTGATTACGATGCTCGCGTGGTCCTCCGTTCTCTCCAACAGAACGTCGACCTTTCCGCCCGGCCGATTGTATTTGACGGCATTAGTCAAGAGAATCCAGACAACTTGTTGAAGTCGATTGGCGTCGCCCGCCACTATCCCGGCGGATGATTCAGGCGATAGGTACAGCGCAATCCCTCTTGCCTCCGCCGCCGGCTGTATATTTGCGAGAGCTGCCTCGATGACAATCGACAGATCGACAGGCTTCCAGTCGAACCGAATACTGCTTCGATCGAGCCGGGCCGCGTCGAGCCTGTCTTTGATTAACCTGGACTGAGTCCTTGCGCTGTTCTCGATCGTTTCGAGAGCCTCATCCATCGTTGCCTGGTCAACGGGAGTAGATTTCAGAAGTCTGGCCCAACTGAGTATCGCTTCGAGCGGCCCGCTCAGCTCGGGCGCGAGGTCGTTCACGAACTCATCCTTAGCGAGCCAGGCCGTCTCGGAGTCTTCAATTGCGGCTCTCTCCTGCTCGCGCAGATTGTCCCGCTCCGCTTCGATCTGCTTACGATCGGTTATATCGACGCACGATCCGACGTAGCCGGTGAGTCGGCCTTTCGATAAGCGCGAAGGCATGCCTTCGTCGCGGAGCCATCGATACGGACCGTCGCCTTCACGATGGCGGTATTCCATCTCGAATCCGGCTGCTTTCTTGACCGCGTTACCGTAGATCTCGACACAGCGCTCGTAGTCTTCGGGATGAATGCCGCCCTCCCACTCCATCTCATCCCCCGGCTTGAGATTGGTGAGTTCCAGCCATTGCCTCTTTGATAAGCTGCTTGCGTCGTCGTGGGAAATCCAGAGCCGTACCGTGTGGGGCGCGGCTTGACCTCGTTGCTGCTCCTCCTGCCCGGCCTCGGATAAGGCCCTTAAACAGCTCTCGTTATTGCGAAGGCCTTCCTCCGCGTCGCGAATGCGAAGAAACATCTTTATGGCGGTAAGAATTTCTATGTCAGCGGGACAGTTCAGATATGCATCCGCGCTGGAGAGCTTCTCGTCTGTCAGGATTGTTTGTTCCGCGTATGAGAGCCGCAAGAGCGGAATCGATGAAGTGGATGTGTCGCTCTTGAGCTTGCGGACGAACTCCTCCGCGCCTGGATCGGGTAAATCGGAATTAAAAAGGATAAGACGGATTTGGTTTGAGAGTATGGCTTGCAATGCTTCGGAGGCGGTTGCCGCCTGGACGATCGAAAATCCTTCACGCTCGAGCGATTCGCTGACCATCGCCCGCCGCGACTCATCTCGATCCAGGTTCAGGATAGCATCACCCTGCATAACGCCGCTCATAATCCGAGGGAGACTCTATTCCGATTCATCGAAGCGAACAAGGCTTAGCGGCTTCGGACTGCAGGGAACACAGGAGGGTTCAGAATTCGAGACACGAATCAAAGGACGCAGTATAAGGCACGATGGTATCCTCTTCCGAACCGCAAGGGATCCATTCAGTTTCCGACGCAAGTGATGAATCTTAGCGAATGGGCACGGGACAAGCAGGAAGCAATGCGACTGACTTGTCTTTCGCCGGAAGCTTCATGCGTAACCTCTTTACCGCTCGAAGCACCAGCTCCGATAGAGGACTCCGGCTCGGCCCGGACCCCTTCCATCCCAAGTCAAAGACCAGCGGGACCGCCGTGCGGACGAGGACTCTACTAGCGCCGCCATCCCGCCAAATCCCCAGACCTCCTTGCAATTCCGATCTTGGCCCGTACCCATCGGCGGTGACTAGAGCAACGGATAGGCCATAATCCACATCGGCGGCATGCGTCCAAATCCTTAATAATTCTTATCATACGCATTTAGCAAACCTACAACGCCTGTCTTTCATTCGTACATCGACCGATGGATATCAATACACTCCGTGCGTCCCGTCTTCTGTCTTTCGATGATGAGAAACATAGAGTGCGAAGCGAGGCACAATGCTTGCGGGACAAGCATAGGCTGCAATTAAACGGCGGCGGAGACGAATACCTATGGAATTAGGCCACCAGACGATGACGCTGACCTCCCTGTTGATTCTCCTGCTCATCGCGGGAATCTGCGGAGCTATAGGGCAGTCGATAGCCGGTTATAGCCACGGGGGTTGTTTGGCGTCGATTGCGCTCGGGTTTATAGGCGCGCTGTTGGGAATGTGGATCGCCGGCGCGCTCGGCCTGCACGAAATATTTGCCGTCGATGTTGGCGGCCACTCATATCCCGTCGTCTGGTCGATCATTGGATCTGCCCTGTTCGTCGCCGCGCTTGGTCTCTTCCGGCGACGCTGGATAGCGTGAGGGCGGGCAAAAGAAGGGAACAGAAAACATGACTGAAGATCAAAAATTGGCGGTCGACGAGTCGGAACGAGTAGCTCGCTATCAGGAGCTTAAAGGAACTGTTCGCGAAGGCATGCAGGCCGAGATCGCACGGCAGGTCGAAGATAAAGACCGGCAGCGCCGAGAGCAGGCCGCGGTGATCGGCGACCGATTAGAGGAAAAGTCTATCCGGGAGATCGCCTCCACCGAAACGGAGATTGAACGAGCGAGAGGCGCTGCTCGCATCTCGCAGGTCGTCGACTACATATTCTTTATCATTTATGCACTCATAGGTCTGGAAATTTTTCTGGAGGTGCTTGGCGCGCGAGATTCAAGCGGGTTCAAACGATTTATCGACGCGCTGACCGCGCCGTTGCTGGGTCCCTTTTATCGACTGCTGCCGGATCTGGGCAGCGGGCGCTTCCAACTGAGGGTTTCGGATATCGTCGCGCTGGTTGTGTACATTTTGCTTCACCTGGGAATCAACGGACTCTTGAGACTGCTCGCGGAGAGAAAGACTACAATCTGAGAATCGAACGAAGAGTTTTAGGCGTGAAGCGACTGAAACGCGTAACGGAGGTTTATGTTAGATGATTAGAAAACTCAAATCGGGCGAGTATCGACTATATTCCCGTAAGAAGGATCCCAAAACAGGAAAACGGAAGAACCTCGGAACCTTCGATAGCAGGGAAAAGGCCGAGCATCACGAGAGAGCTGTTCAGTATTTCAAGCACAAGGGTTGACCGCGTACTCACTAAACCATAGTTGCTTCAAATACCCTCGTGTATCCCTCCCTGATCTATTGTCTGTTTAGCATTCACCTCCCCTTTCCTCCCCTTGACAGGGGTAGATGGTGTTCGTAGAATCCGGACGTTTGTAAGTAGATGATTGGATCCAGCTAAGCTCTGCCGTAAAAGAAGAATAAACAAAAGAGAGAGTTAGAATGAGTACCACTCTTGAACCGGAGCAGACCACACCCGCGACTCTGGCCGAAGGTAAATATGTCTATTGCATAATCCAGGTGAAGGAACCACGCTCATTCGGACCTATGGGAATTGGCGGTCGAGGCGATGAGGTATACACAGTTCACTACGGCGATATCGCTTCGGTCGTTTCAAACACACCGCTCGTGGTTTATGACCCGACACGCGAAAACGTGTTCGCTCACGAACAGGTCAACGAGACAGTGATGAGCGAGTTCACAGTCTTACCGATGGCGTTCGGCGCGCTGTTCCGCACCGAACAGGACATCATAGAACTGATGCGCGGAACCTATGACGCGCTGCAAGACGTCTTTGCGAAGATGGAAGGCAAGGTCGAGTTCGGCCTCAAAGTCAATTGGGATCGCGACCGCGTAATAGCGGGAATCGAAGACGAAAACGAAGAAATTCGCAATCTCAAGGATCAGATCACCCTGCGAGCGGGCGGCTCTACCTATTTCGCTCGAATGCAGCTTGGCCGCCTGGTTGAAGGAGCGCTCATCGAACAGGCCGATGCGTACGTTCGGGAAGTCTATTCCGCGCTCCGCGACGTCGCCGTTGCCTCCCGCGCAAACAAGGCGATAGGCGACAAAATGATTTTAAATGTCGCTTTCCTTGTCGAGCGCGCCCGCGAGACCGAGTTCGATCAAATGGTCAAAGAGATCGCGGCCAGGTACGATGGGAACCTCTCGTTCAAGTACAGCGGGCCGTGGCCGCCCTACAATTTCGTTCACATAAGGCTGAAGCTGGAACGCGGAAGCGTGGAGTCGGAATCGATTCTGAGGTGACGCCGATGTTTCTTATCGATGACATCCTGCTGGCGCCCATCAGCGGATTCAGTTTCATCTTGGGTCAGATTCAGAAAATCGCGGACCAGGAGTTGAACGACGAAAGCGTCATCAAGCATCAGTTGCTCGAGCTCGAGATGCGGCGTGAGTTGAACGAGGTCTCGGACGAAGAGCATCGAGAAATCGAAGCCGAGTTGTTCTCCCGGCTTCGCGTAATCAAAGAGCGCCAGCAAGAATCACTCAGCCAGATTCACACCGCCCAGTCCTCATCCATAGTGGTCGAGACCAACTTTGACGACGAGGAGTTCTGGAACCACGGCGAAAACTAAGGATGTGACTTCCAGGAAATCCCCTCCTCCCTCCCGAGCAAAGAAGAAGTCAGAATCATCGTCCGTCACGATTCCCGAAACCAGGTTCTTCTTTTTCGGAGGCAAGGGCGGTGTCGGTAAGACGACCGTCGCCTGCGCGACCGCGCTGTGCTTGCTTGAGCAGGCGCGGCAGGACGAGCGCATTCTCTTGTTCTCTACCGATCCCGCGCATTCACTCTCGGATATCCTCGATATAAAGATCGGCCCTCGCATTGTCGAAGTAGCGGCACGGAAACGAGCAAAGCTTTTCGCGCGCGAGATGGACTCCGCCGCTGCTCTAGATGCCTTCAAAAAAGAACACGGATCGACGCTCGCGCGAATCGCGGACGAAGGCACCTTTCTGGATCGAAGCGACATCAACGAAATCCTGAATCTCTCGCTGCCGGGAATGGACGAAGTGATGGGGTTGTTCGAGCTCAGCGAGACCGCTGGCGATGGAGAATACGCTCGAATCGTCGTGGACACCGCCCCGTCGGGTCACACGACGCGGCTTCTTCAACTGCCGAAGGTGTTCGCTCAATGGATCAATGCACTCGACCTTATCGCTGAAAAACACCGCTTTCTGATCGCCCGTTTTGCGCGGCGAAAGCGGGCGAAAGCCGACGAAATTGAATTATTCCTCTCGGAACTCGGTAAGCGGCTCGACCGCGTGCGCGAGATGTTGTACAAGCCCAAAACTACCGCGTTCACGCTCGTGACAATCCCCGAAGCGATGATCGTCGAGGAGACCTCCCGTTACTTCGCGTTTCTTCGAAGTGAAGGCGTGCCGATAACCGATCTGATCATCAATAGAGTGGAGAGGCCGCGAAATGACTGCGGCTTTTGCGGCGCGCGCGCAACGGCCCAGCAGCCGATGTTAAAAAGAGTGCGGCGAGAGTTCAAAGGACTTCGATGTCATTTTGTGCCTCAGGCCGCCCACGCTGTACGCGGCCAGGCGGATCTCACCGAAATTGGCCGCCGGATTTGGAACGCCTCTTCTGAAGGCGAGATGGGAGATCAACTCGCGGCGACAAGGCGGCCGGCGCCAGGAGGTCACAAACCGAAAAAGAGTATCGCGAGTCACCCGGACTCAGCGGGGTTAACGCTCGAGCCTCGGCGCCTGCTTATATTCGGAGGCAAGGGAGGTGTTGGTAAGACAACGATGGCCGCGGCTGCATCACTCGCGCTTGCGGAGCGAAACCGCCGCTCGCGCGTGCTCGTGTTTTCCACGGATCCGGCTCACTCGCTGTCCGACAGCTTTGACGAGAACATAGGCGAGCTCAAGCGCGGAGTCGCCGGGCTTCGGAATCTTGATGGCATTGAAATAGACCCCGCGGCGCGATTCCAGCAATTCAAGGAGCGATATCAAAGATGGAGCGATGAATGGTTCGACTCGCTTACGGGCGAATCGGGATGGGAGATTCAATTCGATCGCGATGCCATGAGAGAAATAATGACTCTTGCGCCGCCCGGCATAGACGAAATAGCGGCGCTCGGGGCGATAAGCGAACTGCTGCGCGACGGATCGTATTCTTCGATCGTGCTTGATACCGCGCCGACCGGCCATCTGGTGCGTTTTCTGGAACTGCCGGACATTGCGCTTTCATGGGTGCGCATTTTCATGAAGCTGCTGCTGAAGTACAAAGCGGTGGCGGCGGAAGAGAACATAGCTCGCGAGCTGGTCACGATGTCAAAAAACATCAAGCGCGTCGCCGCGCTGCTGGTGGATAGCGATAAGTGTGAGTTCGTAGGCGTAGCGATTCCGGAACTCGCAAGCCTGGAGGAGAGCATCAGACTCGCGCGTGACCTGGAGAGGCTCAGAGTCCCGATGCGGCGGTTGATCGTCAATAACGTAATACCTTCCACGGCCGCGAAGTCCTGTGACTGGTGTAATGAGCGGCGCACCGAGCAACAAGAGATCGTTCATTCGTTTCGTCGTCGATTCCGCGCGAAGGCTACGGTCTTTATCGGCGAGCAACAGCCTCACGAAGTGCGCGGGCCCAAACTGCTGCGGGAGTATTTCTCAAGCGTGCGCGAGTCGACTAGGTCGAGCAAATAAGATCATCTGTCGATAAAACTCATGAAAGCAGAAGAACGCTCAATCCTTTTATCTTGCAAAAACGGTTCTGACCGGCGTACAAAAGATGACCTCGGCAAGATTCCCGCGAAAGGCTTCGGTTCTGCATGCCGAAATCAAAGATCCTGGTAGTAGACGACACGCTGGACACCCGCGAGCTGATTCACCTTCATTTAACCTCTGAAGACTTCGACGTTATACTCGCTGCTAATGGTCAGGAAGGATTGTACCTGGCGAATGCAGAGCGCCCTGACCTGATAATCACTGATGTCGAAATGCCCAAGCTGAACGGAATCGAAATGATAAAAGAGCTAAGGGTTCGGCCGGGGAGTCAGAGTATCCCAATTCTGGTTCTAACCGCCGCGACGCAAGAAGTGATGGATGACGCCATTAGAACGGGAGCCACCCGCGCGATTTCCAAACCGCTACTTTTTGACGAGTTGGTAGCCGACGTCAAAGAGCTATTGGCGGATTCAGGCAAAGAGCCGCCGACTGGAGAGTGAGCGCTCCGGCAAGGCAGAGAAGCGATCAAGCACCGGAAGCCGCCGAATCGATGAGCCCACGCGAATCCAAGGCTAGCGAACGAACGGACCCGAAGCGAAAAGCCGGCGACGCTCTTTATGTTTATTGTGTCGGCGGCGCCGAAGATCTCTCAAAGACAATTGAAAAAGACTGTCCCGGTGCGATCGAAGCGGACGCGGGTATCGAACTGGTTTCCAGCGGTACGCTTGCTGCCGTTGTGAGCGCGGTGCCGAGAAGCGACTATGCGGAAGAAGTACTCGAGAGTAGATTGGCCGATCCCGAGTGGACGGCGGTTCGAGCAATTCGCCACGAAAGGGTAGTCGAGTTCTTCGCCGCGCGGGCCGCCGTTGTGCCGCTGCGATTCGGCGCAATCTACTTCAAGAGCAGCGGGGTCAAGCTGATGCTCGAGGAGCGAGAGGAAGAACTGAAGGCGATCATCGGCCGTCTGCGGGGAAGGGAAGAGTGGGGCGTGACCATATTTCGAGACCGCGCGATGTTGTTGAAGGCCGTCACTTCCTTAAGCGAACGCCTCCGCGCCCTGGAGGCCAGAGCCGCGGCCGCTTTCGCCGGCGAGGCATATCTTTTGCGCAAGGAGATCGAGTCTTCGTTGGCCGACGAAGCGCGAATCGAATCGAAGCGCGTGGCCGGTTTAATAGAACACGGACTCGCGGCCGCAAGCGATGCGGAAAAAAGGCTGCGCGTGTTGAAGCCTGAGCCGTCCGCGCGCGGCGACATCGTCGCGAAGATGGCTTTTCTGGTTTCACGCAGCCGCTTCTCCGAATTTCGCGCTGCGGCGGAGCAGTTGGCCGTTGAGCATGGAGCAGCAGGCTTTCAAATTGAGCTGACAGGTCCGTGGCCGGCGTATAACTTCGCCTCGGAGCAGCAATGACCGACATACTCGACGACTTCGATGAGAATGAGCTGTCTCTGCTCGAGACGTTCGATCACGTTCTTAGCCGAGGACTGGTGATCAGCGGTCAGATAACGATTTCGGTTGCCGGCGTGGATCTTATCTATCTCGGTCTCAACGTGTTGTTGAGCTCCGTCGAAACAATAAAAGAGATCTTGCTCAGCCGCGAGGAAGCACATGCCGAAATTTCCGCGATCGGCTCCGCGGCGAATCAATTACAAAAGCCGGAATAGATCAACGTGAGCCTATATGCATATTGCCTCGGTGACGACATCAAGCTCGAAATGATCGGCTCGAGCGGGGTAGCGGAAGCGCCGGTGTATCTCATCGATACGCGCGGCCTCGCCGCGGTGGTGAGTGATTTCGATGGGGCGATGGTTCCGGTAAACAGGGGCGCCGTTCTTTCGCACGAGAGAGTCGTAGCTTCGATTCTGGCCGCTACAACACCGCTGCCGTTTCGCTTCGGTACGCTGGTGAGTCAAGAGAAGCTAGAGTCCTATGTCGAATCGAATTTTGAAAAGCTCCTTCTTCAATTGAACCGTGTGCGAGGATCGGTCGAGATGTCGGTGAAGATCATCTGGCGTCCTGAAAAAAAAGATGATGAAGGCGCGGAACGCTCAAGAGTTGTTTCGGCTGAAACCGGACCGGGAAGCCGTTTTTTGATGGCAAAGCGCCGCGAGCTCGAAGAGTCTGAGTCGTTGAAGGAGCACGGCGAAGAAATCGCGAGCTGGCTTGCGTCGATTGTGGAATGTTGTGTTCGCGAATCCGTGGTACAGGTCAGGCCGGGAGGTTCGCTGGCGTTATCGGCGGCGCACCTTGTCGAGCGACATCGACTTGAGGAATATCGCCACAGGGTGTCCGCCGGGCTGGCCGAGCGAATCGCTTTACGCTTCTTGACGAGCGGCCCCTGGCCACCGTACAGTTTCTGCGACCTCAGCGGTTGAGCCTGTATTTCTCGGCAATGGATCAACCGCGCTCTGGGTTTTTCAACAGCCCGGCTTTAATTTATGGGACATAGTGAGGGCTCTCAGTCAGGCTCGGAACCCGACATCGAGACCTCGGACGCGAGCGAGTTTGTAGGTGAACTCAAACGCCTGACGGGAGCGTTACCGGATCGCATCAATGTTGATGCGCAGTCGGTTGAGCATGGACTGGTCAAGCTGGTTCTATCGCTCATTGAATTCATCCGTCGTTTGCTCGAGAAGCAAGCGATCAGGCGGATGGAAGGCGGAGGGCTCTCTCCGCGGGAAGTCGAGGATCTCGGGTTGGCCCTGATGGCGCTCGAATCCAAGATGCAGGAGCTGAAGTCGCAGTTCGGATTGCAGGACGAGGACCTCAATCTGGATCTTGGTCCAATCGGAAGGTTGTTGTGACAGTCGCGGTCAGTGTGATTCCTATATGTCAAATGAGCGGTCTAACCTGATTACATCGCGTCCGCCGGGACTGGTGGATGTGCTGGACCGGATTCTGGATAAGGGACTTGTCGTCGCCGGCGACATCAAGGTATCGCTGGCGAATGTGGAGTTGTTGACGATACAGATACGCTTGCTTGTTTGTTCGATCGACAAAGCCGAGCAAATCGGACTCGACTGGTGGCGATATGATTCGAATTTGACTGCCCGCACGGAAGCGACTGCGAGTGAGAATCGTCTCGGCAGGCGCATTGCGGAGTTGGAGGCGGCGGTTGAGAGGCTTTCCCCCAGATCGGCTCCCGACGCCGCACCATCAGCCCGCTCCGCCCGGCGTGCGCCGGCGGGACCGAAACGGCGAAAGAAACGGACCGAGTCTTAGCTCGGCCGTAATCCGATTTGCGATGAATGGCCGTTCGCTCAGCCTATTAATGCTAGCCCCATTTATCTAGGAGGAACTCAATAAATGGCCGTTGAAAGAGCACCAGGAGGAACCAGTCTAATCGACGTGCTCGACCGCGTGCTTGATAAAGGCATCGTCGTCGACGCATGGGTTCGCATCTCCCTCGTTGGTATCGACCTGATAACAGTTGAAGCGCGTATTGTCGTCGCCTCGATCGATACCTATCTGAAGTACGCCGAAGCGGTCGGCTTGACTCAGCCGGTTTCAAGACCCGCAATTTCGGGCGGCGACGCCGCATCCGATGAAGAGTTCCGCCGAAGGCCAGTCGCGGATCGAGAGAGAAGATAGGAACCGCGGAGTGAAGTGAGGGCGGAGGCAGCGCCTCCGCCGTATTGAAATGGAAGACCGGCTTCTGCAATCACCCGAACACGCTGCCGCCGAAGCGGCCGGCGATAGAGGAAACAACGGCGTCGGCCTGCTGGCTCAGCAATACGAGATCCTGTTCAGAATGACGGGGCAGATGTTGCTCGATGCGGGCGTGAGCGAACAGGTGACACTGGCGCTCGAGTTTCTGACCGCCGAGATGGGGTACACCGAAGCCGCGATCGCGCTGATCGACGAGCGCAACTCTACTCTCTGCGTCAGAATGGCCGTGGGCTTCCCTTCCAGCGCCTCCGTTGAAAAAATCGAGATGCCGCTCGATTCCGGCGAACCCGGTGTATCGGTTATCTATAATGGACAACCGGCGTGGATCTCGCGCGATTCGGAGCATTCATTCGCCGGCGGCAATACCAACAGTGAAGATATCTTCGCGATTCCCCTATTCGGCGTTCTAGTCGATCAGGATAACCCCGACGGAGACGCGCCGCGCATTGTGATGGCGCGCGGCCGGTTCTGGGAGCCGGAGGCTACTTGTATCGGAGTCTTGTTTGTGGGCTCTAACAGGAGCTGCATCGCGCCCGAGACAATTAAGTTTCTGCAGCTCTTTGCTCACCGCGTCGGCTTTCTCATTGCTTCAGCCATTCGCACGGAGCGGCTGGTCGCGAAGGTCACCGAGCTTCAGCGAGAGCGCCAGCGCGTCGAGTCGATAATGGAATCGGTAGCCGATCCCATTGTGCTCACCAACATCGATAATGAAATTCTTCTTCAAAACAGGCGCGCGGAGCAATTATTCAGCGGCTCCGAGGAGGCCAGCGAAGGCAAGCGGAGAGCGCTCAAGCTGAATGACCTTCTATTCTCCGCTTATCTTTCGAGCGGCACGGTCAGCTCGACCGAAACTCTCGGAAAAGACCTAACCCTTGTAGATCCGATCGAAGGTTCGGAGATCCATTTCGAGGTCGTGTCCACTCCCGCTCTCAACGAGCGAGACGAGCGAATCGGCCTCGTATCGGTGTTTCGGGACGTAACCGATCTCAGAAAAGCCAACGAAGAGCTTGCCCGCAACTACAAAAAATTGACTCGGGCCGAAGCCGAATCCCGCCGCGAGCGCGATCGGCTCAATCTCATAATCGAGAACGTCGGTCATCCGGTCGTCGTTACGGATGCGAGCGGGAACTTCGAGCTTTTCAATCGCCGCGCCGGATTGCTCTTTCAACACGAACAGCTTCTGGTGCGTCGCGCCGAGTCTCCGGACAGGCGAGTCGAACCCGCGACCTCGCGGTCACTCGCGGCGGTGCGAGCGAATTCAGTGAAGCTGACGTCTTTCATATCCGGACTGGCGTCTGAGTCGCATTCCGACAGGCAAGCGGAGATAGAGCTGATCGATCCTGAAACCGCGGAATCGCTGCCGATGGAAATAACATCGGTCGAAGTGCTGGACAACAGGGAGCAGGTGACGGCCGTAGTTTCAGTGCTGCATGACCTGTCCGAAATACGCGAGCTGGAACGGCGGCGAATCGAACAGAAGCTCTTCGAGTCTGAGAAGCTGGCGGCTCTCGGAACTCTCGCGGCGTCAGTCGCGCACGAAGTCAATAATCCCCTCGAAGCGATCAAGAACTCGCTTTACCTTCTGCAAGCGAAAAAGGACCAGGCCTCTACTTCGCGCTTTCTAGAGATAGCGCTGAAGGAGACTCAGCGCGTCTCCCAAATTATTCGGCAGTTGCTGGGATTTGCGCGGCCTTCGGGTATTCCCGAGCGAGTCGATATCAATCAATTAATTGAAGACACCTTGACTCTTCTCGAGCGAAAGCTACACCATGCCGGCATTATTCTCAGGCAGAAGCTTGAGCCGCGGCTGCCTCCGGTAAACGGATATGCGGACCAGTTGCGGCAAGTCTGGCTGAACGTCATACTGAACGCTCAGCAGTCGCTCGATGGCGGAGGGACGATAACGATCAAGACGATGCGTTATAAACGGCCGGGACAACCGTCCGTTCTGATCGAGATCAGCGACACGGGCCCTGGAATAAGCCAAGAAAATATCGAGCGCATATTCGAGCCGTTCTTTTCAATGCGGAAAGAAGGGACGGGGCTGGGACTCTGGGTCACTCATAACATCGTGCGACAGCACGGTGGGCAGATCGAAGTAACAGGCAATGGGGACAAGGGCACCGCGTTTCGAATCATCCTCCCGATAGACGCGCCGGGACCGACAACACCAAAGGAGCAAGAAGAAAGATAGGCAGCCGCAACCCTGCCGATCTTTTAACGAAAAACATCATGGCTACAGCTATGGGCTATCGGAATCACATGGACTCCGACGAACCTAATATACACAGCTACCCGGCTCGGCTGCTCGTCGTCGATGATGAAGAAAGTGTCGCGGTAACTATCGGCGAAGTATTGCGCATGGAAAGTTTTCAAGTCGATATCGCGTTTAGCGGGCAGGAAGCTCTGAGCCGGCTCCAGGAGACGCAATACGATCTCGTGCTTACCGATCTTCATATGGAAGCCACCAACGGGCTGTCGGTTTTGACCGAGTTGCGCCGGTCGTCGCCTCACACAATCGCGCTGGTGCTGACCGGCTTCGCATCGCTCGAATCCGCCATTGCGGCGATGAGACACGGCGCATACGACTA
>Ga0066687_10000097_pt1 | contig 23610 bp, 23 predicted proteins | sample GraSoiAngelo_136_FD_65630 | JGI IMG/M metagenome (GOLD analysis project Ga0066687, IMG submission 65630) | Grasslands soil microbial communities from the Angelo Coastal Reserve, California, USA - 14_0929_09_20cm | ecosystem: Environmental > Terrestrial > Soil > Grasslands | place: USA... | reverse complement strand
CTGCTCAACCGCAGGGGCGGCATCTACTGGCGGGTGGGCTAGGTCGCCCCGGCTGCCCCCCGTTCGAAGATGTAGTAGACCGCCGTAGCTCCAACGATCCCGAGCGCGAGCATGGGCGAGAGGAACGCCGCCCCAATCGCCAGGATGTAGATCAGCCCGCCGATGGTGAACCGCAGCCAGGCGGATCGCTGGAGGTCCGACGGGATCGGGTGATGGCGTCGCCCGTCGCCCAGGGACCAGGCGAATAAGGCGCCGAATCCGATCGCCATGCCTTCGAGGATTACGCAATACAGGGCCATCGCAAGCTTGGAATCGGCACCGCCTTCGGTCAGGTAACTCGCCATCAGCGCGGTCCCGAAGGGAATGGCGACTACGAACAGGAGCAAGCCGAGATTGATGAAGAGGACCGTCCGATCAACCCGAGCCAGGTCCTGGACCAGCGCGTGGTGGTTGACCCAGATGATGCCGACCGTGAAGAAGCTGACGACGTAGGCGACGAAGACCGGCCAGCGGTGACCGAGCTGGTCGATCAGGGGTCCGTGTCCCGGTCCCTCGACCGCCAGATTCAGGGCAAGGAGCGTAATGGCAACGGCGATCACGCCGTCGCTGAACGCCTCGAGCCGGGCGCGGCTCACCCGAGCGGCCTTCCGGCAGCCGGCTTTCGCCCGTTAACTAGTAGACGTCCTCTTTCCGACTGTCCTCGTCCAGCTCGGGAACTTCGACATCGTCTTCGCCGGCCTCGACGGTGTGCATCCCATCGAGGTCCTCGGCCGGCTCCTCGGTGTCGTCCTCATTGTCCTCGACGTCGGCGCGGGCAATCAGCGATTCCTTGGCATAGGGCCGGAACTCCTCCCGTCCTTTCTTGATCGGGAACGACGGCCGGCCGAAGAACTTCGGATCCTGGTAGGTCTCGCGAACGATGATCTTGACCGCGCCGCCATCGCAGTTGGCGACGGCTCCCGAATAGCGGTTGCCGCCCTCGAGGAACTTGATCAGCCGGCGGCCGAGCGCATGCTCCAGGTGGCCCAGGGAAACGCCGCGCACAGTCTCGACGTTCATGGTGTCGCCACTGACGATCAGCTTGACGGGGTCGCCGCCGGAGACTTTGCTGCAGGGATCGCCTTCCGCGTGAACGTGGAGGGCGGTCAGCGCCGTCTTCCCGGTCTCTTCGATGAAGGCGTCGACGTCGACCCTGGCCTTCGAGGCGGGAACCGGCTGGCCGCCGCGCATGGCCTGCAGCTTGCCCAGGTTCTTCTGGGCGATCGGGTTCACCGGATTCGTCTTCAGGGTTGCCTGGTAGGCCTCGGTGGCCTCGTCGAAGTGGCCGAGCTCGGTGTAGGCCTTGCCCAGGCGATTGAGCGTGTCCTCATCCGGGCCGAAGCGGTCGATGATGTTGCGGTTCAGCTGAACCGCCTCCGCCCACTTGCTGGCGAGGGCCAACTCGATGGCCTCGTCGACGTACTGGGCCCGGGGTTTGATCCGCTCTGCGAATTCCGCCATCATGATGCCCTCCTCAGATGCGTGCTATACCCTACGCGCGGCCGAAAAGCATTGTCAAGCCTGCGCTCGAATTGCCCGGCATCACAACGTGTGAGCCCCGCGAATGCTTGCTTGGGGCCGTCCACATTATTAGATAGGTATTAGAGCCGTTGCCCTCCTTGTTGCACCCAGCCCGCCCAGGTTGTATAAAGAGTCACGCCTTGGGGCCTTCGGGTGCCGGGCGTATTACCAGCACATTCAAGGAGGAAGGTATGAGATTGCCGAAGTTGCTCGCCGGGCTCGCGGTGGCGAGCGTGGCGCTGGCGGCGTGCGGCACGGCGAACAACGCCGGCGGGAACGCCAACAAGGGCACGATCAAGGTTGGCGTCGACCTGCCTGAGTCGGGGGCAGAGACGTCCAACGGCATCCCGACACTGAACGGGGTTAAGTTCGCGGTTTCCCAGCTGAAGTCCGTCGACGGGTTCACCCTCCAGGTGTTCAACCTCGACGATGCGGTCAACGGGGTCCATGACCCGCAAAAGGGCGCCCAGAACGTACAGCAGTTCGTTGACGACACTAAGGTGCTGGGCGTGATCGGACCCTTCAACTCGAGCGTTGCGCGCGCCGAGATCCCGATCACCAACCGGGCCCACCTGGTCCAGATCAGCCCGGCAAACACCAACCAATGCCTGACCAAGAACGTCTACATCCCGCAATCACTGAGCGGAAAACCGGACGTCTCCTGCAAGGACGCCGGTGTGGCTGCTCCAAGCGACCTTCGCCCGACCGGAACGAACAACTACTTCCGAGTCGCCACCACCGACGACAACCAGGGTCCGGCCATGTCGGACTACGCCTACAACACCCTAAAGATCACCAAGGTCGGCGTCGCCTCCGACGCCGAGGCCTACGGCAAGGGCATCGCCGACACCTTCAGCACCCGCTTCACCAAAAATGGCGGCACGGTCGTCAAGCGACAGGACTTCCCCAACGCCTCGCACGTCAGCGATTTCAAGTCATTCCTTCGCGCGGCACTCGCCGCGGGCGCCCAGGGCATTTACTTCGGCGGGACCGATAGCAACAATGCCTGCGTCGTCCGCAACCAGATGAAGGGAATCTTCCCGGACAGCGCCCCATTCCTGGGCGGCGATGGGATCGTCACCGGCCAGTGCATCAAGGACGCCGCGGCTCAGGCCATCGGGATGTATGGCACGGTTGCCACCGTCGCCGCGGAGAAGGTGTCAGGCGCGCAGGCCACGATCAGCGCCTTCAAGCAGGCCTATCCGAACTCAAGCGACTACGGCGCCTACACGATGCCGGCCTACGACTGCGTCAAGATCCTGGTTGCGGCGATCGATAAGGCGATCAAGGCAAACAACGGCAATATGCCGAGTCGCCAACAGGTCCTCGACCAGATGAACAAGGTCGACTACACGGGTGTCCTCGGCCACACGAGTTTCGACCAGAACGGAGACACCACTAACAAGGTGATCACGGTGTACACCGTGAAGAACGCCACCACCGGGTGGGAAGTCGACAGCACGGTCAACGTGTCGAGTTAACCGGCAGCGTATAAAGAAGGAGGAGCGGGCGACCGCTCCTCCTGATTACAAGTGGCAACACTGTCGACAGCGCTGAAGAGCACCCGAACCGCGCTCAGCGGCACCATGGGGACCTGGCTGTTCCTGGGGGCAGCGATCCTGATCCTCGGCGTCCTCCTCTTGCCCAAGGCGGTGTCCAATCCATCGTTCTTCCTGCAGATCCTTATCTATGGCGTTGCGGACGGCGCCATCTTCGCCCTGATTGCCCTCGGTTACACGATGGTCTACGGCATCATCGAGCTGATCAATTTCGCCCACGGCGACATCTTTACCCTGGGCGCCTTCATTGCGATCCCGCTCGTCGGCCTCTTCGGTTTCACCGACAGCACCCAGTTCTCCCTATCGGTCATGCTGATCTTGCTGCTCGTCACGGCGGCCGTCATGCTCATCGACGGCGGGATCAACGTCGCCATCGAGCGGCTGGCCTATCGGCCGCTACGGAACGCGCCGCGGCTCGCCATCTTGATCACGGCCGTCGGCATGTCGTTCATTCTCGAGGGGGCCATGTACCTTTGGCGCGGCGCCAACAACGTCCACTTCCCGGATGTCCTGCCCGGCAATCGCCTTTCCCTGCCCGGCGGCGCCTCCGTCGGAGTCAAGGACTTGATCGTCATCGGCAGCACCCTCGTCCTGGTGTCGCTGTTGAACACGTTCATCACCACCTCCAAGCTGGGTAAGGCGATGCGCGCCACCGCCCAGGACCGGGAGGCCTCCCAGCTAATGGGCATCAACATCAACCGCACCATCGCCGCCACCTTCTTCATCGGCGCCGCGCTGGCGGCTGCCGGCGGCGTCATCTTCGGCCTGTACTTCAACAACATCCGGTTCGACGAGGGCTTCACGGCGGGCCTATACGCCTTTACCGCCGCGGTGTTCGGCGGCATCGGCAACATCCAGGGGGCGGCCTTCGGGGGACTCTTCATCGGCCTCGTGGCGGCCTTCTCGACGGCCTACTTCCAGGCGGCGCTGACCGACGTCTGGATCTTCGCCATCCTCATCCTGGTCCTCGTCTTCCGGCCCACCGGACTGCTGGGGATGCAGGTTCCCGAAAAATGAGCCGCCAGCTGCTGCGCAACGACTTCGCCATGCGCTGGGCACGGGGTACATTTCGCGACCGAAACCGCACGATTTACACACTGCTGATCATCGGCGCGCTGCTGTTTCCCAGCTTCGCCGACCTGACCACCGGGGGCTCGGGAAACCACCTCGTCAGCACCGCAGCTGACGCCGGCGTCTACGTCCTGCTCGCGATCGGGCTCAACGTCGTCGTCGGATTTGCCGGGCTCCTCGACCTGGGCTATGCCGCGTTCTTCGCGATCGGCGCCTACACCTACGCGCTGCTCGCCTCCAACCAGCTGTCCGGCAGCCCGCTCCATATCGAGATCCACCTTCCCTTCTGGCTGCTTCTTTTAGTAGCCATGCTTGTGGCAGCCACCTTCGGCGCCATCCTCGGCGCCCCCACCCTGCGCCTTCGGGGCGACTACCTGGCGATCGTGACCCTCGGATTCGGCGAGATCGTACCGCGCGTTTTCCGCTTCCTTGGCGCGGGCTCGCCGATCGGCAACTGGACGGGCGGCGTTAACGGCATCGCCGCCATCGACCCGCCAAAGCTGCCCGCCTTCGTCAGCGGCCCATGGTTCGGGGTCGCCACACCGATCAAGGTCGTCAGTCCCTTCGATTTCAGCGACAGCAACTGGGCGCCCATGGACTACTACTGGCTGATTCTCATCCTCCTGGGCGTGTGCGTCGTGCTGGTGACTAACCTCCAGAATTCACGCATCGGTCGCGCCTGGATGGCGGTCCGCGAAGATGAGGTCGCGGCGGCGGCCAGCGGCATCAACACGGTCGCCATCAAACTCCTCGCCTTTGCCATCGGCGCTTCGTTCGCAGGCTTCGCCGGCTGCTATTACGGCGCCAAGTTGTCGCTGGTCAGCTCCGAAAACTTCGAGTTCGTCGTCTCGGTCAGCATCCTGATCATGGTCGTGCTCGGCGGCATGGGCAACATCCCCGGCGTCATCTTTGGGGCGCTGACGATCTTCTTCGTCCAGTTCTTCGTACTCACCAACCTTCCCGACTATGCGGTGGCCGCCGCCAACGCCGTCGGCCTCGGCGCCCTCAACACCCCGTCTGCCAACGGCGCCTGGGTGGGCCTGCACGACGAGGTGCAGCGGCTGAACTTCATCGTCTTCGGCCTGATCCTTGTCATCGTCATGCTGCTGCGACCACAGGGGCTCTTCCCCAGCCGCATCCGGGAGCAGGAACTCGAAAAGGGCACCACGGAAGAGGCCGTCTTCGATCTGCGGGAGGCCAGCGACTGACCGATACCGAGGCTCCAGCAGCCCCTATCCTCTCGGTCGAGCGGATCGTCAAGCGCTTCGGCGGCTTGACGGCGATCGATGACGTTAGTTTCCGGATCAAAACCGGTGAGATCTTCGCGCTGATCGGTCCCAACGGCGCCGGCAAGACCACGCTCTTCAATACCATCACCGGGATGTACAAGCCGACGGCGGGGGCAATCGCCTTCCAGGAGCACGACATCACCGGGCTCAAGCCTTATCGGATCTGCACCCTGGGCGTGGCACGCACCTTCCAGCAGATCCGGCTGTTCGCCTATATGTCGGCGCTCGACAACGTCCGCATCGGCGAGCACCCCCGCATGCATGCCAAACTCTGGGACGCTGCTTTCAAGACGCGGACCGCAAAACGGGAAGAAGCGCAGGTCACCGAGCGGGCCAACGAACTGCTTGACTTTGTGGGGATTCGGCAGCAAGCAAATAACTACGCGCGCAACCTGCCCTATGGGCATCAGCGCCGCCTGGAGATCGCCCGAGCCCTCGGCAGCAATCCAAAATTGCTCCTCCTCGACGAGCCGGCCGCGGGGGCGAACCCGCAGGAAAAGCGGGACCTGATGGCGCTCGTCGAGAAAGTCAGGGCGCAGGGGATCACGGTCCTGCTCATCGAGCACGACATGAAGGTTGTGATGGGGGTCTCCGAGCACATCGTCGTGATCGATCATGGGCAGAAGATAGCCGAGGGCAAGCCCGAGGACGTCAGGCGCGACGCCCGCGTCATCGAGGCCTACCTCGGCAAGAGCGCCTGAGACTATGGCGCTGCTCGAACTGGATCGCGTCGACACCTACTACGGTCGAGTGCAAGCACTGCAGTCGATCACGATGACGATCGACGAAGGCGAGATCGTGACCCTGATCGGCAGCAACGGGGCCGGCAAGACCACCACGCTGCGCACGATCTCGGGGCTCACCCACGCCGCGCGTGGCAAGGTCCGGCTGCGCGGCAAGGAAATCAGCCAGCTTCCCCCCGACCGGATCGTCATGCTCGGCATCGGACATGCCCCGGAAGGTCGCCGTGTCTTTAACCGTATGAGCGTCCGCGACAACCTCTTCCTCGGCGCCTACGTGCGCAAGGATGGGCCTGCCATCCGGGAAGACCAGGACCGGGTCTTCCGGCTCTTTCCACGCCTCAAAGAACGTCGCGATCAGATCGCCGGCACGCTGTCGGGCGGCGAGCAGCAGATGCTCGCGATCGGCAGGGCGATGATGTCGCGCCCCAAGCTCCTACTCCTGGATGAGCCCTCACTCGGGCTGGCGCCCATCCTGGTCGACACGATCTTCCAAGTCATCACCGACATCAACAAGGAAGGGACGACCATCCTCCTGATCGAGCAAAACGCCGCCAAGGCGCTCCAGGTCGCGAACCGTGGGTATGTGCTCGAAACGGGGCGGATCGTCAAGGAGGGAACCGCCAAAGTGTTGCGGGAAAGCCCGGACGTTCAGCGGGCATACCTGGGCGTCTGACGCTTCCTGCCCCGGCATCGGCAAAGCGGTCCGCGGCTGCAACCCTGGCGGTCCTATGGGTCGGCCTCAGCGGATGCACGGGAGTGATCAACAGCCCGCCGCGCAACGTGGGCACGGTCAAGATCGCGGCGGACCTGCCCCTCAGCGGGGACGATGCTCCGGACGGACTGCCCGTCAAAGATGCGATCACAATGGCGATCAAGCAGGCCGCAACCGTATGCGGCGATTCCCACCGCGATGCTTGCGTCACGCTCCAGCTGGCAGCCTACGACGACGTCAGCAAGGGAATCCACGATCCTTCCAAGGGGGCGAAGAACGTCGAGCTGATGGCGAGCGACCAGCACATCGTCGGGATGGTCGGGCCACTCTACGAAAGCCTGGCCCGGAGCGAGCTTCCAATCGCCAATGACGCCCGGCTGGCGATCATCAGCCCAGCGACCATCGATGAGTGCCTGACGAAAGAGCCGGCCGATGGGCATTGTCACGGGCTGGCTGCCGCGCTGCGGCCATCCGGCGGCAACACCTTTTTCCGCGTCGTCACCACCCGGCTCGCTGAAGGGCCGGCGGCGGCCGACTTTGCCTTCAAGACGCTGCACAAGCGACACGCCTTTCTGGTCGAAGACCAATCACCAGCGGGTCACGCGCTCACCGTGGCCTTCGCGGCGAGATTTCGCGCCGACGGTGGATCGTTGGCCGGCAGTGCCGAGTCGGCGGACCTGGTCTATGCCCCAGGGTCGGATGTCGCCAGCATCGCGGCCATGCGCCGGCAGGCCGCCAGCGCCGGCGCTAACCCTCCTCTGCTAGGCAGCGATGCGTTGACCAACGACCAGTACGCGCGGGCCGCCGGCGCTCTGGCGCGAGGAACCTATTACACCGTCGTCGGCGTCGATCCGGCGACGCTCAAGGGAGCAGCGTCCTTCAAGGCCCGCTATCGCAAGACTTTCGGTGCGGATCCAGGGCGGCTTGGCGTTCAGGCATTCGATGCCACCAACGTCCTGGTCCAGGCAATCGCCAGGGCCATCGACGATGCCGGCGGGAATCGTCCCGACCGTCGCCAGGTGTTGACCGAGGTGGCGCGCACCACGGCCTACTCGGGAATGATGGGGACCATGGGTTTCGATAGCGCGGGCGATACGACCCTGAAGCTGATCAGCGTCTATCAGTGGCCGGCGACCACCGCCGCCACTGGCGACTTCGTTACCCAGATCCATGTTCAGTAACGCCACCGGTCGCGGTACGTGGATCGCCGCATTCGTGCTGCTCGCCGCGATGACCGGATGCGCGCCCGCAGGGTCGAGCGCCAGCTCGTCCGCATCGCCATTCCCCTCGGGTGCGGCGGAGGCGGTGATCGCGGTCGGGCAGCGTCCAGCGATCGCGGCCGTCGGAGAAGGCGCCGTCTGGGTGCCAAACACAGGCGACGGCACGGTGACGAAGATCGATCCGCACGCGAACCGCGTCACGGCCACACTCTCCATCGGCAACCAGCTCGCCTTCTACCACCGGGACTGCGAAAGCAAGGGCTCGGTGCACAGCTTTATGGTGACCTCCTTCCACGTTCGCGACTGCGATCTGCCCAGCGCCGTCGGCGTGGGCAACGGAGCGCTCTGGGTGCTCAAGAACGACGACCAGGCTCTGCTCCGCATCGATCCGCGGACCCTGCGGATCGTCGCCCGCATCCCGCTCGGCTTTACCCCCTTCGACATGGAGGTGGCCGACAACGCCGTCTGGATCGGCGGCTACTGGGTCGACCAACTGGTGCGGGTCGATCCCGCCAGCAACAAGGTCGTGGCCAGGTTCACGCTTCCGGACGGCGTTTCCGGCATCGCCGCCTCAGCGCAGGCCGTGTGGGTGGCGAGCACGGTCGCCGGGGTGGTTTCGCGCATCGACCCGACGACCAACAACGTGGTGCAGACGGTGACGATGCCCTGTCCCAGCATCTGCTACCAGGGAACCCTTCCGCTGACGATCGCGGTGGACACGGTGGCCGTCTGGGTGCGGACCGTCGGTGACGGGCTTGTGGCGCGGATCGATCCGCAGACCAACCGGATCACGGCGACCATCGACGTCACTTATCCGCTGGGCCGCAACGGCCAGGACCACGTTGCCCTCCTCGCCGGGTCGCTCTGGGTCTCGGGCGTCAGTCTGCAGCGCATCAGCGAACAGACCAACCAGGTGGTTGGGACGGTTGGCGCCGAGGCCACCGGCGTGGTATCGGGCTTCGGCTCCCTCTGGGTCACCGACCTCTTTGGCCGGATGGAGCGGATCGATCCGCCGCGGGCGCCGAGCGGCTAGAGCGGGCGGCCGGTGACGAGCGCGAGCGCGATCAGGTACACGCAAATCACCGCGAACAGCCCGTACTCGAAGATGATGCGCCGCGTCAGCGAGTCGTCGAGCGCATGCACGGTGAGGCCCTGCCAGGCATACCAGGCGAAGGCGAGGATGACGGCGACGTACTGGCTGCCCTGGTTGAGATAGGTCACCATCCCGAAGGCGCCGAAGGTGACCGTGCCCGCCGTCAGGAAGGCGGAGAGCAAGGCCAGGCCCTCGCGCCTGGTCGCAAATCGAAAACTTCGGTAGCCGCTGAGCAGCGCGACGACGAAGATCGAGCTGAACTTGACCACGTTGGGCAGGTCGTTCGACTGCAGGATCAGGAAGAAGAGCGCGAGCAAGACGCAGAACGTGGTGGCATCGCGCAGAAAGCGATGCAGCGGCCGCTCGCGGCCCATGCCGCGCGAGATGTCGACGAAGCAGCCGGCAAAGATAAACGCGCCCATGCTCAGCATCGCGAGGGTGTGAATCCGGTAATCGGGCGCGAGGATCGAAAAGGCCGTAGCCGCGACGATGCTGAGTACCGGCGTGATGTAGTGATCCGGGCTCAGCCATCCGGGCGTGCGGTTTCGGATATGCAGGAAGAGCAAGCCCGCCGTCACCAGCAGCGCGAGCCCGGCGGTCAGCTGCCAGACCTGGTTCGGCGTCAGCAGCTCTGACTTGAAGGTAAGCCCGATGACGACCGCCCAGGTCGCGATCAGCCCCAGGTAGCGGGTGCCGAGTTGAATGGGTCGCGGCGCGGGCCGCGGTCGACTCTGTATGCGCTGTTGCCCTGGTCGAAGGGTGGCGGAAGAACTCGCCAGGGCTTCCGACATGGCGGCTAGTCTAGCAGGGAAACGTCCGTTTGGGGCTGGGGAAAGACGGCGAATGCAAGCCCGAAATTATATTCATAAACATATGTTCGAGGGGATGACCGGTGGTTGTGGGAACTGTGGAAAACTCCGCTACGCGGTGCTCGTTCCCTGACGGCCGTATTTGTCCTCCAACCGCACCACATCGTCGATCTCGGGCGTGGAGACCTCGAAGAATTCGCAATCCTCGATGCCGATCATCCGGTGCTTACGGCCGGGTCTGATCCGTTGCGACATCCCGGGCGCCAATCGTAACGTCTGCATTTGGCCCATGTCGTCTTCCAGCTGCAGATCCATGACGCCCTCGACGATATAGATGGTCTCGTCTTTCTGCCGGTGGTACTGCAGGCTGAGCATCTCGCCCCGGTTGATGTGGATCACCTTGCCCAGGTATTTCTCGGTGATGGCGAAGCGGTTTTCCCAGCCCCAGGGTTTCTTGACGAGGTCAGACAAGCTGGCGCAGCCCGAGTTTCTCCTCGAGCGCGGCGAGCAGCTGCTCGACCCGCTCCTTGGACGAGGCCTCGCTATAGACGCGGATCAGCGGCTCGGTCCCGCTGAAGCGAATCAGCACCCAGCTCCCGTCCTCGAGGTAGAACTTGAAGCCATCGTCCGTCCGTGAGCGGATCACCTTGCTGCCGCCAAGCTCATCGGGCATCTGTTGTTGCAGACGGCCGTAGATTTCCTGGCGGCGCGCCGGGTATTCCTGGCGGTCGAGGTGGAGGTCGTGGCGGGCGTAGAAGTGCGGTCCCACCAGCTCGGTGAGGTGATCCAGAATTTTCGAGAGCGGCCGCCCGTAGTCCACGATCATGTCGGCGAACATGATCCCCGACAACACCCCGTCGCGCTCGGGAATGTGGCCGCGGAAGGCGAAGCCGCCGCTCTCCTCGCCGGCGAGGATGCCGTTGACCTCCGCCATCTTCGGCCCGAGGTACTTGAATCCGACCGGCATCTCGTGCACCGTGACGCCAAACCGCTTGCCCAGCTCGTCCGCCATCGACGTGGAGGTCAGCGAGCGCACCACATCACCCTTGATGCCGCGCTTCTCGAGCAGGTACATCATCAGCAGCGCCATCACCTGCAGCTGATTGACGAACTGGCCCTTTTCATCGATGATGCCCACCCGGTCGGCGTCGCCGTCGTTGGCGATCCCGAGGTCGAATTTTCCGGCGCGCATCCGCTCCATCGCTTCCGGCATGTATTGCGCGATCGGTTCCGGGTGCATCCCGCCAAATCCCGGGTTGCGCTCCTGATGAATCTCTTCCACCGTGGTCTTGCCGCCGCTCAACAAGGCACGGACGTAGCCCTGGCTCGCCCCGTACATCGGCTCATGCAGGATGCGCAAGCCGGCCGCCTTGATGCGATCGAGCTTGACCAGGCGGTTGACCTGCGCGATGTAGGCGGGCTTGGGATCGAAGACCTGAATGCGCCGGTCTCGAAGGGCGTCCTCGAACCGGACCAGCCGGACGCGCCCGCCCCGCTGGACCCGCTGGATTTCTTCTTCCAACCGGTTGGTCACCTCCGGTGTGGCCGAACCGGCATATTCCGGCTTGTACTTCAGCCCGCTGAAGTAATACGGGTTATGGCTGGCGGTGATCACCAGCCCACCGCTGACTTTTCGATCGAGGATGGCAAAGGTGGAGACCTGGGTGGGTGCCGGCGCGTCGATCAGGTGAACGCTGACGCCGTTCGCGGCAAGCACCTGCGATACCTCGCGGGCGAACAGGTCCGAGGAAAAGCGGGTGTCGTAGCCGACGATCGCCGAGGGGTTGGGGCGGCTGGTCAGGTACTGGGCAATGCCCTGAGCGGCAATCCGGACCGATTCATAGGTGAAATCGTCGGCGATGATGCCCCGCCAGCCGTCGGTGCCGAACTTGATCTCGACCGGCAAGTCAGCTGGCCTTGGCCGAACGGTCGCCCAGGTACGTCGCAGGCGTGAGGCCGGCCGCCGCGAGGTCAAACTCGAGCATCTCCCCAATCATCTCGCGAAACGACGTCTTCGGCCGCCAGCCCAGCACTTCGCGCGCCTTTTGGGGGTCGCCGCAGAGGTCGGGCACGTCGGCGGGACGGAAGTAGGCCTTGTCCACCTCCACGTACTCCTGCCAGTCCAGCCCAACCATGCTGAACGCCACCTCAGCCAGTTGGCGAATGCTCCACTGGATACCGGTGGCGATCACGTAGTCGTCGGGCTTCTCCTGCTGCAACATCATCCACATCGCTTCCACATAATCGCGGGCATGACCCCAGTCGCGCTTGGACTCGAGGTTGCCCAACCGCAGCTTCTCGCTGCGCCCACCCAGGATCGCGGCGATGCCGCGCGTGACCTTACGGGTAACGAAGTTCTCGCCGCGGCGGGGCGACTCATGGTTGAAGAGGATGCCGCTGCAGGCGAAGAGCCCGTATGCCTCGCGGTAATTCACGGTCATCCAGTGGGCGTAGACCTTGGCGACGCCGTAAGGACTGCGCGGATGAAAGGGTGCCGACTCGTTTTGCGGCGGCGGCGTCAACCCGAACATCTCCGATGTGGAAGCCTGGTAGAAGCGCGTGCCCCGGCCGGTGGCTCGGATCGCCTCGAGCAGCCGCGTGGTGCCGAGCCCGTCGGTGTTGCCCGTATATTCCGGCTGATCGAACGATATGTGCACCTGGCTCTGCGCCGCGAGGTTGTAGATCTCGTCCGGCTCGACGGTCATGACCAGGCGGTTCAGTCCGCCCGAGTCGGTCATGTCCCCATAGTGCAGCGTGAAGCGGGCCCCGGCGAGGTGGGTCGGATGGGCATGCTCGAGGTGGTCGATCCGGCCGCGGTTCATCGTTGACGAGCGGCGGACCACGCCATGCACCTCGTAGCCTTTCCCGAGAAGTAGCTCGGCGAGATATGACCCGTCCTGCCCGGTGATGCCGGTGATCAGCGCCCGTTTCGTCACCGCCACAGTCTAACGACGACTACAGGTATTCGGTCTTCCCCATCTGCTTGAGCCGGTCGACGATCAACTTGACGTCCTGCGAGCGCGCTTTGGGGCAGATGAGGATCGCGTCTTCGGTCTCGATTACGACCATGTCTTCCAGGCCGACGGCCGCGACCAGCTTGCTGGGCGAGTGGATCATGCAGTTCCTCGAATCGATCAAAACCGACTCACCCTCGACGAAGTTACCCGCCTCATCTTGCTGGAGGATGTCGTGCAGGTCGGCCCACGACCCGAGGTCGTGCCACTCGAAGACGGCGCCGACGACGAGCAAGTTGCGGGTTCGTTCCATCACCGCATAGTCGATCGCCTCGGTTGGCAGCGCCCGGTAGGCGCGATCGGCCTCGACCGGCTGTCCGGCAATCCGCGCGCGCTTGACCTGCTGCAGCCCCTGGGCGAGCGCCGGCGCATGGGTGGCGATTTCGGTCAAGAAGACCGGCAACGGCCAGCTAAAGAGTCCGAGGTTCCAGACGTAGTCTCCCGATCCGACGTAGGCTTCCGCCGTCTGCAGGTCGGGTTTCTCGACGAACCGCCTCACCTGGAACACGGGGGCCCCGTCCTGTCCGTTCACACGGGGGCCCACCTGGATGTAGCCGAACGCCGTCGACGCGTAAGGCGGCTTGAGCCCGACCGTGACCAGCGCGCCGTTCGCCTCGGCCCAGTGCGCCTCAACCTCCAGCGTCCGCAGGTAGGCCTCCTCGTCGTGGCCAAGATAGTGATCGGCATGGACGGACAGCATCGTCGCACCCGGGTCCCGCTCCTCGATCTCGAGCGCGGCGAGGCCGAGTGCGGAGGCCGTACCACGGCGCGCCGGCTCGATGATGTAGCGGTCGGCGGCCAGCTCGGGCAGCTGGACGCGAATGCTTTCCACCTGCGATTTTTCGGTCACCACGTACACGTTCTCGGTCAGCCGGGCAACGCGCTCGTAAGTCGACTGCAGCAGCGAACGCTTGCCGTGCAGCGCGAGCAGGTGCTTGGGGGTGCGCTCGCGCGAGCGCGGCCAGAGGCGCGTCCCGCTGCCACCCGCGAGGATCACCACGTGGCGCGCCATCAGCTTGGTTTCGCTTCCTGGTGGCGCCAGTAGGCCAGTGTGTCGCGCAGCATGCGCTCGAGCGAGATCTGCGGCCGCCACCCGGTCAGCCGCCGAAAACGGCGGGCGTCGCAGAGATAGACCGGCGCCTCAGCAGTGCGTTTCCGGCTGGCGTCCACCTCCAGCCTGACCTTGATGCGGCTCATCCTCAGGAGGATGTCGAGAATCTCGCGCAGGCGTGACGCCGTGCCGGAGCCGACGTTGTAGACCTCTCCAGGCTTGCCCTTTTCGATCGCGAGCAGATAGGCACGGGCGATGTCGCGGACATCGGTGAAGTCGCGGCGCGCCTCCAGGTTGCCCACCTTCAGCGTCGCTTCTTGCTTCCCGGTCTCGATCCGGGCGATCTGCTGCGCGAAGCTGGCAATCGCGAAGTCGGGCGCCTGCCGCGGGCCGGCGTGATTGAAGGGGCGGACGCGAATCGCGGGTAACCCGTGACTGAGAAAATATTGCAGGGCAAGCAGGTCCTGGGTGACCTTACTCACGCCATAGGGTGTGATCGGGCGGAGCGGCGCGTCCTCGGCGAGCCGGCGGGCGCGGCCGGCGGGCCGCCCGTACTCATCGCCAGACCCGACAACCAGCACCCGGGGCAGCGGATCGACTTTGACCAGCGAGCTCAGGAGGTTTCCCTGGATCACGGCGTTGGTCGCGATGGTTCCGCCCGGGTCGTCCCAGGAGGCGGCGGGACTGCTCAAGGCGGCGAGGTGAAAGACCCAATGCGGCTTGACCTCGCGAACGACGTGCTCGGTGCGACCGGCATCGAGCAGATCGACTTGGTGCAGGGCCACCCCACTCGCCGGCTCGGCGCGCGTGTCGGAATGCGCGTGGCGGATGGTGCCGTGCACCAGATGCCGCCGACGTGTCAAGAGATCCGCGAGATGGCTCCCGGCAAAGCCATCGATGCCGGTGACGAGAACGGTTTTCCGTCTATCCGTCCTGTGACTCCAGCACCTGCAAACGCTGGATGCCTGCCTCATCGGCCAGGATGTCGGCCTTGTCGGTCCGCTCCCAGGGAAGGTCGAGGTCCGACCGACCGAAGTGCCCATAGGCGGCCGTCTGCTTGTAGATCGGCCGGCGCAGCTCCAACTCGCGGATGATCTCGAGCGGGCTGAGATCAAAGTGCTTGTTGACCAGCAGTTCGATGGTGCTCACCGGCACGCGCTCGGTGCCGAAGGTCTCGACGAAGATCGACACCGGTCGCCGAATCCCGATCGCATAGGCGACCTGGACCTCGCAGTGGCGGGCCAAGCCAGCGGCGACCACGTTTTTCGCGACGTAGCGCGCCGCGTACGCGCCGGAGCGGTCGACCTTTGACGGGTCCTTGCCGGAAAAGCAGCCACCGCCATGCCGGGCGTAGCCGCCGTAGCTGTCGACGATGATCTTGCGGCCGGTCACGCCGGCGTCGGCGCGAGGTCCCCCGAGCACGAAGCGCCCGGTGGGGTTGACGTGGATGGTCGTCTGCTGATCGATCATCTTCGCCGGCACCACCTGGTCGAGCACGAGCTCCCGCAGGTCCTCGCGGATGCGCTCGATCGTGACGTCCTCGGTGTGCTGCGCCGACAGCACAACGGTATCGACGCGGCGCGGCCGCCCGTCGGCGTACTCGATGGTGACCTGCGTCTTGCCGTCCGGCCCGAGGTATGGCACCGTCTTGTCCTTGCGGATGCGCGCCAGCTGGCGGGCCAGCTGGTGGGCCAGCTGGATCGGCATCGGCATCAGCTCGGGCGTCTCGTCGCAGGCGAAGCCGAACATCATTCCCTGGTCGCCGGCGCCGCCGGAGTCAACCCCTTGCGCGATATCCGGTGACTGCCTATCGATGGACACGATGACGCCGACGGTATCGGCATCGAAGCCGAAGCCGGGGTGGTCGTAGCCGGCCTGCTCAATGGTCTCGCGAATGATGTCACGCATCTCGACGTAGGTATCGGTCGTGATCTCACCGATCACGAAGGCCAGGCCGGTGGTGACCGCGGTCTCGCAGGCGACCCGACCCAGCGGGTCCCTGGCCATGATCGCGTCGAGGATCGCGTCCGAAATCTGATCGGCGATCTTGTCGGGATGGCCTTCGGTAACCGACTCCGACGTAAAGAGATGCGTGCCGCGGTTCATCGAGTCCCCGACTCCCAACCGCTCAGATACTGCTCTTGCTCAGGGGTCAACGTGTCGATCCCCACCTTCATCGCGGCCAATTTTAGCCGAGCGATTTCACGGTCGATCGCATCCGGGACCGGGTAAACCTTCGGCTGTAACTCCCTGGCATGGCTTACCAGGTACTCCGCCGACAGCGCCTGGTTGGCGAAGCTCATGTCCATCACCGCCGCCGGATGGCCGTCGGCGGCGGCCAGGTTCACGAGCCGGCCTTCCGCCAGGACGAAGAGCCGTCGCCCATCACGCAGCCGGTACTCCTCGACAGATGGCCGGATCGTGCGTACGCTCTCGGCCATATTGTCGAGCGCGCTGAGGTTGATCTCATCGTTAAAGTGACCGGAGTTGGCGAGGATGGCGCCGCTCTTCAACGCCTTGAGCTGCGGCTCGTCGAGGACGTTGATGTCGCCGGTCACAGTCACGAAGAGGTCGCCTTCGCGCGCGGCCTGGGCGATCGGCATCACGCGGTAACCGTCCATGACCGCTTCCAGCGCCCGCACCGGATCGACTTCGGTGACGATCACGTGGGCTCCCATGCCGCGCGCCCGCATTGCCAGCCCGCGCCCGCACCAGCCATAGCCGCAGACGACGAAGACCTTGCCGGCGAGGAGGACGTTGGTCGCCCGGATGATGCCATCGATCGTGCTCTGGCCGGTTCCGTACCGGTTGTCGAAGAAGTGTTTGGTCATCGCCTCGTTGACGGCGACGATCGGGTAGCGAAGCACCTGGTGTTCGGCCATACTCCGAAGGCGGATGACGCCGGTCGTGGTCTCTTCCGTGCCGCCGATCACGCCATCGATGAGCTCGGTGCGCTCTTTATGAAGCGCCGCCACCAGATCGGCGCCGTCGTCCATCGTCATCGTCGGCCGATGGTCGAGCGCCGAGGCGATGTGGCGGTAGTAGGTGTCGCTGTCTTCGCCCTTGATCGCGAAGACGCTGATGCCGTGGTGGGCCACCAGCGAGGCGGCAGCGGCATCGGTGGTCGAAAGCGGATTGGAGGCGCAGAGCACGACGTCCGCTCCGCCCGCCTTCAGCGTGATCGCGAGGTTGGCGGTTTCGGTCGTAACGTGGAGGCAGGCCGAGAGTCGCTGACCCCGCAGCGGCTGCTCCCGGGCAAAGCGCTCGCGGATCGTGGCCAGCACCGGCATCTCCTGTGCTGCCCACTCGATGCGGTTCTTCCCCTCATCGGCCAGCTTGAGATCCTTGATGTCGTATCGCTGGGCTGGAATCGTGGCCATGCTTATTTGGTCCCGGCGGCGCCGAGGGAAATCATGTCGACAAGCGTACTCAACCTCGACTCGATTTCGCGATCGTCGGCGTCGCTGATACGCCGCACGCTGAAATCCTCCACCGCGAGCGACCCGAGCACGCTGCCGTAGAGCATTCCGCGACGCAGCACGTCATCGCCGTCATGACCAGCCCGGGCCACCGAGCCGAGCAGCCCACCAGCGAAGGCGTCGCCCGCCCCGGTCGGATCGCGCACCGTCTCGAGCGGGTGCGCCGGCGCCATGAAGATCCGATCCCGCGTGAAGAGCAGCGATCCGTTCTCTCCACGCTTGATGATGACGGCGCGAGGGCCCTGCGAGAGAATGACATGGGCGGCCGCCGGCAGAAAGCGCTGCCCCGAGTACTGGACCGCTTCCTCATCATTGATGATGACGCAGTCGACGCGGCGGAAGACTCGTTCGAGCCCGGGTCGCGCCGTGTCGAGCCAGAGCTTGATGGTGTCGCAGGCGGTAAAGGCGGCATCTTCGATCTGATCGAGGACCTCCAGCTGCAGCTCCGGCTGGATGTTCGAGAGAAAGATGACGCGCGTTTTCCGGTAGGCGGGAGGAAGCACCGGATGGAACTCGGCAAACACATTGAGCTGCGTATCCAGCGTCACGCGCTCCTCGAGGCGGATGCCGGAGTAGCGCGCCGACCAGCGAAAGGTCTTGCCCTTCCGGACTTCCAGACCACTCAGGTCGATGCCTCGTGATGCGAGCAGCGAGCGATGGGCGGCGGGAAAGTCCTCGCCGACGACCGCGACCAGCTGGATGGGGGCGAACCTCGATCCGGAAAGGCAGAAATAGCTGGCGCCACCGCCGAGGACATCACTGGCGCTTTCGGTCGGGGTGTGCACCGTGTCCAGGGCGACCGAGCCCACCACGAGGATCGGCTGTACCTGGTTGCTCATCAGAGCTGCAAATGCGAGACGACGTGGTACTCGGCGAGATGCTCCGAGCCCTTCAGCAATTTCAGCTCGATGAGGAATGAGATCCCGACCACCTTTCCGCCAAGCTGCTGGACCAGGCGGGCGGTGGCTCGAGCGGTGCCACCGGTGGCGAGCAAATCGTCGACGATGACGACCGACTGCCCCGGTTTGATCGCGTCCTGATGGATCTCCAGCACCGCCGACCCGTACTCGAGCGCGTAGGCCTCGGAAAGCTTCTTGGCGGGAAGCTTTCCCTCTTTTCGGACGGGCACGAAGCCGGCGTTCAGCAGGTAGGCGAGCGCTCCACCGAAGATGAAGCCCCGTGACTCGACGCCGACCACCAGCTCGACGGCTTTTCCGCGGTAGGTCGCGGCCATCATGTCGACGGCCTGCCGGAAGGCGCGCGCGTCCTGAAGCAGCGTCGTGATGTCCTTGAAGAGGATGCCTTCCTTCGGGAAGTTCGGCACGTCGCGGATCTTTTCCGCAAGCGCGCGGACGACCGCGCCATCCTCCGGCACGCGAGTAGTTTAGGGGCAGAAGCCCCCGCTCCCTACCGGGCGGTCAGACCTGCGCGCAGGATCGACCACTCCTCCGGCGTCAGGGCTCGAAACATAATCAGGGCGGCCCCATAAACCACGACGCCGACGGCGCCGACCGCGACCAGCGACCAGGAGCGGACGAGGTACACGACGATCCCCATGACGAGCGCACTGGCGATAATCCCGATGAGGCTGCTGACCACCGGTAATCGCAGCTCCTGGTTGCGCAGCAGCCGCCATCCGCCGATAAAGACGGCGAGCTCGGTCAGCGTCGCGGCGGCGGCCGCGCCGGTAAAGCCGTAGGGTGGGATCAGGGCCAGGTTGAGGACGACGTTGATAACCAGCGTGACCACCGAGAGCCGGGTGAAGTCGAGCTGCCGGTTGATGGCCGTGAGGGTGTAGATAAACGCGTTGTTGACAAAGAGCAAGAGGACCGACGGCGCCAGAATCTGCAGCGCCGGGATCGCCGGATCGAAGTGGCCGTTCGGCGCCAGCAGGCGGATCAATGGGAACGCCATCACCCCGATGCCGACGGCCAGCGGCAGCCCTACCAGGGCAAGCATCTTGTACGACTTTTCGTAGGCGAAGGTCAGCTGCGCCCTCTGGGTGGCGGCAACCATCGAGAGCGCCGGGAACACCGCGCCCATCGCGGATTGAGGAACCCACGCGACCGCATCGATGTAGCGATTCGCCGCGGAGTACCAGCCGACCATTGTGAATCCCTTGAACAGCTGCAGCAGCACCACGTCGACCTGGGCGTAGATGCTCGTGATGGTGAAGCCGAGGGCCAGCGGGATCCCCGACAGGAGGACGGTGCGCAACAGGGCCGGCTCGAAGCGAATGGGAATGGGCTCTCGCCAGCGGAGCCGAAGGACGATGATGGCGAAGAGTGACGTGAACAGGTAGCCGGCTGAGTAACACCAGAGGAAGGCGTCCCAGCTCGCGTGCCCTCGAATCGCGTAGAGCGCCAGTGCGAGGACGATGACCGCCTCGATCACGATGGCGATCGCCTCGTAGCCCAGGCGGCCCCGGATGTAAAAGATCGCGCGTAGCAAGCTCGAATAGCTGGTGGTCACGAGGAGGACGAAGCCGGCGAGCGTGTAGGGAAAAAGCGCCGGGCTGACCAGGCGCAGGACGGCGGCAAGCACAATGAGCGCCAGTAGCGAGAAAACCAGTCGGGCGCTGATCAGGTTGCCGAGATATCGCAGGAAGACTTGCCGGTCACGGGATGCGTCACGGATAAAGACCGTCTGCAAGCCCAGGTCGGCGATGACGCCGATCAGCGTCACATAGACGATCATCGCGGCGAAGCGCCCGTATTCCTCTGGCCTCAGGTACCGAAGCATGAGCGCGACGACGATGAAGACGCCGATCTTCGCCACGGCTCTCGCCCCGACGACCAGCACGCTGTTTCGAAGCGTGCGCGAGGCGAGCCGCTCGGCCACGGCGCGGATTGTAGTCGAGCTTCTTCCCGTACGGCCAGCCTGCGCAACGCACGCCGGAACTTTTCGTCTGCGATTTCCGTCTAATCCTTGATGATGCTCCGGCGCGCCTGGCTGGCGATGCTCGCCCTCTTGCTGTGCGGGTGCGCGGCTGGCCCGGCCATCTTCGGGCCGTCAACCGGGACGGTGGCCGGGCACGTCACCATCCGCGCCTGCGGCGGTGCCTACCGGATCGATCAGAACGGCTGCCGCGTCAGCGCCGCCGCCGGGGCCCGGCTAACGCTCTCGCTTGCCGGATCTTCCGAAAGCGCCACCGCCACCACGGACGCCGGTGGAGCTTTCCGGATGACCCTGAAGCCTGGCACGTACGGCGTGCACATCGAGCTGCAAGGCTCACCGGCAGCGCCCGCTTCATCGCCTAACAGCGCCGCGGCTCGCGGCTTCGCCGGGCCCAAGCAGGTCACCGTCTCGGCCGGCAAGACGGTCAAGGCTGACTTCACCTATACGATCGAGCTGCTCTAGCGGCCTCGACGGTTGAGGCGCAACCCGTTGCTTAACATTCGGAAATGGCTGCGCCCGGCGCGAGCAAACCTCGTGTGTTCAGCGGCATCCAGCCAAGCGGTGGATTGCACCTGGGCAACTACCTGGGTGCGATCCGCAACTGGGTCCGCGACCAGGACAAGTACGACAACATCTTCTGCATTGTCGACCTGCATGCGATGACGCTGCCCTACGACCCATCGGTCTTGCAGGAACGCATCCTCGATCTCGCTGCAACGTACCTCGCCGCCGGGATCTCGGAGCAGCATGCCGCGATTTTTGTGCAGTCACACATCCCGGCTCACTCGGAGCTCGCCTGGGTCCTGGAGTGCTATACCCCGATGGGCTGGCTGGAACGAATGGTGGCCTTTAAGGAAAAGGCTGGCCGTCAATCCCATGAGCGAGTCGGCAGTGGCTTGCTCGTCTACCCGGTACTTCAAGCCGCCGACATCTTGCTCTATGACACGAACCTCGTCCCGGTTGGTGAAGACCAGCGGCAGCACATCGAGCTCACCCGTGACATTGGGCAGCGAATCAATCAGCGATTCGGGCCCATCTTCACGATGCCCGATGCCCTGATCCAAAAAGCAGGCGCGCGCATCATGGGCCTCGACAACCCGGAGACCAAGATGAGCAAGAGCCTCGCGATCAAAGCTCCGGGTCATGCAATCTTCATGCTCGACAGCCCGGATACCATCCGGAAAAAATTCGCCAGGGCGCAGACCGACGCCGAGCCGGCGGTGCGCTTTCCCGCTGGCGCGGGTGTCGCCAACCTGCTGGAGATTTACCGAACGATCTGCGGCAAGGAGTGGGCCGAGGTGGAGCAGGAGTTTGCCGGCAAGCCATACAGCGTGCTAAAGGGCCGGGTCGCGGACGCGGTCATCGAGGCCTTGGCGCCCATCCAGGAGCGGTATCGAGCGATTCGGTCGGATGACCCGGCCCTGATGCGGCGCCTTCGCTCGGCGGCCGATCGCCTTTCGCCGACCGCGAACGCCACCCTGGCACGCGTCCAGCGCGCGGTCGGACTACGCTAGCCCGCCGGTTCGGCGGCCTGCTGCCCTTCCCGGCATTGGCCGGTGGTGTGCTGGCGGCGCTGGTCGCACTGGCGCGTGTCTTTCATAGTGTCCTGACGCGCGGGCCGTCCGGTCTCTTCAATGACTTCTACGACTATTGGGCCGCGGCGGTGCTGCTCAACCGCGGGCTGAACCCCTACGACCTGGCCGCATTACATGGCGTTCAACAGCAAGCCGGCGTGGCTAGCGAAACCGGCACCGGCTATTCGTATCCGATCTTTTTGGCCGAACTGCTCAGACCGCTGGCGCTGATTTCCGCGCAGCAGGCTGCGTTTCTCTTCACCATCCTTAGCCTGGTCGCCCTGCCGCTTGCCATTGGGCTGCTGCTTGGCTCCATCGCCGGTCTCGGATGGCCCGTGGCGCTGGTCGGTGGTGCGGCCGCCGGGCTTTTTCCTCCCGTGATCGGCTCGCTCTACTTTGGACAGGCGAATCTCGTCGTCCTCCTGCTGCTGGCGGTTTCCTATCGCTGCGTTGCTCCGGGACCCATGCTGGGCGTGGCCGGTGCGGTCAAGCTCTATCCCCTGACCGGCTTTTTGGCCGCCCTGTTGCGAGGTCGTTGGCGAGCCCTACGGAATGGCCTGGCGTTGTTCGTTCTGCTCAGCCTCTTGCAGCTGACCGTCCCAGGGGGCGGCCTGGGGACCGCGCGCTCCTTCCTGGGCCCGGATACCTATTGGAGCAACGAGTCGATCAACGGTTGGGTCAGCCGGTTGGCGATCGCCTCCACCTGGACACGCCCACCGTATCCCGGGCTCCCGGTTGAACCATTGATGCTGGCCCTCGTCACGCTCCTTGGGCTGCTGACCATCGGTGCGCTGTGGGCCGCACGGGAGCGCTCCTGGGAAGGGGCCCTGGCGCTCACCCTGTGTCTGGGCGTGATCGCCGCCCCCAAGAACTCGTTCTGGAACTACACGCCGCTGCTGCTCGCCATCGTCTTCATCTGGGTCCAGTTGGGCCGGCGCTGGTGGTTGTTCGTGATCGGCGTCGCCGGTTGGCTGCTGCTCGAAGCGCAGGCACAGTTCGACAGCGCCCGGGCAACCGTCTATCAATCCAGCCCAACGCTTAGCTGGCTCTCCTCAGTTGGGCTGTACGGCGCCGTGATCATCGCCGGACTTACCGCCTACGTCCTGCTACGACCCGCGTCAGGCGATCGGCGCGCCGGGACCGCGATTGCCTGAAGGGATCAGGCGGTGCCTTCGATGGTGCCGCTCTCCGCGACCTTCTCGGTGACTTTGTACTCGAGATACATGCCGACCATCAGCCGGGTCTGCGCCTCGAGCGCCGGCAGGACGCTGAAGATCAGGCCGACGACTGGATAGAGCGCAAGCTGCAGGTAAGCCCAGACCTGGTGCCCGTAGCTCCAGTTACGCGGCATCGGCGGATTGATGCGCCGCTCGACGAGGATCAGTGCCGCGATATTCAGAAAGGCGATGTTGATCAGCACGAAGGCCCAGAAGCCGAGATTCTCGGCGCGCGTGGTCAGGTTCCAATCCACCTGCAACAAGCGGGGTAACGCCGCCCCGAACAACAACAGGACCGGCAGCGTCGTCCAGGTCAGGTGG
>Ga0066687_10000096_pt1 | contig 23634 bp, 19 predicted proteins | sample GraSoiAngelo_136_FD_65630 | JGI IMG/M metagenome (GOLD analysis project Ga0066687, IMG submission 65630) | Grasslands soil microbial communities from the Angelo Coastal Reserve, California, USA - 14_0929_09_20cm | ecosystem: Environmental > Terrestrial > Soil > Grasslands | place: USA... | reverse complement strand
GCTATAATCGCGGCGAAGGATCGAACATGTCGACAACAATCGAGACAATTCCAAGTTCTGAGAAGATTTCAACTTCCGACAAGATCCCGGTTTCGGAGCTTTTGTCGCGCCTTCAAGCCGGCAGCCGCTTGTCCTATGAAGACTGGAAATCCGTGGAAGATCATGCCTCCACTGAAGATCTCCGTGAGTTGGCGGACTCATTGCGAGCGAGGCTGCATCCCGATCGCATCGTTACTTATATCGTAGACAGAAACATCAACTACTCGAACGTCTGCGTTTCGGTCTGCACTTTTTGCGCGTTTTATCGCAAGCCCGGCTCACCCGAAGGCTACGTCCACAGCTACGAATCGATTTTTGAGAAAGTTGAAGAGATGCTCGATCTCGGCGGCAGCGGCGTTCTTATGCAGGGAGGCCTGCATCCGGACTTGCCGCTCGGCTATTACACCGGACTACTAACCGAGCTGAAGAACCGCTACGGAATTCACCTTCATTGTTTTTCGCCTCCTGAGATTGATCACCTTGCCAAGATTACCGGTCTCGGAGTTGAAGCGGTTCTTCGCGAGCTTCGAGCGGCGGGACTCGATTCAATACCCGGCGGCGGCGGCGAGATACTTGTCGACGAGATTCGCCGCAAGCGCCGCACCCACTGCAACACCGAAGAATGGCTCAACGTCATGGATACAGCTCATTCGCTCGGCATACCGACTACTGCCACGATGATGTTCGGCTACGGTGAGACCCGCGATCATCGATTGATGCACCTGGAGAGAATCAGGGAGCTTCAGGACCGCAATCCCGGTTTCGTGTCTTTTATTCCCTGGACGCTTCAACCAGACAACACTCCGATAGGCAAACGATTTCCTGACCGAATTCCCGGCGAAGAGTATCTGCGCTGGCTCGCGATTTCTCGGCTCTATCTCGACAACATTCCGAACGTGCAGGTCTCATGGCTCACGCAAGGGCTCGACGTGGGACGACAGGGGTTTCACTTTGGTGCCAACGACGTTGGGAGCACGATGATCGAAGAGAACGTGATTACACCGGCGGGCGCTAATCATCGCGCCACCGAGATGATGCTGCGCGAGGCAATTTCCGCCGAAGGATTCATTCCCTGCAAGAGGCGCGCTGATTACGTAAGGATCGAATCGCCCCTGGCGGCCCGAGTGCAAAGCTAATGGGAGCCATCACTCGCGACAGAATCGCTTCCTGCTATCCTCTCATTAAGCCATACATTCGCCGGACGCCGCTCATCCGAGTCGATTCAACTGACTTCGACCTGGCTTCGTTTCCTCTGCATCTCAAGCTCGAGCTATACCAGCATTCCGGTTCGTTCAAAGCGCGAGGCGCGTTTCTGAATTTACTGACCAGACAGGTTCCGAAAGTCGGCGTAGCGGCTGCTTCGGGAGGGAACCACGGAGCCGCGGTCGCGTATGCGGCTATGAAGCTCGGCATTCCCGCGACGATCTTCGTCCCTGAAGTCTCTTCTCCGGCAAAGATCGAACGCATTCGAAGCTACGGAGCCGACCTGGTCGTAACCGGAAAGTCTTATGCGGAAGCTCTCGAGGCCTGCGTGCACTGGATCGAAGAGTCGGGAGCGCTCTCCGTGCATGCGTTCGATCAGGAAGAGACGTTGCTCGGGCAGGGTTCGGTCGGTCTCGAACTTGAAGAAGATTCTCCTGACGTGGACACGGTCCTGGTTGCCGTCGGCGGCGGCGGTCTCATAGGCGGAATCGCGGCGTGGTTCTCCGGCAGAGTTAATGTGATTGGCGTCGAGCCTGAAACAGCTCCGACGCTTGCGAAAGCACTGGCGGCCGGGCGGCCTGTAGACGCGGAGGCGGGCGGGATTGCCGCGGACTCCCTTGCTCCGAGACGGGTCGGCGAGCTTATGTTTCCGCTTGCGCGCGATTACGTTAAACAAGTTGTGCTGGTCAAGGATCAGGCGATTAAAGAGACCCAACAAGCCTTGTGGAACATACTGCGAGTAGTCGCCGAACCTGGGGCGAGTGCGGCAATGGCGGCGCTGGTCTCCGAGCGCTACCAACCTCGACCCGAAGAACGCGTTGCTGTTATCTTGAGCGGCTCCAACACGGTCGCGGTGGATTTCAACAGGTGAGCGATTGCCGAGCGCTGCCGGCTGAATTTGAATAGCTGAGTCCGAACAACGGCGGAGCCTAAAGCTCCGAATTCCAAAATACACATAGAGTCAAGACGCGGAGAGGAGATTATGACCATCGAACGAATAAAAATTGGACCGCGAATGAGTCAGGCGGTTATACACGGCGACACAATCTATATGTCAGGCCAGATAGCCAACGATCCTACGGCGGATACTGCGGGACAAACCCGACAGGTACTGGCTAAAATCGAATCGCTTCTCGCCTTAACGGGAAGCAACAAATCGAAGCTCCTTTCCGCAAGCATCTGGCTGTCGGACATCTCTACTTTCGACCAGATGAACGCGGTTTGGGAGGCCTGGATTGATCCGGAAAACCCTCCCACCCGGGCGACCGTCGAAAGCAAGCTGGCAGGACCCGATCTCAGGGTTGAAATCGCAATGATCGCCGCCCGCTGAAGAGATTAGCGAGTGGATTGACGGAGCAATTTAGATATCGATATTGCCGGCTTCTCTTCCCTGTCGCTCGTTAAGCAATACCCCGGACCCAAACGCAAAAAACCACAGATGACCGAAACGGATCCATCAAATTCCAAAGATACATTCGGCGATATGAGTCCGGATGAGTTCCGGCGCCACGGACACCGCATAGTCGACTGGATCGCTGACTATCTGGCGAACCCCGAGCGATTTCCGGTGCTTGCTCAGGTCGAACCCGGATTCCTCAAAGAAGCGCTCCCGGATCATGCTCCCGAGATCGGCGAGCCTTTCGAGAGGCTGTTGGCGGACTTTGATCGACTCATCGTTCCGGGAATCACTCACTGGAACCAGCCGGGCTTTCTCGCATACTTCGCAACAAGCGGCTCGGCCCCGGGAATTCTCGGCGAAATGCTCTCGGCCGCTCTGAATGTCAACGCGATGATGTGGAGAACATCTCCGTCGGCCACGGAGCTTGAAGAGGTGACGTTGACCTGGCTCCGCAAGTTGATAGGCCTGTCTGGAGATTTCTCCGGCGTCATTTATGATACTGCGTCGATTTCCACTCTCTGCGCAATTGCGGCGGCTCGCGAGAATGTTAAAGACGTTGCGGTCCGCGAGCGCGGTCTGGCGGGCACTCCCGATCACCCGAATAATATCTTCTTGAGGATGTACGCCTCCGAGCAGTCTCACTCATCGGTTGAACGAGCTGGAATCACCCTCGGAATAGGCCAGGCCGGAGTAAGAAAGATCGAGACCGATTCCGAATTTCGAATGGACCCAAAGGCTCTCGTTCACGCGATTTATGAGGATCGAGCGGCAGGATGGACTCCGTTCTGCGTCGTAGCCACCACCGGAACGACCTCCACGACGAGCGTGGATCCCGTGCCGGCCATTGCGGAGATTTGCGAGAGCGAAGGGCTCTGGCTTCACGTCGACGCTGCCTACGGAGGTCCGGCGGCGATCCTTCCAGAGAAGCGCTGGATATTGAACGGATGCGACCGCGCGGACTCGCTTGTGATCAATCCGCACAAGTGGATGTTTGTGCCGGTCGATCTGAGCATACTGTACTGCAGGCGAATGGATGTGCTTCGAAACGCGTTCAGCATATTGCCTGAGTACCTGCGATCCAAAACGAGCGGCGAGGTTCAGAACTTCATGGACTATGGTCCGCAGTTAGGCCGGCGATTGCGGGCGATCAAGCTCTGGTTCGTGATGAGATATTTTGGAGCAGAAGGACTGGCTTCGAGGATTCGAGAACATATCAGGCTCGCGAGCGAATTCGCTTCATGGGTGGATCAGAGTCCCGATTTCGAATTAACGGCTCCGGCGCCGTTGAGTACGGTCTGCTTCCGCGCGAATCCGGCGTCATCCCGAGACGGCTTGAACGGCGAGGAGCTCGAGAATCATCTCGATCGATTGAACGAACAGCTCATGGAGCAGGTCAATCGCACCGGCAGGATATTCGTATCTCATACGAAGCTGAACGGGCGATTCACGATCAGGCTTGCTATCGGGAACATCAGAACCGCCGAACCTCACTTAAGAGAAGCCTGGGATCTGTTCAACGAGGCTCTGGAGCAGATTCGGAGTTGATCAATGCTGACCGCCAACAAGAACCGAATATTGATCGGCGCCTCCGGCTTCTCGTACAAAGAATGGCGCGGTATCTTTTACCCGGAAACACTCTCGCCGAAAAAGTATCTCTCGTATTACGCGGAGCACTTCGAGACCACCGAAATCAACAACACTTTCTATCGGCTGCCTACAGTGAAGCTCATCGAAGGCTGGTACGGCGAAGCACCCGCGGGATTTCTCTTCACATTAAAACTCAGCCAGAAGATCACTCATATCAAGAGGCTCAAAGGCGCGGATGACGAAATGGATTACTTTCTCAACTGCGCAGCCGGTCTGAAGGAAAAGCTGGGAACCGTGCTTGTACAGTTGCCTCCGAACATGAAGAAGGATACGGATCGGCTCGAGGCATTTCTGACCGCGTTCGCGTCGAGGGCTCGGCTCGCGTTCGAGTTTCGAAACGAGACATGGCTCAGCGACGACGTTTATGATCTGTTGAAAAAGCACAACAGCACGCTTGGAGTGATCGAGAAAGAAGAAGGTCAGGGCGCCGACATACCTCGCGAGCAGACCGGCCCGTTTGTCTATATGAGGCTGCGCAAAGGCGACTATTCGGATTCGGAGCTGCTCGACTGGGCGCGTTGGATTCACTCGCGGACGGTCGACGTCTATTGCTATTTAAAGCACGATGAGAAGGCGCCGCTGTTCGCGAATAGGCTGATTGAAACTCTAAAAACAGTCGAGTGAATATACGGATTCGACATTCGCCTCTCCCAAATGATGCGAGAGTCAAATCGCATTCTAATGGAAACCCAGGAGTGCTCATGGAAGTAAGATCGGGAATGCGCCGCGTTATGTTATCGGGCGCGATAATCCTCGCTTGCGCCGCCGTCGCAACTGCACAAATACAGCCCGAGTACGATATGGGCAAGATGCAGATGGTGTTTCTCAGTCGCTCGACAGAGTGGAAGCCGAAGGACTCCGCCGACAAAACCCGCATCGAAAAGAACCATCGCGACTACATAACCGATCTCATCAAAACAGGAAAATGCGCGCTCGAGGGAACCGTCCCCGCTGACGACTCCTTATATGAGATACTCGTATTCAAGACCGAGTCTATCGACGAAGCGCGCTCTCTTGTTAACGCATTTCCGGGAGTGAAGGCAGGAATGCTCAAAACCGATGTCGTTTCCTGGTACGCTGCCCGAAACTTCATCCTCCGTCCCGATGATCCGATCGTTCAGTCGCATTACATCTTTGGACTCCTGCTTCACGGGCCAAATTGGACGGCTGAGCAAACGGATCAATCCCGTCGGATTCAGGCAGGTCATATGGCGAACATCAATCGCCTCGCGGAGCTGGGCAAACTTGTGCTTGCCGGGCCTTTTTTCGATGGAGGAGAGAAGGCCGGAGTATTCATCTTCAAGGTCGATTCTATCGAAGAAGCAAAAGGCCTGACTGACAGCGATCCCGCTGTGATCGCGGGGCGGCTCAAGATCGAGCTGCACCACTGGTCAGTACCTCGCGGAATGTTGAAGTAGGAATGTTTAAGTTCTCGCCGACAAGCACCACGCGCTCGCGCGGTTAAAATTCGTTCCTAACCTGAGACTCTCGATATTGGTTCGTTGGTTCGAACCTACGCGTACGCGCCGCCGATTACTTTCACACCTACAAGCGCACATTCAAGGTCATTGGCGCCCAGTCGATGCCGGAGCGCTCGCAGGCTCGGGCGCTTTCTTGACGTACTTGTTGTACCAGCCGAGATATCGCTCGTATCGATCCCTCACGTAGCTCGGCCGCTGAATACCGTGATTCTCGTTTGGATAGATTATGAGTTGAGTGTCTACTCCGAGACTCTTCAGGGCCTGATACATCTGCTGCCCGCCCTGTATCGGCACATTGAAGTCTCGCTCGCCGCCAAGGAACATTGTCGGAGTTTTGATCCGATCGGCGTGCAGGAACGGATATGAGATCTTTACATAGGTCTCCCACGCTTTCGCATTCCACGGCGGGCCTATTTCGTAATCATATTGAATGATGTATTGATCGGTGCCATAGAATGCCACGGTGAAGGCGGTGCCCGCTCCGCTCGTAGCCGCCTTGAACCGGCTATCGGTTGCGATCATGTAGTCGGTCAGGATTCCACCGTAGCTCCAGCCGCCGACTCCAAGCCTGTCGGGATCAGCGACCCCGATCTTGATTACGTGATCGACGCCGGCTTCCAGGTCTTCGACCTCGTAGTGGCCCCAGTCGGCGAAGATCGAGCGCGAATACTTCCGGCCGCGGCCCGCGCTGCCTCGATAATTGACTGCCAGCACCGCATATCCATTCGCGGCGAAGAACTGTCGCTCGGCACTGAACGAATGTCCATCCTGCCCGTTTGGACCGCCGTGAATTCGAAGCAGGAGCGGCACGCGGGTTCCTTTCACGTATCCGACGGGATAGGTCAGGAGGCCATGCACCTCCGCACCGTCCTTGCTCTTGAAGCTGACTTCTTCGGTCGCGCCAAGCTCGAGCTCCGCGAACATCGCGTCATTCTGATGGCTGATTTGACGAAGCCCGCTGCCTTCTATCGCATAGACTTCTGTGTGCTTTGTATCGCCGCCCGAAAGCACCACCGCATGGCCGTCGCTGCCCGTCCAGGATGAAATGACGATCGGCGGTTGGATCAGGCGTTCGACCGCGCCTCCACTAATGTTCGCGCGAGCCGGATAGACAGAGCGATCGTCGGTCACCAGGAACGCCATTGATTTCCCGTCGGTCGAGAATCGCGGATTCGAGACGCCGCGATCCAGCGCTTCGACGGCCTGAATGCGCTTCGGCGCAGCGCTTCCGTCAGAAGCGGCGATGGCGAGATGCTCCATATTGTACGCGCCGTATTCCTTCTCATCGCCTTCGAGGTAGGCTATCCACTTGCCGTCCGGACTCCATTCCAATCGCGAGCGGCCTCCCCGGCTGTTAGCCGGCGTGACCTGTTTGGCCGCGGAGCCGGGCTTTGCATCCGCTACGAAGATCTGCCCGGAAGGCTCTCGGTCGGGGTCCTCGGCATGATTGCTGATGAAAGCTACGCGAGAGCCGTCCGGAGACCATGAAGGCGCGGCCTCATCCCATTTTCCATCGGTCAATCTATCGAGCTTCGCTGTCGCTATGTCGAACAGATAAACATAGCTGCGGCGACCCGAGAGGATATAGCCTTGCCCGTCCTGCTTGAATTTGTACCGGTCGATGACTATCGGTTTTGGCGTCTTGGGTTTTGCCGGGGTCGCGTTAGCGGCATTCTCGCCCGGGGTATTTGTGTCCGCGTCGGGATCAGGATCGCCAACTACGAGCGCCATTCGCTTCGAGTCGGGAGACCACTCAAAGCCCTGAAGCCGGCCTTTCAACTCGGTGAGCTGTGTTGCTTCTCCGCCTGAACGGTCCAGAAGCCAAATTTGATTTCCTTTCGCCTTACCGGGCCGGCCCGAGGTAAATGCCAGATATTTCCCATCGGGGCTCCATCGCGGCGAGGACTCGCCGTCCTGACTAGCGGTGACCTGAATCTCCTTCTTACCGTCAGTGCTCGCCATCCATATATGCGCTCTGCTCTTGTCCTCTTTGGTATCGATCGTAGAGACGACATAAGCGACCCACTGCCCGTCGGGCGACACCTGAGGATCTCGTACTTCGTGCAGCTTGGCGAGATCATCAAGAGTTATGGGACGTGAAGACGAGGGCTGCTGGGCCGTCGCGGCCGTAAGCATGACGATTGAGCATGCAAACGCAAGGATGAGATTACGCACGCGAGTTTTGGCGAACATTGAGCGATTACCTCCCGAGATGAATAACTCCACCGATTGAGAGCAAACGGAATGGCGGCATTCTAACGAAGGGAATGGAATAGGACAAGAATCCCACTACTATCCCGCTATCCCACTTTCCACAGGTTTTCTTTTCTAGACGCCAACTCTCTAGAGCCTACTGCTCGACTTTATTTCATCGGTAAGGCATTCTTTTGAGCGTAACTGATCAATCCGAGCCTGATAGAAAGGCAAGCCGCTGCGTCGAATAGACGTCCTTCTCCGATGGCAACCCTCGACAAACTCATAGGCGAAACGCTCGACGGCAAGTATCTCCTCGACCGCCTGCTTGGACAGGGCGGAATGGGCGCGGTCTTTCTGGCTACGCACATCGGAACCAAGCGAATCGTTGCGCTCAAGGTCATAGCTCCCCAGTTCACCGCCAATGAAGAGGTAGGCGAGCGATTTCGCCGCGAGGCCGAAGCCGCCGGCCGCATGCGCCATCCAAACGTGGTTAACGTGACCGATTTCGGATTCGCGCTCATGGGCCGCGACCGCATCGCATACCTCGTAATGGAATACCTGGATGGCTGTTCGCTCGACGACAAGCTCAAAGAGACTGGATCGCTGCCTCTCGCCTTCACCGTAGATATTGTCGAACAGATTTGCCTCGCCATCAGCCATGCTCATAAACAGGGAGTCATTCACCGCGATCTCAAACCGGACAATATATGGCTGCAACCGGATCAGCGCGGCGGGTACATAGTCAAGGTTCTGGATTTCGGTCTCGCGAAACTCCGAGACACTACGGCTGATCAAGGCGACCAGGCCGAATCGCGCCTTTCAACGGGCGCGGAGACTCAGGCCCTTGCCCGATCCGTTCGCACGGTCGCGGGCAGGCAGACTACAAATACACGGCAAGCAGGCTCCAACACCGTCGCGCCGGAAAATGGCTCTTCTTCGACCGTCGAAGCAGAAGCTCTCACCACGATCCAATCGCCCGCGGATCACGAAGAACAAAAGACCGCTATTCTTCATCCGGCTGACGTGACCGGCATCGCGCCAGGAGAAACTCGCGCCGGCAACGATTCTGGAGCCCGCCAAAATGCGGCAGACCAGCAGACCGATGGGATCACCCTTATTCAAAATCCGACAAACGACGATGAGGGCGTAACGAGGATTCAAGCCGGACCGCTTGATGAAGGCTCGGCGCAAGGATCATCGACTGCCGTTGGCGCGCGGGACAATACGCAAGGAGCCGGGAATTCCACGGCGTCGCAGTCAAACTCGCATCGATCCGGCGCAACCACCTTTGACTCAGACACGGTTAAGCTCACTCGAATCGGCTCGGTTCTCGGGACGCCGCTCTATATGTCGCCCGAACAATGCCGGGGCGAAGCTCTCGACGCACGCTCGGACATCTATAGCCTCGGTGTAATCGTTTATCAGATGCTGGCAGGCGAGCCGCCCTTCAAGGGGAACATGATCGAGTTGATGGAGAAGCACATGAGCGAGCCTCCTCCTCGAATCAATGAGAAGCGGCCCGACCTTCCCATAGCAGTCGCGAACTTGATAATGGCTGCCATAGCCAAGAATCCGGAGCAGCGGCCTGCCAATTCCGAGTCGTTCTCAGCCGCGTTGCGCGCGACCGCCGAAGGAGAGACCGAGATCTTGCGGCAGTCGAAAGCCTACTACTACACGTCGCAGCGCGTATTCTTCGGTCTTTCCGCGCTCGTGTATTTGCCTTTTGCGGTTCTGTCGATGGTGTTGAGCATCGTGCTGCCGAAGTTCGTTCCGCTGACTACGGTGGCGTCGGTTGCGATCTTTTACGTGTTCATATTTTTGCTGGTTCTCTTCGGAACAAAAATCTGCACCGCCGCCTGCGCGCTTGCAATCAAAGAGCTGCGCGGGAATCCCGAAGCGGCCATAAAACCGGGCCGGATATTCAGGATAGTCGCAGCGCGATCCCCCGCTATCGTAGGTACGGCAGCCGCCTATTATTTAAGCGTCCTGGCGGGTCTGATCAGATTCATAACGCCTGCGATAACGGCGGCCGTGGATGGGACGCTCTTTCCACAAATAGTGGTGCTTGAAAAACGGAGCGGCCCGGATGCGATCGCGCGGTCGAAGCAGCTCATATCCAGGCTTCGGCCAATCGCCGCGGCGCTTCTGGCGCGTGAGTTCGGAATCAGTCTCGGCTCAATAGTGTTCTTCCCTTTCATCAGCGTGGGGCTGGCCATATTGTTCGGCGGTTCGGGCGCGGATTCCTTGAATGCGATGATTTCGCCCATGATGAGGCACTTTCTCGTCTTTTACTGCTGGTTCATTCTGTGCATTATGCACACGCCTTACGATGCGATGCCTTTCGCGAGCCTCTATTTCAAGTCCAGACAGGCGCAAGGGGAGCCCGACGACGAAAGCGGTTCGGCGGCGGGACGCCGCTACGACCACCCATCGCGCAAGCCCGCGACGATCAGCAAAACGTCGCTGGCCTGGTTCACTATTCCTTTGCTCATGCTCGCTTTTTTAATTGTGTTTCCCGCGACTGCCGGCAGGACGTCTCTTATCGAGTCGGTTCGACAGGGCAAGCAAAATTCAGTGCAAAGGATGCTCGCCGCCGGCAAGAGCCCTAATGTGACCAGGGCCGGCGGAACAAGCGCTTTGATGTATGCGTCACGAGACGGCTATGTCGATATCGCAAAGCTTCTGATCGACGCCGGGGCCAACGTTAATGCGCGCGACGGCGATGGAGACGACGCCCTTATGTACGCCGCGCTCGATGGACGATCGGAAGTCATATCGCTGCTGCTCTCCAACGGAGCGAATCTGAACGGGAAGAACAACCATTCCGAGACCGCTCTGCTGGCGGCCGCGCGAAGAGGCCGTACCGAAACGGTGAGGCGACTGCTGGCGGCTGGGCCCGACGTCACCGTCAAAAACGACAAGGGCAAGACTGCTCTTGAGTGCGCTGAGGAAGAAGGCCACCTACAGGTCGCGGATCTCCTGAAACAAGTCGGCGAGAAATGATGGAAATACCGCGAGTGAATTCGAAGTCTATGGAGTGAAGGATGGAAGCGGAAACCAAAGCGAGGCCGAACGTAAAGCAAGCCGTGCCCTTTTTCGGTGTTACGGATATCGAAAAGTCGGTTCGCTACTATGTGGAGGGCATCGGCTTCGAAATGACTATGAGCTGGAGGCCTGAAGGCAAGCTTCGCTGGTGCTGGCTCAAGCTTGGAGACGCAGCTTTGATGCTCCAGGAATTTTGGAAGGAAGGGCATCACTCAAACGTTCCCGAAACGAAAGTGGGCGTGGGCGTCTCAATCTGTTTCGTCTGTGAAGACGCGCTCGCGATCTACCGAGAGGTCAAAGCGCAAGGGCTCAATCCGTCTCGGCCTTTTGTAGGGAACGGTATGTGGGTCACTTCCCTTCTCGACCCGGACGGCTATCGCCTCGAGTTCGAAAGCCCGACCGACACGCCGGAAGAAACGGTTCTTTCCGAAGACTAAGATAAAGGGTGAGAGATGAAAGCGATCTTCAAAAGAGCGGCTCCGTACGCCGACGACGAGATGAACCTGCCGGTCGAGAATGTCGATGCGGCCATTCCATTTTATGAGACCGTAATGGGATTCCGGCTCATCTCCCGAAGCGATTCGCCGCACAAAGCGGCGATACTTGAAAGAGATTCGATCAAAATCGGCCTGGCTGAAAACGGCGGCGATCCCACTCAGGAAGGCTGCTTCTTTGAAGTCGACAACGCCGAAACGGCTTTCGACGAGCTGAAATCAAACGGCTTGGCGAAAGAGGACGCGGACTTCAGAATTGATAAGCACGGCGAGACCTCCTACAAGGTGTTTTTCGTCATCGCGCCGGACGGGCTTTGTTACTGCCTTGGCGAACGCCGGAACTGAGATCAGATCAATGTGCAGAAACATCAGGACGCTACACAACTTCGAGCCGCCGGTTACGGAGGAAGAGATTCGCGCCGCTTCAGTGCAGTTCGTGCGAACAATCAGCGGCTTTGCGAAGCCTTCGAAGGCAAATGAGGCGGCGTTCGTTACCGCGGTTGACGACATCGCCAGGATCTCCGGCAAGCTGCTGGCATCTCTCAAATCAAGTGCTCCTCCGAGAAATCGCGAGGACGAGGCGGCGAAAGCACGGGAGCGCTCCGCACAGCGATTCCCACGATGAGCCACGATGAGCAATGTAGGCTTGAAAGGACGATTATAAAATCGGAGTTCCTACGTTCCGATTCGGGAATGAAATCCTCCTCCGCACCGGGGGCTGCGCTGCGCTGAGCCCCGGCTATTGACGCGTTCCCCTGCAGGGAACATACCTGCCTCTCCTTAGCACCGGGGGCTGCGCTGCGCTGGCCCCCGGCTATTGGCGCGTTCCCGTTCAGGGAACAACCCACCGATCATCTGGAACTCAACGGCTCGAAATGATGACGCGCGCTCTTGCGCTGATGGCCTCATTTTACGCGTAAACCTGCGTTGTGATAATTTGCTTCACTCAATCAGCAATCGCGTGGAGGAAGCGAATGTCCCAGAGCATTGACTCAATCCTTAAAGAAACAAGGGTCTTTGCGCCCGATGGCGAATTCAGCGAGCGCGCCCACATCAAAAGCGTCGAAGAGTACGAACGCATCTATCGCGAAGGCGAAGAGCATCCCGAGGAATTCTGGGCCCGCATCGCCCAGGAGCTTCACTGGTTCAAACCGTGGGATCGAATTTTGGAATGGAACTCGCCCTGGGCCAAGTGGTTTGACGGAGGCCTGATCAATCTCTCTTATAACTGTCTCGATCGGCATGTGGCTTCGTGGCGGCGAAACAAAGCTGCTTTGATCTGGGAAGGCGAGCCCGGTGAGATCAGAACGCTCACATATCAGCAGTTGTTAACCGAGGTATGCAAATTCGCCAACGCGCTTAAATCCGTAGGTGTAAAGAAAGGCGATCGAGTCGCGATATACATGGGCATGACGCCTGAGCTTGCAATCGCAATGCTCGCGTGCGCGCGCATCGGGGCTACGCACTCCGTCGTTTTCGGAGGCTTCTCCGCAAACGCTCTCATAGATCGGATCAACGATGCTCAGGCATCAGCGGTCATCACCCAGGACGGAGGCTATCGGCGCGGATCCGAGGTCAAGCTCAAACCTGCCGTAGACGAAGCGCTGGAATCCTGTCCTTCGGTAACTTCGGTGATCGTATTCCAGCGAACCGGCTCTGATCTTGTAATGCGGCCCGGACGCGATCACTGGTGGCACGAGCTGATGCGGAACGCATCCGACGAATGTGAAGCCGAGCCGATGGATGCCGAACACCCGCTCTTTATCCTCTACACTTCCGGCACGACCGGTAAGCCAAAAGGCATCCTTCACACGACCGGAGGGTACTCGGTCGGCAGCTACATAACGACAAAATGGGTATTCGATCTGAAAGATGAAGACATCTACTGGTGCACCGCCGATATCGGCTGGGTGACGGGTCACAGCTACATTGTATATGGACCGCTCCAGAACGGCGCCACGACCGTTATGTACGAAGGCGCTCCGAACTGGCCGGGACCCGACCGATTCTGGCAAATGATCGAACGCCACAAGGTTAATATCTTCTACACGGCTCCCACGGCCATTCGCGCGTTCATGAAATGGGGAGACGAGTGGCCGGCGAAATACGAGATGAAGAGTCTGAGGCTGCTTGGCACCGTTGGCGAGCCGATCAATCCCGAAGCCTGGATGTGGTATCGCGATCGCATCGGGCGCAACGTCTGTCCCATCGTGGATACGTGGTGGCAAACCGAAACCGGAATGATAATGATCACTCCGCTGCCGGGCGCGATCCCAATGAAACCGGGCTCGGCGACAAGACCGTTTCCCGGCGTAATCGCCGACGTTGTTACAAGACAGGGGGAGCCGGTTGCACTGGGCTCGGGAGGTTACCTTGTCATAAAGCAGCCGTGGCCTTCGATGTTCCGAACGATTTACGGCGATCCCGATCGCTTCGTGCAGACCTACTGGTCGGAGATACCGGGCGTCTACTTCACTGGAGACGGCGCGCGCAAAGACAAAGACGGATACTTCTGGATCCTCGGCCGCGTGGACGACGTCATCAACGTCTCCGGCCACCGCTTGAGCACGATGGAAGTGGAATCGGCTCTGGTAGCTCACGACAAGGTTGCGGAAGCGGCGGTTGTAGCGCGGCCGGATGAGTTGAAGGGGCAAGCCATCGCGGCCTTCGTAACTTTAGAATGGGGCAGCGAGCCCTCGGACGCCCTCAAAGAGGAGCTTCGTCAATGGGTGGCAAAAGAGATCGGAGCGCTCGCAAAACCTGACGACATTCGCTTCGCGGATATGCTGCCAAAAACCCGAAGCGGAAAGATAATGCGAAGGCTGCTGCGCGAGATCGCAACCAGCGGAGAAGTCCTGGGCGACGTGACTACGCTGGAAGACTTCTCGGTCCTGGCAAAGCTCCGTGACGACGATGAATGATGATGAGCAAGGTTGAGTTGATGGTGACCGGCGAGGCTTTCCTATGACTCCTGTCAGGATCATGCTTTTTGATCTGGACGGAACCTTGATCGATTCGCTGACGGACATCGCGACCTCCGTGAACCGGATGCTTGCGGAACTCGATCGTCCGGCGGTAGACGAATCGGCGGTGGCTCGCTTTGTCGGAGACGGCGTGAGAGTCCTGGTTTACCGGGCTCTCACCGCTACTGAGCCCGCTCATCGGCCGCCCGATGATAACCTTCACGCGGATGGACTTGCGCTGATGCGAAAGCATTACTCACATCAGATGCTCGCCGCGACAAGGCTCTATCCGGGAGTCTCCGAGACGCTTCAACATTTCGGCAATAAGCCAAAGGCCATCGTAACCAGCAAAGAGACGGAGTTCACCCGGACGATAATCAATCATCTCGGAATAGCTCATCATTTTGAGTGCGTGGTCGGCGGCGATACGATTCCCGAGCGAAAACCTGATCCGCGGCCCGTGCTCGAAGCAATCATTCAGCTCGGCGGATCGCCGGACGAAGCCGTGATGATCGGCGACAGCGAAAACGACATAGCAGCCGGAAGCCGCGCGGGCGCCCGGACCTGTGGAGTTACCTACGGATTTAGGAGCGCCGAACAACTGAAGCTCGCGGCTCCCGATTTCACCATAGACCAATTCGCGTCGCTCACGACTCTGTTTGAATAATGCAAATTGGATTGAGGCGGAACTGTGAATAAGACTCGCGACGAAGTGATAGCAAGAGCCGCGAAAATAAAGCTGCTCGTTATGGACTGTGACGGCGTGCTTACCGACGGCCGCATAATACCGATGCCGGAAGGCGAAGAGACCAAGCAATTCGATTCAAAGGATGGCCACGGATTGCGGATGGCTTCGCGCGCGGGATTGCGTTTGGCGATAATCTCCGGGCGCAAGTCGTTCGCGGTGAGGGCGCGCGCCGAGGATCTCGGCATCCATCATCTCTACGAAAAGGCCTACAACAAACTAGAACCCTTCAAAGAGGTCACGGACGCGGAAGGAGTGGTCTTTGATGAGGTCTGCGTGATGGGCGACGACGTAACCGACATCCCCTTGCTGAGGCGAGCCGGCCTGGCGATTGCGGTAGCAGACGCCATGGAAGATGCCCGAGCTCATGCCCACTATGTAACCGAACACGCCGGAGGAAAGGGAGCAGTAAGAGAAGTCGTCGAGCTGATTTTAAAGGCGCAGGACCGGTGGGCGGCCGCGATGGAACGCTACTATGAAGAAGGCCTTTCATAACGGACAACTTTCTCGTAAGGGACGACCTTTATTGTGCACGCTCTGATATCAACTTTTGCTTGACCCTTTAGCTGACCATTCGTATGATGCTGTGTGCGATTTAGACCTTCAGTTTTCCCGACATCCCGGATCCATCAGTTCTGTCTCTCTTTCCATTTCGAAGCAATCAAATATAGAAAAAGGAGTTGAGCTATGAGAGCTGACACCGAGCACGGCGCATATGTCTGGCACAACGGGAGCCTCATTCCTTGGGAAGACGCGAATATCCACGTAATGTCTCATGTAGTTAATTACGGTTCCTCCATTTTTGAAGGAATCCGTTGCTACAAGACAAAGCGAGGCTCGGCAGTCTTCAGGCTTAACGAGCACATCGACCGCCTTCTGAATTCGGCTCACATCTATCGCATGGACATCCCATATACGGCGGAAGACATCCGCCTCGCATGCGGCGAGTTAATTCGTGCCGACGGCTACGACGAGTGCTACCTTCGCCCGCTTGTATTCAGGGGATTCGGGACATTTGGAGTCAATCCGTTTCCAGCTCCGATCGAAACCTATGTCTGTGCATGGAAGTGGGGACAGTACCTCGGCGCTGATTCCATAGAAGCAGGCGTGGATGTTTGCGTATCCAGTTGGACGCGGATCGCGCCCAATACGCTTCCGTCCATGGCAAAGGCCGGCGCCAATTATATGAACTCCCAGTTGATCAAGATGGAAGCGGTGCTGAACGGTTATTCCGAAGGCATAGCGCTGGACAGCGGCGGATACATAAGCGAGGGCTCGGGCGAGAACATCTTCCTGATCAACGACGGCACGGTTATGACGCCCCCGCTGTATTCGACTATATTGCCCGGTATCACCCGCGACTCCGTCATTCAGATATGTGGAAGGCTTGGAATACCCGTTATCGAGCGAGCAATCCCACGCGAGATGCTTTACATCGCGGACGAGGTATTCTTTACCGGCACCGCCGCCGAGATAACTCCCATCAGATCGGTCGACAAAGTCAAGGTGGGATGCGGACGGCGCGGTCCCATGACGGAACTCATCCAGAATGAGTTCTATCGAGTGCTCACCGGCGCCGCCGAGGATACATACGGTTGGCTTACGCCCGTCGAAGCCTTGAAGCCGCTCGCTCAAACCGAGTCGCAACTGGCTTAAGCAATCGGACGGGAATAGTCCATCCAGGGGCAAAGGCTCTGAAGATCGGGAGCGCCGAATCACAGTCAGATTGGGCGCTCCTCTATCGGAGCGAGGGAAAATCTGGGGCCAATAGCAGTGATCGATTGAGTTAATAGACTCGAGTCGCGCTTCAAACCACACCGATGCACCACCGTCACTATCCATTTCGTTGACAAGCTTTAATTTGCTTTGCTAGCCTTTTTGGTTGATTAACAACCCCCGCGCACCGCAGGAGACTCAGGGCGCATGGAGTCATACTTATAGTGAGATCGGCAACCCGCATTCTTACATTCCTACTGGCTACAGTTTCACTTGCAGGAACCGCCTGCATCAGACGAGTCAAGGAGCCCGAGTTGCTTCACGCGAACGATCCGCTCGCGACCAACGTCCTCGTCGACCGCATCAATTCCTACTCCCAACTGGTGAGCTTCTCGGCCCAGTCGAGCATTGAAGTCAAAGTTTATTTCGCTACGGCGGCCTCCGATAAATATCCAGCGGGCAATCTATTGATCAGCCTGCAGCGCCCGGAAAAGATCCGGATGATCGTGACCGCGCCCGCGCCGCTTACACGCGACATCGCCGACATGACGAGCGATGGTTCTCAATTTCGGCTGGCTGTTTATTATCCAACCGAAAAGAGGGCCTTCATTCACGGAAGTAATCTCGGCGACTACAAGCGAATTAACGAACAGGAGCTCAAAGAAACCGCCGATCCCCGCCTTAGAAACGCCGGCGCGCTCGCCAATATCCGGCCGCAGCATCTGACGGAGGCATTTCTGATAAGGCCCATCGCAGAGGACGGCCGCACTGACTTCTTTCGCGAAGAACTCACTCAACTGGAGCCTTCAGACCACGCGGACAAGAAGAGCCCGCTCGTAAGGCGCGCTTATTATGTGCTCTACGTCCTGGATCATCACGACAACGGCAAGAGCGCTCTCAGGCGCAAGTTCTGGTTCGATCGAACGCGGCCGGGCACGCCGCTGGTTCGCCAACAGACATTCGAGAACGGAGGGGGCAAACTCGGAAGCGATATCTTCTACACCGGCGAATTCAAGGTTAACGCCTCCCAAAAGTCGTGGCCTACCACAACCGTAATCGATCGGCTGAACGACGGCTATAGCCTCGCTCTCGAACTGGACCCCGACTCCATTCAGATTAATGGAGAGATGCCCGCAACGGCCTTTCGACTGGAGAACGTTCAGCAGTTGAAGGAGATCGATCTCGATCAACCTACGAAGGCGGAAGCCGATCGATCGAAGGACCATCAGCCTCCGCCGAATAAAAACCTGCAAAAGCGCTTGCACCCGCAATAATGGATAGCCTTAGCCTAGCCAATCTCAGGCAGCGCCCGCTCCGAACCGCGGTCAGCATGGCCGGAGTATCACTCGGCGTAGTGCTGGTGACCCTGATGGGCGGGCTTACGCGAGGCATGACTCGCGACGCCGCAAACCGCCAGTCAAACGTCGATGCGGAGATACGGTTTCTTCCGGGCGGGCCAATCTCGATTACTACTTCCAATCCCCTCATGTTATCGGCGCGATATGCCGACGCATTACTCCACGGCATTCAGCCCACCCCGGATAATCCGGCCGTCGAAGCCAGGCCGCCGGTAGCCGGAGTAATGGCGGCGACCCCCGTGGGCCAATATCTTCAAGCCGCCGGAGCCATAGGCTTTGAGCTTGTGGACGGCGTCGATTTCCAATCGCTAAAGGACACGAGCAGAATCAGAATCATCAAGGGACACGGACTCGGCGATGGGAGCGACGAACAGAGCGCTCACGAAGCAATTGTCGATAAGTATTATGCGGAGAAAAACGTCGGCCTGGACAATCACCCCGTGAGAGTCGGCAGCTCGATCAAAGTGCTGGATCAGACCTTCACCGTCGCCGGAATCTACGATCCGCCGATGCTTGCCCGAGTCAAGATACCGCTCAAAACAATGCAGGAGCTGTTTGGCGGCGCTGACAACTGCTCCTTTGTAATGATCAAAGTCGAAAAACCTGAGATGATCAAACAGGTGATCGACACGCTGAACGAGTATTATCCAGGCAATAACGTGATTCCTACGAGCGAGATTCCTGCCTTGTACTCACAAAACCTCTTCGCCGTGGACGTGCTGCTTGATGTCGTGGTGGGTCTCGCTTCGGTGATAAGCACCCTGGTAATCCTGTTGGGAATGTATACGACGATCACCGAGCGCACTCGCGAGATTGGGATTCTGAAAAGCCTCGGCGCCTCGAAGCGGCTGATTGTCTCCATCATCGAAAGAGAAGCGGCGCTTATAAGCCTGCTGGGCGTAATTCTCGGATTTGTACTATCGGTAATCGGCAGATATTCTATTCAATCAAGCACTCGATTAATCGTCGATCTCGATTTGAAATGGATTTTGATCGCGGCGACGATAGGGATGCTCGGAGGTTTGCTCGGCGCATTTTATCCCGCCGTCAGAGCGGCAAACCTCGATCCGGTTGAAGCACTGAGCTACGAATGAAAAGCCCGGCTCCATCAAATCAAACCTCTTAATTCTATGCAGGCAATTCTCGAGACCATAGATCTCAAGATGACTTATCGCGTGGGCAAGGTAGACGTTCACGCGCTTCGAGGCATCACCCTGACCGTCAATCGCGGAGAGTACATCGCTATAATGGGGCCTTCAGGCTGCGGCAAATCAACGTTGTTGCACGTCGCCGGCGGAATGCTCACACCGACTTCGGGAAGATTGATTATCGACGGCGAGGATGTGACGGCGATGACCGACGCTCAACGCACCGAGATGCGCCGCCGCAAAATCGGCTTCGTCTTTCAGCGATTCAATCTCTTTCCCACCTTGACCGCGGAAGGCAATCTCAAACTGGCCGAGCGAATCTATTCAAAGCACCGCAACGGCGCCGAATCGGAAGCGCGACGGCGCATATTGAAGCTCTTGAAGCTCGAAGAGAAGATGCATCACAAACCGCTCGAACTCTCCGGAGGCGAGCAGCAGCGAGTCGCGATTGCGCGCGCCGTCGTAAATCAACCTGCCCTGATACTGGCCGACGAGCCGACCGGAAACCTCGACTCCGAGAACTCCAAGGTCGTCCTCGATATGCTTCGAGGCTTAAACGAGGAGCTCGGGCAGACTATAGTCATGATAACTCACAACCCCGAGGCCGCCGGACGCGCCGACCGAGTGGTCGAGATGCGAGACGGCCTGATCGTTTCGAACGACGCTTTGGTTCGCGGATAACGAGTATGAAAATGATCCTGGTGATGCTTAAGAAGACGCTGTTCTGGTCTTATGAACGAGGCACGTGGCAATATGACGTCCTCTGCGTACTTATTCTCGCCTTCATTTTCTTCATGCCTAATGACCTGTTTCGCTCCAAGAGCACTAGGTCCGAGCAGGCCGCGGCTATCGCCGAGCCTGTCAGAGTAGACGATCAGCAGCCCAAGCCTGAGCCTCCGGTTCGCTCCGACGCGCGCGAGACCGGAGTCAGCAACCCGGCGAAGTGATTGGCGACGGATTGTCATCAACGGAAGAATCGGGAATTTACAATGAGACGCATTATTTCGACTATCGCAACTGTTTGCTTTATGACGGCCGGCTCTATGACGCCGGCTGCGATTGCTCGGGACGAAAAGCTGGATCAAGTGCTCGGCAGGATGCAGGAATCCGCAAAAATGCTTAAGACGATCAAGGCGCGCATCCAGCAGGACAAGCTGCATACTCAGACGGGCGGCCGGGAGGTCTACAAAGGCAAGCTAATCTTTAAGCGTCTCGGCAGCAAACATGACAAGGTCCGCATCGATTATGAGAAAACCGATCACGTCGTTGCGCTGGAAGGCGAAAAAATAACTCTTTATCAGCCCAGGGTAAATCAGGCGTTCATCACGTGCCGATCGGCTCTGGTTAGGGACCATCCCGATTTTTCCTTTATCACCGCGCTCTATGCCTCGGTCGGCGAATTGAAGGCGACCTACACTATCTCCTATGTCCGCGACGACACCTTCGAAGGGGCCGGTATGTCCGTACTCGAGTTGGTTCCGAGAGTCACCTCGGCCGAACGAAAGACCGTGATGTGGGTGAATCAACAAAGCTGGATGCCGATCAAATTCGAGGTGACCGAACGCAATGGCGACGTTACTACTCTGATCCTGCGCGACATAGTGAAGAACCAGGTGATCGATGATAAACAATTTCATGTGTCGGTGAAGGCGGGTACAAAGGAGCACAAAGAATGCTGAGGCTCCGTAGCGCAGCGATCGAGAAGATCACTCTCTCGCTTTATTACCGCACGAGTGGACGGTTTGGCGGATAACATAGAAACGGCCGGCGATCGACGCGGCGTGCTTCAGCGCGGCGATGATAAACCTCTCGCTATAGAGCAGGAGGCGGATTCCTATTATCAGGAGCGGCTCGTGAACGCGCGCGAACGCGCGAGCGCGCTTGAGAAGGCTCTCGCGGAAATCGAGCTCGAGCTCGCGGATCTCAGGACGAACTTCAACAAACAGACCGTCGAGCTGGATGCGATCAAGGTGCATCTGTCGGCGGTTACAACCGGCTTGATTCAGAAGGAGACGCAGCTCAATCGGATCACCAGCACGTTCGGCTGGCGATTGCTTACCTGGTACGGACCGATAAAGTACAGGTTCATCCTTCCCGTGTTGAAGCGGCTGAAAAACCCGCTCCAACTTAAGCCGATCAGAGACACCGAGCGTATTAGCGCACCCGTTGTTGAGCCTGAAGAAAACGGCCCGGACCTGGCTTATCAGGCATGGGCTCGACGGTGTGAGGCGATTAGATACGATGCGGAGAGAGCGCGCGGCAGGCTCGCCTCGTTGAAGACGCGGGCTGTTATCAGCATCGTAATGCCCGTTTACAATCCCGTACGCGAGCACCTTGCGGAAGCGCTCGATTCAGTTCTCGACCAATACTATCCAGATTGGGAGCTTTGCATAGCCGACGATGGTTCGAGCGCGGATTACGTGAAGGCCATCCTCGATTCCTATGCCGCGCAAGACAGCAGAATCAAAGTCGTGTACCGAACTGAGAACGGCGGTATTTCAGCGGCGTCGAACGACGCTCTCGCGCTCGCCTCCGGGGAGTTTATTGCGCTGCTCGATCACGACGATGTGATATCCCCAGACGCGCTTCTTCAAGCCGCTATTGTTCTCGATCGAACGGATGCCGATCTCGTCTATTCGGATGAAGACAAGCTCGATGAAGCGGGCGCGCGCTGCGAGCCTTTCTTTAAGCCGGCATGGTGCCCCGACCTTCTTCTGTCGTGCAATTACATCACTCACTTCGGTGTATATCGAAAGAGCATCGTCGATCGCATCGGCGGCTTTCGGAGTGGAGTCGAAGGCGGCCAAGATTACGATCTAATCCTGCGATTTACGGAAGAGTCTCAGAGAATCGCGCAAATACCGGCGGTTCTCTATCACTGGCGCAAGAGTCCGGCCTCGGCCGCGCGAAGCATACACGCGAAGTCCTACGCCTACGAATCCAGCCGAAGAGCGCTCACGGACGCTCTCGCCAGAAGGAGGATATCAGGCAGCGTCGAGGCCACTGAGAACCTGGGCTTTTATCGGGTCAAGCGCTCGATCGTTTCGCCGGGCAAGATCAGCATCATCATTCCGACTCGCGACCGGCTTGCTCTTCTCGAAACGTGCATAAGCAGCATCGAATCGAAGACCGAATATCGGGACTACGAAATCATCATTGTCGATAACTGGAGCAAAAACGCCGCGACCCTCGACTACTTGAGCCGGACGCGCCATCGCGTCATTCGAGACGAAGGGGTGTTCAACTTTGCCCGCTTGAACAACCTTGCCGCAAAAGCAGCCGCAGGACAGTACCTCGTTCTGCTCAACAACGATACGGAAGTCATCTCCGGCGAATGGCTCGGCGCAATGCTCGAACACGCCCAACGTTCCGAAGTCGGCGTGGTTGGGGCGAAGCTGGTTTATCCACAGGGATTGATTCAGCACGCGGGGGTGATCCTGGGACTCGGCGGAATCGCCGATCACTCGCAGAGGCTGGTCGAGTATCGCCATGGAACCGGCTACGCGAATTTTCCGAACGTTATCAGGAACTACAGCGCCGTCACGGCCGCTTGCATGATGATCCGCCGGGATCTTTACAAAGAAGTAGGCGGCCTGAACGAAAAGGACTTGCCGGTCGCCTTCAATGACGTCGATCTCTGCCTGCGACTGCGCAAGCTCGGATATCTGATCGTATACACTCCGTTTTCCGTTCTCTATCACAAGGAATCGGCCTCGCGCGGACTCAGGGTGGACGAGCGCGAGATGGCCTATATGGCGGAATCATGGGGCGCGGAGATCATCGCGGATCCGAACTACAATCCGAACCTTACATTGACCAACAATGGATTCAAGGTAGATTTTTCGAAACCGGAGGCGCTCTACTGCACCTACAGCCAGGACCTTGCCGCCGGATTGGTTCCACGAGTTAATGCCGGCGATCGAATAGGACAGTACTTTTTCGCGGGCCAGGATAATCTATCCGCGATTGGGGTCAGGTTCGAGTCGAAGAATCAACGGCGCGAGGGCAAACTCATATTCAGGCTTCGAGCCTCGCACGAATCCGCCGATGATCTAACATCGATCGAGGTAGACGCATCGACCTTGCGAGATGACGGCATATGTACGTTTTCTTTCCAACCGATTCCGGACTCGCGCGGACGGATGTTCTACTTTTCCATCGAATTGGCGCACGGCAGCAGCCCGCTGACCCTGCACAGAA
>Ga0066687_10000094_pt1 | contig 23794 bp, 22 predicted proteins | sample GraSoiAngelo_136_FD_65630 | JGI IMG/M metagenome (GOLD analysis project Ga0066687, IMG submission 65630) | Grasslands soil microbial communities from the Angelo Coastal Reserve, California, USA - 14_0929_09_20cm | ecosystem: Environmental > Terrestrial > Soil > Grasslands | place: USA... | reverse complement strand
CTCGCGGGCAGTCGATTTATCGCGCCGATCTTACATCCGATGAGCGTGACCCCTCCGCCGAAACCCATCGTTCCGATGCCGAGCGTATTCGACGATTTCATTATGTATTCTTCGAGCGCCGCGAGCTTCGGATCGGGGTTCGTGTCGTCGAGCGTCCGAAAGAGCTGTTCCTTCGCGTGTTGATAGCCGCTTGTGCGGTCGCCTCCGATGCAAACGCCAATTGCGCCGGCGCTGCAGCCCTGACCCTGGGCCTGCCACACTGCGTGCAGAATACATTTGCGAACTCCGTCGAGATCGCGGCCCGCGCGACCGAGGTGCGGCAATTCACTTGGCAGCGAGTATTGAATATTCTTATTCTCGCAACCGCCTCCCTTGAGCAGCAGCTTCACCTCGATCTCGTCTTCGTTCTCCCATTGATCGAAATGAAGAGTCGGAGTGCCCGGTCCAAGGTTATCACCCGAATTCGATCCTGTGATCGAGTCGACCGAGTTCGGACGAAGCTTGCCTCTGCGCGTGGCTTCGACGATGGCATCGCGGATGCCGCGCTTCATCAGGATTTGATTCGCTCCAACCGGGGTTTTGATTTCGAAGGTAGGCCAGCCGGTGTCCTGACAGATCGGCCCTTCGCATTCGGAAGCCATATCGATGTTGGTTCCGATCACGGCCAGGGCCGAGCTCGATTGAGTCCCCGCCGCTTCGGTCTCGACGGCCCCGGCCATCGCGCGGCGAACGTCCGGCGGTAGATTGGTTGATGTCTGTGTGATCAACTCGATGATGCTGTCTTTGAATGAATCCATAGCGGTGTCAGAGTATCCCCGGTAAATCCGGGTGTCAATTGAGGACATATTATAAAAAGGGAGGCACGGGCCTCCCTTTTTCGCTGGAAACGTTGTCGTTTTGTTTAGGGTTCCTTCTGAAGAATGACAGTAAGGAACGTGAACAGAACGAGGGTCTCGATCAGCGCGAGACCGAGCAGCAACATCGTGAATATTCGGCCGCCGGCCCCAGGATTTCTCGCCGTTCCTTCGCAAGCGGCTGCGATTGCGCGGCCGTCACCCAGCGCCCCGCCGAACGCGGCGATTCCGACCGCAAACGAACCCAGTGCAGGAAAGAACCACGAGTTTCCGCCGCGGGCAGCGCCGGCGCCCGTCTCTTGCGCCGCCGCCGTACCGATGATCAGCAGCGTCGTGAGGGCTGACATCAAGAACAGTTTTACTTTGAACATTTTCTCTTCTCCTCAAGTCCGATGCTATTCGCACCGGAGTTAGCGCGGAATCGGAGCTGCGTTTTCATCCGCGAGTCTTCAAATTAGAGTAGACGGTTCGCCCAGCTCGGTATTATTTCCACGTGCCCGGTATTCGCTTGCTCCTCTTGCTTGCAAGGCTCCAGCAGCGCGCGCGGCCCAACTTCTATTAAATGAGACCGGGTACTTCCGCTTTCCCCCCTTGGATTGCCGTCATATGAAAGAAAAATGATAACGAGAAGCTTATCAATGAGCTTCGGCCAGCTCGTGGCCGTGCTCTTCGACGTCGTGTTCCTCGTGAGGAACAGTCTCCGACAGATAGACCATCGAGAGCATTATGAAAATAAACGTCTGGACGAATGAAACGAAAACGCCGAGTACGATCGTGAAGATCGGGATCAGTTGCGGCGTCATGCTCAGGAACGCCGAGCCGATCTGATGGTCGGCGAACATATTCACGAACAACCTGAGCGAAAGCGTCACCGGCCGAACGCAGTTAGATAGAATCTCGACCACGAAGATCAACGGGCCGATCGCGAACAACATCGCGCCGCTTAGCCCGCCGGTGAAATGCTTGAGATAGGCAATCCCCTGCTGTCGAAATCCCGTCCCGATGTAATAAAGAAAAGAAGTGATACCAAGCGCGCCGGTAACATTGATGCTCGAAGTCGGGGCTTCGAGTCCGGGAATTATTCCGATTAAATTGCTGACGAGGATGAAAAGCGCGAAGGCGCCGATCACCGGCACATAGCGGCGTCCGTACGGGCCGATGACCTGATCCAGCAGCCCTCGGATCTGCTCGACGATTACTTCGAGCAAATGCTGGCCTTTTGATGGGCGATCTACCGATACCTTTCCTCTCAGCAACCGCACGCCGATAAGACAAATTGCGAAGGAAATGACGGCGAATACGACGTGCTCGGGAATCGCCTCATTAGCCGCGGGCTCGTGCCAGTGGGCTCCGAACAAACCATAGACCGGCGGCATCAATACGCGTTCGATGTTAATAACCAGCGGGCCTAGCAGGTGGTTGGCCTGTTCGACTAACCAGGGTTCAGCGGCGTGCTCACCCGATTCCGCGTGTTCGGCCGCCGCTTCTGCGGCGTGTTGTAAGAGAAGCGCAAGTATCATATTGAATGTTTGCTCAAACTGCTTCCGGGTTTATGAGGGTCTTGTAAGTGCAGTAGCAGGCTTCGACGAGTACGGCGGCCGCGGGCGCGAGCAATCCGGCGACAATACCGGCGGACGAGAAGAATCCCGTGAGGCTTGCTCCATAACCGACGCCCCCGATCAAGAACCACCTCAGGACAAACTTCATTAGCGTGCCGGGAGGTGTCTTGGCGCGTCCGGTTTCCCGATTGAGCTCGAGTATCCCGCGAAGCGAAGCGGCCAGCCATCTAAGGTTGACTACTGATAACAGGCCTCCGAGCAGGGTTCCCAGCGCGAGAGCACCGGTTCCCAGCGCGACGGTTAACATCGTGCCCGCTGCGATTACTATCATCACTGAGCGAAACAGGCGGCGCTCGACTGCAAGCGGCTCAGAGAAGCCGCCGCCGCTCGTTAATACATTAGTCGGAGTTTCTGATTCGAGGCTGTCCATGACGTATGAAATCAAATCCGCGCCGCGTTAAAGCCGGGAATTCTAGCAATCGGCTTTGCTCACTGTCCAGGTATGCCCGACGCAGACCGACGCAGATATGAGCCTTTACCAGTCGAGCTCGAGCGACGTCGCCAAAAATTTTAGAAGCGGCGTCATCTTGCTGCACTTTGCCGCGAAATCGATGATAAACCGCGGGCTGCAAACTTCTTTATCCGTAAAGGTCGCCGAGGTGACAAAATCTTTCAGCTTCAGATCCTCAATGAAAGGATGTTCTGGATCAAATCCTCGAGGAGGTCTGGAGAGCCGCTCGCCCTCGATATTAATCTTAGCGCGGCGGACCGCCCGCCAATCATCCGGGTGCTTGACTATAGCCGTGCGAATCTTCATCAGGGTCGGAGCGGCTGGATGCCAGACACCACCAGCCGCGAATGAGCCTTCAGGCTCGAGATGAAGATAAAATCCGGGCACGTTCGAGCCTTTAGTTCCTTCGACGTGCGTAAACTGCGCCGCGACATGGGTCTTGTAGGGGCTCTTGTCCGATGAAAATCTGACATCGCGATAGATTCGAAAAAGCGAGCCTCCGGAAGGTCGCGGGTCCGCGGTGAAACTCGGGCTGATGCCGTGAAGCAGCGGGCCGAAGTCAGCGATAAATTGGAGAAACGGATCTCGCACGGTCTCTTCGAATCGCTTCTTGTTTTTCAAAAACCAGTCTCGATCGTTGTGGCGCTTGAGTTCTTTGAGAAACTTAAAGAGTTCTGGCGTGAAATGTGATTTGTTGGCCATCGCCCGAACAAAATAGACGCTGCCTGGTCTCAAAGCAAGATCGGCCTAAATAGATCGGCCCCGATAGATCGGCGTTAATAGCCGGTGATTGTAGATCGATGTTGTCGATCGAGTTGTTGATCAGCGGAAGCGCACTCCTGTAACCTCTAAATGATGGCTCAACCAGCCGAATCCATTCTCTTGATCTCCTGCTACGAGCTTGGGCATCAGCCTATGGGCCTCGCCCTGCCGCTGGGCATGCTCAAACGCGAAGGAATCAGCGCCGAGACGATGGATGTTTCGGTCGAAGGCTTCGACGCGAAAAAGGCCGCCCGCGCGCGGTTCGTTGGAATCTCGGTTCCGATGCACACGGCTCTGCGGCTCGGTGTAAAAGTTGCGGAAGAGATCAGGAAAATTAATACGCGATGTCACATTTGCTTTTACGGGCTGTATGCCTCGCTGAATTCGGACTACTTGCTCGCGGGAATTGCCGACAGCGTCATCGGGGGAGAGTACGAAGAGGCGCTCGTTAGCCTGATCAAGCATTCTATTGAGCGCATCGAATCGAATTCAGAGAACTCGGTTGAAGGTGTAGCGGCAATCGGTTCGGCAGGCGCTCCAATTCTCAAAAGGCTGAAGTTTGATACCCCTCAGCGTCGATCACTCGTTCCGCTCGAAAAATACGCGGGGCTCGAGATCGGCGGAGAACGAAGGCTTGCCGGCTATACCGAAGCAAGCCGCGGTTGTCTGCATCTATGCACTCATTGTCCGATCCCTCCAGTCTATAAAGGGCGATTCTTTGTTGTACCGGCCGAGATCGTCATGGAGGATATACGGTCTTTAGCAGCATTGGGGGCTCGTCATATCACGTTCGGGGACCCGGATTTTCTGAACGGGCCCGGCCACTCGCTCAAGGTCGCACGGATGCTGCACGACGAATTTCCCGAGCTGACTTTTGATTTCACGGCCAAGGTCGAGCATCTGCTCAAGCACGGATCGCTGCTCGGTGAATTCGCGGAGTTGGGATGTCTGTTTCTCGTTTCTGCTTTTGAATCGACGAGCGACTCAGTCCTTACGCATCTCGAAAAGGGACATACGTACGACGACATGAAAGAAGCCGTAGGGCTGGTGCGCGAGGCGGGCATTTCACTCAGGCCGACATGGGTGGCGTTTACGCCGTGGACTACGAACGACGACTACATCGAAATGCTTGAGTTCATCGCATCAGAGGGGCTGATAGGCAATGTCGATCCGGTGCAGTATGCGATCAGGCTGCTGGCGCCTCCGGGCTCGCTCCTTCTTGCGAGCCCTGAATCGAAGCAGTGGCTTGGGCCTCTTTCCGAAAGCGACTTCAGCTATCAGTGGCAGCATCCCGATCCTGCAATGGACGAACTGCATGGGAGAGTCACGAGCCTGGTCGCGCGGGACGCGGCGCGAGGGGACGAGCCTGCCGCGACCTTTACGCGAGTGCGCGAGCTGGCTTATGGCGCTGGAAGCCGGCTGAATTTTTTCCCGCGCCATCTTGCGCTCGCGACTGTAAACTTACGGCCGCCGAAATTGACTGAAGCCTGGTTCTGCTGAGCGGAGCCCACGGGGGGCCAGTTCGGCCTCCTCGAAAAACGATCCGAATTCTGAGACTTTTAAAATGTGGGCGAAGGTCATATCGGCGGATGTCAAATTTACCGAGCGCCGTTTATAATTGACGATTGGAAAAAGGAGGGGCTCTAACAATGGACCAGATAACGATCAGAGGCGATGTCGATCCGCGGGACGCGAACATCTGCAGGTTCACGATTGACCGGCCGGTTCACGAAGGCAACGCGGTATTCGGCTCGAAGGAAGAGGCAGGCGATAATGCGCTTGCGCAGAAGCTATTCGACATTCCGGGGCTGACCCGGGTGGAGCTTTCCGACAATGTAGTGGCCCTGACAAAGACCAGCGGCGAGGCATGGAATCAGATCGGCAAACGCATAGGCTCCGCGATTAGAACCTACCTCCAGCCGCCTCCGGAAGTACCCGAAGGCGATACCCTTCCCGCGGAAGAAGTCAGGGCTCGTGTTCAAAAACTACTCGACGAAATGATCAATCCGAATCTTGCGGGCCACGGCGGATTCGTGGAGTTGCTGGACGCCGACTCCTACAGCATCTACCTGCGAATGGGCGGAGGGTGCCAGGGCTGCGGTGCCGCCGATATGACGATGAAGATGGGCGTCGAGCGCATGATTCGCGATGAGATACCGCAAGTAAGAGAGGTCTTTGACACCACCGATCACGCGTCGGGACAAAACCCGTACTACGCTCCCGCGAAGTAGCCTCAGCGTACTGCTTTGCTCATGAGCGCCAGCAGATTGTTTTCTGAATCGCGGAAGAACGCCATCCACAGATCATAGGTTTCCATTTTCGCGATAAGATGGGGCGTCCCTTCGAAATGGACGCCCCGGCTGTGCAACGCGTCGTGAGCTTGCTCGATGTCGTCTACGTTGAAGTAGATAACGGAGCTCGGGTGATCGAACTCTTCCCTCTCCGGAATACCAAGCATCAGGTTGATTCCGCCGCAATCGAAGAAGGCCATCTTGGGAACCGTGAACAGGTGCTTCATACCGAGCTTGCCGCTGTAAAATTCTACCGCTCGATTCAAATCATGAACATTGACGGCGATCTGGCCGATCGTCGTTAAACCGAAAGACTTTATATCCGTCATCTCAACTACTCCTTTCTAAAAAAATTGTCATCAGCATTCATCCCTGAACTGACTGCCGGAGCTGTTTCCAGGCCCTTTCACTCTTCAGCCCCGACCTCTCTTAAGAGCATTGCATTGTTTGAACACTATTCGCCGAAACCAACCCGGAAAAGCCGCGGGCTCGCGGAGATTCTCCAGGGTTCGATAGGCTTCGAAGAACGCTTCCTGGGCGGCATCCTCCGCCAATTGAAAATCACCTACGAGCGAGTAACTGTAGCCGACCGCCATGTCCTGAAACCGCCGGACCAATTCAGCATAAGCGGCCGCATCGCCGCTTCGAGTGAGCAGCACCAGCGATTCAATAGTCTTGCCGGTCGTCATCTTCGTCTCACATCATCTTCGTCTCACATGGATAAGTCCCATTAGCTCCGGAAAAGGTTACCGAAGCCAGTGCGATTATGCACCGTTCGCTCTATTTGAAACGGACGGAAAGCGAAAGGAATCGCGGCGAGATGATGAAGCACGCGGTTGCCGTTTATATTGGTGAAACGGAAACCGCGTGCGGGAGATTCTCAGAATGATAGATATCAGAACGGGCGGCTGAAATTTAATCGGCGCCGGCGCCTTGTGACGTAGAGCAGAAGCGGTTGAAGGCGTCAGTCAGCATCTGTGCGATCTGAGGCGCTTCGCGCCCCTCGATCTGATGGCGCTCCAGGATATAGACCAACTCGCCGTTCTTGAGCAGGCCGATGGATGGGGACGAAGGCGCGTAGCCTTTGAAATAACCTCGTGCGTGTTCGGTTGCGTCTATGTCGGCACCCGCGAATACGGTAATCGATTTGTTAGGAACCGCCTGGTTCTTCAGCGCGAGGGCCACGCCCGGTCTCGCCTTACCGGCCGCGCAGCCGCATACGGAGTTGACGATTACCATCACTACTCCATCCGTTTCCCGGATCGCGGCATCGACGGCGTCGGGCGTGCGGGTCTCCTCGACGCCTAACTTCGTCAAATCTTCGCGCATCGGCTTGATCAGCAATTCTGAATACGGCATAAGCTTTACAACCTCCTGAATTTTGACTGGAATATGTCCAGCATACTATGAAAGGACCTCGCTCCAGCAAGATGCTAGAGATTCTCGATTGTAACAGGCTCGACTGGCTCGGGCAGGTCGAACCCGAATACTTTCGAATAAAAGAACAGCTCGGCATCGAGCGCCCGCTTGATATTCTCGGACCGGCGGAACCCGTGGCCTTCGCGTTCGAAAGCGACATAAGCCACTGGCAAGCCTTTCTCTTTCATTGCTTCGAACATCATTTCAGCCTGATTTGGCGGCACGACCTTATCATCCAGGCCCTGGAATAGAATTATCGGACACGACAACCGGTTCGTGAAATGAATCGGCGACCGCTCGTGATATAGATGGATGCTGTCCGGGTAGGCTCCGACAAGACTGTGGTTGTAGCGCGATTCGAACTTGTGGCAGTCGCGCTCAAGCGCCTCGACATCGCTCACTCCGAAATAGCTCGCTCCGGCCTTGAAGATGTCTCGGAATGTGAGAGCGGCAAGCGTCGTGTAGCCGCCCGCGCTTGCTCCTCGAATAATCAGGCGATTGGGATCGGCCTGGTCGATTCCGACGATATACTTCGCCGCGTTTACGCAGTCGTCAATATCCACGACTCCCCATTGACCATTCAAGCGTTCGCGGTACTCGCGCCCATAGCCGGTGCTGCCTCCATAGTTCACATCAAGCACTCCGAATCCGCGGCTGGTCCAATACTGAATTCCCAATCCCAGGCTTGTAGTGGTTCCGCCGGTAGGGCCGCCATGACTTATGACGATCAGGGGAGGTCGTTCTCCTTCCGGCGCTCTGTAAGCGGGGTTCGTCGGCGGATAAAAGAAAGCATAAGCTCGCTTGTCGCCTTCGGTCGGAAAATCAATTGCCTGAGGAGACGATATGTAAGCGCGGTCGAATCGAATATCAATGGAGCGCCGCAAGACCTTGCCCGTCCCGGTTTCGGTATTGAGTTCAACTATCGCGAATGGTTCTGACGGCGTGCCGCCGCGAAATACGACTCTTCGCCGACTCGCCTTCACATTCGAGATGTCCGTATAAGGCGAGTCGATCGGGCAAAAGCTCGACTTATTAAGATCGATCTCGCCCAGCCGCCACATTCCGTGCTGGTTATAGGTCGCAATAATCCGGTCCTTTGATTCGAAGGCGTAAACGGACGAGCCGAACGTCCAGTGTGGAGAGCCGAACTCCGCTTCCATTTGAACTACGGGCTCGCTGACTCCGTTCCTGATTCGATAAATATTCCACCAGCCGGTCCGATCCGAGATAAAGAACAGCTCGCCCTCAGGCGACCACTTTGGCTGGAGCAGCGACTCCGAAGGTCCGCCCGCCGCCAATTTCTCTTCCTCGATCACGCCGCCGTCCGAGACCGAGGCAATCCATAACTCGGTACAGTCCCACGGCATGTTGGGGTGGTTCCACGTGAGCCATGCGAGCCGTGATCCGTCCGGACTAATGCGGGGCGACGAGTAGAAATCGGCGCCGGAAACCAGCACCCGCTCGTCGGAGCCGTCTAATGCAATTGCGACGATCGTGTTTTCGGTTTCGCGGCTGCCGCTCGAATGATCTTCTCTCACGGCGATGATCCGGTTTCGACGGCGATCCACGATGAAATCCGCGTATCGCATGGTTTCGAGCGAAGTAAGCGGAACAGCGGCCCCATCCCCTTGCTGCCTGTATAGTCTGTTGTCGTCGAAATTCGAGAAGATAAGCAATCCGTCGTCGATCAGGTACGCGCCCCCGCCGTATTCGTGAACACGAGTTCGAACATTAAACTCGGGAGCGGTCAGGTCGACGACGGAACCATCCGCGCTCATTCTAACCAGGCGATTCTTACCGGCTTCAGCCGCCCGCGCCTCGATCCAGTAGATATCGCTTCCATCAAGGGCGATTTCGGCAAGCCCGGTTACTCCCCCCGAAATCAATTCGGATGTTATCGGCGATTTCCACGAGCCGAAAGGCTCGACCAGTTTCACTGTCATCGGTTAGCTCCGTTAATTTGAAGGTATGCGAAACAGAGTTTCGTTTGCGCGCGAGTGACACAGCATCGCACAAAAGATTACTCTTCGTAAAACGTGGGGCGCTGAGTTATACTAGCGGTCGTTCAGCCTCCGCCCGATCCACTCAACCCCGCCAAATTTATGCGTTCTTGCTTGAGGAGAGACCTGTATGAGATGCCCTAAGTGCCATACGGACACGCCGTCTGACGCGCTCGTATGTCCCGGCTGTAAACTCCCGACTCCACGGGGACGGCAATTCAAAGCAGACAAAAAAGCCGGCATGAATCCAAAGAGTCCGAAGAGAATCAAAGAGCACAAACAATATCAGCGATCCAAGCTCGTGAACATCATCCTCAGCTCGGTTCTCGGACTGCTGGTCGTGGGATTGGGCGCCTACCTTTACATGAACTTCAAATTCGGCGCCGCTGAACTCGATCCAGCCGCGGCGAAAAACGTGCTTGTTACGCTTCGTAAGCTGCCCTCGAACGAGCAGGGGCTCTCGGTCGACGAGAGGATGAACGCGGAAGTGAAGAAGTCGAAAGACGCGGGCAAGCTCGTAAAATATCAAGGGTGGACAATGCGCCCGGTCCAGGGCGACAAGAACAAGATTCTCATAGCGTTCACATTCGAGGAGAAGGACAGCGGCGAGCAGCGCGCCGAGTGGATCGCCGACACGAGGAACAATTCATTCGCGCCTCGCACGGGCCTGGCATCTTCAATTTACGCAGCCAACAGCGGCGCCCAATAAGCCGGAGCGATTCTATAATCAGCAATCATTTCGCGCTTGCGCTTTTCGTTATTCGATACAACTTCGAGGCGGTTCGTATTATAAGACTGCCGCGCGCGATCGCGGGCGTAGCCATGCACATTTCGTCGAGTGAATTCTTTCGCAGCAGCTTGTACTCTTTGCCCGCTTGAATGACGAAAGTATCGCCGTCTTCGCTCAAGCAGAAGATCTTTCCATTGTAAGCCCACGGAGAAGACGTGAACGCGCCCGCCGCCGGATCTATGCGTTGCTTTCCGTAGATTTCCTGTCCGGTTTTCGCGTCGTGGCAGGTGAAGAAACCTCGATCAAGCAGCGTGTAGTAGTAGTCGCCGTAGATCAAGGGCGTCGGATTGTACGGACCCGCCTGCGGCTGGAACCACGCGATGAATTGATTGCTCTTCTCGCCTTCCTTGAGGCTTATGTTGCCCAATGCGCCCGCCTTGATCGCGTATACCGGCCGCAAGCTGTCCATCACGTAGCCGGATGAAATGTACAACAGCCCGAACTTTGAAAACGGCGTCGGAATCGAAATCGACGACATTCCTTGAAGCTCCCACAGCACTTTCCCATTCAAATCATAAGACCGAATGCTTTTTGTTCCCGCCGTTACTATCTCGGTTCGCATTTCGTTTTCCCAGACGTAAGGCGTCGCCCAATTTGTGCCCTCCGCCCGCTCGACTCGCCACGCCTGTTCACCTGTTTTCTTGTTCAGGGCTGTGATGAATGACTTCTCGTCATTGTCGTTGACCAGATAGATATTTTCCTTGAACAGCACCGGCGAAGCGGCGGTTCCCCATCCGAATCTCGTCTTAAACGGACCCCACTTCTGCGCCCAAAGCTGTTTGCCCTTCATATCGAAGCAGAAGATTCCGAGATTGCCGAAGTACGCGTATACTCGTTCGCCGTCGGTAACCGGGGTTTCGGATGCGTAAGTGTTCTTGAGGTGGCGCGATGCGGGGGGCAGGCCTCGATTGACTTCACGTTCCCATTTGATCTTACCGGTCTTGAAATCGACGGCGTAAACCATCCACCGATGCTCGTCGGCCGGGGGCTTCCGCTCACCGCCAAAATAGAGGCCCTTTTTCGGCTTTTCGCCTTCGACGGAGCTCACTACCGACGTAAGAAAAATCGTGTCGCCCCATACGACCGGCGAGCTCCAGCCGCTGCCGGGAATATCTACCTTCCAGGCTACGTTTTCAGTAGGGCTCCAGGCATCGGGCAGGGTCGGATCCTCGGCAACCGGAATCGACTGAGACCCGCGAAATTGCGGCCACTTCTCGTCGGCCGCAACAGCCGACGCAAGCAGGAAGAGGGTCGTAAGAATCGAGCTTATGATTTTTCGCATTGCAATGTTCCTGAAATTATTATCGCTTTCCGATGCAGTACAGATATTGAGCGGTTCGAATGAATATCTGGCCCTCGGATACGGCGGGCGAGCTCAGACAGTAGTCGTTCAGATTATTCTGCGCAAGAACTTCAAAAACCGGCCCGGCTTTGACCACCGTCGTCAGCCCGTCCTCATTGGTGATGTAAATCTTGCCATCGGCCAGAATGGGCGAAGAGCTATAGGTAGCCGGTTGAATTCGCTGCGGGCCCCAGATGGGCTGACCGGTCTTGGCGTTCAGGCACCACATCACGCCGCGGTCGTCGACGCTGTAGAAGTACTTGCCGTCGGTGACGGGCGTGGGGACATCAGGGCCGTTTTGAAAGGACCACAGTCTGTGCGTCTCGGTTATGTTTCCCCGCCCCCCGGCTTTGATGGCAAGCAGAGGGCGCACGCGAGTCGGAGCATAGATCACCTCGTCGGCAACAACCGGCGAAGCCACTATTCGATTGTTGGGATTGTTTTCCGGATTGAGTCCGTCGGATCTCCACAGTTCTTTTCCGCTGGCGAGATCATGCCCGGTTACGCAATCGCCTCCGGTGATAACGATTTCGATACTGCTGCCGTAGCGAAGCAGAGCCGGCGTGGTGTATGAATCCGGCGACTCTCGAATGGCTTTTGTAGGACGCTCGATTCTCCAGATCGTTTTGCCGGTCTTCTTGTCGATTCGCAAAACGTAAGAGGGGTCTGTCGTTCTCATGCCGTGCAGGACCTGCACGTAGAGCGAGTCTTCGTACAAGAGAGGCGATGAGGCATAGCCCCAATTCAAACCGAAGCGCCCATAGTCCTTCTGAATTTCCCTCGACCACAATTCAGCGCCGGAGAAGTCAAAGCCTTTGAATGCGCCCTGTCCCGTCATCAGATAAACGCTCTTTCCATCCGTGACCGGCGAAGGCGAAGACATATTCTGCTTCCGCATCTTCACATTGCCCGCGCCTACCCGCTTCTTCCATAGAATGTCTCCCTTCTTTCGGCCGACCGCCCACAAGAAGAGATCGTCTCCCTCGGCTACGTTCAGAAAGATAATATCGCCCCAGATGATGGGCGTAGACCCGCTCCAACTCGGCATCGCAAGTTTCCAGGTTATGTTCTCTTCGGAGCTCCAACGAGTAGGCAGGTTCTTTTCATCGCAGACGCCGTTCAAATGCGGGCCGCGCCATTGAGGCCAATTGTCGGCGGACGCAAGCGAGACCAGAAGCAAAGTTGCCAGAGCGATTGAGACAATTCTTCGATTCACGGCAGTCCTCCTGAGCAGAGGCGTAAATAGTAGATCATCGGATATGCTTTGTCATCAGAAGCCCGTGATAGATGCGATAGATGAGCGGTCGATGCGCTTAACATCTTTTGATAAAACGGCCGTATAGGATCAGCCCGTGAGTGCTCGATGCGAACAAGCAATTTCGCGAAGGGCAAGCGCGCTTGAGTCCGGATGTCCTCACTTGCGATCTGACGCGCGGGCATGAAAGGATCGAAAAATGAAATCGGCAAGGATTTTTCTAAGGAGATAAGTTGTGAGACAGAACTTCTCTTCCGGAACTCGATGGGAACCTGTGGTTGGCTATTCTCGTGCGGTCCGAGTCGGAAACTCCGTTTTTGTATCGGGCACAACGGCGACTGATGAAGCAGGAACGATAGTCGGAACGGGCGACGCATACGCGCAGGCGATTCAGATCTTGAGGAATATCGAAAAAGCTCTGGCTAAGGCCGGCGCCGAGCTAAAGCATGTCGTCCGCACCAGAATGTATCTCACCAAGATCGCGGACTGGGAAAAAGTCGGCCGTGCTCACGGCGAATTTTTCGGCGAGATACGCCCGGCAACAAGCCTTGTCGAAGTCAGCAGCCTGATTTCACCTGACATACTCGTCGAGATTGAAGCCGACGCCGTCGTGGATGATGAATAACCCGCAAGGGAGCCCGAGCGTTATCACCTTTCCCTGCGGTAGGCATACGACCCCTTCCGCTGATCCGAAATAGCTTCGGCCACTTTCAAGAAGGCCCGCGCGGCATGCGAGAGGCTTGCGTTCCTGCGATAAACAAGCCGCAGCTTGCGCTCAATCTTGAGCTCCTTCACCGGGACGCGGACCAACTCCCCGCGCTCGACCTCCGCTTCAACGCATATACCGGGCACAAGCGCTACGCCGTTTCCGGTCGAAACGAATTTCTTGATCGCCTCGATCGTCGGCAGCTCGACGTCCATATTCAGCGGCGTCTTGTGACGCCTGAATGATTCAAGCACCTTTGCCCGGTAGGGCGAAGATACGTTGTGGGCCACAAACGATTCCGCGCCGAGTTGTTTGATCCTCGCCTGCCGCGAGGCCGCGAGTGGATGCCGGGGATGCACAACAAACGCCAGTTCATCGCGATAGACCACGATCGACTGCAGGAGCGGCTCGTCGGGGCTGAAGGACAGAACGCCGATCTCAGCGGCATGCTTGAGAACATCCGCGGGTATCGTGCTCGCGAGCGAGCGTTGCACGGTCACTTTGATCATCGGATAAAGCCTTCGGAACTCCTCGAGCACCGGCAAGAGGTATAGACAGGTGAACTCGTTCGCGGCGAGAACCAGCTTGCCGTTGTGCATCTCACGGAGTTCCTTCAGCGCCGTGTGTGCTTCGGCGCGCAGGTTCATCAGTTTGTGCGCGTACTCTTGAAGAACCATGCCTGCGTCGGTCAGCGTTCCATTTCGGGACGATCGATCGAAGAGCGACTCGCCAAGCTCCCCTTCGAGTTTTCGGATCGCCTGGCTGACGGCCGGCTGAGTTCTGAACAACCTCTCCGCGGCCCGAGAAAAGCTCCCTTCGCGCGCTACGCTGAGAAAAACCTCGAGCTGAAAGATATCCATTTCACCTCTCACCACGGTCTATTCGTGAAAACTATGCCTGAATGCGGGCCGGGATTATAGCATAAGCGAAACGATATGGTATCCCAAAAATTATAACTTTGACTTTGATAGTGACGGCGGATAGGATCGGCGTCTCCATCAGGCGCTATGCGGTCAGGAGGGATCGATTGTCACGCGAACACGTCCTGGTTTTCGATACAACGCTTCGGGATGGAGAGCAGTCGCCCGGGTGCAGCATGAACTTGAGCGAAAAAGTAAATCTGGCGAAACAACTTGACCGGCTGGGGGTCGACATCATCGAAGCAGGGTTTCCTACAGCATCGGAGGGCGACTTCGAATCGGTTAAGGCCGTCGCGGGCGAGGTTCGGCGGCCGGTGATCGCGGCGCTTGCACGGGCCAAGACCGACGATATCAAATGCGCGTGGGATGCCGTCAGGAACGCGGACAAGCCGCGCATTCACACCTTTCTCGCGACCTCCGACATACACCTCGAATACAAGCTCAAAATGACGCGCGAGGAGGCTCTCGTCCGAGCAAAAGAGAGCGTCCGGCTTGCAAGGTCGCTTTGCGATGACGTTGAGTTTTCGGCGGAAGACGCGACTCGGACTGATCTGGATTTCTTATGCGCAGTGATTGAGGCCGTGATTCGCGAAGGGGCGGCCACAATCAATATTCCCGACACGGTGGGTTACACAACGCCCGGCGAGTTCCGAAGCATAATCGAGGCTGTTCGAAACCGCGTGAATGGAATCGAACGGGCTACGGTCTCCGTCCATTGTCACGATGATCTCGGGTTGGCGGTTGCGAACACGCTCGCGGCGCTTGAAGGCGGGGCCCGGCAGGTCGAATGTACGATCAACGGAATAGGCGAGCGCGCGGGCAACGCCTCTCTCGAAGAGGTGGTAATGGCCTTGCGAACCCGGGCCGACGTTATGCCCTTTGAAACCGGCGTCGCCGCTGAAGAGCTTTATGCCTCGAGCCGGTTGTTGATCGAGAGCACGGGCGTCGCGGTTCAGCCGAATAAAGCCATTGTGGGCCGGAACGCATTCGCTCATGAAGCGGGCATTCATCAGGACGGCATGATCAAGAATAAGCTCACGTACGAGATTATGACCCCGCAATCCGTCGGTGTGCCCGAAAGCAGATTGGTGCTGGGAAAGCACTCCGGCCGGCACGCGCTTGCGTTGAGATGCGAGGCGCTGGGTTACCGCTTCGAGCGGCGCGCCCTCGACCGACTCTACAGGCGTTTTGTAGCTCTTGCCGACGAAATAAAGGCTGTCGATGACCACCGGATCGAGCAGCTCGTGCGCGATGAGATGTTGGAAATAAGCGCGGCATAATGTAGCCGCGCGATACGCTCAGATTTGGCAATCCACTATGACTGTCCCGATGACCATCACTGAAAAGATCCTTGCGGCGCACTCGGCGTGCGACTCCGTGCGGCCGGGGCAGATCGTCAACGCCGTCATCGATCTCATCGTCGCCCATGAGGTGACCACGCCTCCCGCCGTCAACATGCTGGCGAAGATGGGTATAAGCCGGGTCTTTGATCCGAGCCGCGTCGTGGTGACGCCGGATCATTTCGTTCCCAACAAGGACATTCAGACAGCCGAATTGACCAGGCAGCTTCGCCGCTGGGTTGAGGAGCAGGGCATCGAGAATTACTACGAGCTTGGAGATCACGGAATCTGTCACGCGCTCATTCCTGAGCGGGGGCACATCCTGCCCGGCCAGACTGCGATCTGCGGCGATTCGCATACGACCACGCTGGGGGCGTTCGGGGCATTCGCAACCGGCGTGGGATCAACCGACTTGGCGGCAACGCTAGCTACTGGGGAGTTATGGTTCAAAGTGCCTGAGACCATGCGCTTCAATGTCAGCGGGGCGCTGCCGCCAGGCGTTTATTCGAAAGACCTGATCCTCTACATCATATCCAGGATTGGCGTGGACGGAGCCCGCTATCGCGCTATGGAATATCACGGCTCGTGCATAGAGACGCTTTCCATGGAAGCTCGCATGACCATCTGCAATATGGCGGTTGAGGCTGGAGCCAAGACCGGTATCATCGAAGCGGACCAGACCGCCGTCGAATACGTGCGCGCTCGCTCCGATAAAGATTTCACCGTTTATGTTTCGGATGAAGACGCGGAGTATGCGGCTGCGCTCGACATTGATGCATCATCCCTGGAGCCCGTCGTTGCACTGCCTCACCTTCCATCGAACGGAAGATTCATTGGGGAGGTCGAACCGGTCTCCATCGACCAGGCTTATATAGGCTCCTGCACCAACGCACGTATAGAGGATCTACGCGAAGCGGCCCGCATACTCAAAGGCCGCCGAATAGCGCGAGGCGTCCGGGCGATCGTGGTGCCCGCGACTTCGGCGATTTGGCGACAGGCCCTGAAAGAGGGCCTTTTCGAAATTTTCTCCGAAGCCGGCTGCGTTGTTTCGACGGCGACGTGCGGAGCCTGTTTGGGCGGGCACATGGGCGTGCTTGGACGCCGTGAAAGATGCATTTCGACGACCAACCGGAACTTCGTCGGCCGAATGGGACACCCGGAGGCTGAGGTATACCTGGCGAGCCCCGCTACCGTGGCCGCTTCGGCCGTCGCGGGCTGTATCACCGACCCTCGCGTTTTTCTGAATGCCGATCCAATGACTGTTGAAGCTGCCCCGTTTCAAGACGACATTCATGTAGGAGTGAGTTGATTATGAAGCTTTACCATTGGGACAGTTTCGAACGCCGGTTCCTTTCAGTGCCGGTGCGGGACCATTTGCCGAACGGCGAGTGCGTCCGGCTGATTAGCGTCGAAATTCCCAAAGGGGAACGAATCAATGCGGCAGCCGCGTCCGATGATCAGATGATCTGCCTGTTAAGCGGTTCGTGGAGAATTAATATCGCGAACAGCGAGCTGGTGGTCAGGCGTAATGAGGCAGTAATCATACCGTCGGGATTCAACCATTCAGCCGAAGCGATCGAGGACAGCTTCGCGCTTCAGATGGTGCGCGAGCACGGGCCGGAGGAGGAGTGCCTGTGGGGCGTTTGATACGCGGGCGAGCGCATGTTTTCAAACGCGCTAACATAAACACCGACGAGATAATCCCGGCCCGATATCTTACGGCGCACGACGAGGCTGAGCTTGCCTTGCATGCCATGGAAGACATATCAAGGGACTTTGTTTCGCGAGTGCGCCCGGGAGATTTAATCATTGCCGGAGGGGACTTCGGCTGCGGCTCTTCGAGGGAACACGCGGTGTGGGCGTTGCGCGGCGCGGGCATCGCGGCAATTGTCGCCGACACATTCGCGCGAATATTTTTCCGCAACGCGCTCAATAACGGCTTTCTCGCAATCGAATGCGCCGGTCTTGCCGAAATAACGTCCGACGGCGACGACATCGAGCTGGATCTGGACGCCGGCGCCGTCCGTAATCATACAACCGGCGCCAGTCGGTTGTTCACTCCATTAACGCCCTTCGCACTTGAATTACTCGAGGCCGGCGGCTTGCTGCCCTACGTTGCGCAACGGCGCGGAGTCGGATCCCCCAATGCATAATCCAGCCCTCCCCTCTTCTCTCCATCGGATAAATCGAATAGTCGGACCCTGGGACTCTCCTCTACGCCCAAGGTTCGCACCATCAAGGAACGGATTCGTTCCGCGGGATGCGAACCGATGCTTTTGACGGTCGCGGTATTGCCCGGAGACGGAATTGGGCCGGAGGTCACCGCCGAAGCCGTGCGGGCGCTTGAAGCGGTTGCCCTTGCGTTTGGCCACAAGATCGAGCTCCGATTAAAGGAGATCGGCGCCGCTTCCATTAGACGGTGGAGATCGCCGTTACCAGAAGAGACTCTTGATGCCTGTATTCAGTCGGACGCGGTGCTTCTAGGATCGGTAGGAGATCCTGAGTTCGATGATCTTCCATTGGAGGCGCGGCCGGAGGCGGGATTGTTGAAGCTCCGGCGCGAGCTTGGAGCGTTCGCGAATCTGCGTCCCGTTGTTGCCTTCCCGGGATTGGAAGCCTCGTCCCCTCTAAAACCGGCCCGGTTGTCGGGAACCGACATAATCATAGTTCGAGAGTTGCTCGGTGGGATTTACTTCGGCGAACCTCGCGGCTTCGAGACGGGAGGGCATGCGGTTGAGGCCGTCAACACAATGCGGTATGGCGAACGTGAAGTCGAGCGGGTCGCAGCGATTGCATTCGAGCTCGCCAGGACAAGGCGTTCGAAAGTGACTTCGGTCGACAAGGCGAACGTGCTCGAGTGCTCGCGATTGTGGAGACGGACAGTCGCAAAAATCGCGGGGGATTATCCGGACGTGGCCCTCGATCACCAGTATGTTGATTCGTGCGCGGCGGCGTTGATCTCAAGACCTTCAACTTTTGACGTGATCCTGACGGAGAATATGTTCGGCGATATTCTGTCGGATGAGGCGGGCGCCTTAGTTGGATCACTGGGCTTGCTTGCGTCGGGAAGCATCGGCGCGCGGGTCGGTCTTTATGAGCCCGTGCATGGGTCGGCGCCGGACATAGCGGGCCGCGAAATTGCGAATCCCATCGGTGCAGTTCTTTCGGCGGCTTTGATGCTCCGACATTCGTTCGATCTCGAAATCGAAGCGGCATGCATCGAGCGAAGCGTTTGCGATGCGCTGGCCGCCGGTTGTAGAACTCGCGACCTCGTTGATGACGGCCGGTATCTGACTACTTCGAGAATGGGCGAGATCATCGCGGATCAAATCTTGAATTCCGCCCGCGAACACGGCGCGCGAGCCACATAATGGTTAAAAGCCCACATCCTCTTACCGATGTGTGCAATTTCCGCCGCGGTTCTGCTGGTTGCATTGGGTGGGATACAATGACAGCCGATGTATGCAGAAGTGGCGGTCGCCGTCAGTATTAGGCAGACGTTCACATATCGCGTGCCGGGTGGAATCTCGCGGCTTGCCCTCCCGGGTTGCCGTGTGGCGGTGCCGCTCGGCAAGCAAATGGCCGTCGGATTCATCGTCGCCCTTCAAGATTCAGCGCCTCCCGAAATTCAAGAGAGCGACATCAAAGACGTCGCGGAGCTCATCGACGACGAACCGGTCGTCTCGCCGGAGATGCTGGAGCTCACTCGGTGGATGTCGGACTACTATTACGCTTCGTGGGGAGAATGCCTGAAGGCGGCTCTGCCCGCGGGAGCGGCGGATGCCAACGAGACGCTAATCTCCGTGACAGATCTGGGATCAGCAGCACTCGCCCATCCTGACGAAGTAAAGCTAACGAACTCAAAGAACCGGGTACTTCAAGCGATCTCGCGGTCCGGTGCTACGGATCTCGCCCAAATCGAGCAGAGCCTTTCACGCCTGAAACCGGCTACCGTAGCGGCTTTGGTTCGCGATCTGGAAAAATCAGGCTTCGTCCAGGTCATCAGGCGGGCAGGCGAGAGCCGCCTTGTTCCCAGGCTCCAGAAGGCCGTCAGACTATCGGATGCATGGAGAATGCGGCCCGATTGGGCGACTGATCGTCGCCCGGACGGTGATGGTGCAGAACACGAAAAAGAATCGCATCCCCGGAGTAGAATTACGGATTCGTCGGGCCGCACGGACCATGCGTTCAGCGAACCGCGGAAACGAGTGATTGAGGAACTCTTGTCCGGAGAAGAGAGCATCGGCTTCACCGACTTACTGGAACGAGCCGATGTTTCCGCATCGGTCATAGCGACTCTCGAGAAGAGAGGGATCGTCGAAGTCTTTGCGCGCGAGGTCAGGCGAGACCCGCTCGCTCACATCCCGGAAACTCCAGCGCAAGCCGTCCACTTGAATGACGAGCAGCAGATCGCTGTAGATCAGATCGCCGCCGACATTCAGGGCCATACTTATTCCACATTCCTCATCCACGGCGTAACCGGCAGCGGGAAAACTGAGATTTATGTGCGAGCAATGCATCAAGCACTGGAGCACGGGCGAACCGCGCTCATGCTCGTGCCTGAAATATCCCTGACACCAGTTCTGTCGCGAAGGCTGCGCGCGCAATTCGGCGAGCAACTCGCGCTCTTTCACTCGAGCCTGTCGGACGGAGAACGGCGAGACGAATGGCGCAGGATCAGGGACGGCGACGCGCGAGTCGTGATCGGTACCCGTTCGGCCGTGTTCGCGCCTTTGAATAATATCGGCGTGATTGTAGTAGACGAGGAACACGATTCATCCTACAAGCAAGAAGAGACTCCTCGTTACAGCGGGCGCGATACCGCGATAGTCCGGGCGGCGCGGTCGGGCGCGGTCTGTATTCTCGGCTCGGCGACTCCCTCCATCGAGTCGTACTACAACGCTCATTCCGGCAAGTACAAGTACATCAGGCTGAATTCACGGTTCGGGGGACGGTCGCTTGCTACGGTCGAGACGATTGATATGCGCGAAGTATTCAAGCGCCACGGCAGACAGCAGACATTTTCAGAGGAGCTGAGGACCGCGATAGAAAGCACCTTCTCGCGGGGAGAACAGATGATGATTCTGCTCAACCGGCGAGGCTTTTCGTCGTTTCTGTTGTGCAGATCCTGCGGTCTCTCGATCCACTGTGTGAACTGCGACGTGACGCTCACCTATCACAAATATAACGCGAGCCTGCAATGTCACTACTGCAACTACATTGCCCGGCCTCCGGAGGCGTGTCCCGCGTGCGGCGGCCAATACATTCACTACGTGGGCGAAGGAACTGAGCAGTTGGAAGAACGGCTCAGGGAGATGTATCCGTTGATGCGGATCGCGCGGCTTGATCGAGATGTCGCGCGGCGCCGCGGCGGCTACGAGCACGTGTTGATGGAGTTCGAAGCAGGCGGAATCGACCTCCTCGTCGGGACGCAAATGATCTCAAAGGGTCACGACTTTCCCAATGTGACGCTTGTTGGAGTGATCTCGGTCGACATCGGGCTCTCGCTGCCTGACTTTCGATCGGCGGAGCGTACATTCCAATTGCTGACTCAGGTAGCCGGACGCGCCGGACGAGGAGATCGGCCCGGACGCGTGATCATACAGACTTATCATCCGGAGCACTACGCGCTGCTGGCGGCGAAAGGGCAGGACTACGAACAGTTCTACAAGCGCGAAATCGAATTCAGGCGAACCATGCATTATCCGCCGTTCGCGGCGCTGATAAACGTAGGCGTACACGACAAAGACCGGCAGCGCGCGGCCGACACCGCGGGCGAGATTGCCCGCAACCTGCGGGAAACGGCGCGCGCTTCGAGTGCGCGCGTGCTCGGTCCTGCCCCCGCGCCTCTCGCGAGGCTGAAGGGAGAATACCGGTTTCAAGTGTTGATCAAAGCGGGAAGCCGCACGCACGCGCGGGAAGCGCTCGACCACGCGATGGAGCGAGCGGAGTCGTCAGGCCGCAATCTCCGCTCGATCCTGGTGGAGGTCGATCCATTGAGCCTGATGTGAAGCGGCTCTTGGCTAAGTAAAATCGCGGAGCTTCCTGGAGCTGCTGAGGCTTGCATGAACAAAGGTGATTTGTAAATATCGCTGCTCGCGAGGGTGTCAAAAAGCTAGCGCTATGATCTGTCCTGTGAGGAGGAATTGAGATGATCTCCATGAAGAGAAGTGTTCGACTTGCGCTTTCAGCGTCGGTGTTCGCGTTCGCTCTTTTGTTTCAGCCGGTCTTCAGCCAGAACAAGAAGCTGACCATCGACGAGCTTGTTGCTCGCCATCTCGATTCGATCGGTAAAGCAGAAGCTCGCGCGGCGGTCGCTTCGCGAGGCGTCAACGGACCGGTGCAGATGGCAAGCCGCATCGGCAGGACCGCCAATCTCGAAGGGAAATGTGTTCTGGTCTCTTCCGGATCAAAGATGCGATTTAGCTTGAGATTTTCGAGCCAGAGTTATCCGGGTGAACAGTTGGCGTTTGACGGAACGAAGAGCTCTACCGGTATTTCTCCGAGCGGCCAGAGATCGGCGCTTTGCGCGCTTCTGAATCGCGAGGATTTGCCGCTGAAGGAGGGGCTCATCGGCGGCGTTCTTTCCACTGCCTGGCCCCTGCTGAGACTCGCGCAGCAGCAGCCCAAACTGGACTATCGCGGAATGACAAAGGTCGACGGACGGCAACTTCACGAGGTGAGTTATCGCCAGAAGAAGGGCACGACCGAGATGAGAGTCTCGCTTTATTTCGAGCCTGAGACTTTCAGGCACCTCCGCACCAAGTATCAGATGGAAGGCGCTCCGGAAATGGGGTCCGGCGTTAATACTCAAGGAACGAGAGGCGGACGTGATTCGGGCGAGCTCGGCGGAGACAGCCGCTATGAAATCATCGAGGTCTTCGACGATTTCAAAGTCGTTGATGGACTCACGCTTCCTCACAAATACAAAATGCAACTGAGTATTCAAACCGCGAACTCGTCGATAATCTATGATTGGTCCCTGGCGGTCGAACAGCTCTCGCACAAGGAGTCTTTCGAAGACCAGATCTTCAAGATAGGCGCAGGGATGTAATGAGATAGCTCCCAACAGCTATGCCAAGGGTATCAAGTTTTGATCAAAGCGCCGTCTCGGCCCTGCTCGGCGGCGACGGCGTTCTGGCGATAACTCTAGACACGGAGGGCCGGATCCTTCGATGCAACGCCGCTTTTGAACATGCCGCCGCGGGTCTTGGCGACGGGTTCGTTGGGCGAAGCTTCGCGGAGCTGTTGGCTTCGGCGGGGTCCGTTAAACAGCTAGAGTCAATCCTTCTCGGTTCCGGCGATACGAGCGCCCGTTTTAGAAGCGGTCTCGCGGTCGACGGCTCCGAACGCGAATTTCTGTGGAAAGCTTCCCGCATCGTAAAGAGCAAGCAAGAAGCCGCCTGGGCGGTGCTAGGCGTGGAGATCACCGATCTCGTTAAGATCGAGACCACCCTCGAAGAATCGCTGGAGCGGCATGCAAGCATACTGGCATCCGCGATGGATGCGATCATCAGCATCGATAGCGAGCAGCGCATTACGATTTTCAATGCGGCGGCTGAAAAAATGTTCCTTTGCAAGGCGGAAGAGGCCTTAGGCAAACCGGTGAGCCGGTTTATTCCACATCGATTTCGCGGCGTTCACGAAGGGCACATCAATGCGTTTGGCGAGGCGAACGTCACTGCTAGAACCATGGGCTCGCTCGGCTCGCTCTGGGGTCTGCGGTCAAACGGCGAAGAGTTCCAGATCGAGGCATCGATATCACAGACCGGCAGCGGCGCGGGCAAGCTCTATACGGTAATCATTCGCGATATCTCGCTCCGCATTCAGAGCGAAGAGCGGTTGCGAGAACAAGCCGCGCTGCTGAATCACGCCCAGGAAGCCATCCTGGTGCGCGACCTCGATCATCGGCTCCTGTTTTGGAATAAAGGCGCGGAGCGCCTCTACGGCTGGAACGCGGAGGAGGTGCTTGGCAGAAAATCAACTGAAATATTCCGTTACGAGGAGACAGCGCGTTTCGCCGAAGCCGTCGACCAGGTGCTTAA
>Ga0066687_10000089_pt1 | contig 24332 bp, 16 predicted proteins | sample GraSoiAngelo_136_FD_65630 | JGI IMG/M metagenome (GOLD analysis project Ga0066687, IMG submission 65630) | Grasslands soil microbial communities from the Angelo Coastal Reserve, California, USA - 14_0929_09_20cm | ecosystem: Environmental > Terrestrial > Soil > Grasslands | place: USA... | reverse complement strand
GCAAGCAAGCGCATCTGCTTTGGATACTCGGCTAGAAAAATGTCCGACAACTCCCGTACGAACTCTTCGTCTTCTTCGGCATTCTTCTTTAGCGTCGCCCAGTCAATCACCGGCAACTCGTGTTCTTCACCGCGGCCCTCAGTGGGAGCGCTCAATGGGGTTTCGAACAGGCTCGGTATCAGCTCCCCGATCACGCGGAACAGGTCGGCTGAACTGATAGGCTTCGAAACGTATCCATCCATACCCGCCGCAAGACACTCTTCGCGATCGCCCTTCATCGCACGCGCGGTCATCGCAATGATCGGTATTCTAGCGTGCGTGACTGCTTGCTTTTCCCGAATGACTGCTGTCGCTTGAAGACCGTTCATCTCGGGCATCTGCACGTCCATCAACACGAGATCGAACGGCTGAGCGTCGAACAGCTCAACGGCTTCTCGCCCATTCGAAGCGCTGGCGATGCTGTGACCGCGCTTCTCCAATAATTTTCTAGCGAGGCGTTGATTCACCTCATTGTCGTCCGCAAGAAGGATTCTCAACGGCCGGTGGCGAGCCTCCAAATGAGCCCGCGAAGCGTCGATCATTTCTGTTCGACCAGACGATCCTTCCAGGGCGCGAGTAACCGCATTAAGGAGCGATGGCTGTGAGACCGGCTTCACGATAAAACCGTCCAGTTCCAGTTCCTGAATTCGCTTTGCGTTTCCATTGAGAGCAGTAGAGGTCTGCATCACGATTCTGGTCCGGCGCAAGAGTGGATCGGCCTTGATAAGCTCCGCGGCGGTGAAGCCGTCCATTTCGGGCATCTGGTGATCAAGCACCACAAGCCCGAAAGGCGTCCCCTGTGCGGCAGCTTCTTTCAAAACAGCAAGGGCGGCCGATCCGCTGTTCGCCGATGTCACGTTCGCTCCCCAGTTCGCGAGATTAATCTCGAGGAGCTGGAGATTGGTTGAGTTGTCGTCAACAACCAACACAGGCAAGTCCTTCAACAGAGCCGCGAGTTTGGAGAGCGACTGCCGCGCATCGGTCGACGTCGTCTTGAAGTGCGCGGTGAATCCAAAAGTGCTTCCGCCGCCGATCTCGCTTCGAACCCAGAGCTGTCCTCCCATCAACCTCACAAGCCGGGATGAAATTGATAGACCCAGCCCGGTGCCGCCGTACTTGCGAGTAGTCGAAGCATCGGCCTGCTCGAATGCCTGGAAGATCCGAGCCTGCTGCTCGGGCGCAATCCCAATTCCCGTATCCGACACTTCGAATTTAACGGCGACTTCGTGCTCGGTTCTGGATTCCATTCGCAGCTTCGCGACTATTTCTCCGGAGTCGGTGAATTTGATCGCGTTTCCGATCAGGTTGATGATGATCTGGCAGAGCCGGCCGGAATCTCCAACAAGCGCATCAGGTATTTCAGGCGCGACATCGCAGATTAATTCCAGGCCTTTGCCGTGAGCGCGCACGGCAAGCACCTTCATTGCGCCGTCGAGACTTTCACGCAAATCGAAATCGACATCATCGATTTCCAGTTTCCCGGCTTCGATCTTTGAGAAATCCAGAATGTCGTTTATCAGCGTCAGCAGTGAATGCGCGGACGATCTGACGGTTCCGAGATACTCTTCCTGTTCTTCGGTCAAGTCGGTTTCGAGCGCGAGCTCGGTCATTCCTATGATGCCGTTCATCGGCGTGCGTATCTCGTGGCTCATGTTGGCGAGAAACTCGCTCTTGGCGCGGTTGGCGGCCTCGGCTGCTTCCTTTGCCTTGCGCATCTCGTCTTCAGCCTTCTTACGCTCCGTAATATCCATGTACATTCCATAGATTCCTTCACGGTTCTCGCCCATCAGGATCGGAGCGCAGTAGACTTCGACGGGAACCAGCGTGCCGTCCTTGCGGCGTCTGAAGGTCTCCTTCATCGAATCTTTTCCATCCAGAGTCAAACGACCGAGCTCGCGGGCTTCTTCAATCAAGTCCTCGGGAACGATTACGTCATTAATAGACATGTCTCGCACCTCGTCCGAATTAAAGCCGAAGATTCTCTCGAAGCTCTTGTTGAGATCGACGATCTCCTCCTCGTAATTCAGCATCGCGATCCCCACCGGCGCGTTTTCAAAGAGCTGTTGAAACTGCCGCTTTTGGGTTTGCAGTTCCTGTGTGCGCTGATCGACTCTCAGCGCGAGCTCGCGTTCGCGTGCTTTGAGCTGTCTCACCCGGATTCGGTAGCCGCCCGCGGCGAGAGCGACTATGAAAAGGCAGCTCAGGCCATAACACCAGATCGTCTGATAAAAGTGCGGCGCGAGATAAAAGCGCATGACGGCGGGCGTCTCATTCCAGTAGCCGTCGTTGTTGCAGGCCGCGACTTTGAATGTGTATCGCCCCGGCGGCACATTCGTGTAGTAGGCCACTCTGCGGGAGCCCGCGTCGACCCACCCTTTGTCGAACCCTTCAAGCTGATACTTGAACTTCACGCGCTCGGGAGCCGAGAAGCTCAGCCCCGTGTATTGGATTTCGAGCTCTCCGCCGCCCGGAGGCACTTCGACATTCGATCGGGGGTCGACAGCTCTTCCGTCGATCGTTATCGCCTCAATGTAGATCGGCGGCGCGAGCGTGTTCAGTCTGATCTTTAAAGGATTGACGACGACAACGCCGCCGAGCGTCGGGAACCACAGTCTTCCGTCCGCGCTCCTACAGCCGGCCGACTGATTGCCGCCATCGCACTCCTGACTGCGCATTCCGTCGGCCGTATTGAACAACTGGCAGGCGATCGAGGCGGAAGCCGGTCCGTAGTCATCCAACGCTCGGGCGCTGACCCGGTAGATGCCGCGGTTGCAGCTTATCCAGAGATTCTCCGCGGAGTCCTCCAGTATCTGGATCGCCACGTCGTCAAAGAGTCCTTCTTTCGTCGTGATTGTTTTCGCCCTGTAGTTCTTGAGCCTGATTATGCCGTGCCCTACAGTGCCGACCCAGAAGCTGTTCGGTCCGTCGCGCAGCAGCGAGATTACCTGGGCGGATGCGGCATCGCCCTCCAGTGCCGAAGCTACGAACTTGCCATCCTTGTACTTACTCAGGCCGGCGTTGGTCCCAAACAGCAGTGTGCCGTCCTGGGCTTCGGCGATCACGCGAACCGCGTTGCCGCCGAGGCCGTCCGACTTCGTATAGGGCGTGAACTTTCCATCCTTGAAGCAAATGACGCCGGCCTGTTCCGTGCCGATCCAGAGGTCGCCGTCGCTGCTTTCGAAGAGCGCGTTTATGAAATAGTCCGGAATACCCTTCTTGCCGGTATAGCTTTTGAATTTTCCGTCCTTCAGGCAGCTCAGGCCCGCGCCTGTTCCTACCCAGAGCGCGCCATCCCTGGTTTCTACCACGGTTCGGACTACATTGTTGGGCAGCCCGTTTCGGGTTGTATAAGAGGTGAACCGCCCATCTTTCAGTTTGGTCAAACCGCCGTCGCTTCCGATCCAAAGGCCGCCGTCTCTCGCCTCATAAATCGTCCAGGCCTTGTTGTCGGGCAGACCTTCAAGAGTGGTGTAGCTCGTGACCTTTCCGTCTTTGACCAGGTTCAGTCCGCCTCCCTCGGTTCCCACCCACAGGTTTCCTTCGCGGTCTTCGGATATAGAATCGATGTTGTTGTTGGAAAGTCCCCCCTTCTTATCGAGGATGGAAAGACGCCCATCCGTGCATCGAGCCAAGCCGTTCTCGGTTCCGATCCAGATGTTACCGTCTTTGTCCTCGCATAGAGCCTTTACGACCTCGCTGACGAGACCGTCTTTCCTCGTATAGGTGGTCACCTGATTGTTCTTGAGGGCGCTTACGCCCGCGTTCGTTCCTATCCACAGGGCGCCATTGCGATCCAGAAGAATCGGCCTGACGCTGTTGCTTCCCAGTCCTTCGGCGGTCGTGTAAGCCTTGAACTTACCGTCCGCGAGCTTATTCAATCCTCCGAGCGTACCTATCCACACCGCGTCCTGACCGGCCGCGTAAATGGACTGAACAGAGTTGTGCGAGAGGCCGTCGGCAGTCGTGAACAGGCGAACGTCGTTTCCGTTGATTTTTACTAAACCGTCTCCGACTCCGACCCAGAGGGTTCCTTCGCCGTCGCCGGAGATGGCCGATACGCCGCTAGTGAAGTCGACCCGGTCGGATGCATAGGCCGCGAATACGCCGTCTTTCAAGTAGGACAAACCAGCCCACGTGCCGATCCACAGCACTCCGTCTTTATCCTCATAAAGCGAGGTGACGTAGTTGTGCATAAGCCCGGGAGAATTGCCTCGATTGAAAACCGTGAATCGCGCCCCATCAAATCGGCAAAGACCTTCCTCCGTGCCGCACCACAAGTATCCGTCGCGGGTCTGCACGATCGACATCACAGTGTTCTGAGGAAGTCCTTCCTGAGCTTGCCAGGCTTTAAGAGTGTATTGGGTAATGATCTTGGTCGAATCCAGCGCGGAGACGCGTCGCGCGAAAAAGAGCGTCAATGATGAAGATATTATGAGAAATGCTACTGCAATCCTCACGCTGATTCGACGCATATTCAACACATGATCAGGCCCGACTGAATCGGATATCCTGAGCCCTTGAGCTACAGACGACACACTGGCCGCGTGGCTTTTTGACCATGGCCCTATTCTCTTGCGGCCCGTCCAATCCTCGTTCAAACGTATGGGAGAGACCTTATCCGGCCGGAACAATCGATTCGACTAAAACGATTCGTATGGGGATCCGATTATCGATTACCGGCGCGCTTTGGGGGAGCGGTCAACGCGCTATAAACATTTGAGCCGGCAAATCTATGCAACTCATTTTCCACGACAAGGGGACCCTTTACGCAATTCTTGATGTGCCCAATCAGCGGCGAAACGTTCTTGTTTCGAACCCCGACCTTCTCAATTTGCCTCAGAGCATTCTTGTTCTGTCTGGATCTTAGACGATTGCAGGATCGGCAGGACGCATACTCAGAAGCTACCCATAGACGCTGTTATGAGTTTGCGCTTGAAAATGATGGGGTTTTGGTCGAGCGAAAATCCGACGCCTGAAGTTTAACTCAATACAAATGCTCCTCTCCGTTAGCTATCTCAAAGTAGGCTTATCTCTAATCTTAATCTGTAACCGCTGGTTGTTGAGATCACTCTGCGCGATTAGAGTAGTTCGCGAGACATGAACAATAGCCATCAGGAATATACCTGCCCCATGCACCCAGAGATCAGGGCGCAATCGCGAGGCGCCTGCCCCAAATGCGCAATGGCCCTCGAAGCCTCGGTTGCAGCGCCTGTGATAAAGACGGACTATGTCTGCCCGATGCATCCACAGATTGTGAGCAGCTCCACAGGCTCGTGTCCGATTTGCGGTATGGCTCTCGAACCACGAGTCGTAAGCGTGAACGAAGAACCCGATTCTGAATTAGTCGAGATGACGCGCCGCTTCTGGATCTGCTTTGTCCTGTCACTGCCGATCTTCCTGCTGTCCATGTCGGAGATGATCTCGGGTGAACCGGTTCAACATGCGCTCTCTTCGAACCTGACCAGATGGATTCAGTTCGGGCTTTCCACGCCCGTCGTTCTCTGGGGAGGCTGGCCTTTCTTCCAGCGCGCCTGGGCCTCAATCGTCAATCGCAGTCTCAATATGTTCACGCTCATTGCGATCGGCACAGGCACGGCTTATGTCTACAGCATAGCGGCTACATTCCTGCCCGGAGTGTTTCCACAGTCATTCAAAGGACACGGCGGAGTAGCCGTTTATTTTGAAGCAGCGGCAGTCATCACTACTCTCGTACTGCTCGGTCAGGTGCTGGAGCTGCGCGCAAGGAATCAAACCAGCAGCGCCATCAGATCGCTTCTAGGTCTCGCTCCGAAGAATGCGCGGCTCTTGAAAAGCGACGGCAGTGAAGAGGACGTCCCGTTGGAGATGGTTCAACCGGGACAGCTCTTGCGAGTGCGGCCCGGCGAACGCGTGCCGGTTGACGGAATCGTCGTGGAAGGATCGAGTTCGGTGGACGAGTCTATGATTACGGGCGAGCCGATTCCAGTTGAGAAGAGCACAGGCTCCAAGATTACCGGCGGTACCGTGAACGGCGCCGGTGGATTCGTGATGCGCGCTGAGAGGGTCGGGGCCGAAACGCTGCTCGCTCAAATCGTGCGCATGGTAGGCGAAGCTCAACGCAGCCGCGCTCCCATTCAAAGGCTTGCCGATGTAGTTTCTGGATATTTTGTGCCTGCGGTCATGGTTATTGCAGTCATAACTTTTCTTGTATGGCTTCTCGTTGGGCCGGAGCCGCGAGTGGCATATGCGCTGGTCAATTCAGTGGCGGTTCTGATAATCGCATGTCCGTGCGCGCTTGGCCTCGCGACGCCGATGTCGATAATGGTTGGGACCGGTCGAGGCGCGCTCGCGGGAGTGCTGATCAAAAACGCGGAGGCGCTCGAGGCTCTGGAAAAAGTTGACACTCTCGTTGTGGATAAAACGGGCACGCTCACCGAAGGCCGGCCGCGCCTGATCTCGATCATTCCGTCCGGCTTAGATGAATCTGAGTTATTGCGTCTGGCAGCCAGTCTCGAGCGCGGCAGCGAGCACCCACTGGCGGGAGCCATTGTCGCGGCCGCCATCGAGAGAAGGCTCGAGCTCAGCTCGGCAATCGGTTTTCAGCCTGTGATCGGGAAAGGCATTAAAGGAAAGATCGACGGACGATCAGTGGTTCTAGGAAACAAGCAGCTCATGCTGGAAAACGGAATCGAGATCAGTGAGCTGATCGACAAAGCGGAAGCGCTGCGCAAAGAAGGTCAGACAGTCATGTTCACGGCGGTGAATGCTGAATCGGCGGGTTTGCTTGGCGTGATGGACCCAATTAAGGAGTCTACTCCGGAGGCCATTCGGCTGCTGCACGAAGCAGGCCTGCGTATCATTATGCTGAGCGGCGACAGCCGGACTACGGCAGCCGCGGTTGCGCGCCGGCTTGGCATTGATGAAGTAGAAGCGGAAATCCTGCCCGATCAAAAAGGTGCGATCATAAAGCATCTTCAGAGTCAGGGCCGAGTAGTCGCAATGGCGGGAGACGGAATCAACGACGCTCCCGCGCTGGCGCAGGCTCACGTAGGCATTGCGATGGGAACCGGAACCGATGTTGCAATGGAGAGCGCAGGAATAACATTGGTAAAAGGCGACCTGCGAGGAATCGTTCGAGCTATACGATTGAGCCGGGCCACAATGCGCAACATCCGCCAGAATCTTTTCTTTGCCCTGATCTACAATGCCATAGGCGTACCTCTGGCGGCGGGAGTTCTCTATCCCGTAGTCGGCTTATTGCTCAATCCGATGATTGCGAGCGCGGCTATGACATTCAGCTCCGTATCGGTCATCGGCAATGCATTGAGGCTTCGCAAATTGACCCTGTAGATCCATCCTTTCAACTACGCCGGTCGGACTCGACGACAAACCGAACGCTGACGCGCCGCCGGCTAGCACTGCCATTCGAGCTCTGGAATAAAAAGCCGTAAATAAAAAGAATTGACATCCCTTTCTTGCTTTCTTATACTGGCGGCTCTGAAATTGAAAACAGTTTTCAATTTCATTTCGAGCAAGGTTGGTTGGGCCGAGTCGCTGGAAATAGGGATCAAGTGATCGATGGGGCTTGATTCCTGGAATATGACGAGATCCAGAGCCTGCGCGTATTCCGGTCGAATGCCGTATCTGTAGTTTCGTTCCCCCAGCAGGCGGCCGCCGATGGTACGTGTCAACTAGCGAGTAATCGGTCCAGGTTAATAATCATTTCTCGGCAGCCGGTCAGTCCAGCCGACATCGAAACAGCCGAAGCTGAGGCAAGGACTAGCTGTTCCAGTGCTCTAACTCTGATTCGTCGAGCTGCGCTCCAACAGGTCAGATTCCAGGAGGTATCAGATGCGCGGACTTCGGACTATCTGTCTGCCCTCAATATTGCTCATCATCATTGTCGCGGCCGCTTCCGCTCAAACAAGAAGCGGGATGATCTCCGGCCGCGTGCTCAACGAAGCCGGGACTCCTATTCGGGGATGTTCGGTGACCCTCTTCGATTCGCACGGCAGTAGGCGCCTGGCCATTACCGATGCCTCGGGCTCTTATCGCTTCGAAGAAATCGGCGCAGGCAGATATGAGATTTTCGCGGAGTCACAAGCGGGCAAAGCCGCTCGCGAAGCTCGCATTAGTCCAGCAGTCGATATCCGTGATTACAATCTGGTTCTTTCCTCTAAGCCGGAGGCTATTCGGGCCGGTGATGCTTCAGCAACCGAGGATCGCGCGCGACCAGCGATCTCAATCGAAGAGGCACAGAGTCTCAAGACTCAAATTGTCGACCAGAACCGCCAGATAGAAAAACTCGCCGCGATGGTTCAGGAGCTGAAATCCAGGCTCGATGCGAACGAAACCACGCACCCCGCGGTTGTCGAGTCGAAAATAGATGACGCCGGCGGCGCGACCGGGAAAACCGATCAGGATCAAGCTCAATATGAAAGACAGCCCGGCCCTAGGCAGGATAAAGACAAACCTAAATCAGTCGTTGATCAACTCATTCGACCGAAGCTGGCCGGAGGTCAGTTCGCGGGTTCCGAAGGACTGTTGAAATCCGACCGCGTGAAGCTCGGCGGGTATGCCGACTTTCGCTATGTCACTCGCGGTCTCGACGAAGGTTTCGAGATTCGCGCGAACGCCGACGAAGCAAATCCGGGCCGGACGGCGACCACCAATTTTAAGCGCAATACATTTATCGCTCCTCGCGCGGTGATTGCTCTTGCCGCGGCCATCACGCCGAACCTGCTCTTCAACAGCGAGATCGAATTCGAGTTCGCGGGCAAAGAGGTCGAAGTCGAGCAGGCTTATCTTGAATACCGCTTCGATCGGCGCTTCAGTCTGCGCGGAGGAGTGATTGTGCCGCCGCTCGGCAGATTCAATCTCTTTCACGATTCCAACCTCCAGGACATCGTGACTCGGCCGCTCGTTTCGACGTTCGTCATCCCCTCGACTTACAAGGACGCGGGGATCGGGGCCCTTGGCTCGTTCAAAATAGGGCAGCGCTCGACGCTCGGCTACGAGGTCTACATCGTAAACGGACTTCGCAGCGATGAAGGCGGCGAGTTTGCTCGCGAGGGAGGGTTGTTCGAATCAAAGGGGAACAACCGGTTCTTCGACAACAATCCTCAAAAATCGATCGTCGGCCGCGTGAATTTCAGTCCAGTCCTTGGAGTCGAGCTGGGTGCATCGGGCTATCGCGGCAAACATGACAATCAAGGTTTATACAATCTCTCGATCTGGGCGCTGGACTGGAAGCTTGCAAGAGGCGGATTCCAGATCCTCGGGGAGTATGCACGCGCATCGGTTCAAAGACCCGCCGAAGACGAATCCGAGATCGCGGCCCGCGAGTTCCTGCTTTCGCTGCCCAGAGGCGACTATAGAAACACGTTTGAGTTTTTCGATCAGAATATAAACGAGGTGCTTTTTGATAAACCATCGAGGTCGCTTGACGGTTTCTATGTTGAGGCCCGCTACAGGTTCAGGCCTAAGTGGTGGACTTCGCATCTTGAAGAAGATGCATCAATCGCTCCGGTCGTTCGATTCGATCAGGTAAATCTCGACAGGCAGTTTCCCGGTTTCAGTTTCCCATTGAATATGCGGCGAACCAGCGTCGGATTGTCGCTGCGGCCGACAGAAGCCGCGAGTATCAATTTCGCCTATCACTTCGACAAGAAGCCCGATTTATTCCTGCGGCTGCCGGACAGCAGACCGTTTCCGCCATATTTCACCAACCTGGGCATCAAAGGCTTCAGCCTCGGTTTGGTCTGGGCGTTCTGAGTGCGAGAACGCCGCCAACCCGCTCGGTCACCCGGGCCCGGGCCCGAGCGGGTTATTTGGTATAAATCATGAAGCGAAGAGAATTCATAACCAGAGTATTGATAGGCGCCGGCAGCGTTGGCATAACCCCGCTAACGCTGCCGGCATTCGCACAGGAGCGCCGCTACCTCACGGAAGAGCAGGCCCTGCGGCTCGTGTTCAACGGTTTCAATAATGTCGTCAAAGAACAAAAGGAGCTGAGCGAATCTCAGCTTGATTCAGCACAGAAGCGATTAGGAAGCCGGCCGCTTAGATCGCAAACCGTGTATCGCCGAAGCAACGCCGGCGCGACCGATGGTTATGCGATGATCGTCAACGAAATTGGAAAGGAACAGTACATAACATTCATCGTTGGAATCACGAACGACTTCAAGGTCAATCGAGTCGCGCTGATGGTATTTCGTGAAAGCCGCGGCGCGGAGGTTGAAGATTCGCGTTTCACGAATCAGTTTCGCGGCAAGACCAGCCGCGACCGCCTGCTTATTGGAGCGGATATAGTCGGGATCACGGGGGCGACATTGTCTTCGCGCGCTTTCTGCCGAGGCGCCAAAAGGGCTCTGGTTATATGCGAACTGCTATATCGAGTATGAACGAAGTCCGTCATGCACAGTATGTGATGGGCACGGTCGTCGAAATCGCGGCTCAAGGCAATGAGACCGTTCGCGAGGCGGTCTATTGCGCAATGCGTGAATTCGAACGATTGGAGCGGATGTTTAGCCGCTTCGATCCCTCGAGCGAGTTGTCGTATGTCAATCGTGAGGCCGCCGTAAGCCGGGCTCGAGTCTCGAAGGAGTTCTTTGACGTCGCAAGCAGGGGCCTTGACTACAGCGCGAGATCGCAAGGCTGCTTCTCTATTTCGATGGGCGCGCTTAACGAATTATGGGAGCGCTGCGCACTTGAAGAACGGCTGCCTGAGCCTGTCGAGATCGAAGCCGCGCGAGAGCTTGCGAAGCATGAAAGGATCCGGATTGATGCCAATGAATTGAGCGTTCACTTTGCGGCGGAGGGGGTAGCTCTGGATTTCGGCGGACTGGTTAAAGGCTATGCCGTCGATCGAGCGGCGGAGGCCCTACAACAAGGAGGCGTCGACCGGGCGACGATCAATGCGGGAACCAGCAGCATCCGCGTGATCAGCGCTTCCGGAGACGAACCAAGTGAATTCTGCTTACGCCATCCGCTTCGTGAAGAATCTACGGCCGGAATATTGTCGATTATGAATCAAGCACTCTCGGCTTCGGGCACGTACGAGCATCAGTTTGTCATCGCGGGAAGGACCTTTTCTCACCTGCTCGATCCGAAAAGCGGTATTCCGTTCGAGCTTATCGGCAGCGCCACCGCTGTTTGCGAATCCGCGATGTTGGCCGAAGCAGCGTCCAAAATATTGTTGTTCGCGGGATGTGAACGCGGAATGGAGATATTCGACGCAAACGGATGGGAGATCGAAGGGGTGACGATGATTTCAAACGATGGAGCGACCTTGGAGGTAACGCACAACAAGTCGCTCCCAATTCGCCTGGCCGTGGACGACTGAGCATTCGGCAGCGTACGCGAATCGCTGATCGCTTACGGCTGATAGCTGATAGCTTCCTATGACGCCTTATCCATTATCACGAAGTGACGCCGGCACGAAGATTTTGATAACGCTTTTCCTGGCGACAATGCTCGCTGCCTTTGCGGTCGCGGAGCTCAACGTCTACGACAAAGTGGGCCGAATCAAGAACGGCATCGCTCGGCGATATGGACCTGAGCAATTGCCGAAGCAAGTCGACGCGTCGATGCAACCTGGCGAGACTGCGCCTATCGAGACTGCATCCGTCGAGACATCACCGCCTTCCGATGCCATCGAAACAGGCGAAGCAGCGTCGATCGAGGCCGATATGCCGGTCGCGCGGATGAATACTTTCAGCGCTCTGGTCGACGTGACCCATCCTCACGTCTTTGAACTGCCTTTGGTCGTATTCGTGCTCGCTCATTTTCTGATGCGTACCCGCGCCCCTCGATGGCTCAAGGTGTCGAGCTACATTATTGGATTCGGGGGAATCGTTCTGTTTCTGAGCGCGCCCTGGCTCGTGCGCTACGTATCGATCAAGGCCTCACCGGCGCTCTACGTAGGCGCCGCCGCCATTGGAGCCTCGGTGTTCTTCATGATCGTGATCTCTCTCTGGGATATGTGGAGTCCTGCAAATGGTCTGAGGCGCAGCCGCAAGAGTGCCGAGAACGGATATGGCGCTCATTGAGCCGGGCGTGATAAGAAATTCTGTCCGTAGACTACATCCAGTCACTCTCATTTTATGGACATACTGAGTCTGGCCACGCCGCTGCTCTCCCTCGATGTATCGAACAGAACCGCAAATTGCGGCGAGCCCGTTAAGGTTTGGCGTGTGAGTCTGGTCCAGACTCAGCCTGCTCTGAATGAACTCTACAAGCTTTTGTCACCCGATGAGCGAACTCGCGCGAGCCGTTTCCATTTTGAAAAAGACCGTAACAGCTACATCACCGCGAGAGGAATGCTGCGCACCCTGTTGGGAGAACAAATCGGCGTTGAGCCGCATCGCCTGGAGTTTTGTTATAGCGAGTATGGCAAGCCCGATCTGACTCCCGCGTTCAGCGGCCGTGGCGTCCGCTTCAACGTTTCTCATTCGGGGCGACAGGCATTATTTGCGATGAGCCGTGGTCTCGAGCTCGGCGTCGACGTGGAGTACATTCGGGCTGACTTCGCATCAATGGAAATCGCCGAGCGCTTTTTTTCACGCCGGGAGGTTGCCGTTCTGAAGGCGCTGCCGAGCGAGCTTCAGGTAAGAGCTTTCTTTGACTGCTGGACGCGCAAAGAAGCTTATCTCAAAGCCACCGGCGTAGGCCTCTCGCTCCCTCTCGACAAATTCGACGTCGCCTTCGCGCCGGGGGAACCGGCTGCGCTGCTATACACCGACGACGATCCAACCGAGGCCGGCCGCTGGACAATGCACGATCTGCGATTCGATGAAGAGTATGCCGCGGCGCTGGCCCTGGAGGCCGCGGCCTCCCAGGGTTGAAAGGCCTGTTTGCTCATAAAGCAACGCGGAGCACGCACGGGTTCATGATTGAGGCTTGCGTGATCGATTTTCGACCAATGCACGAGCTATCAACATAGCGGCGCCTGCCCCGATCGCACACACGATTGCGGGAATGCCCCAAGTCTGAGCCGGAAGCTCGAGCACTGATATCGCCGGTTCGAGCGCGGGCCAATGACTTCCAACTCGGGGGCCTGCTTCCATCGCAAACAGAACAACAATCGTCGTCCACATTGAAGCCCTCACGGATCCGGCGCTCGCGCCGCGCCAGTACAATCCGCAAAGAATCGGCACGAGGAAAACGGCGGTAATAATGCTGTAGAAGATTGTCAACGCGCTTATTACCGTGTTTAGCGCAACGGCGCAAATTACTCCCGCTATACCGGCCCCGGCCGCGCACCAGCGAGTGAATCGCAAGAGATCCTGGTCAGTTGCGGCAGGCCTCAATCTACCCTTGTACAAGTCTTTTCCAAGTGAGGTTGTGAGCATGAACAACACCGCATCGGCGGCGCTGATCTCGGCGGAAAAGATCGCAGCCAACAGCAAGGTTCCGAGCCAGTGGGGCAACAACTCGGTTATGACCGACGGAAGAGCCAGTTCTCGATTGACGAGAGTTCCAAGTCTTGCTCGCGCGAGCATTCCAAACGCAACCGGAACAATGGCGAATAACAATAGGACGACCGCATTCAATCCGATACCGAGTCGAACGCTCTTTTTGTCTCGGGCGCCGAATACCTTTTGCAGAATTCCGGGTGACACTACAAACGAGGGAAGCACAACAAGCAGATATTGTGAGAAGGGCGCTCCGATCAAGCTCAAGTACGAATCCGAGTTTCCTTCCAGTCGAAGCTTCATTGCATCGGCAATACCATCGACTCCGCCGCTGCCGGCAACGGCTATGACGAGGGCCAGGGTGAAACCCGCGAGCTTGACTGCCGACTGCAAGAGGTTCACTCGCACCGTGGAATGAAGCCCTCCAACAGCGAAGTAGACCGTGCACACGACCGCCGCCAGCAAACACCCGGTTGGCTTGCTCAGACCCGCCACTACATTGAGTATCCAGGCTACCGCGATCAACTGGCCGGCCAGAATGACGAGAGAGCCAAGCCACAAGAAAGCCGCGGCCGTATCGCGAACGCCTCGGTCATATCGAAACTCGAGGTAGTCGCCTACGGTGAACAGATTATTCTCTTTTGCGCTTGCCCAGATTCTTGGTCCGACACTCAGCGCCAGGATCAGCGATCCCATCCCGGCGGAGCCGACCCACCACCACGCCGAAAGCCCGTCGCGATAGCCGAGTCCAGCCGCGCCTACCGTGGAGCCGGCGCCTATATTCGCGGCAATCAACGTAGCCGCGAGGTAGCCCATCCCGAGACGGCGTCCCGCAACGAAGAAATCACTCGACTGCCGGACTCTTCGCGAAGCAACCGCGCCAAGAACGATCATTAGCAGGGAGTAGCAAACCAGTGTGATGAGGTAGAGGCTCATTGGGAAGGAGGCGAGAGTCGGTCACTGGTCAGTATTTGTCATTGGTCATTTGCCATTTGTTACTGGTCATTGTTTACTGATCGCTCGATATCGAATCTTTCCAATTCAAACTAAGTCCGACGCGCTCGGGAGACCCGTTATTCCTTTTGCCGCGCGTACGGCTCTAATGATCGCGGCGGCGACAACCTCGGCTGCGAGGATGCCCAACAGCATAACCGTACCGCTCCTGGCGCTCTTGCCGGTAGCTACCGCAAAAATCGTATCGCCATCGGCCGGCGTATGAACCGGACTAATGGTCCGGGCGAGACCGTCATGCGCCATCTGTGCGATCTTGTTGACCTGGGCCTTCGTCAACCGGGCATCGGTGGCGACGACTCCGATAGTTGTAGAGGTTCCGTTTAGAATAGAGCCGGGTGCCTCGCCGCGAAGAATCGCGTTTGTAGTACCGAACAAGTGCTTGCCATCCGGAGATCGAGCTCCTGCAAGGAGCTTTCCCGTGCTCGGATCCAGCACGTCTCCGACCGCGTTTACCGCGACTATAGCGCCTACGGTGAAGCCGCCGACTTTGACGGATGCGGTTCCGATGCCGCTTTTCATTGCTCTGGTCATACCGAACAGCTTTCCTACGGTTGCTCCCGCTCCGGCTCCGATGTTGCCTTCGGCCGGTGTTTTATTGCTCGCGGACTTGCACGCGTTGTAGCCTGCTTCGGCGTCGGGACGAATTCTCGCATCGCCGAGTGAAAGATCGAACAGGATCGCGGCAGGAACTATCGGCACTCGAGCGGATCCTACGTCGATGCCGATGTGTTTCTCTTCGAGGTACCGCATCACACCGGAAGCGGTATCCAGCCCAAATGCGCTGCCTCCGGCTAATGCAACCGCGTGTACCTGTTCCACGGTATTCAACGGATTGAGAAGATCGGTTTCACGAGTACCGGGAGCGGCGCCGCGAACGTCGACTCCGGCAACGGCTCCATCTTCAGTCAGTATCACAGTGCAGCCGGTAGGCCGTCGGGCGTCGGTGAAATGGCCGACCTTGATTCCGGCGACATCCGTTATTGAGCCTGGGAGTATTTCGGGAAGAAGAGGCGAGTCCTCGGCGTTTGGCGTGAGAGTAGCTCCCAGCGCCAATCCCGAGGTCTCAATAAAGCGGCGTCTGTTCATATTTAGCGGTCAGCGATCAGCGTTTTCTGGTTTCTCAACTCGGATCGATGAGTCGTCGGTTAGACACGCTCGGACTCTTGCGAGCAATTGCTCTCGTTCAGCATGCGTACCGACGGGAAATCTTTCGAATCGATCTCCGACCTTCAAATCGGCGAATAGGCCCGCCGGATCCTCATGAAAATGGAGGAATCCGATTGCTTTCTTGTAAAAGGCTCCTCGCCTTCGCTCTCGAAGGCCGCCGAGCTTGCGAATGTCGCAAATCAGATCTTCGAGCTCATCAAGAGCCTTTTCTCCAGCATGTTTCATCGCTTTTCCCGCTCAAACACAGCGGCCTTAGAGTACCACCTTTGGTCGCGAATCGCCCAATCTTGACGATGGATCGGAGTTCGCGCCGGTAGTTAACAGCATCAGTTTCTCATCTGACTGCCTGCCCACGAATTTCCGCTTTGTAATCTATACGAGATCTATCCGGATCTGCTTAATTCAATAAGCTCATTTTGGAAGCAAGAAGCGGATAGATTCGGGGTCGGGCTTACAATATTATGGTCACGATCAAACGCAATAGCGACGATCACAACGAAACTATAAGATTGAATAAGGAGACACAAGTGAGTAAAGCCGTTGCAATCAAAAATGCTCTGAATGCCGAGGCGGGCCCGCTAATAGACGAGGCAGAGCTTTGGCGCGCAGTCGAATCAAAGGACGCCGCGTTTGATGGATTGTTCGTATTCGCCGTCACGTCCACGGGCGTGTACTGCCGGCCATCGTGCCCTTCGAGGCGGGCGCGCCGCGACCGAGTGCAGTTTTTTCGCTTGCCTGAAGGAGCGGAGCGAGCAGGATTTCGATCTTGCAAGAGGTGTAAGCCCGACGCGGCTCCCTCGCCTGATCCTCACGTTGAGCTCGTGCGAAAAGCCTGCCGAATAATTGAATCGCGCCAGCCCGCTCCCGGTTTGGATGAGCTTAGCACCGAGCTTGGCATCAGTCAGTTTCACCTTCAGCGTGTTTTCAAGCGAATTGCCGGCGTCACACCTCGGCAATACGCGCGAGCGCGTCGCGTTGACGAATTCAAGGAGCGGGTCAAACGCGGCGACTCAATAGTCGGAGCAATGTACGACGCGGGATATGGTTCTTCGAGCCGACTCTATGAATCAGCAACTGAAGAGTTGGGAATGACTCCCGCCGAGCTTCGACGAGGCGGGCGGGGAATGCAAATCAACTTCGCTACCGCGGCCTGTTCACTCGGCCGCATACTCGTCGGCGCAACCGAGAAGGGTGTGTGCGCCGTGAGCCTGGGAGAGTCCGACAAAGAACTGGAATCAATGTTGAAGTCGGAGTATCCCGAGGCCAAGATCACGCGAGGCGGAAAGAGTCTGGATCATTCGGTGGCCTTGCTGCTGGATCATCTGCAGGGTGAACAGCCGCACCTTGATCTTCCGATTGACGTTCAGGCGACGGCCTTTCAGAGAAGGGTATGGGAGGAATTGAGGAAGATTCCGTACGGCGACACCCGCTCGTATGGAGATGTAGCAAAGGCGATTGGAAGTCCAAGCTCGGTTCGAGCAGTCGCTCGCGCATGCGCGACCAATCGGGTGGCTCTTGTAATACCCTGTCATCGAGTGATCAGAGAAGACAAGAGCCTTGGAGGGTACAAGTGGGGCCTCAAGCGAAAGGAAAAACTGCTGAAAAACGAAAGCGCGAGAGCCCAGCGCTAATTCCCGTCGAATGCATCAAGGCATGGCGCAGTGCGAAATCCCCTGCTTTTCAAAATACTGTTGATGATATTCTTCGGCGCGATAAAAAGGTCCGGCAGGTTCTATCTTTGTGACGATGTCGCGCTTGTGAACGCCGGTCCGCTGCAGCTCCTCTTTGGAAGCTGCAGCGGCGTCTTCCTGTTCCGGAGTGTGATAGAAGATCACCGATCTATACTGCTCGCCGATGTCCGGGCCCTGCCGGTTCATTGTCGTCGGATCATGCATTTGCCAAAAGGCATCTAGTAGGTCTTTATACGAAATAATATTGGGGTCGTATGTCACCTGAACAACCTCGGCGTGGCCGGTGCGGCCGGAACAAACCTCCCGGTAAGTCGGATTCTCGTGTCTGCCGCCGCTATAACCGACTTCGGTTGACGTAACTCCATCCAGTTGTCTGAATCCGGCTTCGACGCCCCAGAAGCAACCGGCTCCAAATGTAGCTTTCTCCATGACTCAACTCTCCTCGACGCGTTGCGCAATTCGGCGATGTAGAATTGAGAATACCATCCGCCGCAGGGCGATTAAAGTTCTCGAAATGCCTGCATGGATTACGCCCGGATTACATCTGGATAAAGCTGCAATCACAGGTGCGATTGCCAGCAAGTCCAAGATCGATTGCGTATGAGTCGGGAAATAAAGTCAGAGGAGGATTCAACTACTGCGCAGGAAGCTGGAGTATGAAGATGCTGCCGTTGCGAGTAGTGCTCGAGAGTCCGTTCTCGGCTATAACCGCCCGGTTGAGCGATTCATCTATAGCGACGCCAAGCGGGCTGCATCGATCGGGCAGGGGGATTTCGGCGACCAGGAGCTGCGTATTCAGATTGATTACGCTGACGAGACCGGTGAACCGACCGGTCACTACCGCAAGACCATTGGCCTGATTGACCGCGATATCGACCGTAACGAACGGCTCCTGGCTCAGCCTTATCGGCAATCTGGCGAGCAACTCGCCTGTTGAAATATTAAAAACGTAGACGGCGGAATCGAGCCGATTGACCGCCGCGACAACATTAGAAGCGCGGTAGACCGCCAGCTTTTCAAACCTCGTGCCCGCGGGCGCGTTCGTGTCGACTCGGCGTATCCGTTGAAAGGGAGGCAAAGCGCTGTAGACCACCAGCCCGGGTCTTACATTTTCTCCAAAAGACGAAAAGACGAATTCGTTGCTGCCCGCATTGAAAACGGGAGCGGTCATCTGAAGCTGTTCGTCGCGCGCCGATACGATTCCGGTCGACAAGTCGACGAAGTATGCGCGCTTCCCGTCCGTGAACTGCCCATCCACGGCGGCTACATTCATGTTGGGATTGAGAGCGATATTCCTCGAGTGCATTGGAACGCCCGCATAGGGCAATGGAACGACTCGAGTTGAACCGCTATCGGCGTTGACTACGGCAAGGCTTGTCGGATCAGTTTCGAGGACCCCCTCATTCACCGCCGCTATCGTTCGCGCCGTAGTATTGAATGAAACCGACGTGGTCGCGCCGTTGCCCAACATCGAATCGCCGTCAAGACCGGAGAAATTTCTGACGATGCGGGCGTTTGCGATGTCGAAGTCGATAACCGAATCGTAGTAGCGGTCCGCGATGAAAGCGTGGTGTGTGGTTTGGTCTACCGTGACTCCGTTGGGATTTCCGATTCCGGTCTGGCGGGAGTCAAAGCCGGGGTCATTCGGATTATTAAGAACCGTGCTGAGAGTGGGCTCGACGATGAGCGTGACAAAGCTGCCTTGCTCGCCGCCTTTCAGCTTCAGCCTCAGCTCGTTTTGCGCCGAGGGATGGATGGCGATCGTGATGCTGAGATTCCTTCGATTGAAGACGCCGGGATCAAGCAGGTCCTGGTCGTTAAGAGTCAGCCAGCCTTTCTTGACGGTCATCGAGCCATCCGGCGCGCCGTTTACAATCTTGATTGTGTATGGGGCTGAGGTGTTAGCTATATTGAATAAGCGCGTGAAAATGTCTTTGCCGGTTGAGCCGCGGGTAAAAGTCTCGGGTCCTAGAATGGACTGAACTGTAATTTCTTCACTTGCTAGGCCCTGAGCCGCATAACCCGGAAGCAGTACCAACCAGAACAAGGCCGTGGTTGCTATCAGCTTCCGGGTTTGGAAAAGGATCTTCACGATGATTTCCGAAGGGGAAAGTTAATGGGGGCGTTGTATAGAACAACTTTCTTTTGTCTCGCTTACTTCCCCGGACAGCTAAAAGACCAATAGCCGCGGCGTTCCAGGCGGGCTTATAGACTTTATGTGGTGCTTTTAGGAGTCGTCGTGGAATAGCCGCCGCGGAAGTAGGTCAGCGGAGCGCCTTCGTGATTGACATCGGTCGAGATCACTTCTCCAACGATAATGGAATGGTCGCCGCCAGGGTAGACATTGACCACGCAACATTCGAGGTGAGCGATGGAGCCGGCGATCAAGGGAGATCCGCTAACGCCGCTCGAATGGGTAACTCCGGAAAAGCGATCGGGATCTCTGGATGCAAACCGGCGAGAAGTATCTTCCTGAACGTGCGCAAGTATATTCACGGCGAAGTGCGAGCTGACCTGAAGATGATCGTGGAGAGATGATCTCTTGTCGATACAAACCAGGATCAGCGGTGGATCGAGCGAAAGCGATGAGAATGCGCTCACGGTTATGCCTCGGCATTCATCGTCGGAGCAGCGAGCGGTGACTACGGTGACGCCGCTCGCAAAGTGGCTCAGCGCCTGGCGAAATTCGTCCTTTGATACTCCCATAACTTTCCGTTACTGGCCGGCCGGCTTCTTGTACTTGTCTATAGCCTCTTGAAGCCCATCGGTGCTGCCGTTGTGCCGGTACTTGAAATAGGGTTGAACGTACTGAAGCAGGCTGTCGTGGACCTTTTTGAGCGGGTCACTTCCCTCGGAAAGCGCGATCGCGTGAAGGTATGCATCGATCACTTGGTCCATCGCCGCGAGCGCCTTTTTCAGCATGGCGTCCTGATCGGGACCCGACATCATTTTCTTGTGCTGTTCAGCCGCCTGCTGATATTCGTTGTCATAGAGCGTACCCAGGATGAGGTAGTTATATGGATCGCCCGAGTTGAGCGAAATTGCCTTCTGAAGCTGCGTCTTCGCTTTTTCCGAATCGCCTGCCGACATCGAAAGAAATCCCACGGACTGGTAGACCTGCGACAGCCACCTTGTCTTGTATTCACCCCACTGATCGGCTTCAATCGAGGCCGGCCGTTTATCGGTTTCGATCAACTCAATAGCTTTGAGACCGTATTGCCGGCTTACATCAGTGAACTTCTTGTTTGCATGCTTCGCCTGATCCGAGCCGACCAGAGCCATTTGGACGAGCGTCCGCGCATCGTCAGGGTTGCTTTGCAGCCAGGTCGCGGCTTTCTGAAATGCTTCATCGAATTTGTTTGCCCTGGTGTAAGCGTCGATGATAGTCGGGATAATAACGTCGGACTCGGACGGTTGAGTGAAGACCGTTGTGAAAGTCTCGGCAAGCGAGAGCTTCTTCGCGTTGTCCTCGGTCTGCGATATTTTGCTTGCGGTTATCTTAGCGACCTGAACACGAAGCGGGCTTTTCGGATACTTCTTCAAGAACTCGCCGGAGGCTTGCAGCGCCGCGGCCCCGTCCACCGCCGCCTGAACCTTCTTGGCCGCCTGAAGCTCTACGTCGCTGGCCGGCGGCCGCTTGGATTTATCGTCCTGCATAGCGGCATCGGAGGGCCGGTTGCGATATGGATCCTGATTCGTTTTGTAGGGATCCTGATATGCAATCGCTTGAACCGAGGCCAGCGCCAATACGGCCAAACTGCAAAGGGCTCTCAACATGATTTTCTTCCTCTCCTTCATCTTAATCGCGTTCCGCGCCGAAGCATCGCCCGACTAAGCATAAATACCGCGCAGATGCGTGTCGTAGGCGACACGATCTATAGCGAGCATGTAGCAGGCCAGCCGCATGCTCACCTTGTATTTATCGCAGAATCGGTTAACGTCCTCGAAGCCGCCAACCATAATGTGCTTCAATCGGTAGTTTACTTCTTTTTCGGTCCAATAGAAGCCCATCCGGTTCTGCACCCATTCAAAGTAAGATACCGTCACGCCGCCCGCATTCGCGAGGATATCAGGAATAACATAGATCTCCTTTTCGGCAATTATCTCGTCGGCTTCGGCCGTGGTCGGACCGTTCGCGCCCTCGGCCAGAATGCGGCACTTAATTCGATCGGCGTTCTGCGAGTTGATCTGGTTTTCAGTCGCCGCCGGTATCAGAATGTCGCAGTCCATTTCGAGGATGGCTTCATTCGACATGTGTTCGGCCTCGGCGTAGCCTTCGACCGTCTTGTGCTCCTTCAGATACCCGAGAACCGCATCCACGTCCAGGCCCGCGGGGTTGTACAACGCACCGGTCATATCGGCCATGCCTACGACTTTATAGCCCTCCAGCATCATCAGCCGGGCCGCGACGCCTCCGACGTTGCCCGAACCCTGTATAATCACCCGGGTCTTCTCAATTTCAAGATCGAATTTTTTGCACGCCTCATTGCAGACGATCAGAAGTCCCCGCCCTGTCGCTTCACGTCTGCCCTGCGATCCCCCGAGTTCAACCGGTTTTCCGGTCACGGCGGCCGTGACCGTGTGGCGGGCATGCATTGAATAGGTGTCCATCATCCACGCCATCACCTGCTCGTTCGTATTCATATCAGGCGCAGGGACATCCCGCTCCGGACCGATAAAGTCAAGCAGTTCGGCTGTGTAACGGCGGGTCAAGCGCTCGAGCTCGGACGGGCTCATTTGGCGCGGGTCGCAAATGATGCCGCCCTTCGCGCCTCCGAACGGTATGTTGACCACGGCGCATTTCCAGGTCATCCACGCCGCAAGCGCGCGAACTTCATCGAGCGTCACGTCCGGAGAGTAGCGGAGCCCTCCCTTGGCCGGGCCGCGAGCAAAATTGTGCTGGACTCTGTAGGCCGTAAAAACCTGATAGTTTCCATCGTCCATCAGCACCGGTATGTAGAGCGTTAATTCCCGGTTGGGCCATCGAAGGATCTTGTAGATATTAGGGTCGAGATTAAGTTGCGTAGCCGCCTCGTCAAACCTCTGCATCATGGATTCGAACGGATTGTCTTCAGTGATTACTTTTGCATCATCAACAAACGGATTTGCCATGTACTCCTCCAGAACGATTGGGCGACGGGGGCGAAGAATAGGAGCTAAAGAAACCGGTATCTATGATTGTGGCGTTCTTCACTGGGTTCAGTGTGATTAGGTACTATTGGCGATTCTAAAGAGGCGATTATACCCAAGGCTCTATGAGCTAGCAACGACAGGTTCAGCGAACAGCGCGACGGCCCGCGCTCCGCACGCTTTCGGGATTCTCTGCTTATTGATGGGCCGTTGTTCACGAGGGGTTCACGAGAAAGCTGCTGGACTCATATTGACATTGTAGGGTTTAATCGCGGGTGCAAGTTCTTGGCTGCATATACAGCAATTTATTCGAAGCCTCATTAAAGACTCGCCCATAATCGCGTCGCGGGCACGAATAAATTGGATAACGAGCTTTCGACCCAACGACCGATAAAATCGCGAGGAGCCGCCGTCAATGCGAACCTTCAGACTCGCCGAGCGTGAGCGAGCCATCCATCGAGGTATGGAGTTCATTTATCGCACCGCCTGTGAACCCGAAAACTTCGACCAATACTCTTATGATTTCCTATGCTGCTTTCATGTGATCAGCGCTTCGTCGTCCGATCCCGACTTGAAGCGGCAGGCCCGCGCGATGGGCCGTGAGCGCGCCCGCGCGTTTCGACGCAAGTATCCGCGCCTCCCGGCGGATGTCGACGCCGACATGATTGCCTTTCTCGTATTCGGCGACGACGCGGCCATTCGGCTCGGCGTCCGCGAGAACAATCTCAAGGATCAAATCAGGCGGGTTGCGGGCGGGTTCGCGGCGAAGGACTACCTATGGTTCGATGCCCCCAATGAGCCTCCGCCGGTCGACATACCTGAAGAATGCGAATGCGGGGCGCTGAACACGCGCGGTAAAAAAGTGTGCCGCCGGTGCAAGCAGCCCCTCGAGATGATGAGCCGCTACGCCATATATATTGATGCCTTAACTAGAGCTTATATAGGCGAGCGATACGGGGTGACGCTTGGCGCGCGCTACGCGGACGTAATCAAATGGCTGCCTGGTCTGCGGCCCTACGAGGAACACCGCAACGGAGACAATCCGCATTTCTACTGGGAAGTTTATGCGATCACTCACGTCGTGTACACGATGAACGACTACAGCCAATACAGGCTCTCGCCTCGGTGGTTTCCTGATGAATTTGCTTTTCTCAAGAAAAACCTGAAGGAAGCAATCGCGATGGAGGATGCCGAAACCCTGGGGGAGTTCATGGACGCGCTCAAGGCGTTCGGATTGGGCGAGGCCCATCCACTTATCCGGCAGGGCGTGGATTATCTGCTTGCCACACAGAACGAAGATGGGAGCTGGGGCGATATGGAAGCCGAAGATATCTATGGACGATATCACCCGACCTGGACGGCCATTGACGGTCTACGCCAGTATGCGTGGCGCGGTGAACGGTTGAGCTTTCCACGTTTGAGACCGCTTATCGAGCAATGGTCGGCGAAGCCGCGGCGATACAAAGAAATCCCGGCCAAGCCTCGTGTCCTGAGGCAAGCCGGATCCGCGCGGTAACGACAAAGGAGAATTGTTTGTCCAGCAAAGAGCTCCCGGTAATCAACTTCGGATCATTTCGGAAGTATCCAACCAGCGCGCAAAAACAGGAGTACGCGGATGACCGTGAGGTCTGCCGGGATTGCCTTTCCGGCGTGTGCTGCTCGACCGAAGGACCGATTTATCTGGCGAGCTTCGACATCTTTCGGCTTGCGGCCTTCTTCGATATGTCGGCCGCGGAGTTTATGCTCACCTTCACTCAGGACCGCTTTGACGACGAAGACAGCGATGAGATGAGGCGGCCCTGGATCGATGATCCCGATTCGAGCATCGTGACATACCTTCGGCGGCGCGACAGCAGATCATCCAGCGCATGCATTTTTCTAAAGTACATTCGGGACA
>Ga0066687_10000087_pt1 | contig 24666 bp, 12 predicted proteins | sample GraSoiAngelo_136_FD_65630 | JGI IMG/M metagenome (GOLD analysis project Ga0066687, IMG submission 65630) | Grasslands soil microbial communities from the Angelo Coastal Reserve, California, USA - 14_0929_09_20cm | ecosystem: Environmental > Terrestrial > Soil > Grasslands | place: USA... | reverse complement strand
GGAGAGGGGAAGCTAAGAAAGAACGAGAGGGCGAGGACGGCGGTAGAAGAAGGGTTGGCGGCGATATGGGAAGACGTGCTTGGAGCAAAGTCGATCGGAATACACAGCAACTTCTTCGAGCTGGGCGGCCATTCACTGCTCGCGACCCAGGTTGTATCTCGCGTTCGATCCGTATTCGGTTTGGACATGAGCCTGCGCGCACTGTTCGAGCATCCGACGCTGGTGGAGTTCGCAAGAGAGGTTGAGTCGGCCGTTTTGAAGGGCGCCGGTCTTCAGCTTCCACCACTGATACGGATTGCAAGAGAGGGCAATCTGCGTCTCTCCTTCGCGCAGCAGAGGCTGTGGTTCATAGACCAGTTAGAGCCCGGCAACCCGTTTTACAACGTCTACGCGGCGGTCAGAGTGGAGGGCAACCTCAATAAGGAGGTACTGGGAAGGACTCTATCCGAGATCGTCAGGCGCCACGAAGTATTACGGACGGTCTTTGTCACTACGGAAGGCGAGCCTGCTCAGGTGATACTGCCGCCGGAGCCGATGGACGTTCCGGAGACGCATATCAGCGGCGCGACGGTCGAAGAGATCGACTCGGAAATAGTTCGCCTGGCCGGGGAGGAAGCTTCGCGTCCGTTCAGTCTAACAACTGGTCCCTTGCTCAGAGTATTGCTGATCAGGCTCAAGGAAGAAGAGCAAGTTGTGGTGTTGAGCATGCATCACATCGTCAGCGATGGATGGTCGATGGGCGTGTTGGTGAGAGAAGTAGCCGTTCTCTATGAAGCCTTCTCACGAGGGAATGAGTCCCCGTTGAACGAATTGCCGATACAGTACGCGGACTTCGCCTCGTGGCAGCGCGACTGGCTCGACGGCGAAGCGCTCGAGACGCAGCTCTCGTTCTGGAGAGAGCAACTGGAGGGCGCTACATCGGTCACTAACCTGCCGCTGGATCGGCCTCGGCCTCCGGTCCAAAGCTCTCGCGGCGCAGTCTCGCTGTTCCAGCTTTCGCCGGATCTCAGTCACGATCTCAAGCAGTTGAGCCACGGCGAGACGGTCACTCTGTTTATGACGCTGCTTGGCGCGCTTCACGTCCTGCTCTATCACTACACCAGACAGCGCGACATATCGGTGGGAACGCCGATCGCCGGGCGCAATCGATCCGAGACGGAAGCGCTCATCGGATTCTTTGTGAACACGCTGGTGATGCGAGCTCGGGTGGAGCCCGCGATGACGTTCCGACAGGTGCTGCAACAAATCAGAGAGGTCGCCCTGAGCGCGTATGCGCATCAGGACGTGCCGTTTGAAAAGATCGTAGAAGAGCTGCAACCAGCGCGCAGCATGAGCCATTCACCGCTCTTCCAGGTGATATTCATGCTCCAGAACTCGGCCGTGGACGTGCTGGAGGCGCCTGGACTCAAGCTCAGCCCGGTAAGAATCGACAACTACACCTCCAAGTTTGACCTTACGCTGTCGATGTCCGAACAAGGCGGCCTGCTTGGCGGCGGGCTAGTCTTCAATCCGGACATCTTCGATGAGGCTACCGCGACGCGAATGATGTCGCACTTCCAGACGCTGCTGGAAGGAATTGTTTCGAAGCCCGATCTTCAAATCTCGGAATTGCCGCTCCTGCGGGATCCGGAGCTCGCGCAGCTTCTCTTTGAGTCGAACAACGCGCCGATGGATACAGGCGACGGGCCATTCCTCCATCAATTGTTCACGTCGCAAGCCCGCTCGACTCCGGACGCCATCGCGGTGATATGCGAATACGAGCAGATCAGCTACCTCGAATTGAACCAGCGTGCGAATCAGATGGGCCGCTATCTGATGGCCATGGGAGTTGGGCCGGAGACAACAGTCGGCGTCTGCCTGGAGCGCCGCTGCGAATTGATCGCGGCGCTGCTTGGAATACTCAAAGCGGGCGGAGCATATCTGCCTCTCGATCCGGAATACCCGGTGGAACGGCTCTCGTTCATGCTCGAGGATAGCCATGTTGCGATCATCGTCACGCAGGAGAGCCTCTCCGATTCGCTGCCGTCTGTCTGGATTCCGATGGTCGACGTGGATCAAGAACGAAGCGAGATCGATCGGTGCGGCAGGATGGAGCTTGAGGTCGCTCAGTGCGCCGACAATGCGGCTTACATCATCTACACCTCCGGATCGACCGGTCAACCCAAGGGGGTGATCGTCCTTCATCGAGGGTTGAGCAACTATCTTCGATGGGCCGCGCCGCAATACAACGTGACCGCCGGCAGCGAATGCCCGGTGAACTCGCCTCTTGGATTCGACCTGACCGTCACGAGTATGTTCACGCCGTTGATCAGCGGCGGGCGCGTGGTCTTGCGGAAGGGATTGAGCGATCTTGAAACCCTCGAGCAACTTTTCGATCGAGGCGAGCAGTATGCCCTGATCAAGGCCACTCCAAGCCATCTTCAGGTATTGAGAAGCCTGCAAAAGAACAAGCCGGAGTCCGGCGGCGTTGGAAGCCTGATCATCGGGGGGGAAGCGCTGAGATATGAGGACGTGGAGTTTTGGCGAAGCGAGCGCCCCTCAACAAGACTGATGAATGAGTACGGCCCGACCGAGACGGTCGTCGGCTGCTGTGTCTTCGAAGTGAGAAAAGAAGATGGACGCGCGGGCGCGGTTCCAATCGGACGCGCGATAAAGAACAGCCGCATGTATTTGCTCGGCGACAACTCGGCCGTTACGCCGCCTGGAGCGGCCGGTGAAATTCACATCGGAGGAGCAGGAGTCGCGCGCGGATATCAAAGGCAGCCGGCGCTGACCGCCGAGAAGTTTGTGCCCAATCCATTCGGGATCGAGGCGGGAGAGAGAGTTTATCGAACAGGAGATCTGGCGAAGCTGCGCTCCGACGGGAATCTTGAATTCATCGGACGAACAGATCACCAGGTGAAAGTGAGAGGATACAGGATCGAGCTTGGCGAGATCGAAGCGGCGCTCATGCAGAACTCGGCCGTGAGAGAAGCGGTGGTCATAGTCCGGAAAGACGACACGGTCGAACGGCTCGCCGCATACCTCGTCTCCGACAGGAATCCGGCTCCAGGAGCCAATGAGCTGCGCGGATACCTTCAAGGCAAGCTGCCCGAATACATGATTCCATCGGTATTCGTATGGCTCGATCAAATGCCGCTCACCAGGAACGGAAAGATCGACAAGCTTGCATTGCCGCGGCCAAAAGAAGCGGGAGTGCAAGCCTCCGATGCCTATAAGACTTCGGCCACGCCCATTGAGGAGATGTTGTGCGTGATCTGGGCCGAGCTGCTTGATCTTGAACATGTCGGCGTGAAAGACAACTTCTTCGAGTTGGGAGGCCACTCGTTGGTCGCGACTCAGGCAGTCTCGCGAATACGAGACGCGTTCCGCGTTGAGATCGCGCTCAGAACGATGTTCGAGTATCCGACCGTGGAGGATCTCGCTCGAGTGATAGAGGACGGAATGAGAGCAGCCGAGGGAATGACTGTTCCTCCGATCGAGCGAGTCGATCGCAATAGACTCCTGCCTCTGTCGTTCGCGCAGCAGCGCCTGTGGTTCATAGATCAACTCGAGCCTGGAGATCCCTTCTACAACATGCCGGCGGCCGTTCGTCTTGAAGGCCCGCTGAATGTAGAAGTCCTCACGAGAAGCTTGACCGAGCTCCTCCGCAGGCACGACGTCTTGAGAACTACTTTTTCGATGGTTGATGGTGATCCCGTACAGGTGATCGCGCCGCCTGAACCCGTCAATCTGGTAATCGAAGATCTCTCGGGTTCTCCTGAATCGACTCGCGAAGAAGAAGCCCTCGCGCTGTTGAGGGTCGAATGGCAGCGGCCCTTTGATTTGAGCGCCGGCCCCGTAGTTCGCCCGTTGCTCATCAAGCTCTCCGACCTGGAGCACATAGTCCAACTGGACATGCACCACATCGTCGGCGACTTGTGGTCGCTGGGCGTTCTTATCGGCGAAGTAGCGGTTCTCTATGAAGCGTTCATTGAGGACCAGCCGTCGCCTCTGCCCGAGCTTGCCATTCAATACGCCGACTACGCCGTCTGGCAGCGGGAGTGGTTACAGGGCAGCGTGCTGGAGAATCAAATCGGCTATTGGAGAGAACAACTGAACGGCGCGCCGGCCGTGCTCTCGCTGCCTACGGACAGACCTCGACCCGAAGTGCAGGGCTCGCGAGGAGCGGTATCGTACTTCCAGATTCCCGAGCCGCTGAGCGACGAGATCAGGAAGCTGGGCAGAAGCGAATCGGTGACCTCGTTCATGACTCTACTGGCCGCGTTTCAAACCCTGCTCTACAGGTACACCGGCCAGCGAGATATTCCGGTGGGTACGCCGATAGCCGGACGCAATCGGCGGGAGACCGAAGGATTGGTCGGCTTCTTTGTAAACACATTGGTGATGCGCGGCCGAATCGAGTCCGGCGTCACCTTCAGGCAGTTCCTCAGGCAGGTTCGCGAGGCGGCGCTGGGCGCATACGCCCACCAGGATGTTCCGTTCGAAAAACTTGTCGAGGAGCTGCTTCCGGATCGGAGTATGAGCCACACCCCGCTGTTTCAAGTGATGTTCGCTTTGCAGAACGCGCCTCCCGCGAAGCTGCGTGTTCCCGAACTTAGCCTGTCGGCCCTGCCGATCGATACCGGAACCACCAAGTTCGATCTGACGCTCACGATGTCCGATCGAGGCGGCTCGATCGGTGGAGGATTTACCTACAACGCGGATCTTTTCGATGCCGCTACCATAACCCAGATGCAGAACCACTTCATCAGACTACTCGACAGCATGGCAATGGATCCCGATGGCAATATCGACGAGTTTTCGATGTTGTCCGACGAAGAGAACGCGCTGGTTGATGCGGCTGTTGAAATCGACGAACTGGACGCGAGCTTTTCTATTTAACCTGACCGGCAAGGCCAGAGGCCTGCCAATCAAAACATTCTACTTGACCGATCCGGACACCGGTGCGCGGATTAAACTCGGCGCCAGGCTTCTGTCCGAGCAAGAGAAAAGGAGTCGACCATGAGCGCTTGTAATGAAACGAATGAACTGCACACGCTGAGCCTGCGAAAGAGGGCCGTACCGGACCCCAATAAGCTCGATTGCGTCATCATTGGCTACAACGAAGTTCCGTTTGACCGATACGAGAACTTCCTGCGGGCCTATGGCGAAGAGAGTGAGGCCTATCGCGATTTGAAGTTCAGCTTCGTCAACGTAGGCGGACAGAAGATGGACTATTTCGGACTCTTGAACCGTACGCTCGATCAGGCACATCCCAATGGAAACGGTCACGGATCCGCGCCTCTGAAATCGGGCGACATTCCGAACCTTGCCGCGGTCTATCTGACCAATTTCTTGAGGAACCGCGGGCACCATGCGAGCTATATCAATCTGTTCCAATATGAGAAAGATAGATTGATCGAGTATCTCTCGATGGACCCGCTTTGCGTCGCAATAACGACGACATTCTATGTTGTGAACTTGCCGGTGATCGAAATGGTCGAGTTCATACGCAAGCACAACAGCAAGGTGAAGATCGTAGTCGGCGGACCGCTCATCTCGAATCACGTACGAAACTTCGAAGGCGAGTCGCTGCGGGCGGCTCTGGACGACATCGGGGCCGACTTCTATGTCGTGGACGGACAGGGTGAGGGCACTCTTGTCGACATCGTCGAGTGCCTGAAACAAAAAGGCTCCATCGTCAAGGTTCCCAACCTGATCTATTTCAGCGGCTCGGAGCTGGTGCGTACTCGAGCCGTGCCCGAGAACAGCTCGCTTGATGAAAACGCGATCGACTGGCGTGCGTTTCCCGATCGAGACCTGGGCCCGACCATCCAGACGCGAACCGCTCGGAGCTGCGCGTTCAAATGCTCCTTTTGCAACTATCCGACGCGGGCTGGAGCGCTGACGGTGACCAGCCTCGACGTGCTGGAACATGAGCTGGACACGATCCTGGAGCTCGGAACCGTTAAGAACCTCGTGTTCATCGACGACACCTTCAACGTTCCGTTCCCGCGCTTCAAGAATATCTGCCGGATGATGATCAAGAAGAAGTATCCGTTCAACTGGTTTTCATATTTTCGCTGCAGCAACTCGGACGAAGAGGCGATCGAGCTGATGGCCGAAAGCGGCTGTAAGGGCGTATTCCTGGGCATTGAATCCGGCTCGCCGCGAATTCTCGAAAACATGAACAAGGCGGCCACGATCGAGAAGTATGCGACCGGCATCGATCTGCTCCGCCGCAATGGCATCATGACCTTCGGGTCTTTCATTCTGGGCTTTCCCGGAGAGACCGCTGAAACGGTTCAAGAGACGCGCGACTTCATCCACGCCACCAAGCCCGACTACTATCGCTGCCAGATGTGGTATTGCGAGCCCGGCACCCCGATTCAAAATTTCCGGGAGAAGTACGACATCAAGGGCGAGGGCTTCGTCTGGAGCCACGCGACTATGGACAGCCTGGAAGCGATGGATCACATAGATCGGCTCTTCCTCTCCACAACCGATTCTCTCTGGCTTCCGCAGTGGTCGTTTGATTTCTGGACGGTTCCTTATCTGATCGGAAAAGGAATATCGCTGGACCGCTTCAAAGAATTCATGACCCAGGCGAACCGGCTGCTGGCGCTCGAAATCGCCTCGGTCGACGAGCGCGAGAAGATCACTCTTCAACGCGACTACTTCGACAAGATGGTCGCATCGGTACAGAGCTGGAACTAGCGAGGCTGGAGGAGACGCGATGAAATCGAATCTGAGGTTTCTGGGCGAATTGCTCGAGGCCGAGCACTCGTACTGGTCGAAAAAATTCGGAGGCCGCCCCGAAGCTGTTCGCCTCCCAGGCGACTTCAAGAGGACCGGCGAGCGCGGCAAGACCAGGGCGGCAGTCGAGTTCGAGCTTCGAGATGAGACGAAGGCGCTTCTCAATACAATTTGCGGCGGCAAGGACTCGCTTATCTTTACGGCGCTCGTCACCGGGATGAAAGTATTTCTCTATCGTCTCCGCGGCGAAGCGGACATCATTGTCGGAACCGGCATACACAAGAAATTCAGCGACGTCGGTTCCTTGAATCGGATCCTGGCCTTGCGGGATACGGTGAAGCCCGAGATGAGATCGCTCGACTTGCTGCAACAGGTCAAGAGCACCGTAAGCGAAGCATACCGCAATCAGAAATATCCCTTCGAAAGGGTTGAAGAGTTGAGCGGCGCCCGAGCCGAGGGGAGCCGGTTGTTTGAAATCGTCGTTGGATTGGACAGCGTCAACGACTCCGACGAGCTGCTCGGGATCGAAGCGGAGACGACCTTTTTCTTCAGCGGCGCGGGCGCACTCGATTCTCGAATGAAGGTTCGGGTTGAGTACGACGCGGGCGTCTACAAGAAAGGGACGATCGCAAGATATGTCGAGCAATTCGAATCGATTCTGTCTTCGATGCTTCGAGCTCCGGAGACTCCGATCCTGGAGCTCCCCTTATTCGACCAGTCAGAGCGCGACTATATTATCAAGGAGCTTAACGACACCGTCCGTGATTACCGCACAGACTCGTGTATTCATCAGCTATTCGAAGATCAGGTCAATAAATCTCCCGACGCCGTAGCCTTTGTGCTCGAAAATGCGCTGCTGACTTATGACGAATTGAACCGGCGCGCGAATTGTCTTGCTCACTATTTGCGAGAGCTATCGGTCGGTCCTGATTCAACCGTCGGGATGCAGGTCGATGGGAGCCTCGAAATGGTGATCGGGGTGCTGGGCGTGCTTAAAGCCGGCGGAGGTTACTTGCCGCTCGACTCGGTCTATCCCCGTGAACGATTGACCTACATGGCTGAGGATGCGAACGCCCGCGTCATTCTTACGGAAGAGCAATACAGATCTGAATGGGCGGGCGGCGAGCTCCGAGTGGTGACGATGGATGGAGACTGGAACGAGATTGCGGCGAGAGATTCATCCAACCCCGTCAACGAAACCGATCCCGACAATATTGCTTATGTGATCTACACGTCCGGCTCGACCGGCAGGCCAAAGGGCATCGCGATGCCGCACCGGCCCCTGGTCAACTTGCTGGAATGGCACAACGCTTCTCTCTCGACCGAGGCTCGCACGCTTCAATTCGCGCCTTTGAGTTTTGACGCGAGTTTCCATGAAATATTTTCGGCGTGGACTTCAGGCGGAACATTGTATCCGATTCCGAACGCGGTGCGCTTTGACACGATTATGCTTGGCAGCCTTCTGGTTGAAGAAAGAATTCAGAAGATTACGCTCCCTGTAGTAATGCTTCAGCAGCTCGCGGAAGAGGCATGGGGAAAGGCGCAGTCTCTCGCGGATCTCGTCGTGGTCATCACTACCGGCGAGCAACTGCTCATAACGGCCCCGATTCTGAATCTCTTCCAGTCGATGAGTTGGAGCTCGCTGCACAATCACTACGGCCCTTCCGAGACTCACGTCGTCACCTCGTTTGTATTGCCGCGAGAAGCGGTGCAGGACTGGCCCTCATATTCTCCGATAGGGAAGCCGATCTGGAATACCTCGATGTACATTCTCGATCAGAACTTTTGCGTGATGCCGTTCGGCATTCCCGCTGAGTTGTACATAGGAGGCGACAGTCTTGCTCGCGGCTACCTGGGCCGCCCGTCGCTTACCGCCGAGAGATTCACTCCGAATCCGCTTTCGCTAAGCGCGGGTGAAAGGCTGTACCGCACGGGAGACCTGGCCCGCTATCTGGACGGCGGCGATCTCGAGTTGCTCGGCCGCATGGATCATCAAACAAAGATTCGCGGATTCCGGGTCGAGCCGGGCGAAATCGAAGCGGTAATTGCCGAGCATCCCGCGGTAAAAGCGGCCGTCGTCCTTGTGCGCGACATACAGGGAGAGAACCGCTTGATTGCTTATGTCACGCCCGAGAACACCAACAACCTGACCGCCGCCGATCTGAATCAATTCGCGAAGCAGCGACTGCCCGAATACATGCTGCCCTGGCGAATAGTGGTGATGGATGAGATGCCGCTGAACCAGAACGGAAAGATAGACCGCAAGCGGCTGCCCGACGCCGAGTGGAGCAGGGAGGCGATTGAAGACCTTTATCTTGCGCCGGCGACCGCGGCCGAGAAAGTAGTGGCGGGAATCTGGAGCCGCGTTCTCGACGTGGAAGAGATAGGAATCCGCGACAACTTCTTCCGTCTGGGCGGCCATTCGATGATGGCGACGCGATTGATGTTTCGAATACGCGAAGCGTTTGGAATCGAGATTCCTCTGCGAGTCTTGTTCGCCGAGCCGACCGTTGAGGGGTTGATTAACGGTATGGCAAAGATTTGGGGGGGCAGAGAAACGGTGGAGGAAGTCGCATCCGCGCTGCTCGAAGTGGACCAATTGTCCGAAGACGAGCTGAGTATGCTGATGGCCGAAAACCAATAGCGCTCCGTGGACAGTCCGGCCGCTCTCGGCCAAAAGCAGAGCTTGTCCGAATCAGAGCTTGTTCAGCTCAAATTTCCCGAAGAACTCAAGGAGATAGTATGCGCCTTAGTAATCAGCAGTGTGCCGCTTATCGCGAGAAGGGATTCGTGTTATTGCCTGAATGCTTCTCGCTCGAAGAAGTAGAGTTAATGAGATCGCAATTGGATCTCGTCTTTTCCGAAGGGGGGCCCGGACTGGTGATCGAGAAGGACGGAACAGTCATTCGCTCCGTTTACGGCTCGCACCGCACCAACAAGGTCTTCGGTCAACTCGTCAGACATCCGAAAGTCCTCGAGCCCGCGGTTCAGTTATTGAAGAGCGATGTGTACGTCTATCAGTTCAAGATCAACGCGAAGCGGGCCTTTGTCGGCGATGTCTGGGAATGGCACCAGGACTTCATCTTCTGGCGCAATGAAGATGGATTGAGGAGCCCTCGCATTCTCAGCGTAGCGATTTTCCTGGATGAAGTAACCGAGTTCAACGGGCCGATGCTCTTGATTCCCGGCTCGCATAAAGAAGGTATGATCGACGTGACTGCCAGGGACACCGAGCTTGCGGACCACTATCAGGAGGACGGCGAGGATCTGGATCGCCGAAACTGGATATCCAACCTCACGGCCGATCTTAAATATTCTCTCGTCCGAGACGATATAGCGCGGCTGGTGCGAAGATACGGCATCGAAGCGCCAAAAGGACCGGCGGGATCGGTGCTCTTCTTCGACGGAAACATCGCCCACGCATCATCCAACAACATCTCTCCCTTCGATCGCGTGGTCAGCCTGGTGACCTTCAACAGCATTGAGAACCTGCCGGTCGAGGTTGAAAATCCAAGGCCGGAGTTTCTTGTCAGCCGGGATTTTTCACCGGTCATACCGATACAAGAAGGCGCCTTTTTCTCATAAGGCTTCCACGTTTGCTTATCCACTTTGAGGCCGTGATGACACAGTCTATTCAACAGGCCGACAGATCCGCCTCTGAAAAGTTCAGAATAGCGGAACTGTTGCTCAAGAAACGGGGCATACGGATTCCGGAGTCGACGGCTCTCCCGCGCCGCGCTTCAATCGGTCCGGCGCGCCTGTCGTTTGCGCAACAACGCATGTGGTTTCTGGACCAGTTGAATCCGGGAACCGCCGTCTACAACGTGATTCTCGATGTCTCCATCAAGGGCGATCTCAACATCAAGGCGCTTGAAAACAGTCTCGCTGAAGTTGTGAGGCGGCACGATGTGTTGAGAACGACATTCGTGGTTGTGGACGAGGAGCCCGTGCAGGTCGTGTCCGCGTTCGCGGGTTGGAGTTTGCCGCTCGTCGATCTTACCCGGATCGAAGAGCCGTTGCGCGAAGAAGAACTGTTCAGGCGGGCCGGCGTAATAGCCGAAATGCCTTTCGATCTTGTTGCGGGACCGATTATCAGAGATTGCCTCTTCCGCCTTGGCGAAGCGGACTATGTGCTGCTCGTGTCTATGCACCACATCGCCACCGACGAGTGGGCGATGAAGGTCTTCGTCGACGAAGTGATGTCCCTTTATCGAGCGTTCGTCGCGGGCGAGGGGTCTCCGCTCGAAGCGATTCCTATCCAATACGCGGACTACGCTGAATGGCAGCGGAAGCGCTTGCAAGGCGAGAGGCTCGATGCCGAGGTTGGATACTGGAAGCGACGCCTTGAGGGTCTCGCATCGACGCCGGTGATGCCGACCGACAAGAGGAGGCCGGCGGCGAAAGCGTACCAGGGCGGGGCTGAGTTCCGGCGAATTTCGGCGAAGCTTACCGCTGAGATAAATGCACTGAGCAGGCGAGAGGCCGTCACGCCGTTCATAACGCTTCTTGCCTGTTTCAAAACATTGATAGCCCGGTATACTGGACAACAAGACGTTGTCGTGGGAACCCCCGTAGCCAATCGCAGCCGAGTCGAAACCGAATCTCTGATTGGGTTATTCATTAACACCCTCGTTTTGCGCACGCAACTGCCTTCCGACCCGACCCTGCGAAGCATATTGCGAGCGGTCAAAAGCACCGTGACCGAAGCGCAGAGCCACCAGGATCTTCCATTCGAAGTGCTTGTCGAGGAACTCGCCCCGCCTCGGGACGCCGCCTACACGCCGTTCTTCCAGATGATGTTTGTTATGCAGGAGCCTGAACGGGCGGGCGGCGAGGAGGCCGGAGTCGCGGGGTTGGAGATTTCCAGGCTCGGGCTTGGAAGCAGCGCGGCCAAGTTCGACCTGTCGGTCTTCGCGAAAGAACGCGACGGACGGCTGACGCTGGCCGTCGAATACGATGGCGCGCTCTACGAAGCCGCGACGGCTCGGAGGATGCTCGGACATCTCGAATGCTTGATCGAAGGTCTTGCGGGAGACCCGGACCAGCCGCTGTCGACGGTTCCGCTGCTTACGAGCGAAGAACAACACCAGATCGTCGAGGAGTGGAATGACACTCGAGTAGCTCACCGACATTCCAACAAGATGGTGACCGAGTCATTCGAATCTCAGGCGGCGAAGAGGCCTGACTTCCTCGCCGTTGTGTGCGGCGATGAAGCCCTATCCTATGGAGAGCTTTCCAATACCTCCAGCAAATTTGCCTGGCGTCTGCGAGAGATCGGCGTCGGCCCTGATACGGTTGTCGGTATTCTGACGAGCCGTAGCATCGGGATGATCGCAGCCGCGTTGAGCGTATTGAAAGCGGGAGGAGCGTATCTCCCGCTCGATCAGGCCTGGCCCGCGGAACGGCTCGGATTCATTCTCGACGATGCGAATGCCGCCGTTCTGTTGACCGAGCGAGGTCTCGCCGACTCTGTAGAATTTTCCGGTGAAACGCTCTACATCTCTGATGTACTTGCCGCGCTCGATAGAGAATCGAACGTCCGCATCCCGAATAGCGCCGCTCCCTCGAATCTCGCTTACGTCATCTATACATCGGGATCGACCGGAAAGCCGAAGGGCGTTGAGATTCAACACAGCAGCCTGACCAATCTCGCATGCTGGCATCAGAGGGCTTTCAAGGCGACGCCGCGAGATCGCGCCACTCAAATAGCCGGCCTCGGGTTTGATGCTTCGGTTTGGGAGGTATGGCCGTATCTCGCCGCCGGGGCCTCGCTCTTTATCCCGCCCGACGATGTCTGCGCCGAACCGCGGCGGCTGATGGAATGGATGACCGAAAGGGCGATAACGATCGCGTTTGTGCCTACGCCTCTTGCGGAGTTGATGCTTCAGGAGGAGCAGCCCGCGGCATCGGCGCTGCGCGTTATGCTGACTGGAGGAGATCGCCTTCACCGTCCGCGTGCTGCATTTCCGTTCTCGCTCGTTAATAACTACGGCCCGACCGAAAACACCGTTGTCGCGACCTCGTGCGAAGTGGATATGAGCGAGCAGGACCGCGATCCCGTGATTGGCTCGCCCATCGACAACGTTCGCCTTTATCCATTGGATTCGAACATGCGGCTTGCGCCGATCGGCGTACCCGGACAACTCGCGATTGGAGGCCGCGGCCTGGCTCGTTGTTATCGGAACCGTCCCGATCTTACCGCGGAGAAATTCATTCCAGACCCGATATCATCCGAAGCGGGAGCGACCCTTTATATGACCGGCGATCTCGCCCGGTATTTGCCCGATGGAAAGATCGAATTCATCGGCCGCGCCGATCATCAGGTTAAGGTTCGCGGTTTTCGCATCGAGCTCGGCGAAGTCGAAGCGGTCCTCGGCGCGCATCCCGCCGTGCGTGAAGCGCTGATAGTCGTTCATCAGGACTCGAGCGGCGCCAACTCGCTGGTTGGATATGTGGCGCCTCAGCCGGGAAGCGATGTTACTCCGACGGAATTGCGCGACTTCATGCGAATACGGCTTCCCGAGTATATGACGCCTTCGGGGTTTGTCTTATTGGAAGCGCTGCCGCTGACGGCAAATGGAAAAGTAGATCGCGATGCGCTTCCATATCCTGAAGAATTCTTGAGCGGTTTGGCCGAAGACTATATCGCTCCGCGAACGCTGGTCGAGATGCAGCTCGTCGAGCTATGGCAAGAGACACTCGATGTCGAGCGGATCGGTATTCGAGACAACTTCTTCAGGCTCGGCGGCCATTCGTTGTTGGCGGTTCGGCTGATGAACGGCATCGAGCGGATTACCGGGAAGCGGCTTGCGTTATCGGTTCTCTTTGAAGAACCGACCGTCGAGCATCTGGCCGCGCGCTTGAGCAATTACGAGGCCGCGGACTCGAGTTCCGCGGTAGTGGCGATTCAGCGACACGGATCGCGGCTTCCGTTCTTTTGCGTGCACCCGGCCGGCGGAAGCGTCTTTTGCTACGTGGACCTGGCCCGCGAGCTTGGCCGCGAGCAACCGTTCTACGGTCTTCAGTCAAGAGGGCTTGATGGATCGGTCTCATCGCGCACGACGATCGAGGAGATGGCTGCCGATTATGTGCAAGCGATTCGCGCGATTCAGCCCCGAGGTCCTTATCTGCTTGGAGGCTGGTCCATCGGAGGTCTCGTATCGCTGGAGATGGCGCTCCAGCTCGAGCGGCTCGGCGATGAAGCGGCCCTCATCGCTTTGATGGATACGGTTGCTCCGACTCGCTACCACACGTTCACTTCGGGGAGCGATCCTTCGCTGCTCGCCAACTTCGTCCGTGACCTTGGGCTGTCCTGGGAGCAGCTCCCGCTGTCGTGGGATCAGTTCACTCAACTCGACGACTCGGCGCGATGGAATTATGTGATGGAAGGCGTGCGCGCGAGCGGTGTCGTGCCGCCGGATTTCGACTCGACTAGAATTCACGCGCTCTTCGATGTATTCAGAACAAACGCAGCGGCGGCTCAAAAATATATTCCGCGCGCTAAGACGGCGCGGGTCCTTCTGCTGGCCGCCGAGGCCGCGGAGTCGCCGGAAGTGCGAGCGCGGCAATGGCGCGACTGGGTGTTCGATTCCGTGGATCTACATCCGGCGCCGGGAACTCATTTCACGATGCTTCGCGCACCGAACGTAGGCGTCGCCGCGGAGCGGCTCTCCTTATGCCTCGAACATGCCGTATCAGCAATTCAAATGGTCGGGTGAATAAATCAACCTGGCAAGGTTAGAAGAGGAAAAAGATGAAGCTACTGGCGTTCTTGATCAAACATTCACCAGGAAGCATTGCCTTCGCGGTTTTGGCGGGAATCATCAGCGGAGGAAGCAACATTGCGCTCCTGGGTCTCTTCAGTCAGGCATTGCGAACCGACGGCGGGCCGAGCCCAAGAGGTATTCTCGCCTTCTTCGGGTTGTGCCTGTTTTTGCCGCTCACCAGATTCGTATCCGAGGCGCTTCTGACGCGGCTTGCCCAGGGAGCGTTCTTTCGGCTGCGAATGCAGTTGAGCCGCCAGATACTATCCGCGCCCTTGCGGCATCTGGAGGAACTCGGTTCTCACCGAGTGATGGGAGCGCTTACCGACAACGTGCCGACAATCGTCAACACTCTGCTGGTTCTGCCGGTGCTTTGCATAAATATCGCGATCGTTGTCGGCGGGCTGATATATCTCGGCTGGCTCTCTACGATTGTGCTGTTGATCGTGCTCGGATTCATGGCGCTTGGAATCACGACCTATCAACTGCCGGTAGTGAGAGCAATGCGGCATCTCAACCTTGCGCGCGACGATTCAATCGCTTTGTACAAGCACTTCCGCGATCTCTACGGAGGCGCCAAGGAATTGAAGCTCCATCAAAGCCGGAGGCGGGCGTTTTTATCGGAAGTGCTCGAGGGCACGGCGCAGTCTTATCGAAAACACACGGTGGCGGGACTGACGATTTTCGGCGCCGCCAGCAGTTGGGGGCAGGTGTTGGTCTTCATCGTAGTCGGGTTGATCATCTTCGTGCTTCCGTCGTTGCGTCCCATCCCTCAGGTGGCGATGATCGGCTACACCGTGACCCTCCTCTATTTGATGGCCCCGCTTCAGACGATCCTGGATACGGCGCCGAATCTTGGCCGCGCCAGCGTGGCTCTAAAGAACCTGGAAAATTTTGGTCTTTCGCTGGCTGTGCATAGTTCCGAAGCGGATCTGGGGCCGGCGCCGGAGCGGTGTCCGGACTGGCACGAGTTGGAACTACGCGGGGTCATGCACACCTATCGTCGAGAAGGCGAGAAGGAAAACTTCGCGCTTGGTCCAATCGATCTGACGCTTCATCCCGGAGAAGTGCTCGTGCTTGCGGGCGGCAATGGCAGCGGCAAGACAACACTTGCGAAGCTGCTTTCAGGTCTGTACATCCCGGAGGCAGGCCGAATTTTACTGGACGGCAAGGTAATCAATGACGAGAACAGGGAGTTCTACCGGCAGCACTTCTCAATGGTCTTCTCTGATTTTCATCTATTCGAGAGCCTCCTCGGTCTTCGAAGCCCCGGCCTGGATGAAAGCGCGCGAGTCTATCTAAGAAAGCTGCAACTGGATCATAAGGTCCAGGTGAATGAAGGTGTGTTCTCGACCACTGATCTATCGCAAGGCCAGCGTAAGCGACTGGCGCTCTTGACGGCTTATATCGAAGATCGCCCGATCTATGTATTCGATGAATGGGCCGCGGATCAGGACCCGCTGTTCAAGAGGGTGTTTTATTACGAGCTCCTGCCCGAGCTCAAGGCGAGAGGCAAGACTGTCATCGTGATCAGTCACGACGATCGCTACTATGACATCGCCGATCGCTTGATAAAACTGGAATATGGAAAGATCGAGCACGCACAGCACGCACAACCGCTAAATGCCGGCGAGGCCGGTGAGAGGCTGCTGACAGTTGCAATCTGAAAGCGCCGTTCTTTATACCGGCGGCATCTCCACTCCTTTGTGAAACTCCATCGCTGAATAGCTAGTTTCCTAAACCCAATCAAAAACCGCTCGAGCCAGAGCATCAATAGGAGAGGATCAACCCTCAATAGGAGAGCATCAACCCATGGTTAGCCGACAGCAAGTTTATTCGTCTTCCGCCGCATTACAGGCGGCGCCAAGAGTTGAATTCGGATATGCGAACGCGCATCACGGAGAGATATTTCAGGGCGTACTGGCGGATTCAGGAGGCCGGCTTCGCCGCGGACTGGTTTCGCTGGTTTGCGATGTAATGACGTCCGAAGCGATCTTTCAACCGGACGACACTGGGATCGTCTCCGTTGATCCGGTTTGGAAGACAAAGGCAAGGCGCGCCGTCGAGTTAACACTCGAGTACCTTGGTCAGCGCGAAGTGGGAGGCCGATTGGTCATTGAAAGCACGATCCCGCCTCGCTGGGGGATGGGCTCTTCCACGAGCGACGTGACCGCGGCGATTCGAGCGGCCTGCGGCGAAATCAAGCTGAGCCCGCACATCGTTGCGGCGCTGGCGGTGCAGGCTGAAACCGCTTCGGATTCGTTGATGTTCGGTAATCGAGCCGTGCTCTTTGCTCATCGAGAAGGCGTCATCATCGAGGACTTCGGCGGCGCCCTGCCTCCGCTTGAAGTCGTCGGATTCAACACCGATCCGACCGGCTCGGGAGTCGACACGCTCAGCTATACACCGGCGCGGTATGGCTGGCGCGAGATCGAAGCATTCAGGCCGCTAGTCGGATTGATGCGCCAGGCTGTACAGATGCAGTCTCCTCATCTTGCGGGCAGAGTCGCAACCGCAAGCTCCCGAATAAATCAGCGCTATTTGCCCAAGCCCCACTTCGACAAAATAGAAAGGCTCGCCGAAGATACCGGAGCCCTGGGGGTGCAGGTTGCTCACAGCGGCACCATCGCGGGCCTTCTCTTCGATCCCGGCGATCCTTCAACACCGGAACGCGCGGAAACCGCCAAAACAATGCTGGATGAGCTCAGGTTCACTACCTGGCAATTCCAGAGCAGAGAGCTGTAGGAAGGGGTTGTGCCTACATGAAAAACCGTGAAGTAGATCAGACGATAACGGACGCACTCGCGCTGCCGCGGCTGGTGCGTCTTAGCGAAAACCTTTTTGCGGCGAGCTTCGTCTTGATGAAACTGCTCCCGGCTCGATTCATTTTGGATCGCGCCCGTGATGCGGCATTGATAGGACGCGGTTCGACGATCATCGAAACTACCTCCGGCACCTTTGGTCTGGCGCTGGCAATGATCTCGGCGCTGCGAGGTTATAACCTCATTCTCGTAAGCGATCCGGCAATCGATGACGCGTTGAAACGCCGGCTCGAAGACCTGGGATGCCGAGTTGAAATCGTTCGCGAGCCAGCCCCCGTAGGCGGATACCAGCGTGCAAGGCTGAATCGAATGGCCGAGCTTCAGGCTGAATTTCCCGATCACTTCTGGCCGTCTCAGTACGACAATCCTCATAATCCCGGAGCATACGCTCCGCTGGCTGAATTGCTCCTGGAGGCGATCGGCCACATCGACGTTCTGGTTGGGACGGTGGGATCGGGAGGCTCGATGTGTGGAACCGGCGAATATCTAAGGACGGTGCATCCCGACCTCAAGCTCTTTGGAGTCGACACTCCGGGAAGCGTTCTCTTCGGTCAACCCGATCGCAAACGCATGCTTCGAGGGCTTGGCAATAGCCTGATGCCTCAGAATCTGGATCATTCGGTGTTCGACGAAGTTCATTGGGTAGCGGCAGCCGAAGCGTTTCGAGCAACGCGCCTCCTGCATCAACGGCATGCTCTCTTTCAAGGCGGCACCAGCGGCGCGGCCTATATGGTCGGGGACTGGTGCGCGCGCCGGAACCCGGATGAGAAAGTAGTTCTCATCCTGCCCGATGAAGGCTATCGATATCAGGACACGATCTATGACGATGAGTGGCTCCACTCACAGGATCTCTGGCTGCCCGATCCGCCGCGCGAACCGCATCTCGTCGATCATCCGCATGAGGCCGGCGACCGATGGACGCGCTTGCAATGGGAACGGCGAAGTTACGAACAAGTAATAGGTGGTTCATTCATACCGGCGCAGCAATCATCGAGTTTCTTGGCCGGCAGTCCGAGCGCCGGAGATTGAGAATAAAATCATGAGCGTTGCACGATTGATTTTTATCGAGAGTAATACGAGCGGTACCGGACGGCTCTTCGCGCGAGCCGCGGCCTCGCAGGGATTCGTGCCGGTGCTGCTGGCCTCCAACCCCGCGAAATATGCATACGCGACGGAAGATGGCCTGGATGTGGTAAACGTCGACACGCAGCGCGGCGATGCCGTACTCGAAGCCTGCAGGCGAATTGCCGCGGAGTCGGAGCTGGCGGGAGTAACCTCGAGCTCCGAATACTTCATCGAGCTCGCGGCGACGATTGCTCGAGAATTGAGATTGCCGGGGCCGTCGCCTCTTGCGATTAATCAATGCCGCGATAAACACAGGCAGCGAATCTGCCTTCAACAAGCCGGCATTGGCGTTCCAGCCTTTCGTTCGGCGAATTCGATGGAGGAGGCGGTCGCGGCGGCGAACGAAATCGGTCTGCCGGTTGTCGTAAAACCCGTAAGCGGTTCCGGAAGCATCGGCGTGAAGTTCTGCGACGACATACGCCAGGCGGCCGCTCACGCGGACGAGCTGCTGGCGCAACGCGAAAACGAGCGGGGAGCGCCGGTTCCAGGCTACGTGCTGGTTGAAGAGGTCGCGATCGGAGCCGAGTACTCGGTCGAGAGCTTTGACGGCGAAATCATCGGCATCACCAGAAAGCATCTGGGATCGCTGCCCTATTTCGTCGAGACGGGACATGACTACCCGGCCGTTCTATCGAATGAAGAGGAATCCACGATAAGGGCCGCGGTTGGGGCCAGCTTAAAGGCGCTCGGGCTTACGTGGGGGCCTACTCATTGCGAGCTGCGGCTTACGAGTTCTGGGCCAAAGATAATCGAGGTCAATCCTCGTCTCGCCGGCGGATATATTCCGGAGCTTGTTCGCCTTGCCCAGGGAGTCGATCTGATAGCCGAAACTATAAGGGCTGTGTCGGGGATGCAGGCGCGATTGCAAAAGCGAGCGCGACGCTACGCGTCGCTCCGCTTCATACTGCCCGGCGGAGAAGGGAAGTTGGCCGCGGTCGAAGGGCTCGAAGAGGCCCGTTCCATTTCCGGCATAGAGAGCGCAGCCATCTATGCCCGTCCGGGCGATCACGTTCAAGTGCGCGGCGATTTCAGGGACAGACTGGGTCACGTGATTGCGGTGACTGATAACGCGAGCGATTCGGGGAAGGCCGCGGAACTTGCTCGCGACAAGATCAGGCTGCTGCTCGAGCCGTAATGGTTAATCGAGAACCCATGCAAAATACAGGGCGACTATCCAGCTTTATGACGCCTTCAGCCAGGCGCATTCTCTTCGGAGAAACCGCGAACACGGCCATCGAGAATGACCTCGAGCACGCGTGCTATGTCGACCGCGCTCATCTGGTGATGCTGGCCGAGCGGGGCATAGTAGACGCGGCGCATGCCGTGCAGCTTCTTCAGGGCATCGATGAGCTTGAAGAGTCTGACTTCTCCGCGCTGCGCGGCAAGCCCGCTCCACGAGGTTTGTACCTGCTCTATGAAAGCTACCTGATGGAGCGGCTGGGCGCGCATATTGGCGGAGTGCTGCAGACCGCGAGATCGCGCAACGATCTCAACGCGACTGTTCTAATGCTTCGGCTGAGGCGGCCGTATCGTGAGTTGGTGCGACAGAGCTTGAGATTGCAGGCGGTGCTGCTTCGTCGCGCGAGACAGTACTCCGCGGTTACCATGCCCGCTTACACTCACTATCAGGCCGCGCTGCCTGTCTCTTATGGTCATTACTTAGCGGGCATCGCAGCCGCGTTGGATAGAGACATAGCCGCGCTCTTCGAGGCAGGAGCGTGTTTGAAGCGATGCTCGCTCGGCGCGGGCGCGGTTGGCGGCACATCCCTGCCCATCGACCCCGTCCGAACCGCGTCGTTGCTCGGGTTTGATGAATCGCCGTTGAATTCGATTGATGCCGTGGCATCGCGCGACGTGGTGATCAGGTTGTTGTCGGCCGCTACGGTTATGGGTGTAACCCTGAGCCGCCTGGCCAACGATTTCTTGCTTTGGACGACATCTGAATTCGGGTTCATTTTGTTGCCCGATGATCTTGTGGGTTCCAGCTCGATGATGCCTCAGAAGCGAAACCCTTTTGTGCTGGAGCACGTGCTCGGCCGCAGCGCGGCCCCGCTGGGAGGATTCGTGGCTGCCGCAACCGCCATGCACGGAACACCGTTCAGCAACTCGATCGCGGTTGGGACCGAGGCAGTGAGTCATATTTGGAAGAACCTGCAAAGCATTATTGAAGCGGTCACCCTGGCAAGGCTTGTTATCGACGGCGCCGCGCCGCAAGCCGAAGAAATGATTCGCCGCGCGACCGAAGGATTCACCTGCGCTACCGAACTCGCGAACCGGCTGATGAAAGAAGGGGGCGTCGCGTTCCGAGCGGCGCACCATACGGTCGGCGCAATAGTGCGCGACGCAATCGAGCGCGGAGAATCACTGGACCGCGCCGCTGGTCCCCAACTTGAGGCGGCGGGATACACGGTTTCGCTAGCTGGTCTCGATCCGGCGGCAGTTGCCGCCGCCTCGCCGTTCGGAGGAGGGCCGGCCGTTGAGAGCATTAACGCATCGGTGGCCGTCTTGAAGAAACGTTGGCAGGGCTACTGTGATCGAATACGTGTAGATGAAAAGAAGTGGCAAACCGCCCGAGCGAATCTGTCAGAAGCAATTTCGAATCTCGCAGCGGCGCGTGAAGCGCGCAATTAACGATCAGAAAATCACAGGTTGGGAAGGGAGTTCTAAGGACAGTGATGACTTCAAACATACAAAAGCCGCGCAAGGCGGTCTATTTCTTCTGCGCCGATCCAGCGAAAGACCCTGTCGCTCATAGCTGTTTCGAGGCTTCAAAACGGCTCTACAAGCTTATCGACGCGGGTTTCGAAGTCGACGGCCATCCGGTGTTGATGCTTGAAGATTCCGCGGGAAATTCTCTGTACTACGTTCGGATCAACGACGTTCTCAGTCACGACTATGCGAAGTACCTCCCGATCCTGAACGAACGTTTTTCGAATTTCGACTTCGCGGGACTGGTCAACTGGCACGAGGGAAAGAACGCTCCGGATGCGATACTGACGGTTCACACGACGGGCGACGTGGTGTCTGGACACTTCGGCGCGTCCGCTCCGGCTCTCACCCGAAGCTTGATGCTGGCTATTGAAGAGAATCGCAAGCTTGCGGGTCTGGAAGGATTCACCACAATCAGCGAGGCCACTCACTGGTCCGGCGTTGTGTACGGAGGCAGCCCCGAGCTCATTCCGCGCTTTCCCGTTCCTCTTGTCGACATAGAAATCGGGAGCAGTCCTGCGAGCTGGACGAATCAAGCTGCGATTGATGTCGTTGCGCGATCGCTTCCGGTTGTGTTCGAGGCCGCGGGGGCCGAAGCGAATCTCCGCGTGCTTCTATGCTTCGGCGGAGTTCATCTCGAGGCGTCATTTGCTCAGGCTGTCCTTAATACCAAAGATGAGTATGCTCTGGCCGCCGCGCATATTCTGCCGAACCACTGGATAGTGGAAGGCGGTTATGACTCGCCCGACGGCTTGGAAAAACTCGACGCCTGTGTGAAGTCGGTGAAAGGCGGAATACATGCAATCGCCTTTCACGATAATCTGAAGGGCGCCTATAAAGCCCAGCTTCGCGCTTTTGCCGAACGGCTCGCGGTTCCTATTTTCAAGCATCAGGCGCTTCGCCAGCCTCAATCGCTTCCTATCTGGTAATTCGTTCAACCTTCTTGCAACCAACAACCGGCTCTCGAGAGCAAACTCTTCGTGGTGACTTATGAAGAAGATAGCAATTTTATGCTCGGATGACGCGCATCATCATTATTTGATAGCGGCGCTGCAAAAGAGATTCAACGTGGCCGCGGTAGTCATTGAGCCCGGCGTCTCTCAGCGGAAACGGCTGCTCCAGAGGCGCAAATATGTCGACTACCTCTATAGCGAATATCACCGGTTTAGACGAGAATGGCTTGGCCTGAACGCGTATCGAAAAAAGTACTTCACCCTCGATCAATCGCCTGATCAATCGACTGATCAACCGGCGCCGGAGCCGCCGTCATACAAACTGCTGACGGCCGACTCGATCAATGATCCTGGCGTGGCAGAGCTGCTACGGGAGACCGGCTCCGATATCACAATCGTTATGGGGACGAGCATCCTGGGCAAGCGGGTTCTGGATAGCGCCGGCCCAATGATTCTCAACATACACGGGGGCTACCTTCCGGATTATCGAGGAAATCACTGCTTCTTCTTCGCGGTGTACGAAGGCCGTTTCGATAGGATCGGCTCGACCATTCACTTCATCAACGCGGGAATCGATACCGGCGAGATCGTGGAGGTTGTAGTGCCTCCGATCTATCCACAAGACAGCGTGGAAGCCTTGTATTGCCGGGCTGAGAAACTGGCTATCGGGCGCCTCATCAGTTGGCTTGAATTCTCAGAGGCCGGCGGAACCCTTCCACGAACGGCCCAGCCGTATAGGGCGAGGCTCTATCGCACGAGAGATCGCAAGCCATATCACGATATAATTCTGGCGTTGAGGAGAATAAGCGGACGGCTTGTGTTGCCGCTTCGTCCTCCACAAACAATCGGCGCGGCCGAACAGCAAGACTAACGTACTGACGCGGGAGCAGCAGCTATGACAAGCGACAACGTATTTTTGAAGCAGAACGTCCTGGCGGAGCCATTGATCAATCACTGGTATGCGTGGCCCTACCTTGTGCCGCCTGCTACAGGGTCCATGTTCCTTGCCAACTCGCATATTAGAATAATGGAATCGTTTGTGGCGTCGCCGCAGGTGCATGTCGCGGCGGTGAAGAATCCGGCAATGATCGGCGGCCCGTTCATGAATTACGATGCGAGCAGGATTCCCGAGGTGAAGGCCCTGCTGGAAGGCACGGTAAGAAGACAAAGCCATCTGATTGAGCTTGCCGGAGCTATAAAGGCGCTGGACGAAATGCTCAACAACGAAGCGGATGGGCATTCGCTTGAGTCTATCTATAAGAAGGCGCCGGAGCCTTTGAAAGGTTATGTCGAGCTGGTCTACGACCTGAACAACCACGCTTCAATCCGATTCATAGAAGGATTGCTGTACAAGAGCAGGTACTACGACGAGACCTCGCAAAGCGTCGAGCTGTCTTTTATCGATCGGGACGATCGCTCATTCGTGTTCAGCACTCCCAGGCTGAAACAAGAGGGACGCCTGCGGTTGAACGTTCCTTTCAAGAGCGCGAGCCTGGACGAACTGTTCAAGATGAAGGATGCGGCGCAGCCGCTCGATCACATCAAGGAGCGGCTCGAGATCGCCCCCGCGGATGAACAACTCTTCACGAGCCTCTTCACGTCCGATGCTCCGGCCATCGGCTCGCCTTACACTGGAGAGGGAGTACGGGTTCGGTATTACGGCCACGCCTGCATACTGATCGAATCGAGAGAAACAAGTGTGCTGATCGATCCCTTGATAAGCTACAAGTATGGCTCACAGGACAATCGCTTCACTTACGCCGATCTGCCTCCGGTAATCGATCACGTTCTTATCACTCACAATCATCAGGATCATTGTCTGTTCGAGACGCTGCTGCAACTGCGACACAGGATTAAGTCGATCGTCGTTCCCAGGAGCGGCGGCGGATCGCTGTCCGATCCGAGTCTGAAATTGATCCTCAATAACATCGGATTCAAGAACGTGATGGAGATCGATGAGATGGAATCCATCGAAATTGAAGGCGGAAGCATCACCGGCGTGCCGTTCTTGGGAGAACACGCGGATCTCAACATTCGAACTAAGACCGCTCATCTGATCACGATGAAAGGCAAGTCGATGCTCTGCGCCGCCGATTCGAACAACATAGAGCCGATGCTATACAAACACGTTCATGACATTGTCGGCGATCTGGACATCGTTTTCCTTGGAATGGAGTGCGTTGGAGGTCCGTTGTCATGGCTGTACGGGCCGCTTCTGACCAGGCCTCTCGCTCGCAGGATGGATCAGTCGCGAAGGTTCGACGGCTCGGACTGCGAAAAGGCGCTGCTGCTAATCGATCAACTCAAGCCGAAGCAATCATACGTGTACGCGATGGGACACGAACCGTGGCTGGCGTATTTGACCTCTATCAACTACACCGAAGAATCCCGCCAGATAGTCGAGTCAAACAAATTCGTCGAAGGCTGCAGATCCCGGGATATTGTTTCAGAGCGATTGTACTGCAGCAAAGAAATTTTCTTGTAAATAGACCACCAGTTCACTGGTGGGATCGTCGGGTAATTTGATCGAGAAGTGCCGAAGGCACGGCTGACTTG